>Ga0070731_10004755_pt1 | contig 11494 bp, 10 predicted proteins | sample Coa_R1_2_FD_66448 | JGI IMG/M metagenome (GOLD analysis project Ga0070731, IMG submission 66448) | Surface soil microbial communities from Centralia Pennsylvania, which are recovering from an underground coalmine fire - Coalmine... | ecosystem: Environmental > Terrestrial > Soil > Unclassified ... | reverse complement strand
ACGCTTCTTCGAAACGCGCCATGTACTTGTAAAGGACCGCGAGATTGTTGAGAACCTGCGAGAGACGAAGGTCGTCCGCCAGCGATTCTTCGGCAATCGCCAGCGCTCGCTGAAAGAGCGGTTCGGCTTCCGGGTAGCGTCCTTGCACCCGGTAAAGCCCCGCCAGGCTGTCGAGCACCTGCACGTGAAAGCTGTCCACGTCGGCAGCGCGGGCGCATTTTTCCACGATGCCGAGCGCCCGCAAGTATTGCCGTTCCGCATCGGCGTAGCGGTCCTCACGCTCGTACGTGGTGCCCAGGGTGTGTACTACGTTGGCGACGTCGGGGTGATCGGGTCCGAGGGCGGATTCGAGAATCTTGATGGAACGCAGGCAGAGAGGCCGCGCTCGGGCGAGCTTGCCTTGGCCGCAAAAGGCGAGAGCCTGGTCGTGGAGTTCGACGGCTAGCGTGACGGGATCGGGTTTCCGGTTCTTACGATTCACAAGGGTTGTTGGAGATGATAGCGTCTTCAACCCTGGATCGTCACGCAGAATTCGCTATGTGGCTCTCTTGCCGGCTCGCAACGCGGTCTTGACCTTCAGGTTCTTGCCGTTGTCGCGAACCAGCGTCTCGCTGTGGTTACTCGAGATTTTGCCTGCCTTGCAGTTGGTTTTGGTTCTCATTCTGATCTCCTAGCGGCCCTTCTTGCCGGCGCGCACTGCGGTCTTCACTTTCAGGTTCTTGCCGTTGTCGCGTACGAGGGTCTCGTTGTGTTGAAAAGTAGTGCCCTTTAAACCAGCCTTTATAGTCGTTTGAGTTTTCATCTCCTCTTCCTCCTGTCCTATACAAAAGCAACTGCTTTGCCAACGCGAATCAGGCCAGGAAATACGGCTTAAGCAACAATGGGTCAGCCATTTACACCAAATGGACAACAAGCGAGCCATGCCGCGGAAGCTATCTGAACGGATAGCGAGCCACCCAAAGCGATAGGGTTTCAGCGGTGAGCGATGACCAGCAGCGTCCGGGCACGCCGCAGTACGCATGCCAGAGCCCGATGAAGATTTTCTGGGTCGAGCGCAGCGAAACTCTCGTCCAGAATCATGAGGTCCGGATTCTGCAGAAGAGCGCGCGCGATAAACAGGCGGCTGCGTTCGCCGTGCGAAAGCTGCCAGCCGGTCTCGCCCACCATTTGTAGCATTCCCGCGGGCATGCGCTGCAGCAACTCGCTCAACCCCAACTCTGCGCAAACGGTTTCGGCTTCGGCAAAGTCGGCAGCGCGCCAGTCGCCACGCCCCATCAGCAAATTGAATGCGAATGTTCCGGTGAGCACGTGGTTTTCGTGGAACTGCGGAGCGGACGCGATGCGCCTGCGCCAGCCGTCCGAGCCGAGTGTATGGCGGTCGAGTCCGCCAGCCAGCAGCAAACCGGATTCAGGAACGCGCAAGCCGATCAGCAGCGCTGCCAGAGTCGATTTGCCGCCGCCGGATGGGCCTTCGAGCAGCACCCGATCCCCGGCGGCAACCCGCAGCGTGCAGCGGCGCAGGACAGGCTCGCCGCGATCGCGATAGCGAAACACAAGATCGTGAGCTTCCGCCACGGCCAATTTGCCCGCGGCCCCACCGGTTGCGATCGACGGAGACCCGACCGCCTGCGGGCGCGCCGCAGCATGGAACAGCAGCGCCACTTGTTTCCAGGCAATCGCCGCTCCCACCAGATTCGATAAGCCGCCCGCCAGTTTCTTGAAGGCGCCCAGCGCCAGCAACACGCCGCCCAACGAGACGGCCAGCCCGGCGACCGAACCCTGTCCCGAAATAAACGCCGGCGCAATCCCCGCCAAACTGATCAGCAGCCAGCCGCGCGGTACCAACGCCATCAAGTACGCGCCGCTGCGATCCATCCTGGCCGAGAGGCTGACGTAGCGCTCGACGGCTTGATCTTCGCCATCATGCCAGCGCTCCCGCGGTTCCTGCGCCAGACGCGTGCGGTGGCCCACCATGCGCTCCACCAGATCGTGCGTCATTTCCAGGCGCGCTTGCGTCCAGCGATCATCATCGCGAAAAAAACGCCACCCGAGCCAGCACGTAACCGCCACCCAGCCCACCATCGACAGCGCTTGCAAACCGCCCCCGGCGCCCGCATAGAGCACTGCCGCCGACATAGCCAACTCGATGACTGCGACAAGCGCCATAAATCCGCCGCTGAGCGCCAGCGATTCGACGGCATCCGATTCGATGACCCGCCCCAGCAATTCACCCGCGCCCTGATGGCGGATTTCATCGGGCTCCAAACGCAAAGCACCCGCCAGCAGGCGAAGCTTGAGCAGCCCTCCCACGCCGATGCCCATCAGCCCTTGCAGCCATGTCGAAACCAGCCGAAGCGGAACCATGGTGAGCAGCAGCAATCCCCACGCCAACAGCCAGCCGCGATCCAGGCGGCCCGAGAGCGCGGCTGCCCCCATCAGCCACCAGGCCGCGATCCACAGCAGGTATTCGGCACAGTGAGCTGCGCCCAGCCACGCCAGGCGCGAAGGCAATCCGGCATCGCGAAGGTGGCGCCAGAAGGGAGCGCCCGGACCGCGGCGCAAAATCCAGCAATTTCCAATCGGGGAGGAACCAAGGCGCTCTTGTAGGATGGCGGCTTTGGTCCGGCTGCGGCGGCGCGCGGGAACACCGGCGTCTTCGAGCAACCGATCTATCTCCGTGGCGATGGGCGCTTCCAGCTCGTGGGTAAGCGCCGCCCGCACCGATTCAGTGGAATGACGCTGCACGGAGAAGTCCGGGGCAAGCAGGAAAAGCTTTCGCCGGTTGCCGTGCAGAACGGCAAAAAAAGGCGCGTCAAAATTCCCGGGCATGCGAATGAGCGCGGGTCCGGCAACGGCCAGATGGCCGGCAAGCTGTGGATACGTCGTCGCGGCGGGTTCGGCTTCGAGGCCAAGCGAAGCAGCGGCGGTTTCGAGCCACGGCCCCACGGAGGCTTCAGGCAGGTTTCCCTGCGTGTGGGGAAGCTGTGACGTTTTTCCGAGCAGGCCGCTCTTGTTCGCGAGCGCGTGCAGCGCCTCACCCAGCCGCGCGGCCGGCCATAGAGCTTGGCTGAGGTCGCGATTCATACCGCGCGCCCTTCGCGATGGCGGCGCTCTTCCAGCGTTCCACCTTCGAGCCACCAGTGCCGCCATTCGCCTTTCGACCAGAGGTCGCGAGCTACGGCTTCCTCGGCTTGCAGCAAGCTGTGATAGCGCGAGCCAGGCTGCCGCAGCAGGTCCGCGGGCGCGCCATCCTCCACGACGCGGCCGCCATCGATCACGATTACGCGCTCAAAACTTTGTGTTTCCCCGACATCGTGCGTGATGCACAGCATCGTTGCGTGCCGCCAGAGCTGACGAGCCCGCGCCAGCAGGTCGCGCCGCTTCTCGCGATCGAGTCCGCGAAAGGGCTCATCGAGAATTACCAGGCGCACATTCTGGCGGATCAAAGCCCGGCCTAAGCGAACGCGCTGTCCTTCGCCGCCTGAGACCAGTGCGCCCCCTTCGCCCAGATGCGTTTGCAAACCATCGGGAAGTTTTTCGAGAACGCTGCGCAGATCGGCGCTTTCGATTGCAGTGCCCAGCGCGGCGGCACTGGCGGAATCGGCTCCGTATTGCAGATTGTCGAGAAAAGTGCGATTCCAAAGCTGCACGGCGGGATCGACCCAAGCGGTTTCCGTGCGCAGACGCTCCAGGCGCGCACCTTCGAGCGGCGCGTTGTCCACCAGAATGTGGCCCACGGCCGGCCGGTGCCATCCCAGCAACAAACCGACGAATGTCGATTTGCCCGCGCCCGAAGGCCCGACGATGGCGACATGACTGCCAGGAGCGATGGTTGCTTGAATCTCTTCGAGAATGGTGTGCCCGGCGGCGCGCACGCCCACATTCTCGAAAGCCAGGGCAACACCCGGTTGCACCGGATCGCGCGGCATCGGGGCTTCGGCCTGAGGTTCGTCGGCTTCGTCGAGCGCGCCCAGCGGTTCGAGCAGCCGCAGAGTGACGTTGCGATATGCGGGATATTGCCACGCAACCTGCGCGACCTGCTCGCCCAACACCGGTAAGTTCAGCGCCCAATAAACCAGCAGCAGAACGCCGCCCGCATCCGCCGTGCGCGAGAGGTGGTCGACAAGTATCCATGCCGCCAGTCCATAGCCGCAGAGTAACTGTACGCCTTCAATGAAGACGGCGGAGCGCTGTAATCCATAGCCGGCGCGTGCCCACTCCGACAACAGATTTTCATGCTCGCGGCGCACGGCACGCTCCGCGCCGTGTGCGCGAATGGCCACTAGTCCGAGAAGCCCATCCAGATAAAAGCGGCTAAGTGCGCCGGCATGGCTGCGCACGCGCAAATCACGCTCGGCAAGGATGGGCTGCGCCATCAGAGGTAAGGCCAATGAAACCGCCGCAGCGGTAGCGGCCAGCGGCAAACTGGCGGGATCGAGCCAGGCGATTCCAGCTACGGTGAGCAGCAATTCAAAAGCACCTCGCGTGAGTTGGCTGCCGAGGTTGGGAAGATTGCGAATGCGCTGGACGGAGTGGCTGCGCTCCGCCATGTCGGAGGTGAGGCGGCTCTGAAAATAGCGATCGCCCAGGCGCGGAATCTTCTTGAGAAAGGCGATGCGCAAGCGCGTTTCGAGCCGCCTGCCCCAACGCAGCACGCTCACGGCGAGCGGGAATTCCAACAGCAGCAGCAGTGTCGCGAAGCCGAGCAGCGCCGCCATCGCGCCCATCCGCTGGCCCGCCAGACCAAGCTCGCGCCCGAGATCGAACAAGCCCCGAAACAGCACGGCTTCGAGCAGCACACCGCCGGTCGCGAGTAGCAATGCAAGCGTCAGCGCGGCGGGCCCGAACACGCCATCTTCGCGCAATAAGCGCAGCAATTCACGGCCGGGACGGCTGGGCGGTTCCGCCAGCGCCGCCACCAGTTCCGGCGAAAGCGTTGCGGGTGCTGACCGATCGGCGGAAGCGATTTGCTTACCGCTGGCATGCACCAGGACGGCGCCGCGCAGCAGCAGTTTCCCGTCCTCGCCCGGCGCGGGACGAACAGACCAATAAACTGGAGCAATGGTGTCTTGATGCTCCATAAATCGTTCCAGCACCCGGGCGGCCTGGCTTCCGCCGCGGAGCCCGCCGGAGCGGACGAGCGAATGCGTCATGCGCACCGCCGCATCCAGCACCGCAATGGATTGCCAGGTTGAATCAGAGAGCCCGAGTTCAATCAGCCGCTTTGAAATGTTGCGCGCAATTCCGAGATCGCGCATGCGCTGACGCAGGGTATCGAGAAACTGGCCGCGGGCCGCATACTCCCGCCAGTCCGCCGCCGGAACGGCCTGCTCATGAATGTAGAGCTCTTCGACGAAGCGCTTACAGGTTAGCCAGCGCCGGCCAAGCCCCGGATCCATGACCTGCACCAACGGGCCATGACGGCGCCAGGCAACGACAAAATGAGTAGTGCCTGCGCTCAGACGCACCACGACGATGGCAGGCAGCACGTCAGATTCAGGCGCCAGAACGTGATCGGCGGGCACCATGATCTGCTCGGCGTCCAGTCCAAGCTGGACGGCAGCCTCTTCCATGGTGTCGATCGAGGTGCCATCGACATCTGTTTGGCACGCTTCGCGCAGCCGTCCATAGCTCACTGGAATGCCAAAGCCCTCAAGCAGGCACTTCAGGGATGCCGGACCGCAGTCCATCGCGGATGTCTGAACAACTTCGGGAACCAATAGCCGGCGCCGGGTTTTCATGGGAAAAGGCGAATAACGGCTGCGCGCCAGCGCCGTGAGGGCATTTGGAGGATGTTACTAAAATTCCGTGGCTGAAGGAGGACGGGGGCAGGCGAGTCCTGCCATCTACGGCGTGGGCGCAGCTACCATGCGGCCGGCGGCGCGCAGGGTCAAACTCGCCGGTGACGCGTATTCCACCTGCACTTCAACCGATCCCGGCAGGCCGTGCTGGATGGGAATGCGAGCGCCCCCGCCGTTGACCAGCAGCTCGACACGCACGCGGCCATCGCGCACTTCGCTGCCAACATTCGAAACCGTAGCGGAAATGGTGCCATATTGCGCCCAGGGAAAGCCTTGCAAACGCATACGCGCCGGCTGGCCGGGCTGAATCCGTCCCAGCGCCGCCGACGGCAGAAAATCAGCGATGACGCGGACCGCTCCTGAAGGCACGATCACGCCGAGCTTGTCGCCTTCTCTCACCACCGAACCGATCCGCAGCGCTTCCACTTCGCCCAGCCGTCCGCTCACCGAGGCTCTCATGCGCCGCTGCTCCACTTCATACTGCAGGCGCTCGATCGCGGCTGTAGTGAGCGCCCGCTCTCCTTCCAGGCGCGTGATTTCCTCCTGGATGCGCCGCAGCCGGACTTCGCGCTCGCTGTCGCGCGTCTGTTGCTCCAAGGTGACGCGCGCCGGCGCAACTTGCAGGCTTTCGACGGCCGCGCGCCGGCTCTGCGCTTCGGCCCGGCTGCGGCGCGCGTCCCGCTCCGACAGCAATCCTTCGGCGGTCATTTGGGCCAGCCGCTGAGAATCCTCTTCGGCGAATTTGGCCGTGGCTTCGGAGCCGCGAATCTGCGCAACGGCCTGCTCATGGGCGGTTACCGACGCATGCTGCTCGACGGTCCGAGCCTGTTGTTCAGCCGCCACTTCCGCTCGCAACGCCTGGATCTGCGGTGGAAGCACCGCCAGGTGAGCGCGCTGTTCCATGAGCTGCAGGCGTTGTGGAGTGGAATCGAGTTCAACCAGAATGTCGCCCGCGTGGACTTCGGCGCCAAGCGCTAAATGACTCGACAGCACGCGGCCCGATACGGTGGCCTGCATCGGATGCGCAGCTTGATCGACTTCCAGGCGCGCCTGGTCAGTGACTTCATAGCGCGCAACCCGGGCCAGAAAAAACCACGCTGTCCACGCCCCCAAAAGCAGAATCACCAGCATCAAGCCGGCAATCGATCTGCGAAACCCATCCGCTTCGAGCGAGCGAACCGAGCGGGAGAATGCTGAAGGCATGATGACTTGGCCAGTGTATGGCGATGGGGTGTGGGCTTGTCAAGTTCGGCTCCTCAATAGGACGAAATGAGGACGTCCTTCATCACGATCACGATGGGCGGCACCGGCGGGTCGCCCTTTTTGCCGCCAGCCTTCACGTTGGTTTTGGTTTTCATGATGTTGACCTCCGCCCTTGCCTAAAGCACCTCACATACCAAACGTCGAAAATGTTGAAGACAAGACGCATAACAATTGGTCGCGAGGCGCTCCGTCTATCCGATCCGATAGCTACTATCCGTTTGGAAGCTGCCGGCTTGGTCCTACAATAGTTGCGTGAAGTTTATCGGCATCCTGGCAATGCTTACCATCGCGGCTGCGATGCCAGCGGCCGACCTGCCTGCGTTGAAATTGGACACGCCGCAGGATCTCGAAGCCTTCCTGTTTCCGGCCGAGGAGAACGCGATCACGGACTCCGTGCGCGCGCTGTTCCGGCTGGACAAAGCCGGCGTGCTGGTAACCCAGGCGGCCAAACTTGGACCGGAGTATGCGCTCAATGTTGCGTCCACAATACCCTACTCCGAATTTCGTCAGCCATACCGCGACCTGGCCAGGTACCTGGACCTTTTCGGGCCCTGTCAAAAAGCCCAAGCCGAGGGAGTTGAGGGCTGGTGGTCGAAATACCAGAAGCCTTCCCCGGACGGACTTTGTTCAGAAGCTGTAAAATTGCTCGCCGCCAACCTGCTGTGGAGCCAGGTTCACTACTGCCGGCAACTGGTTTTGGGTGAGGCGGAGCCCAAGCTCGGCGGCCCTTACAAGCCAAGGCCGTGGCATCTCGATGAGCCGCCGGTGAAAACCGATTGGCTGAAAGCGGACGCGTTCTATTCGCTGGCCGACGCCGTATCGCGGCTCGGATTCGCGACAACCATCGCGGCCCACTGCGCCTCAGCCGCATCAACGATGCGGACCGACTGCCTCGAAGTCACGTCCGAATTCAGTAAGCCGGCGAAGGATCGTGACCTGTCGGCGCTCGCGCTGGGCAAGTTGCTGTTACGCCGCTACGAAGAGCTACACCTGCGGCATCTTGAGAAGCTGCTATAAACCGACGCTCTTCAGCGCGGCCCGCAGCCCTTCTTCATCCCGGGCGCCCGAGAAGAAACGCACTACTTTGCCGTCGGTGTTGATGATAAAAACGCTCGGAATCGAACGTACGCGATATTGCCGGTACGCCTTCTGGTCGGAGTCATCCACGGTAGGGAAGGTAAGACTCGCCACATCCGCGAATTTGCGGGCCGTGCCTTTGCCCTCGTCGTTCACCCCGAGCACCACCAAACCCTTGTCTTTGTATTGACTGTAAATCTTGACGAGCCCGGGCAGTTCACGCCGGCAGGGACCGCACCAACTCGCCCAGAAATTGAGCAATACGGGATGGCCGCGAAAACTCGAGAGACGCACACGTTCCCCGTCCAGAGTCTTGAGCTCGAAGTCCGGAGCGGGCTGATTCAGGAGAAACGACCCCGTCTGGCCCGGGATAGGTACAGCGTCAACCAGTTTGGCTTTCTTGGGGGGCTCAAACGTGAAGGTACTCTCCGGCAGATGCTCGCCCATGCGAAAGGTGGCGAAGTCGAACGTCATCCGGATGACGGTTCGATCCTTATCGCTGTTCCCGATGCTGAACCAGAGCATCCGGCCGATCGCGTTGGTCGCGGGATCGATAGCGAGCTGAACCAGATTTTGCGAGTTGTGCTCGTCCTTCTGAGAAAGCGCCCGGAGGATGGGCCAGGTTTGCTTGCGCCCTTCATATTTCACGTCCGTGGTGCCTTTCATATCGACTGCCTGCAAATCTTTTCCGAGGCCGGCCAACGTCGGCACAATGAGATGCGCAAACGTTTCGGCTAAATCGCGTTCTTTGTCGCTCGCGTCGCCATCCTCCTCGCTGTCGTCGTTGTTGATCACGGTTGCCGACTCCGATTCGGTGTACTGCTTCAACTTGGGTACGTACGCCCAGCTCTTCTGACCATCCGACATCAACAGGTATTCATCCTTGTCGATGGGTTGGACTCGGAGCAGATATTTGCCGGGATCAGAAACGGCAAGCTTTACCTTTGCGATGGAGAGCGGCTTGGCCGGATCAGACCCGCGCTGCCCTTCGATGCGCAAATCGCCCTCAAACACATACTCCTTCGCCGACGCCGCCTTGGACGCAATGGCTTAAATGATCTTCGCCGCTTCGGGACTGACTTGAGGGGCCAAAGGTGCCGGGAGCAGCAATAGCGGAATCCAAAGAGCTCTCAACGGGCGCAGCATAGGACACTCTTACACCGATCACCCGGTACAGTCAAACGGAAAGATGGGGATTATTCCGCGAACCGGATGGCGTAGTGATCCGCGTCTTTCATGACGAAGCGCAGCTTTACGGTTCGTCCCGCTAGGGCGCCGACATCGCTGCCGTTTTTCCACGCGACTACCCGGTCGAGTTCATCGCCGATCAGTTCCTGCGCATCTGCGAGTGAATACCCGGGGAGAGGTTGGCCTCCTTCATCTTGAATCTCCACGCGCACCGAGCCCGGCGCGGACGTCGAGTAATTGAGCGTCAAATGTTTCCCGGCAAATCGAAGCGGCTTGGTGACCCACTCGCCGCCCTGGTAGCCCGCGTTGATCGATGCGAAGCCGTCCGGGCGCAGTTTGTACCGGCGGAGATAAGCGGTGGGCTGGCCGTAATTGCTTTGGACATACAGCGACATTTCACGTTCGGAAGTGGGGATCACGTTCAGGGCGGGATAATTCGAGCGCGACACCCAGTTCTCCAGACCCAGGCCGGGACGAATGAACGCTTCGAGAAATGTCCGGTCATAGCGATCGCCGCCGCGTGTCGAAATAAGGACGGCATCCGAGCAGTCCTTGAAGTAGCCGGGATCGACGCCAACTGCTCGCGCCTGCTCGGCGGTAAGCACCTGGCGGCCAGGCAAGAAACGCGCGCAGAGACCGATGCCTAAGTGCGGCGCGCGATAGTACGGGCTGGTCTGATTGGTGTAGATATGCTCGGCGGGAGCGTCGCCAAAGTTCATTTCGACCGGCTTCGTCCAAGTTAGAAAGTCGCGGCTGGTGGTGCGCGAAATCCAGCGATAGTTGACGCCGTCCACTTTTTTCCAGGTGCGGAAGTAGCAAACGTACTGCTGCTCGGTCTCCGACCAGAACGCCTGATTTTGAGAATCGAAAGCAAACGCATCGAGCTTCGGGATCACTGCTTCGCTGCGCAGTTTGCGCCAATGCACACCGTCGCCCGAGACGAAGGCAACTAAGCCGGTCTGGCTGACACCGGCCAGCGCTTTGAACCGCTCCTCGGCGGGAACGCCAGGACGGGTGTCGAGCAGCGGGCTGAAGTTGTGCGAAAAAGGCGCGTCGTTGGCCAGAATCACATTGTTCTGCCGGGTGCCGCGAATCTCATAGATACCGAGATCGGGCTTGGTCCAGCGAATGCCATCGGCGGACTCCGCGTAGCAGGTGACTTCGCCGTTGTTGCCATCCTGGCCCGCTTCCGGGATGCCGCGATAATACATGCGGTAGCGCCCGCCGTCTTTGATCACGGTGACGTAACCGCAGAACGATCCTTCCCACGGTTTATCGAAATGCAGCACCGCGCCGGTATCGACAGGCTGGCCCAAACGAAGCTGCGTGCCTGTCATGCGATCTATCAGATATCGGTCGACGAAAAGTTCGCGCCGGGAGCCGATGTCGAGCACTTGGGCGGTCGCCGCGGCTGCGAGCAAAACCGAGACGGAAAAAAGACGGAAGGTCATAATCGGTTTCCAGAGTACACTGTCGAAGTGCCGGGCGCCGATTGGATAGTCGAAGAGCAGGACCGCGAGCTATTCCGCCGCGAACTCGAGTCCTTCGTGCCGCCGCGCATCTTCGACGCTCACGCGCATCTTTACGAGCGGAGCCACTTCACTCGGGAAGTTCCGCCGCTGGTTCTCGCCGGCCCTGCCCGCGCGGGCTACGCGACGTTCCGCGCCCGCATGGATGAAATTCATCCCGGCCGATCTTGTGAGGGGCTGTTCTTTGGATTTCCCGCGACCGGGGTGGATTTCGATCGAGCCAACGCGTTTCTCGCCGCCGAAGCCCGCAGCCACCCCGGCTCGCGTGCGCTGATGCTGGTGCATCCAGGAATGGATCCGGAGTTCATCCGCGAGACGGTACGCCGCGAAGGTTTTGCCGGCCTCAAGTGCTACCACGTCTTTGCGACGGAACAGCCGACTTTCCAGGCGGCGATCCCGAGCTATCTCCCCGAAGAGCAAGTGCGGATCGCACACGAAGAACGACTCGCCGTCACCCTGCACATGGTGCGCGGCCGCGCGCTGGCCGATCCGGTTAACCAGCAGGACATCCGCCGCTATTGCACCCGCTATCCGAACATGCGGCTCATCCTGGCGCACGCTGCGCGCGGATTCAATCCGCACCACACCATCGAAGGCATCGAGTCGCTACGCGGGCTCGGTAATGTTTGGTGCGAT
>Ga0070731_10004754_pt1 | contig 11501 bp, 15 predicted proteins | sample Coa_R1_2_FD_66448 | JGI IMG/M metagenome (GOLD analysis project Ga0070731, IMG submission 66448) | Surface soil microbial communities from Centralia Pennsylvania, which are recovering from an underground coalmine fire - Coalmine... | ecosystem: Environmental > Terrestrial > Soil > Unclassified ... | reverse complement strand
GACGCCATCGACAAAATCGTCAGCGAAGCGGGCACCGCAGTTGACTGCGCACCGCTGCCGACGCCATCGCCGAATGATCACCATGAAAGCCTCGCGAGCCCCCAAATTCATGTTTCCCCTCGACCAAGTTCATATTGCCGTCAGATCTTTGATGGAGGAACTCCATAGCCAAAGAGTGCGCACTTAAGCTCGCTGCGCTCCGGTAAGATTATAGGTGCATCGATCGGTCCAACTGGGCGGAATATGCTTCAACGCAATGCATCTCCGACGCGGAAAGTCGATCGTAGCATCCAGCCCTTAGCGGGGCAGCGCTCGCGACAGAAAAGGTGCGAGGTGTGCTAAGCGGTGATGAAGCCCGAAAGGGATAATAGCGACACGTAAGTCGCCTGTGGCACGACTTGCAGAAATTCAGTGATCTCTCTTCCCTCAATGATTGGGCCGCGTTTGACGCGGTTCGAGAGCTTGAGCGCACACCGCCAGCTGCTGGGCTACCGGCGTGGGTGAGTGTCGTTTACAAGAATCGTACTCCTCACTCGACCACATAGTGCCCATCATTAAGATGCTAGGATCTGAGAGGCTAGTTTCGCACACGAAAAGGTCGAATAAGCTTCTAGAATGCTGAAAACCGCCGACGCCGAACGGCCGGCAAGTTGTCCGCTACGTTCTCCTGAACGATTTCATGGGTAGCACCTGGCGGCAAGGAGCCATCAGGTGCCGGGATTGCAGCCTCGTTCCGGGCCACCAAGCCAGCAATGAACTGACGACTCTGTTCGTCGGCCGGATAGATAACGTCATCTTTTGAGGATGCAGCGTCCTGATCAGTCACGACCCTCAGCTACCTCACCTGTGGCCAACAGTCAAACAAAAGTCTTTCAATCTTGTATCCTTCACCGATCTCGACAAGGTAGTGGGATTTCAACTTGTGGGGTGCTGTAAGTCGCCCTTGCGGATCGCCAAGGTCATTGTAGTTGACTCGCCCTCGGCGAAACAGATCATCGATGAATGCCTTCGCAGCTGCCGTACCACTTGGTGGCTCTATCGTGCTTCCATCAAGCGCTGCGGCCGCGACAGCAAACGGCCTCGGTTGACTCGCAGGTTCCACAAACAGAGGTTTGTCAAGACCGTACACTCCGCCTTCCAATGCAAGGGGCCCGAGGTTATATGTTAGGCTCAGGGGCGATATCCCCTGGCTTACTGCGGCGGCCGTGGCAGCACGTGGCAGTTGTTGGGACGTAACCGCGGAGTGCAGCGTTAGAATTGATCGCCGCACGAAAACAGACTTCATAACAGACGGATAGTTAGCGTTAACGCTTCCGCAGTTCTGCACCATGCCCGCTGCGATCTGACTGTAAATATTTGGTACCACGGGTGCGTCGTAGACCGCTTTGATCAGAATTCTTGCTATGTCTAATGCGGTTTCCCCAAGTTCATCGGGCGTGGGAGCTGAGCTATTCGCTGCTCGTGCTGCCAGACAGCCCGCCAAGATTTCATAGAATGCCCCAGTAAAGACGCGAGAGAATGAGTGGGCCTCCGAGGAGATTTGGCTTGCAGGCGCGTCCGATGGCAGTCCCGTGGGATCCTGGTACACAAAACTGTTATAGGCGTTTCGTAAGCAGTCGGGCTCGACGGCCTGCGGGGCGATTAGGCGAATCGCGGCCGCGAGCTGGACCGCCAAACGCGACAAACGGGAGCTTTTATAGAAGTGACCACCAGCTTGGCTTAAGACTGATTGACGAACTGAGGGCAGTTGTAGTGCCGAAAGGATCGCGCTAATGTCAGCAAAGGATTCATGGAAGGCAGCTATCTCGTCGGACGCTGCGTTCCAAAAACCCGGTTTGAGCGAGTCAAGGATTGCGTGTCCCATTTCGTGAGTCGTGATGTCGGGACTCTCGGCCGAATATACGGTGCTACCACCGGCGCCTTGCCCGTGAAAGAAATTCAGCGCCTGTCGATCATAGTAAGCGTTAAGGTCCACCGCTTCGTCTAAACGAACGTTCAGCGTGTCACCCATTTGCCATTGAGCGTTTGGTGCCGTTGGCAGCAAGCCCCGCCAAAAGTCTGCACCGCGACGAAGCGCCGCGGCGGCAGCCCAATACCGGAATGCCGCAGTTCCCTGCTGATCAGAGGAAATCGGCGGTGCTGCCTGATCAAAATCGAACGCCAACGGCTTTTCTGCAATATTGGGCACCGGCGCCTGAACGAGCACGCCGTCTCCCGGGTCGAGTTCCCAGGTCGCTAGTGTGGTTTGATTCATCCGGCTTTCCTTTCCCGGTCGACTGAGCAACTATGGCATCCACTTGGAATTAGACCGACGTTAGCGCTTGGCCGCCATGTAGCCTAACGAAGCGAAGGTGCAGGGCTTGCAAGGGACTAGCTGATTAGGCTACACTATGTTAGCTGTTTTAGCTTGCTCACGCAATGGAGGTCCCAATTAAGAACAAACGGCTATTTCGGGCACATTAGCTCCGAAAACTTACGCTAGACCGACGATAATGGGCACTCGGGGTCGGACGGGTCGTCCGGCGGACTAGGGCAACGTCCGTCCGTGGTCAATGGCTCGAGGTCATCCGCACGATACACTACCGCCGCTTTCGCTACACGGTCCGTTTCGCGAGCTCTGGTTGTGGCAGAAAGGGTAACCATGTCGACGATCTTCTTTGCGCCCCATTCAACCGCCCGCAATCTCTTCAGCCTCCACATTCCAATCGTCGCGACCGAAGTCGAGCGCGGTGATGCGCGTACAATTCCAGGCAAACTTCGTGCCAGCCTAAGCGTCACATCGGAAGATTAACGTTGGTTCAAACAGCGTTTTGGCTCTCTGCAGGACTAACGGTGCTGTTCGCATTGGCAATGCTTTGGCGTCTATTACCACGTTCCGCTCCACGGCCTCAGCAATCGTTGAAGTAGCATATAACGACTCTCAGCGGCGCGCAGGCGACAATGCGGCAACGATTACGACCCTTGTGAACGCGCTAAAGGACGCTCTAACCGCGCTTTCGGCCTTCGGCACCAAGCTCGACGTGCTTCGCCCGACCGCCATACTTGGTGTGTTCACGATACTTTTCGGAATCATGAGCCTTATCTGCGCTTTTAAGTCGGAATGATGGAGGCGATCATGTCGACGCCATTAGATCAAGAGAGTACCGTTCTCTACGGCCGCTTTGTCAATGCGGCGTACGTGATGTTCGAGAGCGACCAGAAGAATCTCACTCCTCCGCCCAATGGCCTTCACGACGGTTGGAATCTCATCGCATGGATCACCATGTCGGATTTTTTCGGAAATGACTCCAATCCTAAATTCTATGGCCTCGTAGCACAGAAAGCTGCAAATGCAGATTCGTTCGTGCTGGCAATCGGCGGAACCGAAGGATGATCGAGTGGTGGTACGGCGCGCACTTCGCCTCGGTCCCGTTCGAGCAGGTGCGCAATGCCCGCCGCGTCGCTGAAGGCTTCGACAAAATTTACGGCACCCTTAAAGTTACGATGCGGTCGACGTCCGCAGTTCGAGAGGCGGCCGCGGTCGGACCGGCGTTGGAGGGAACGTTCGCCGAGCAAGTTGCGCAAGCCATTCGGGCCCACGTTGGGCCGCGGAAGCCCGGTCTTGAAGCGCTGGACTTGACGATGCCTACGCTCGCGGTAACTGGGCACAGTCTCGGGGCCTCGCTTTGCGCGCTGTACGTTGTGGAGAACGCAACAAAGAAGATCCTCACCAATCCAACGGTCTGCACATTTGCGTCCCCTCGGGTTGGCAACGCGGCGTTTACGCAGGCGGGAGCGGTTGATCGGGCAATGGGTGAACGCCTTCCCGGTGAACGAGCTGTAGCGCGAGAGCGTTTATTGGCGGCGTCTACTGCGCCGATAACGGCCGGAAGCCAAACGGCCGATTCGAAACGCATGCTGCAAGTCGCCGTTATCAACGAGTCCACCGCTATCGATGATGCCACTGTCCAATCGTTCCTGCCGGCCTTTGCGCAACAGTGGAACGAGGACCGCATCAGCATCTGGCCCGTCTTGCCTTCGCAATTAAATTTCATCCCAAAAGGCACGGCGCCGGCGTCGGGAACCTGGTGGGTCGTATTTCTCGACGACAGTGATCAGGCTGATACACTTGCGTACCACGATCTTACCAATGATGGCTTCCCCATCTCTAAGGTCTTCGTTAAGACGCCCCAGGCTGAGAAGGCGTCGATCAGCGTAGGGGCGACGCACGAGATGTGCGAGATGGCGCTTGATCCGTGGCTGAATAGCGCTATCAGGATCAACAGGGAACCTTCTGGGCGGGCGAGGTCTGTGATCCGGTGGAATCTGACGACTACGGCTATCAGATCAACGGTGTGCTCCTGACTTCGTGACGCCGAAATGGTTTGCACACAAAAACGCGCAAGGAGCTATTGATATCAAGGGAAATGCGCAATCGCAGTTTCAGGTGCTAGCAGGCGGCTACGCACAGAAATACGATCCACAGAAGGGCTGGCAGCAGGTCAATGGTGATAAGGCGCTCTCGAGCGCGATGGTCGCAAATGCGCCAGCGGGAGCGCGGCGCGATCGCCGCAAGCGGGAGCGGGAAACTGGCAGCGCAGCGCCGTGCGATTTGTCCGACGGCCGTTGTGACAGATTATCGTGTGTCTTCGGCGGGTCACTCCGAAAAGGACCGGAAGTTTCGTTACTAAATGTTACCCGGCTAATTCGCCCGCACCGCTTTGGAGGACCCATGGCAGTACGCTGTTACACTAGAGCGCTAAAAAATGCCCGATACTTGGAGAAAAACGCCCCCAGGCGTTTCCGCGCGATCCGGCTTTGACTGGGTTCGGCACGGGAATCGATCTTAAGATTTTGGAAAGCCTTCATCGCCTCCCGTCAAGCTCTCCGGTGCTGAAGCGGCATCCAGCGCTCGCGGGGTTCGTGGGAACGCATGCTTTGCCGGTCGCCGGCAGTGCGCCACGCGACCCGCTTTTTAGCGGTACGATTTATTTTGCCCAGGTCACGTTCAATACCAGCGGGGGCACGCTCGTCGTTGCGAACGCTGACATGACAACCATCGTGGCCTATGCGCAGCATGCAATCGTGCCGATCTCGGAGTATGCCGCGGCGCAATACGGACCAAACACCGTCTCCGTCTCCTCGACGATCCTCCGCAGCATCGTCAGCGTTCCGAGCGGAGCCTTCACCGATGCCGATTTGCAGGGGTGGATCAGTGCGATCGCGTCCGATAACACGTTGCCAACGAACTCATGCATATACGTGATTTGTCCGTCGGGAATCTCGGCGCATGAAATCGGCGCGAATGCGGGTTATCATTCGTTCGCCAATATTCCCTATGTGGTCGCGGGCGTCTACGCAACCGAACTCACTCTCGCGGATGCCTCTGACGTCTATGCGATGGTGATCAGCCACGAGATGGCCGAAATGATTGTCGATCCGAATGTCGACGGACAGAACCCCGAAGTTTGCGATCCGTGCGACCTGAACTGCTAACCTCACCCGCTGCTATTTCGATGCGAACAATACCTTTGTGGGCGCAAATCAGAGTTCGCCGCCCGGCGGCTTAGCGTTTACCTATTACACCTGCGCGGTGGTCAAAAGCGAGGGTGCCGCGAACTGCCCAGCGTCGGCCGCGGATTGCCAATACGCGCCACGCTGAGTCTACAAAGAAGCTGTGGCAATGAACTCGTTCATCACCGTAAGCGTGCTACTTCGAAGCCAGAACTATCGTGGTTGCGAAGGACGCTCGGTACAAGAAGCCGGAGCCTGCTTGGGTCTCTCCCAAATGGGTAGTTCCGGCAGAGTTTATGAAACGCACAACGGCGTCTTTGCCGATACATTTTTTGAGCTTGAAAGACGCGGACCGGTTCCGAGCGTCAGGGCGAGGCGGGGATCGCCCTATAAAGATAAAAGGCGTAACGACTTATGAGTCGCGGCGCCTCGATCGCACCCGGCATTGCCCTCTTGTAGATTCAGGAGCAAAAATGGTTCGTTCTTCGTTGGTCGGCCTTTTCGCGGGCTTGATCTTGGCCGCGACCGTATACATCGGTGTTAGGGTCGCGATGAAGCCCATAGCCGCTCCGACTATGACACTTCAAACTACCTTTACCTACTCGTGCGTTGACAGTCTCCAATTGGGTCGGCAGGCTACCTGCAGGCTAGACTATTTTCCCGCGCATCCCACCTCAACGAATGAGTTCGTTCACGCCCAAATAGTAGCTAATGGGAATCAAATTGGGGTTACGCCAGTCGAGGATATTGATATTCACCTGGTCCCGGCGCATTCGAGCATGAGCTGGATCTTAGAACCAAGAGTATCCGGAACGATTGACTACACCGTGAAGTATACGCAATATTCCGTGGACAAAGATGGCAGCCACCGCGTCCTTAAAATCGAAGGAGTAACGAAAAGCTTGCACGTGACTCAGCCCCTACTGCCGGTTGTGTGGGTGCAAACAAAACCAATTCTTCTCGTGCTAATCCCCGCGCTTGGCACGGTCATCGGAGCACTTGTCGGCAGGAAGTCGGCTTAGCTAGGGGCGAACCGAAGTCAGAACCGCTCCGCGGTCTTTAGCGTTTTGGATTGCCACAGAGAACGATTTGCAGCCCTGGCGCGCGCGCGTACCATGCATGTCAAGGAGGGGGGCGTTTTCGTAATCGGCGTCCTACCCCTCTCGACCATCGCACGCGTCATGGGTCTTCGCTCGCGGTCTGCTCTCGCTACCGTATGGGTACGCGCGTACTGCATCCGCGCCATTAGCTCAATGAGATCGTTCTTCGTAAGTGCAGTCTGCTCGCGCCTTACTTGATGGGCTTGAGCACCGGTTTCGGCGGATATTGCAGCGACACGAACGGAGAGCTTTCAGAACGCGGTGGCGGGTAGTTGACTTCCTGAAGGTCGCCAAGCAGAAGGAGATTTTCTTTGCATGCGGGCGTCGTCAAACATTCCGAGTCCGTACCACGGCAGGTGTTGCCGACTCCGACAAGCAGTGGTGTGGGTGTGGTAGAACTCGCCATAACGGGCGTCGCGCTGCTCGTTGTGATCATTGGCGTTGCCCTAGCCAGTACTCGAAGGTTACGATGCCCGCATGTACATCGAACGGGGGCACCTCGTTACGCGTGACGGGTTCGCCAACGAAGGCAAGGTTCGCGAGACACACTTCCCGCGCGGTCGCTGCTCGGTCGAGCGGATCGTGATTCGTGCGCCCGGCGGAACGGTCTCCATGGAGGCCATAGACTGGTGCGCCCGCATGGGCATCGCGATCTCGTTCGTGGCGTCCGACAGTACGTTGCTGAGCTGTCTCGTTCCCGACGCACCGCACGATGGGCCGGTGAAACGAGCGCAGGCAGTCTCCGCGGTTACGGGCGACGCCGTGAACTTGGCGCGGTACCTCCTTGGAAAGAAGCTGGACTCACAGATTTCCGCGATCGAGCGAGACTTTCCACGTCTCGGTATCGTGAACGTCTCGGGGAAGTCCGGCAACCGTCCAAATCCACGCGTGTAAAGCGGCTCTGATGGAGACTACGACGCTTGTGGACTTCCTCGCACTTGAGGGACGAGCCGCACAAGTCTACTGGGATTGTCTCGTTTCCACGCCCTTACCGTGGCGACCGTGGGCCCCTCAAGCGGATACCGGCACATTGGGCGGCGATTAGTCCACGAACAAGCGGAAGACGTGAACGGGTACGGGACGCGACCGATCCGTTCAATGCATGCCTGAATTACGCGTATACGTTACTTGAGGTGGAGACGCGGATCGCCTGCGAGGCGGTAGGGCTCGATCCGGACCTCGGGTTGCTCCACACGGACGACCGGCTGCGCGAATCGTTCATCTACGATCTGCTCGAACCGTTGCGATCGAAGGCCGACGTGTGGGCGCTCGAACTGCTGCGCAAAGAGCAGATGCATCCGGCGATGTTCCACGAACTGCGCGACGGCATCGTGCGGCTGGATCCAGATCTTACGGGTCTGCTGGCAACCGCGCTGATGCCGCGGTTCCGCAAAGCCGCGTTAGATCTCGCGAACGATTACGCAAAGCAGTTGCGCGGGATCACGGTGCCGCGGCAGCTTGTGCGCGAAGCACCGAAGCCGATCGCGCAGCGGCGTGAATCGTGGGAGCGGGCCGCGTGCTTGTACTGCAACGAACCGCTGCCGCGCAAGGGCTTAAAGTTCTGCGGGAGGCGCTGCTACCTGCGCTATAGTGTAGTGGCAAAGCCGATAGAGAAAGCGCAGGCGCGACTTGCGGAGATGCGCCTGGCGGGGTTGAACCCAGGACACGGGGGCCTTGCAGCAAAGAAGCGAGGCGCGATGCTTTCCACCAATAATCGCCTTCGGATCACTGGGCGCGGCGCCTCGAAACGTGACTTACAAGCGATCACAAAAGGTAAATGATGAAATCCCAACCTACCGAATCAACACGTACCTCATGTGAAGCGTTCCATGCGCTAAACAGAACCTCAGTGTCTGCTCTCTTACCTAATATTAGTTCATCGTCGGGGTGGCAGAAGAATCAATGACGTCCGATAAGGCAGCAGCCCTGGTAAATACGCTTTATGCCCGAACTAAGGAGGGCCAAGTCGCGTGGAGTCAGACGTCGAATGACGACGCCTTTGAATTTGCTCTCCCGGAGTACACGATTCGTATAGCTCGCCAGTATCACGAGAACGAACAAGACGAGGCGACCTATTATCTCAACCTGCTGGACTCAAACGGAAAGTCAATTGATACTGTTTTTCCATTCGAGGTAACCGACCACTTCCGTAATGCGTGGGAGATCTTCGCGACCCTCTTTAATCGAGCGCGCGACCGAGGTCTAGGCATTAGCACGGCGGTTGATCGCATTCTCGCCGAACTGGGGGGCGAGGTCCCGCTTGAGAATGTTGACGACGAAATACCGTTCTGATGATGTTTCACGTTCGTTAAAAGCCAACATTAATCGTTCACATGTAATGCCTCAATTAAGCGGAGACCTGCAATGCCACAAACTGACAAACTAGCGGAGCTGGATGCAGTGCAAACGGTTCTTGCATTGCTCGCCCAATTCGACGACGCTCCCAGAAACAGAATTCTCCGTACCGTCCTTGAATTCTATAAGTCTGAAAACTTGGACAACAGACCTATTACGCTGCCTAGTCCAGCACGACAATTTTTTGAGCGACGTCCCCCTTCTATTAGCGAATATTTGGACACAAAAAAGCCCCGCAGTTCGGCTGAACGCGTTCTGTGTCTTGCCGACTACCTCGATCACTTCCGCAGTACCGAGACGTTTCGACTAGCGGACTTACAGAAGCTTGCAATTGAAGCGCGCCTACCGAAATCGTTCCATGCCTCCAGTGCGTTAAAACAAACTATCAGAGATCAGCTCATTTCCCCGGTTGCGTCCGGAGTTTACCGGGTGTCGGACCTAGGGCATAACTATGTAGAGGTGTTGCCGGATAGGGACCAGGCGCAGCAGAGCCTCTTTTCACAGACCCGGACCAAGGCAAACTCACGGATCACGAGACGCCGGAAGTGATCCAACCTGGTTTATCTTTTGAGCCGGACGTAACGCGCAGTAAGGCTGTTCGTCTGGCTCTGTTCAATCACAAAGGCGGCGTAGGAAAGACCACTCTTACCGTCAACATTGCGGACGCGTTAGCACGCCAAGGTAGCCGCATATTGCTCGTAGACTCGGACCCTCAGTGCAATTTGACATCTTATTATCTTCCCGATAACCGCGTGGATCGTCTACTCACCGATTCGGATGGAGAAAAGGGTCGAACATTATGGTCCGCTCTTCGACCCGTCTTTGAGAGCGCCGGCCCTGCGAAGATCGTTCCGCCAGGTCCAGTCGGCACCGAAAACGTTTTCCTGATACCTGGCGACATTCAGATGTCGAAGTTTGAAACTGAACTCGAAGATCTGTGGCATCAATGTTTCGAGCGAAAGGTGCGAGGTTTCAATGGCACCATTGCGCTGAGCAAGCTGGTTAACGCCATCTCCGGCGCGTACAATTGTGATTTCGTATTTTACGATTGTGGACCTAATGTAGGGGCACTTAACCGCGCAATTCTTCTAGATGCCGATTACTTCATCGTCCCGGGTGCATGCGATTCGTTCTCGATCCGAGCGCTAACGACGTTGGGCATCCAACTGCAAACGTGGATAACGGACTGGCGGACGGTAAACCTTCTCGTGCCCAAAGGTGTATACAAGTTGCCTGGGCAGAGTAGACTGCTGGGATATATTCTTCAGAGGTTCAGAACCTATCGAAAAATGATGGCGACTCAATATGCGCATTATGCGACCCTATTTGAATCGGAACTTAAACGGAACATCTACGAGGTTCTGAATTCGTTGGATCCGGAACTCACCCCAATACCGGTTGAAAAGCTTAGAATCGGCGCGGTCTATGACTTTGGTCAGCGCGCCTTGCAGGCTCAAGAAGTTGGTATACCCTTGGACTCGATAGGGACAATGGAGCAGAAAGATGAGGCCCGGAGGCTGTTCAGGACAATGGCGCGTCGCGTCGTAAACTTAATCAAAGGCGAGGAATAGGTTGAACCACCGGCCTCTTCGGCCAGATGAAACGGCGGTCGTTGAGGAGTTGATGACGTTTTATGCGGGAGCCCAGCTTTTGCTTAAGGGCGGTCGAGCGACCATGTTGGAAATTGCCCATGCAGATGCGTTATTGCCACTAGTTCATTCCGTAAAGTCGCGAATAAAATCCGAGCGTTCGATGAAGCGCAAGCTAAGCGCCAAGCTTGTAAAAGCTAACGACGAGGGTCAACCGTTTGGCATTACGCGAGACACTTTCTTCGAGGTCATCAACGATGCGATTGGCGTTCGCATCTTGCACTTAAGTTTTACCGAGTTCGAGGCGATTCATAGGATGTTACTCGAACTGTTTAAAGCCGGAGTTCTAGGTGTCTTGGAGATAAGAGCCTATACGTATGATCCAGAAAAACAAAAGGCATTCGGCGATCTAGGATTAGAAACAGAGGTTAATGAGCGCTATTATACCAGCGTTCATTATATCGTTGGCCAGCATACATGGACAGCGGAGGTCCAAGTTCGCACACTTGGCGAGGAATGGTGGGGCGAGGTCGATCACAAGTTTAACTACCCTGATCAACATGCGAGTTTGCCGTGTCGAGAGCAAATAAGAGCGCTTGCGCTTCAAGTACAGGGTTGCTCTAGATTGGTGGACGCAATCTATCGTACGGCTGACGAAAACAACGCCTAGCAACGACAACCGCTATTGGGGACGCTGCCAAGGAATGCTTAGGGCATTCGACGGCCCCGTCTGCGCGGAAACCGGAAGTATGAGACCATTATGCAGGTTCGGAGAGGACTGAGAGATCGGCCGCCCGGCGAGAACCGTTTAGCCGAATCGCACGACCTGACCGGAAGTTTGAAAGCCTTTATTTTGTGACCTGTAGGCGCGGATTCGGACAGACGGAGACTGTGAGTTCTCGGGCGTAAAGCCCGGTTAGGAGACTCACATGCGAAAGAGCCGATTCACCGAGGCGCAGATCGT
>Ga0070731_10004753_pt1 | contig 11503 bp, 13 predicted proteins | sample Coa_R1_2_FD_66448 | JGI IMG/M metagenome (GOLD analysis project Ga0070731, IMG submission 66448) | Surface soil microbial communities from Centralia Pennsylvania, which are recovering from an underground coalmine fire - Coalmine... | ecosystem: Environmental > Terrestrial > Soil > Unclassified ... | reverse complement strand
ACAGATTTTCGACCCCTACGACATCCTGAACCGCGGCGTCAAAACCGCCAGCGCCCAGGAAGTCAAGGTTCTGATGCGGACCGAATATTCGCACTCCGGCCACGAACACCTGCCCCACAGCTAGCCCACCGCCTGAGCCTGCTATAATCAAGCCAAGTGATCAAAGCCCAAAACCTCAGCAAAAGGTACCGCAAAAAAACCGCGGTCGATAACTTATCATTTCAGATCGAGACCGGCAAAGTTACCGGCTTTCTGGGCCCCAATGGAGCCGGCAAGTCGACCACCATGCGCTTAATGCTGGAGCTAGACCGCGGCAACGGCACCACGACTTACGACGGCAAAAAATTACACGAATATCCTAGGCCCTCAAAAGTCGTCGGCATCCTGCTGGAAGCCAAGGCTTTTCATCCGACCCGCACGGCCCGCAGTCACCTGAGGGTTTTGGCGGCCGCCGGCGACATTCCCTACTCGCGAGTCGACGAAGTCCTGGAAATCGTCGGCCTGAGCGCCGAAGCCAAAGGCAAACCCGGCAAGTTCAGTCTGGGTATGAGCCAGCGGCTGGGCATCGCGGCGGCTTTACTGGATGAGCCCAAATATTTGATTTTAGACGAGCCTGCCAACGGCCTGGACCCCGAAGGCATCGCCTGGCTGCGCGATTTTATCCGCAATTACGCCAAGGCCGGCAACGGCGTGATGGTGTCTTCCCACCTGCTCAGCGAAATGTCCCAGATGGCCGACAATGTCGTGGTTATCGGTAAAGGCAAGCTGATCACCGATACGTCCATCGACAAACTTCTGGCCGGCAGCAGCAGCTCAGTTTTCGTACGCGTGAATGACTTGGCCGATCTACAGAAAGTCCTGGACAAAGCGGGCCTTAAATACGAAAAGACCGGCGGCGGGCTGACGGTCAGCTCGGCTAAGACTGATGAAGTCGGTAAGCTGGCGCAGTCCGCTAAATTAACCGTCCTGGAGCTTACCCAGCATACCGCTTCACTCGAACAAGCTTTCCTTGAATTGACCGAAGGCACCGAGGAATTCCAGGCTAAGTTGGAAACGAAGGCAAAGCGATGATACCCACACTCAAATCCGAATTCAAAAAAATCCTGACTATCCGCTCGACTTATCTATGGCTGCTCATCGCGCTTGTCATTGTCGGTATCTACAGCTTTTATGGCGAAGGCTTCAAAGACAGCGCTGGCTTTTTACAGCACCCCGCCAAAGCCCAGCTGCCGCTGTTCATCGCCGGCACAATTACCCAGATGGCGACCTTCATCGGCCTGTTCGCGGGCATCATCGCCCTGCTGAACATCACCCATGAATATAGATACAACACGATCACCTATACGCTGACGGCCAGCAACCGGCGAAGCAAAGTCCTGGCCGCCAAAATCCTATCAATCTTTGGCTTCACTTTGGTTTATTCAATCCTCACCGCCTTGATTGGAATCGGCCTGATTTTCGCCGGCCTGGCATTTTCCCACCATGTACTGCCGCCCCAGAGCCTGAACTATATTACCTATGTCGGCAAGGTTGCTTTCTTTGCCGAGGCTTATGCTTTAGTCGGCCTGATGTTAGGTGTGTTGATACGCAATATGGCCGGCAGCTTCGCCGCGCTGTTTCTGATTCCCGGGCCGATCGAAGCTTTGCTTTCGCTATTGCTTAGGACCGATTCGGTTTATCTGCCTTTTATGGCTCTGTCCCAGGTTATACAGACTCCAGTCATATCTAACGGCGGCCATCCGGCCCACCCGGACAATAACAATTTGGGCTCCCTGACCGCGCCCAAAGGAGCCGCGGTGTTTCTGGTCTACCTGGTAATCGGCTGGGCAGTCGCCTGGTACCTGTTTTCGCGCCGCGACGCTGCTTGAGTTAATTGAATTTACCTCTGTTAAATGGTATAATTGCCACTGCCGTTCATAAATTTATGGGTGAGTGGTGAAATTGGTATACACGCAGCCTTGAGGTGGCTGTGCCGCAAGGCGTGGAGGTTCAAGTCCTCTCTCACCCACCAGGGAGCTTAGCTCAGTTGGCTAGAGCATTCGGTTTACACCCGAGAGGTCATAGGTTCAAGTCCTATAGCTCCCACCAAACCTTAAATTCCTGCACTTTTTACCAGTTTGGATATACAATGAACTGAGAGGAGATTTTATGGTTGCTGTATGGATTTTGCTGGTTCTGATTATAATCCTGATTTTAGGCGGCATCCGGATCGTCAACCAATATGAGCGGGGAGTGGTCTTTAGGCTCGGCAAACTGCGGCCCAACATCAAAGATCCGGGACTGCACGTCATCATCCCGCTGATTGACCAGATGCGCAAAGTCAGCCTGCGGGTTATCACCCTGCCGGTCGACAGCCAGAAAATCATCACCAAAGACAACGTTTCGATTGACGTTGCCGCCGTGGCTTATTACCAAATCAAAGACCCTGTAAAATCGATTATCGAGATCGAGAACGTCATCAATGCCACCTACCAGATCGCTCAGACGACCGTGCGGAACGTAGTCGGTCAAAGCGCGCTGGATGAGGTTTTGAGTTCCACCTCGGCCATCAATGAAAAGATCAAGAAAATCTTAGACGGCGCCACCGCTAAATGGGGCATTTACGTCAGCACGGTTGAGCTTAAGGACATCCAGCTGCCCGACAGCATGCAGCGGGCCATGGCCCGCCAGGCTGAGGCCGAGCGTGAAAAGCGGGCCAAAATCATCGCCGCCGAAGGCGAAAAGCTCAGCGCCACCGGCTTGGGCGAAGCCGCCGATATCATCAACAAGCACCCGATCGCCCTGCAGCTTAGGAACCTTCAGACACTGGTCGAAATCGCCGATGAAAAGAACAGCACGATTGTTTTCCCTGCCCAATTCATGAGCACCATCGAAGACATCAAATCTTTCCTCGCCAAAGAAAAGAAATAATGGATTTAAGCAAGCTCCCTAGCCCTTTTTATAGAGGAACGGTTAAGGCTATTGTCTTCGACAAACAAAACAGGCTTTTAGTCGGAGCGGGGGAGGAAAACAGCACCGGCTGGGAGATGCCCGGAGGCGGATGGGAGCACAATGAATCTTTGGAAGAGTGCTTAAGACGTGAGCTTAAAGAAGAGTTTGGGGCAAAAATTAAAAAGGTTGGTGATACATTATTTGTTTATCGCGGCAAAAGTGTGCATGGCTGGACCATTTTAAGGATTGCTGTTGCGGTGGAACTAGAGAACTTTGACCTTATTTTGGGTGATATGACTGAAGCAAGATTTGTTAGCAAGGATGAATTGCTGTCACTTGACTTTGCTGCCGATGAAGGCACCATCAAGGGACAGGTGAACTTAATCTGGCCAAGCGAATAATGGTGGCGCCTCCCAGACTCGAACTGGGGACACAAGGCTCTTCAGGCCTCTGCTCTACCAACTGAGCTAAAGCGCCGCGCTAGGTTATTTTATAACAGATAAGAACACCTATCAATCTCCTAATACTTGTTGTGGTTTTGTTTTAATCAATGAATTTTGCCAAAAATGTGGATTAAAATGAAGATGCTAATTAAGTGGAGGTGCTTATGAGGTATCAGTACGATATCAATAAGGGCATACAAAAACTTAAAACCAAAACAGCCCTGGCGGTTTCGGGTGCAACATTAGGTATCACCGGTTTACTAATGGCTCTTTTGATGCCGTTAGCCGCCCATGCAGCGCCCGTCGCTGTATATAACAATATCCCGAGCCCTACAGCTGGCAACTATGTCAGCCAAGCTTTTGAGGCAACTCAAACTTCAGAGTTTGGAGGCCAAGTACAGTTTGCTGGGAGCGCGACTAACCCTACGGTTACCGTTTTAATGAGCAGCTGGGGCTGTCAAAGCGGCGGCTGGTCCACCGATAATTGCGTAACAACCCCAGGCGCTACGTTTTCAGAGCCGATAACACTGAACGTATATAGCGTTGGGTCTGGTAACTCTGTCGGCGCACTTGCTGCTTCGCAAACACAAACCTTTAATATTCCTTATCGGCCGTCAGCGGATTCGGTTAATTGCACTGGAGATCAAGCCGGAGAGTGGTACAGCGCTACAGACCATTCCTGCTATAACGGGTTCGCAACCCCTATCTCGTTTAACCTGTCGGGCACACTGCCCAACCCTGCAATCATAAGTGTGGCCTATAACACTTCTGATTACGGATACGCACCGTACGGCGATGTAACAGCTTGCCACTCTACTTCAGGGGGTTGTGGCTATGACTCTCTTAATGTCGCCTTAACCGATCCTGATAGTGTTCCCTCAATCGTGGCACCCTCTGTGGGTAGCGATCCTCAGCCCAACAATGTGTACGCATACGCGGCTGGCTCATACGGCTACTGTGACGGAGCTGGTGATACTGGCCCAACAAACGTCTTCCGTGAGACCGCCGCGTGCTGGACGGGCTACCAGCCGATGTTCAAAGTTACGGTTAACACTCTTTCAAAAGACGATTGTAAGAATAACGGTTGGCAAACTATGACAGACGCAAATGGCAAACACTTCAAGAACCATGGCGATTGTGTTAGCTACTTTGCAACAAACGGCAAAAACACAGCCGCCGGCCAATAAAACACTAAAAAGATAAATATAATAGACGAGCGCGGGTCGGAATGGCCCGCGTTTTTCTGTCCGCTTATCAAAGTCGTTATATAATTTTAGTATTAAATTATAGGGGGACGAGATGTTTGCTAGCGTATCTGTCTGGGGATGGGTGCTGGGCGGTTTGTCGGCCATTGCGGTCGGTATGATTTGGTACAGTCCGTTTTTGTTCGGCAAAGAGTGGGGTAAAGCGCTGGGCGTGAGCGAAAAGCAAATGGGCGAGAATCGGGCCAAGGTCATGCCGATCCTGCTTATCGTCTCGTTTTTGACAGCCTACGTTTTGTCGCTGTTCACAGTTTATTTCCAGCAATATACCGGCAAAGGCGCGGTGATGTCCGCAGTCGATACGGCGCTTTTGGTCTGGCTAGGCTTTGCCGGCACGGCACTGGTCGCCCACGACGTTTTTGACCCGCGGCCCAAGACCAAGCTGTACATCAATCTTGGCAACCGGCTGGTGACTTTGATCGTGATGGGGCTGATCATCGGCGCGTTCATGAGCTAGCCTTCTTACCTCAAGCTCTCTGCCCTTTCTGTTGCTGATTCAGCATAATTATTGTAAAATATAGTTTGGCTATTACGGAATTGTAGTAGTGGTTCGTTGAGAGAAAGGAGACTGCTGTGCTGCGCTCAAGCCTCGGAGGCTTAAGCGGCCGGTTGGTTTACGGCGGCGGATGGCTTAGAGCGCTGCTAATCGCTCTGTGCCTCAGCTGGGGAGCGATGAATTTAATCGCGCTAGTCATCGAACGCCGCACTCTGTTGCTGCATCCGGATAGAGAATATACGGCCTTCTATTACGGAGACTCGCTCTGCTTACCGGCAATCACCTTGATGATTTGGTATCTTGGACGCCACACGCTCAAGTCACCGAATCTGTCGCAGAAACGCTGGTGGCACTGGGCTTGCTTCGTTCTCGGAGTGGCCGGCGGCATAACAATTCACGTCAATGACAGCTTCAGCCGCTTCTACACCCGCAGTCAGATGTACAGTCCGACCAAGCTGTATCACGACTTCGTTGTCGTACCGTGTTACACCTACATCCTGTTTTCGGCTGGAATCCCGGTAATCTTCCAGTCGAAAGGCGGAATCAGGTGGCGGTTGGCCATCGTCGTAATCGGCCTGGTTTTTTACGGGTTGAATTTTTACGACATGTACCACCGCAAGCACGACATGCATATCAACTTTGATTGGCGGCGCTTCAGTCCGGGATAAAGATGCCGCCTCGCGAACCGCTGCCCGTCTCAGGCTTGAGACGGGCAGCGCGCCTAAACTTTGATTTTATTTACCCTGATCCGGGCGCTCGGTGATTATTATGCACCGAGCCAAAAAGTCTTCCAAAAAGCTTTTTATTTGACACCAGATTTTAGCGGCTTATAATTTCACTAGGAAACTAGTATAATAGTAATATTATGATTGCTTTCCGCCTGAACACTCATTCCGGGGTGCCGCCGTACCTTCAAATCGTTCAGCAAGTCAAACAAGCTTTGCAGGTGGGGATTCTCCAGCCTGGCGATCAGCTGCCGACAGTCAAAGATGTCGTCGCCCAAGTGGCTATAAATCCTAACACCGTTTTTAAGGCCTATCGCGAGCTGGAAACTCTGGGTCTGGTAGAGGGCCGCACCGGCAGCGGAACGTTCGTGAAGCAGCGGCCGGCCGGGCCATCGCCCGAAGTTCAGGAAGCTTTGACCAAAGATTTGCAAGGCTGGATAGTCAAGGCTCGCCGGGCCGGCCTGGACGAAGAATCAATAGAAGCGCTGGTTCGTATAGCATTAGAAAGTAAGAAAGGGTAGCCAAATGGGGGAAACCGCAATAACAACCAAGGAGCTGGGTAAAAAATATGGTTCGTTCTGGGCGCTGGAAAATTGCAGTGTCAGCGTGCCCGAAGGACGCGTCTCGGCGCTGGTGGGACCAAACGGTGCCGGTAAGTCCACGTTATTAAAACTACTGGTTGGCTTAAGCTCGGCCAGCAGCGGCCAAAGCCAGGTGCTTGGCAAACAGCCGGCTCAGCACGGCGATTTTTTGGCGGATATTGGTTATCTTGCCCAAGAGATTCCCCTGTATAAATCCATGGACACCAACGATCACATCGAGATGGGGCGTAACTTGAACGCTAGATTCGACGAAGGTTTTATCCGCAAACGCCTCCAGGATCTGCAAATCCCACTCGACCGGCCGATCAGCAAATTATCCGGCGGCCAGCGTGCCCAAGTGGCTTTAGCTTTGGCCCTGGCCAAAAAGCCTAAACTTCTGCTGCTCGACGAGCCGGTCGCGGCACTCGATCCCCTGGCCCGTCACGATTTTTTGTCATCGCTGGCCCAGGCTGTAGCCGACGGCGGTTTGACTGTGGTGATGAGCTCACATTTGCTGGCTGACCTGGAGCGGGTGAGCGATCACGTCATAGTCCTGGCCTCCGGTAAAACCCAGCTGTGCGACGATATCGAAACCGTTCTTAATGAGCACCTGATCTTGGTCGGCCCCAGACAAACTGTCGGCCACCTTGGCGATAAGCTCAGCATTATTCACCAAACGCAGACTGCCCGGCAATCGACGTTGTTAGTGCGCGGCACCGTTCCAAAAAAACTGCCCTCCGGCTGGCAGCGGCACGAACCTAATATCGAGGAGATTATCCTGGCATATATGGGTCAGGCCAAGGAAGGAGGCGAGCGATGAATTGGTTAGCCTGGCGGCAGCACCGTATTCAATTTCTGATCTTTGGCATATTGCTGGTAATTTACGCGGCTGTTGTCATACCGAGCGGCCTGCATTTTTGGCACGCCTATCAGCAGATGGTTAGCAGCTGCGCCCATAATCCGGCAAATCCCAGCTGTACCGACATTTATGGCAATCTGTTCCGCACCACTACCGACAAATTATTAATCGGTCTCATACCTACGGCTGTGCTGTTTTTGCCAATAATTCTCGGTGTATTCTGGGGAGCGCCGCTTCTGTCCAAAGAATATGCCGAAGGAACAAATAGTCTGGTCTGGACCCAAAGCATCTCCCGCCGCAAGTGGCTGACTGTTAAATTAGCATGGATGCTGTTGGCTACAGCTCTGCTGGCCGGCGCCTTTGCGGCGCTTAATACCTGGTGGTCAAAAACGCCGAATGCTCTAAATATGGACCGGTTTTCTAATGGGAATCAGTTCGGTATCCAGGGAATCGTTCCTGTGGCCATCAGCCTGTTCGCCGTCTCTTACGGCATCATGCTTGGCGCCTGGTTCAGAAAAACAATGGTCGCCGTTGGCATAACGCTAGTCTTGTTCGTAGCCTGCTCACACATCGTCATACCCAACCTCCTTCGGCCGAACTATTTGAAGCCGCTTTCGGTCACCGCGCCGTTCGGACCGGACCGATCCAGTTCCGGCACCGGTGTCCCTTCAAACGCGTGGATAACCAGCCAGATTATATATAACGGCAGTGGTCGCGAGATTGTGGGCGACATTTTCTCAGCCGCGCCGCCGCAGTGCCAAAAAGTAATCCAGCAGGCGGAAGTTCCTAATAGTGGTGGCCGCGCGTTCAAAGCCGTACCATCTCCGAATGGTGATGATCCTATTGCCGAATGTCTCGACAAAGCCGGCTGGTACCAAGTCACTACATATCAGCCAGGTTACCGCTACTGGGATTTCCAAGAGATAGAATCCGCTATTTACCTTGGTTTGGCCGCCATAGCTGTCGGTGCCACCTACTGGCTAGTCCTCAAACGTGACGCCTAACAATCTAACTAAGCGGGACTTTGGCCGCATAGCTTACATAAGAATTTACGCCAAATTAATGAATAGCTAGTTCGTTGAAGGAAGTTTTTGGAAAATCGCCCAAATGTGGTTAGCATTATATTCTTTGCCGAAGAAGGTGTCCTTTTTGGCGACTCGCTCAAAAACCCTGAGCTTTAGCTGGCTATAAAAGTCCTTAACCTCATCCTCCGTAAACGCTTTTTCGTATTTTCCATTCACCGGGTGTATAAAACTACCCATATCTGGACCAGGACTTTTAGCAATCATTTCTTTTTGAAACTCGTCATCAGAGGAAAGCAAATATACCATTAGGTAGCCATCTGGCTTAAGGACCTTGATTATGTTGTCTAAAGCCGCTTTACGACCTTCGGCACTTTCAATATCAGTTGAACCAAAACAGTCAAAGGCAAAGTCTATGCTATCCGTTTCGATAGGAAATGGCTTAGTAACGTCTTGAACGAAAAACTCAGTTTTATCGGCTACGCCTGCTTCTACTGCCCGCTTTTTAGCCTCCTCAATAGCATTCTGCGAAAAGTCTAAGCCAATCATATTAACGCCTTGCGTAGCAAGCCCAATGACGTTTCTGCCCTTGCCGCAGCACATTTCTAGACCTTTTAGTTCGTTTGGCTGTTTACCTTGGCTCTTGAGCCACTCCAAAAACTTAATAACTCCACTGGAAGGCTTAGCCGAGTCCATCTGAGGTAAGACATTTGGGGTTTTATGCTCTTTATCCCATCGTTCTTGCTGCTCTAGGTGTGTAATTGTATTCATGTTGTTAGAAACTATACTGTTTGAAAAACGTTTGGGTCGTGATGGTGCAGGAGTTGACGCATTGCAAACGTCAGCTATAGATGCTGTTGATGATTATAAACTAAAACATTTGGCAGATGTATTTAATCTAACGCCAGATTTAATAGAGCGCATAGTTTAGCGAAGAACAAGCTGTTCCTGGATAGTACGCATCTTATTAACTGTCTCCATGTATTCTTTTTCGGGTACTGACTCTGCGATAATGCCAGCTCCAGCCCGCATAGTTACTCCGTTCTTATCTTCAAATGCCGAACGTAGAACAATTGCTAAATCTGAAGAACCATCTGCATCAATCCAGCCAACGCTACCAGCGTAAAGTCCCCGTGTTTTTGGTTCCAATTCAGCAATTTTTTGGATAGCGGAGTGTTTATCAATTCCTGAAACAGTAACTCCTGGAAATAGTTCCCTAAGTCCATCCCAAAGCGTGTTCCCTTCAGCTAACTTACCCGTAACGGACGAGCCTAGATGCCAGACCGTTCTAAATGGTACAGCTCGCATAAACTCCTTGATGCTTACACTTCCAGCTTCGCAAATCCTCTGCAATTCCTCTTTAGCCAGCTCAACCGACATAACGTGTTCTTTAACCTCTTTGGCATCAGTCTTTAGCTCTTTCTTCAATTTGCTATCTTCCTGCTTATCCACACCTCGGGGTCTTGTGCCCGCTAGCGGATTGGTCAGGATTGTGCCGTCAGGCGATGTTTGCATCAAAAGTTCTGGGCTTGAGCCTATTGCTGATAGACCCAATTGACGAAAAGCATATGTACGGGCGGCTGGATTAGCTTTACGGATAGCCTCAAATGTAGAAAAAAGGTCAATTGAACCTCCCGCATTCACACAGCGTGACAATATTACCTTTGTCATATGGCCTGCTCTAATGTCTTGAACAATCTCCTCTACGCCAGCCATATATCTTTCTCGGTCATTTCTGTCTGGAGCAGGAACATTCGGTTCGCCATATGAGTGAAGGGCAGTCCATTTGGTCATATCGGGGAAAATGATTTCTGATTTAGTCTGCTCATCAAAGGTTCTTAATTGGATAGAAAGAGGTTTGACTTCAACTAATGTTCTAGGAATAACAAAATCTAATAAGGTTGAATTGCCTGTCGGATAGGGATAGTAATAACCAGCGGTGTTAAAAGCAAAGTAGCCAAGTGCTCGCCAATTTTCTATCGGCATATTTTCTAGTTGCTCACCAGTTTGGCGAAATGGGTCTACTAATTTTTCGCTGGCTGTTTTTTCATCATCCCAAAAAGCCTCTATTTGTCCGCTAGAGGCAGTAACTCTACCAATAGCACCAATCCCTAGTAGCGTTGAGTTATCACTACTATAGAGCCAGAAATTTTTATAAGCTTCAGCCAAATCTTCGGCCATTCTTAAAGGGTCAAGATGAGCAGCCATATTAAGAGTATGCGGATACTCACAGCTTAAGTTTGTCGCTTCATTAGCAAGAGACATAGTTTCTATATTCTACAACTATTTAGTTAATCTGTCCACTATGACAACGGGCTTATAAGAAGTAATAAATGTTAGAAACTAAAGAATTTGGTAAAGATATTTAATCTATCGGATGCACTATTGAGTTAAGCGGAAAGTGAAGTACTCAACCTGCATACCGTCTTTTTCGTGCTCTGAATGATTGACGACTTCCTTTTTAAGCCCAGCTTCGTCAATCAACTTATAAAGATAGTCAATGTCGCCCGAAGTTCCGAAGAAAAGTAGTATCCTTCCTCTCTCAGTTAAATAACCACTGGCTTCGTTAAAGAATGCGGTGAGTGTCTGATAATTCTCATCTGCAGTGCTGCGTTCACGCATATCCCTTGGCTTAAACCACCTGAAAGGCGGGTCAAATAAAATCAGGTCAAATTTTCCGCGAACAGCTTCAAATAAATCACCAACCGCAAAGTGCATCCTGGATGACACATTGTTAAGCTCGGCATTATGTTTGGCATTTTCTACAGAAGCAGGATTGACATCAACGGCCACGACATCTGAAGATTTTGAAGCAGAGAGAATACCATTAACACCGCTTCCTGTTCCCATATCAAGCACTCGGTCAGTCTCTTTAACTTCTTCAAGGACAGATTCCCATAGTCCTATGGGCTTTGGGTCAAAAACATTTCCAGGGACCTCAAACCTTCGCCCAAGAACCTTCATCTTCGTAATTTTTCGAGCTGATTTATCTGATTTAGCGTCTTCGTGCCACTGCTTTATCTTCTTCACCCGTTCATCGGACATCATTGGTTTGTAGTCAGTCATAATAAAAATGTTTGAAGGCTCTCTGTTTGAGAACCGCTTGGGTTGTAATGGTGCGGGTGATGAGACTCTAACTCACGGCCTCTTCCTTGGCAAGGAAGCGCTCTAAACAACTGAGCTA
>Ga0070731_10004752_pt1 | contig 11503 bp, 6 predicted proteins | sample Coa_R1_2_FD_66448 | JGI IMG/M metagenome (GOLD analysis project Ga0070731, IMG submission 66448) | Surface soil microbial communities from Centralia Pennsylvania, which are recovering from an underground coalmine fire - Coalmine... | ecosystem: Environmental > Terrestrial > Soil > Unclassified ... | reverse complement strand
TTAGACCACGCCCACTTCCGCACTGAGTCAAACAGCGCCCGCGATGAGAGGGCGAATTAAATCGTCGCAGCTGCCTATGCTGTCGAATGCCTGCTTGATGGCTCAAGTCAACACGTCGGATCTCCGAAGATCTCTTTTCAGTTTGGTTCCCCGCATGCACTCTGGAAGAGGTTCCTTGAGATTCGATTTGTTAAAAGAGTCAATCACTACCCGCTCTGCGAAATCGACTTCGTCAGGCGTCGCCCTGTAATGGATTCGAACGGATTGAAACATTGCGACAAGAACCATGACTTTGCTATGTAACCATGTTGCCCAATATCGTCTCTACAGGCTTCACCTTAGCGTGCCGCTACCTGACTTATCAGGCGTGCTCGGGTTACTTCTACCAACACGCGCCCATGTGAGCCATAATGTCAGGTAAAACCTGACATTTCCTCTCTTAGTGGCGGTTTCCTGCATAACGATGGTCTACTTATACCCACACATAGACTATTAGATCCGTCTCTCTGTTGATAGGCTCTGATTAATTTCATCCCACGTTAATCGGCGATGGACTTACACATCTAGACGGATCGCAGGATATATGAATGTGACAAAGCAAGGTATGAACTCCGCGCTCCCCTGCGAGGATCGGAGACGACGATCGTTCAAATCGAGGCTGAGGTTCTCCTTTATGCAAGCCAAGCATGTCTTCGGATTGACCATGTCAGTTTTGATGACTCTTCAGGTTGGTCGCGCGCAGCAAATGCCCGCGTCGTTGCCAAATGCATCTACACAGGCTGCGGCCAAATCCAACTTCGGCAACGTGCCGCTCATGTTTGAAGCGAATCAAGGCCAGACGGACCCACAGGTCCAATACCTCTCTCGTGGCCACGGATATTCCGTATACCTCACGCCGCGCGGGATGGTTCTTTCCCTGCAAACGGCAAACTCGAACGTCGCGCCGCGCCTGTCCCCCTCTCCTGCGTGGAAGGAGTTCAATCCTTCGCCTGCCCGCCGACAAGAGAGACTCGCGAAGCAGCAGATGCATACGACGCTTGCCATCAACCTGGAGGGAGCTTCCCCCCATCCGGGGGTTGTCGGCGAAGGACAATTGGCAACCAAGTTGAATTATTTCATCGGTCGAGATCCAAGCAAGTGGTATCGCAATGTCCCGGCCTACAGCAAGGTTCGCTATCGCAACGTATATCCCGGCATCGACCTGGTTTACTACGGCAACAATCACAAACTGGAATACGATTTTGCCCTCGCGGCTGGAGCTGACGTTTCGAGGATCCGGCTTGCAGTTAACGGCGCTGATACAGTCAGCTTAGATACGGCGGGGAACCTTGCGCTCACAAAGGGCGGCACGACAATAATCTTCCAGGCACCCGCTATCTATCAGGAACGCAAAGGGCAGCGCGCCGCAGTGGCTGGCACCTACGTGATGCGTGACGCCACGCATGTGGGCTTTCAAGTAGGATCGCACGATTCCTCGAGACCAATGGTGATCGATCCAGTTTTGGTGTATTCCACTTTCATGGGCGGCAGCGCCGATGATTATAGCGATGGGATTGCAGTGGACGCGTTGGGAAATGCGTTCGTCGTCGGCATTACGGATTCTCCGGATTTTCCTTCCCCGGGAAACGGACCAAGCGACCCGAGTTCATTTCCGATGTACTTGAGTAAGCTTGATCCCAGCGGCTCTTCTTTGCTTTTCCTTGACTTTTTTGGCGGGACCAGCGGGGGCGATGAAGCCTATGGAATAGCCGTGGATTCCTCCGGTAATCCTTACGTCGCTGGCATCACCACTTCGACAGACTTTCCAATACAGCATGCTTTTCAATCTGCACTTGCCGGAAATGAAGATGCTTTCCTTATCAAATTCGCAGCCGACGGTTCGTCGATAACCTACTCGACTTATCTAGGCGGCTCCCAGCTGCAATTCAATGGCAGCGCCGACGCGCAGTATGCATATGCCATTGCAGTGGACAATGCGGGAGAAGCCGTCATTGCCGGCATTACCACCGCCACGGACTTCCCGCTGCTGAATGCCACCGTAAGCTCCATTTCTCAGGATCAATTCGGGGACTGGGGAGTGTATGGCTTTGTAAGTAAGTTCTCGTGGGATGGAACGAATCTATCTCTTGTCTACTCGACCTACCTCGCCGGCAACACCCTCAATGCGACCACCTGCAGCCACTGCTTTCCCAACTCCCAGGTTTATGGAGTGGCGACCGACACTTCCGGGAATGCATATGTGACAGGAACTACGTCAACCACAAACTTTCCCGTGACAGATGGAGCCTACGCCAGTGTCTACCCCAGTTCTTACTTGACAGACGTTGGATTTGTCACAAAATTCACCAGTTCAGGATCCCTCGTATACTCAACTTTTCTGGGTGGCTACAGGGAAGGCAGCTATTTGGATGCCATCGCAGTGGACTCCAATGGCTCGGCTTACGTTACCGGGTATTCGGACTCTAATAATTTCCCAATTGTTACAACGAGTATCTGCGATCCCTCGAGCGCCAACTGCAATGGCACGATCATCGCAAAACTCGATGCAACAGGTTCAAACCTTCTTTATTCAACCTTCTTGCCTGCCACCAATTCCATGGCCGGCCAGGCAATTCAAGTGGACGGCAACGGCAATGCATTTGTTTTGGGAAGCGATGTACAGTTCTCGCTTTCCAATCCGATCGAGCAGTATTCGGGCGGAAACGGAGATCTAGTTGTCGCTGAAATTGATCCGACGGCCTCGACTCAGCTGATGGCGACCTTCCTGGGCGGACAGGGATGGGAAGCGGCGACCGGGCTTGCCTTGGGAAGCGACGGTACAGTCTACGTAACTGGAATTACCGAGTCGATGGACTTCCCCGTGACGCAGTCTGCTTTTCAGTCGTCTTGGGGTGGTCAGACGGATGTGTTCGTTGCGAAAATTGATCCAAACACAAATGCGCCCGCGGTGGCGGTCAGCCCTTGGGCGCTTCAGTTTGGATCCCAGGACGGAGGCACTACCAGCGCCCCGCAAACCGCAATCTTACGGAACATGGGCTCGTCCGCCCTTAGCATTGCGAGCATTACCGTCGGTGGTGATTTCGCCGAGACAGACGATTGCGGCGCAACAGTGGCGGCTGCATCTTCTTGCACGCTCTCGATCACCTTCAGTCCCACGGCGGCCGGGACCCGTAGCGGTACACTTACGATTTCCGATGATGCACAGGGCAGCCCGCATTCCGTAGCCCTAAACGGAGAGGGGGCCGGCACCTTTGCTGGAGTTAGCGTTAGTCCATCCAGCTTGACCTTTCCGAGTACCACGACCGGAACCTCGAGTACACCCCAACAAATCACCCTTACGAACAATGGGAGTTCGTCCGTTGTCGTCAGCGGTGTTCAGGTGACGGGAGAGTTCAGCATCGTCAGCAATAATTGTGCAACCGTTGCTGCCAATGGAACCTGCACCGTCGGCGTGGCCTTTTCTCCCACTTCGTCAGGAGGAGCGAGTGGAGCATTGCAGTTCTCCGATTCGGCCAGCGGCAGCCCTCAGAGTGTGACCTTGGGCGGAGTGGGCGCCGATTTCACAACCTCAACGAGCAGCGGCACCGCTTCGGTACCTCCCGGCGGTACTGCTCAATATATGTTGAACGTCAGCCCAACTGGGGGAAGCTTCTCAGGCACCGTGACCTTCACCTGCACCGGAACACCGCAATTCTCTACGTGCACAGTCAATCCCCAGTCGCTGGCTTTGGTGAGCACGCCATCGACAGTAAACGTAGCCGTCGCCACTTCGGGCCCCAGTGCTAAGCTGCAGCGCGAGTCAGGGTCGCAACCTAGAGGGTGGTTCGCTCTCTGGCTGTCCATGCCCTTTGCCGTCGGAATTCTGGTCTTCGGCATGAACGACCGGCGCAGACTCCAATCTCTCATCACACCGCTGCTACTCGTGATGCTCCTCGGCATGGTGGGATGCGGCAGTGGCGGGACAAAGTCGGCGGTTACCGCAAGGGTCACTCCGCCCGGCACGTACAGTATTAATGTGATCGCCAAATCGGGGAATCTGCAGCATGTGACGCAACTGACGCTGGTTGTCCAGTAGCACAAGGGCGGAAGGTCGGGAAGGTCCCGGGTCGCAAGTTTGAGAGCTCAGGGAACAGTCGTTCTCCTTCGATGTTTTCTGTAAATGAGGATTGGGGTATTAGGATGAGTGCGAATCGCGGTCGGGCATTGAGCTCTGCGACGGGGTTGGTAGTCTTCGTCTTTCTCGGATCAATCTTCACTGTGCGGGCAGCCGGCCCTGCGAGTGGGCTACCCACAGACTGGAGCCATCGACATCTCGTGTTCTCCCGCCCGGCAACGGCCGAAAGGGCAAGGCGCGTTGCCGGCGATCCGCGCTATGAGCAACAGTGGGCGAGGCGATCCATCCGCACACTCGGCCATCGAGCGAGCGCCGCGAGCAAGGCGCATTTGCAGGCGCCAAGTGTATCGGCCCAGAAGAATCAAGGCGCGCCTAGAGACTGGTCCGAAAATCTCGGGTTTGACGCGACGGTGGGGCCCGATAATTTTCCGGCAAAGTATGCCTTCCAGGTCACGACTGCCCTGTGCGGCGACACACCCACACCCGACTATGTGGTCTTCAACACCGGCCTATCCGGTTCCACCTCGCAGGCGAGTGTCGTTGCACTCGATAATCTGTATTCCGGTTGTGGCGGTACGGTGCCGAACATCTATTGGGCCTACAACACAGGTGGTCAGGTTCTGACGTCAATAACGCCGTCGGAAGACGGCTCGCAAATCGCATTCGCACAGACGAACTCGAACCTGGAAGGCACGCTAATATTGCTGAAATGGGCGGCTGCGAGCGGGACCGTCTCTGCTCCTCTCTCCCTGCAGTCGGTTTCGAATGTGGCGTACCGGAGTTGCGCGGCTCCCTGCATGACTTCGATCGAGTTGAAAGACAGTCAAGGAAATCCGATCGACGATCGAATCTCTTCCGTTTTTCCCGATTACACCGGTGACGTCCTCTGGGTAGGTGGAACTTCTGGTTGGCTGTGCAAGATCAGCGGCGCTTTCCGCGGAAGCCCGGCGGAGGTTATTGACGGCACCTTCCCGGTGCAGGTGAACTCACTGAATCCTACCGCTCTTTCAAGTCCAGTCTACGACTATTCCTCGGGGAATGTCTTCGTGGGCGATGTTGCCGGTTACTTGTACCGTGTGGATACAGCCACAGGAGACATCACCGCTTCGGGAAGACTGGATTACGGCACCGGGTTGATCACCGCTCCGACAGTTGATTCCACAGCTGGAAATGTTTATGTATTTTCGTCAAGTGACGGATCGGCCAATTGCCCGAACCTATCTTCCTGCAACGCAGTCTATTTGCTCGGAACGTCGTTTGCCGAGGGATCCACGGGAGCCAAGGTGACGGTAGGATCCTCCAGTATCAACTCGGGGGAATTGTTCGAGGGAGACTTCGACAGTAACTACTGGAACTCCAGCGACGCGACCGGCAATCTGTATGTCTGCGGTAACACCGCGGGTGCGCCCACGATATATCAGCTTCCGATTGACGCGGGAGTTTTGAGTCTCGCGAATGCAGGGCCAGTCTTATCCCACGGCGAAACCGAATGCTCGCCCATCACTGACATCGCAAATCCGAACGCCCCAGGGGGAGCGGCAGAATGGATCTTCGCCAGCGTACAGTCTGATGGCGCTGGAAATTCCTGCGGATCCACCGGATGCGTCATGAACCTTACAGTACAGCCTTGGAATGCATCTACCTATTATGCAGTGGGGCAGGAGGTGCTCGATCCGAACCTGCACATTCAAGTCGTGAGATCATCCGGGACCTCGGGCACCAATTCTCCTTCCTGGAGCGCGAATCCGGGAGGCGCGACCGGTGACGGCAGCGTGACTTGGTTGAATCAAGGATCGCTGTCAGCCTTTCATCTCACTTGGCAGCCCGACCATGGTTACGCGGCCGGCGCCGAGATCCTCGACAGCAACGGAAACATGCAACTGCTGGTAACCGGCGGGGTGTCCGGGAAAGCTCATCCTATCTGGGCAACGAACCTCAATGGCACTACCGAGGATGCCACCCTTCGATGGCGAAACCTCGGTCCTACACCAACCGCGAGTCTGCCAGCGGGTGGTGGCACGAGCGGGATTATCCTGGACAATACCCTCGGTGCCAGCGCGCTATCGGGAGCCTCTCAGATCTATTATTCGACGCTAGCAAATCAAAACTGTGGAATAAGCGGAACAGGAGGGTGTGCCGTTCAGACCTCGCAGTCTCAATTGCAATAGGCGGCCCGCGCCCGGAGATTTAGACGCTCGTCTGTCGTGCGCTATGTCCGTTGATTTTCAGGATAAGGGAGCATCGCATTGCCTTCTGCCCGACAGCTTTGGGCGGAGGGTCGCAACAAGGCTACTGAAAGGATTCATCCATAGAGGACACTAAGTAGGAAGGGCTCGTGCAGCCATTGCCGGCCAAATGAACGTGTGGACGCGGAATCCATACCCTTCAAGCTTTTAGCCCTCCCCCGAAGGGTTGCCAAGGCAGGGAACGTAGCTACTGCTGAACTTCACAAAGGGTACGATTGGCCAATGATCAACAAATTGAAGTTACTGATTGCGGAAGATAACACCCTTTTCCGGAGGATACTCTTGGAGGTCCTTGGCTCAGACTACGACATCACACTTGCACATGACGGAGAGCAGGCATGGGAGATGCTGCAGCAGTTGAACGCTCCCAGACTGGCGATTCTTGATTGGGTGACGCCAGGCTTGAGCGGCCCACAGGTGTGCCGGAACGTAAAATCATACTCGTCCACATCGTCAATGTATCTGATCATCCTGACCTCGAAGAACAGTGAGGCGGATATCGTTTCCGGGTTGCGGGCCGGAGCCGATGACTATATTACCAAGCCGTTTATCGCGACAGACCTTCGCACTCGGGTCCGTATTGGCGAGCGGGTTCTAGCCCTGCAAGACAGCCTCGACGAACGATCGATCCGTGCCAGTCAAGCTGCCAGCCGAGAAAATCTGTTACACGAATCGACAGCCGATTGTCCGCTCCGTAATAAGCTCGCCTCCGTTCTGGAGTGGCACGTTTCAGCTTCCCTCATCGCCCTGTCTTGCCGTTATCAGGTAGCCCGCGCTGAGTCTGCCTTCCGCGTAGATCCGTTCTTAACCCAATCTTTGGAGAAATCCAATTCCTAGCATGGATCCAACTCGCGACAAATCGTCGGCAAACGGATCCCATCTGCGCACGATTTTGGTCGCTGACGATGACCCTGTATTTCGAAGGCTCGTAGAGAAGCGACTGCAGAGTTGGGACTACCAGGTTGTCTTGGCAGAGGACGGAGACGAAGCCTGGAGGATTCTCCGACAGAGCCAAGATGCGCCCGATCTGATCATCATGGACTGGCTGATGCCAGGCATTGATGGTTTGGAACTGTGTCGTCGTCTGCGAGGCATGCGGAAAAGCTTCTACCAATACATCCTGCTGATTTCCGGCAATGACGAGAAGCACCACGTAATCCAAGGATTAGACGCAGGCGCAGATGATTATCTGACCAAACCTCTCAACATCGGGGAGTTGCAGGCGAGGCTTCGCGCTGGCAACCGAATTCTCTCACTGCAACACGAGCTCATCCAGGCAAGGGAAGACCTTCGGTTCCAGGCGACCCACGATTCTCTCACAGGCTTATGGAGCCGTGGCGCGGCTCTAGACCTCTTGAACTGCGAGTTGCAGCGTGGACTCCGAACGGAAGCGATGACCGGCCTCCTAATGATCGACCTGGATCACTTCAAATCGATCAATGACAAGCACGGACATCTCGCTGGTGACGCCGTCCTTAAAGAAGTGGCAGGCCGAATCAACCGGGCAGTCCGGGCATACGATTTCGTAGGGCGTTACGGAGGAGAGGAGTTCGTTGCGATCCTGTCAAGCTGTTCACTCGCCGATTTATACAGCGTTGCGCAACGAGCCTGTGACGCAGTCCGCTCCTCTCCGGTGATCACCGACACCGCTTCCTTCGCGGTCACCGTGAGCATTGGCGGTGCGGTCAAAAAAAGTGGCAGTCCAGACCTGGAATTAATCGCGTCCGCCGATTCGGCTCTATATGAAGCAAAACGGACTGGGCGAAACCGATTCGTCATCGCTCCGCCCAATCTTTCGCACCCAGGACATAGGCTTGCGGTGGCGCATGAATGAAAGTTCCTTTCCTCACACGTCTTCGCAATAAACGGCGTAGGCTCTCCCAGCACATTCTGCTCTCGATTTCCTTCCTCGTGTTCTTCATTCTCATGAATCGCGGGGACATCATTCTGATTTCCCGTTTAGGCGCCGTCGCATGGTATCCGGCAACAGGTTTGGTGTTCGCCCTCTTATTGGGAGTAAGCCCCTGGTACGCCATCGTCGTTTCCTTGGCCGCTGGTCTGGCAGGCAAAATCATCTACGGACAGTCCCTCTCAACCTTCGGCGAGACGATCGGCTCGATTGGCATTTCGATCTTCTATGCAATTGCCGCATATGTGTTGCGAGGGAGGCTCAAAATCGATCCTGAACTGCGCCGTCGACGAGACGTGGTCCTTTACGTCTCGCTGACGACCTTAGCTGCCATTGGATCGACAACGGTGGGAGTGGCCTGCTTGGCGGCCGACCACACCATCCGGTGGCGCGAATTCTGGTCAGCGGCATTCATGTGGTTGATTGGGGATGAAGTCGGATTGTTAGGCGTTGCTCCATTTCTCCTAGTGCATATTTGCCCTTGGGTGCGACGCCAACTAGTCAGCAGCCATCTCGAGCCTTTTCCGAAGCCTCGGCGGCGGCGCCAAAACTTATGGGAGTGGCTAGAGGCCTTGGGTCAGGCTGTATGCATTGTCCTCGTGCTTTGGGTGATGTTCGGGCCTTCTGCCGGACAGTCGTTATATCTGGTCTTTATCCCCGTGATCTGGGTCGCGTTGCGGCAAGGAATGCGACGGGTTGTTTCCTGCCTCCTGATATTAAATTTTGGCATCGTTGTCGCCTTTCACCTGTATTCCCAGCCACCGGCTCTTCTTGGCAGGACCGGTTTATTGATGTTCGTGGTGTCAAGTGTCGGCCTCTTTGTGGGCGTCCTGGTGTCCGAAAGACACTACATCGCCAAGGAATTGCTCGAGCGCACAACAAAATTGGTGGAGGCAAACAGGCAGTTGGTCTTAGCAACGTTCGCAGCGGAGGATGCGAGCCGGACCAAGGGCGAATTTCTGGCCAACATGAGTCACGAGATCCGCACTCCGATCAACGGCATTCTAGGAATGGCGGAACTGGTGTTGAACACGGAACTCAGCAAGGAACAACGCGAGTATCTCACGATGCTGAAGTCTTCTGGGGATTCGTTGCTCCTGGTCATTAACGACATTCTGGACTTCTCGAAGATCGAATCCGGCAGACTTAGCCTCGAGTCGATCGAATTCAATCTGGCCGATGCCGTGGCGGAAACCATGCAAGTTCTGGGGATCACGGCACACAAAAAGGGACTGGAGATCGCCTATGAGATCTCACCTGAGGTTCCTGCGAGGGTGGTAGGCGATCCCATGCGCGTGCGGCAGGTCTTGACGAATCTGGTTGGAAACGCCGTCAAGTTTACGCATGAGGGCGAGGTGATTGCGCGAATCAAGGTTGAAGCCCAAAGAGACGAGGAAATGGTGTTGCATTTCAGCGTCTCCGACACTGGCGTGGGCATCGCGGAGCAAAAGCAGGAGACGGTCTTCGAGGCGTTCGCTCAGGCCGACGGCAGCACAACTCGGCACTATGGAGGGACCGGACTTGGTCTGGCAATCTGCTCGAGGCTGGTTTCCATTATGAATGGCCGGATTTGGCTGGAGAGCACAGTGGGGCGAGGGAGCGTCTTCCATTTCTCCGTTCCTTGCAGAGTCGGCACGAAATCACCAGAGTCCGATGCGGCGCACTCCGAGTTCTCGAATGTCCCGCTGCTAATTGTCGACGACAATGCCTCGAACGGCGAGATCCTATCGCGCATCGCGAAATCCTTAGGAATGCTGCCCACCGTGGTCAACGGTGCCCGGCATGCATTGGAGGCGATTCGACGGGAAGATGCTCGAGGCGCTGCGTTTCCCCTGGCTCTCATCGATGGCATGATGCCGGAGATGAGCGGATTTGAACTAGCAAGTAGCATTCGGCAAAGCTCGTGCTCAGTGGGAGAGATCATCATGATGATTACCTCCCGCTTAGACCAACAGCCTACTCTTTGCCGCGACCTGGGGATTGCCAACTGCATTCTTAAACCGGCAAAAAAATCAGATCTCGTCGCAGCATTTTCGTCCGCTCTGGGAGGTCGCTCCCAAGGCGCGGCATCTCACCCTGTGAGCGGGTCCGAATCACGAGAACAGGGTCGGCGGCTGCGCATCCTCGTTGCCGAAGACAATCCTATCAACCAGATCGTTGCCGTCAGAATGTTAGAGACACTTGGTCACATGCCGGCGATCGCTCAGGACGGACGCAAGGCCTTGGCCATGTTGGTCACGCAAGAATATGACGCCGTGTTGATGGACGTGCAGATGCCAGGGATCGACGGTCTCGCTGCAGCGCATGAGATTCGCCGACGCGAGCGCCATACCGGGACGCATATCCCGATCATTGCTATGACCGCCCATGCCTTGAAGGGCGACAGGGAACGCTGTCTGGCCGCTGGAATGGACGGGTACCTAGCAAAGCCTGTCAATAGTAAAGACCTTGAGGATGCGCTCTCCGAGGGCGTTCATTCTCAGTTCAAAAAGGTTTCTGTTTTGTCTTCCTTTAAACCCCTGGACCGTCGGGTCGAGTGGGACTTCAGCGCCGCGCTATCGACCGTCGACGGAGATCGTACTTTGCTGCGTGAGTTAGCGCAGATTTTTCTGGAGGAAGCTCCGAAGGCGATCCGGAAACTACAACAGGCCGTTTCGAACGCTGACCACAAACTCATAGAAAGGACCGCCCACACGCTAAAAGGAGAATTTGGCTACTTAGGGTTCCCAGAAGCTGCGCAAGCCGCAAGCGATCTCGAGCGAGCAGGGAGGGAGCAGAGATTGGCAGCGGCTGAGTTCCTACTTTCCGACGTAACCGCACGGGCGGCTGGAATACGGCAGGCGATACAGTGCGGTTTGGACGACCAACTGGGCTCGATCGATCATTAAAGCGGCATGTCTTGAGTGGAGAGCCGTCAGATCGCTGCGGTTGGCGGGTCGCGGGAATTGACGACTGACTCCAGCGTACCATGCAACCGAGAAATCAAAGGAGACCGCAGATGGCACAAAAAGTTATTGATGTCGTGGGAACATCGAAAGAGAGCTTCGCAAAGGCCGCCGAAAATGCTGTGGCTGAAGCCCCAAAGACGGTTCGGGGCATGAAGTGGGCAAGGATCGCGGAATTAGAGATGGAACTAGATGGCAAGAAGATCGTCAAATACTGCACCACAACGAAGATTTACTTCGATATCGAAAAATAGTGATGTGATTAGGGGGAGCGGAACGCGAAAATCAT
>Ga0070731_10004751_pt1 | contig 11506 bp, 7 predicted proteins | sample Coa_R1_2_FD_66448 | JGI IMG/M metagenome (GOLD analysis project Ga0070731, IMG submission 66448) | Surface soil microbial communities from Centralia Pennsylvania, which are recovering from an underground coalmine fire - Coalmine... | ecosystem: Environmental > Terrestrial > Soil > Unclassified ... | reverse complement strand
AAGCGGAGGAGGAGTTCTATCGGCGGGTCATCTCGGATTTCCGAGCAGTCAAGGACGCGTGGCGAAACTACGTGATGCACGCGCGCGTCTTCTACGACGATGAAACTGCGTTGGAACAAATCCACGCGGTGAAGGCATTTATGCGGCATCTCGCCGAGAAGTTTGGCGAGGGCGAGTAGCGCGTGAGGTCGCGTTCACCTAACTTCAACTGCGGCGCCACCGCCAACGGGAGACATGGCGTTGATCCGGCCGATGACGCGACTGCGCTCGGACGCGTCCGGATAGGCTTCTTCCATCATGCTATTCGAGAGCCTCGTCAGTTCCTCAACGACTTCATCGGGGAGTTTGCCGAATATGCCCCTCACTCTCCACATCAAGTACGTGAGCGAGGCCGCGTCGCCGATCATTGCGCGGTAGCGTGTCTCCAGCGCTTCCAGCTTCTCGGCCGTGCCCCGAACCTCCGCCGTCAACTCTTCGACGCGTTCTTTATCGGCACTCGTGGCTTGCGCTGCGCTCTGCGCTTGCTTCGCCCAGCTCTCCACTTTTGCGCCACCCGGCAGCTCGCCCCGCCAATGAGCGCCGCCGATGGCGCCGAGAAAGACTGGGGCCAGAATTGCAACGGCACTGAGGGTGCCGGCCATCGCGGCCTGCATCTTCTCGACGTGAACTTTCCGAAGGACGAATCCGATCATGGTGAAACAGACAACCAAGCCCGACAGCAGCGGCAGCGATTCTGGCATTTCCAATCCCCCCACAAATTGGCCGGACGCGTTTGTGGCCGCCGTCTTCATCGCGTGCGGCATGGCGGTGGCCGCCCTGTTGCTGCTGAGGTAGCGGCGAGGCGGCTACTTGCTTCGGCGGGTTATCGTCTCTTTCGGGACGCCGACGAGCCGGCGCGTCGCTTCAACGAAACGCTTGAACGCTTCCGGCCCGCGCTCGCTTTGCTCATCGAGCCGCTGGAGCGCGTCTTCTCGCTCTTTCCGCGTGCGACGCCGGAGCCGTTTGAGAAGTTCACCCATCGTCGCCCTCGCTTCTTCCCACGTCCTTGTCGGTCACGTCGGAGTCGCCATTGCCGCGTCGAGACCGATCAGCTGCTTGTAGGTGAGGCGCCGTCCGACGATCGCGCCGAGCACCTGGATGAAGCGGCTCCGGTCGGTGCCCTTCCGCGCGTTGAAGCGGAACGCCTGCTCGTCGAGGTAGCGGAACAGGTGGAAGGGCTCGACGCTGACGTAGGTGCCGCGAATGGTCCGCTTCAAGAGACTCCAGAAGTTCTCGATGCCGTTGGTGTGGATGTTGCCGTCCACGTAGGTCTCCGCGTGATTGATGACCTTGTGCGCGTAGTCGGCGCCGGCCAGAAGCCCGTAACCGGACAGTTCGTCGGTGTGGACTTCGGCACCCTTAGCGACGTGGCTCTCGACCTCCGACAGAAGGGTGCGTTGGTCAACGCGCTTGATGTGCTTGAGGCGCACGCGGCCGCCGCGCTCCAGCATCCCCAGCACGATCTCCTTGCCGCTGGTGTAGGGGCTTCCGCCCTTACCGGGCGCCATCGCCTTCGCGCGCTGGCGACGATTCATCTTCCGCGCGTTCCCGCCGATGAAGGTCTCGTCCACTTCGACCTTGGAGCCGGGGCCACCGAGCAGTCCGCCGCTTTCCTGCATCGCGAGACGGATGCGGTGGAGAAGAAACCACGCGGTCTTCTGAGTGACCTTGAGCGCGCGGGCGAGTTCGTAGCTGCTGACGCCGTTCTTGCAGTTCACGATCAACCACACGGCGGGCAACCACTTGTCGAGACCGATGGGCGAATCTTCCATGATGGTCCCGACCTTAATCGAGAACTGCTGCCGCTCATGGTCGTTCTTGCACTTCCAGAGACGGCGCGTGGAAAGGAACGAGACCTCAGCGCCGCCGCAGGTGGGGCACTTCACGTTGCCGTCCGGCCAGCGGACGGAAGCCAGGAAGCTCAGCGCGCGGTCGGGGTCCGCGAAGTAGCGAACCGCTTCCAGCAAGGTAGTGGGGGTCCGAACCTCATCCATGCCCCCAACCTAGCACCGGAGGTCAGGTGAGTCAAGTATGTTCTCCCCAGATGTCTTGGGTCGCGCTAATAGACGCGGATGACGGTCACCCGCCGACCGCGCGACGTCCAGCCGAGATCGAAGCCCACCGACATGCCTTCGCGCAGACCGTCGATGCGCGGGATCGGGCCGATGATCTCGACGAACGGAAACTTGAACTGGTACTCGCGGCCGGTCGCTTCGCTGACGAGCGTGCCGCTCTCGCTGCCATAGTAGATGCGCGAGATGACGCCGCGATAGTAGCGCTCTGGGGTCTCACCCGCGGGCGGTCCGTCGGCCTCGGACGTCACGATGCCGCCGGCACCGATTCTGCGGCGAGACCGCGCAGCCGGTCCGCCCCGATCCGGTCGACGAACGCGGGAAAGCTCTCCGCCGGCCGGCGCTCGCGCTCGTAGAAGCGCGCGAGCGCGACGATCACCATCGGCGCGTGCTCCTCGGCGAAGCGGCCGATCCGCTTCCCGATCCGGCCCCGCCCCTCGCCGACGCCGCCGCCGACGAGGATCGAGTAGAAGGGCCGCTCCGAGCCGTCGCCGGTCTTCGCGAGGTGGCCGGTGAGGCCGATGTCGCCGACGTGGTGCTGACCGCAGGAGTTGGGGCAGCCGCTGATCTTGATCGCGAATGGGCCGAGCCGCTCCGCGAACGCGTGCCCCTCCGGGAAGGTGAGGAGGTGGGCGCGGATGCGTTCCGCCATCCCCATCGAGCGCGTGATCGCGAGCGAGCAGTAGTCCATGCCCGGGCAGGAGACGACGTCGTCGATCGTCGCGACGTCGGGGTTCCCGAGATCGATCGCGACGAGCCCCGCATGGAACGCCGGCAGCGCCGCCTCGGGGATCCACGGGACCACGATGTTCTGGTCGTTCGTGGTCCGCAGCGTACCGTTCCCGTGCTCGGTCGCGAGGCGCGCGAGCGCCCGCATCTGGTCGCTGCCGATGTCGCCCAGCGGTAGCTGGACGAGGGCCGCGCGGTAGCCGGCCTGCTTCTGCGGCCGCGTGTTGGTGCGCTGCCAGTGGTCGAAGCCGGGAAGCGGGTCCTGGCGCGCAGCGCGCGTCTTCGGCGGCGGCGGCGTGCGGTACTCCGCGACGGACTCGCGCACCTGAGCGCGCAGCTCCTCGCCCCGCTCGGCACGCACGCGCTCGACCTCGCCGTCGATCGTGACACGGAACTTCTCCAGCCCCATGCGCTGCACGAGGTACTTCATGCGCGCCTTGTTGCGGTTCTTGCGCTCACCGAAGCGATGCTGGACGCGGACGATCGCCTCGCACCAGACGAGCAGGTCGTCGGCGGGGATGAAGTCGCGGATCGGCTTCGCGAGGAACGGCTGCGCGCCGAGCCCGCCGCCCGCGAACACCGAGAAGCCGCGCACACCGTCGCGGACCTTGGCGTAGAGCCCGATGTCGTTCACCGGCCCCTGCGCGCAGTCGTGCTCGCAGCCCTCGACGGCGATCTTGAACTTCCGGGGCAGCGTCAGGTTGAGCGGATTGAAGAGGAAGTACTCGTGGACCGCGATGCAGTAGGGCCCGACGTCGAAAGGCTCCGTCGGCGCGGTCCCGGCGTACGGGCACGCGGTGACGTTGCGGACGCTGTCGGCGCAGGCGCCGCGGGTCGTGATGCCGACCGCGAGGAGCCGCTCGTAGAGATCGATGATGCCGTCGATCGGCACCCAGTGGATCTGGATGTCCTGCCGGGTGGTGACGTGCGCGACCGCGCGGCCGTAGCGGTCGGCGACCGCCGCCATCGCGTCCATCTGCGCCGCGGAGAGCATGCCGCCGGGGACCTTGATGCGCTGCATGTGGCTCGTGTGGTCGAGCTGGTAGTAGAGCCCGTACGAGAGCCGGACCGGGCGCCACTCGTCGGGGGTGAGCTCGCCGCGGACGTAGCGCGCCGTGCGGTCCGCGTGGCCCGCGAGCGCGGTGCGATGCTGCACGTCTGTTGGGCGCATTGAGTGAATGATTATGGTCGCTCGCGCTTTTCCAAGTCAACGCGAGCGCCGCCGGTCAGCGCGGCGTCTGGGCCTCGCGCCCGTCGGCGCCGAGCGTAGCGTAATCGAGCCCCGTGAAGGCCGGACACTCCGCGGCGAGCGCCGCGAACACCGCCTCGGCGCTCGCGGCGACAGGCGTGGACGACAGGAGCCCCAGCAGCTCGCCGAGCGCGAGCCATCCCGGCCGCGCGTCGCCCGGCGGCGCCACGGCGGCGTGGAAGCGCTGCACGCGCCCGGCGTGGTTCGTGAACGTCCCGTCCGCCTCGGCGTAGGTGGCGACCGGCAGGATCGCGTCCGCGAACTGCGTCGTCGCGCGCCCGTCGGTGTCGAGCACGACGAGGTACGGGACGCGCTCGAGCGCCGCGCCGACGCGCTTCTCGTCCCGCCACGCGAGGAGATCGGTACGATGGAGGACGAGCGCATGGATCTCGTCGCGGGCCGCTGCGTCGAGCAGCTGGTCGACCGCGCCGTCGGGCGCGAGTCCCTGGAGCCGCAGGCCCTGCGTGTTCGGGTTCTTGTCCGCCTTGATGAGGAAGTCGTCGTGAAACGCGTCCGGCGGCGACCACGAGATGCCGGCGACACGCGCGCCGAGCGCAGCGCCCAGGCGGCGGAGGAGAAAGATCTCCTCGTTCGACGCCTGCGCCGAGACGACGATGCCGACCGGACCGGCGTCGCGCAGGCGGGCAGCCACCGCAGGCAGCGCGCTCGCCCACGTCGCGGGCACGAACGCGTCCGGCCCGCGCACGAGCGGCCGCGTCAGCCGGCCCTCGCCCTGCAGCGTGCGGTACGAGAGACGACCGGCGTCGCACATCCAGTACTGGTTCACCGCCGGGTTCCTGCGCGGCTGGAACCGATAGATGTGACCCTCGCGATGATAGATATCGATGTTGCAGCCGTTCGCGCACGCGCCGCACACCGACTCCGTGCGCTCGAGGTACCAAACGCGCGCGCGGAAGCGAAAGTCACGGCTGGTGAGCGCGCCGACCGGGCAGATGTCGACGACGTTGCCGGAATACGGGTTGTCGAGCCACTTTCCCGGCGCGAGATCGAGGTCGACGTGGTCGCCACGCTGGTAGAAGGCGAGCTCGCTCGTATGCGTCACCTCGTCGACGAAGCGCACGCAGCGCGAGCAGAGCACGCAGCGCTCCTGATCGAGGATGACGAGCGGTCCGATCGGCTTCGCCTTCCGCTTGTGGACCTTTGCCGGGAGCGGGACGCGGCTCCGCTGCCGGTCGTAGTCCATGTAGTACTCTTGCAGCTTGCACTCGCCCGCCTGGTCGCAGACCGGGCAGTCGATCGGGTGGTTGATGAGCAGGAACTCGAGCACCGCGCGCTGCGCGGCCTTCGTCTTCTCGCTCGTCGTGCGCACCACCATGCCGTCGGTGACGCGCGTGTTGCAGGCGATCTGCAGCTTCGGGCTCTTCTCGATCTCGACCAGGCACATCCGGCAGTTGCCGGCGATCGTGAGCCCGGGATGCCAGCAGTAGTGCGGGATCTCGACGCCAAGACGGTCGGCGGCGACGATGACGGTCGTGCCGTCCTCGACCTGGATCTTGCGACCGTCGATCTCGACCGTGGGCACCGGGAGGTTCTGTCCGTCTATCCGCCGACCTCCGGGCTGTCAAAGGGCCGTGCGGCCTAGGGTCGCGCTGACGAGCACGCGGAGGCGGCGCGCCGCGTGATCGCGTCGCAGCCGGCGGTCAACACGCGGCGCGCATCGTACCCCGCGGCGTCGTCGTGGTGCGCGAGCTTCCCGGCCGGGACGACACAGCCGTTGGCGTACTGGCGCTGCCACGCCGCGCAGGCCGCCGGATCACGAACGACGTGCTCGGGTCCGGCGGGCGTCGCGATGGCGAGCAGCACGCTCACGACGAGTCCGCCCGTGACGAGCGAATGCATGCGCCCGAGAGCAACCGACATGCCGGCGAGGCGAACGTCCACGCGCGTGGCCCGCGCGCACCCGACCGTCACGCACGCGCCGGAACCGACGCGCGCTCGCCACCTGGCGGGCCGCATGGCGGCCCTATGCGCGCGCGCGGACCCGCTCCTCGGCGCGGAGCGGGCAGCCACCGCGCGCGACGTGCGCCTCGAACTCGGCGCGGTACTTGGTGACGAACGCGCGCGTCGGCATCGCCGCCGCGTCGGCGAGCGCGCAGATCGTGTTGCCCATCATGTTGCCGGCGACGTTGAGCAGGAGATCGACGTCGTGCGCCGCGGCGGTGCCCTCCTCGAGGCCGACGAGCACGCGGTGGAGCCAGCCCGTCCCCTCGCGGCACGGCGTGCACTGCCCGCAGGACTCGTGGTGGAAGAAGCGCTCGAGCACCATGAGCGCCCACACCATGCAGGTGCGGTCATCCATCACGATGACGCCCGCGGAGCCGAGGAACGAGCCCGCCTTCTGCACCGAGTCCATGTCCATCGGGACGTCGATCTCCGCCGGCGTGAAGACCGGCATCGACGCACCGCCCGGGATGACGCCCTTCAGCTCGCGCCCGCCGGCGATGCCGCCGGCGTGTGTATAGATGATCTCGCGCAGCGGTGTGCCCATCGGCAGCTCGTACGTATCCGGGCGCACGACGTGTCCCGACACGCAGAAGAGCTTCGGGCCCGGGCTCTTCTCCGGGCCGATCGCGCGGAACCAGTCGGCGCCGCGCAGCACGATCCACGGTACGCAGGCGAGCGTCTCGACGTTGTTCACGATCGTCGGGCAGCCGAAGAGCCCGTGCGTCGCCGGGAACGGTGGCTTGATGCGCGGATAGGCGCGCTTGCCCTCGAGCGACTCGATGAGTCCCGTCTCCTCGCCGCAGATGTAGGCGCCCGCGCCGCGGTGCACCCAGACGTCGAGGCGGAAGCCGGTCCCGAGAACATCGTCGCCGATGAAACCCTTCGCGCGCGCCTCCGCGATCGCCTGCTCGAGCACGCGGACGCCGTCGGCGAACTCACCCCGGATGTAGATGTAGGCGGTGTGACAGCCGATCGCGTACGCCGTGATGATGATGCCCTCGAGCAGCTGATGCGGGTCCTGCTCGATGATGATGCGGTCCTTGAACGTACCGGGCTCGCTCTCGTCGGCGTTGACACAGAGGTAGACGGGCTTGTCGCGCTGCTTCGGGAGGAAGCTCCATTTCATGCCCGTCGGGAACCCGGCGCCGCCGCGGCCGCGCAGGTTCGACGCCTTCACCATCTCGACGAGCTCCTCCGGCTTGAGCCCGGTGAGCGCCCGGCGCGTCGCCTCGTAGCCGCCGTGCGCCAGGTAGACGTCGAGCCGCTTCAGGTCCGCGATGTCGCGGCAGCGCAGGAGGAGGCGTTCGGGCATTTGGCCGGCGTCTATCCGGCGACTCCGGACCTGTCAAAGCGTTCCGTCCCGATCGGGCAGCCAAGCCCGCGTCGTCGCGGCGATCGTGCAGGCCTGCACGGGCTACGGTTGGCGTCCGGGGAGGCGCTGCTCAGACCAATGGCGGGGGCCATCCTCGCGAACGCGCCAGCCTGCATCGATGCACGTCCGGTGGTGGGCGGTTGATGATTCCCGGCCGGCGCGCCACACACCCGCATCATCGCGCGCGCCGGCGGAGAACGCCGCCGATTTCGGATGCATGGCGCCGTGACCACGATGATCCTTGCGGCACGATCTGACGCGCGGCGCGCCATGAAAAGACACCGCTCCGTGGCGTGCTTCTTGCTCCCCGCCGCGGCATGCGGAAGGGCCGTCTCACGAGCCGGGCTGCCGTGTGCGCGCTCCTCGCGGCGGTGGTCGGCGCCCTCTGGTCGTGGTCGGCGTGGGCCCTTCACAAGAATTCGCCGCCTGCCTACCGAATCACGAGCGGCGCGTCCCACACCGTTCCGCCGGGGAGATCGTGGGGCAACTACGTCGCCTTCGCCGCGTCGGAGGATCTCACGCACACCGGCAACGCGAGCCAGAACATCTTCTACTTCAACCTGGCCTATTACGATTGCTTCCAGGGCACGACCTTCGCGACCACGCCGTGCCCGGATCCCCTCGTCCCCTTCTACAAGCAGTTGACCAGCGGCCCGGGCGGTCCCGCGAACCCGAGCATCGGGAACCCCTTCGCCACTAATGGGATCATCGACCCGAACGGTCTCACCTGCACGAACAATCCGCCGCCGCCCTGCTTCACCGCGACCGGCTGTCCGCCGCCAGCGGCCTGCACCGTCACGCAGTGGCTCGCTTTCGACGCGCCCGGTAGCTACAGCGGCGCGACCGGAGCCGAGGCGAACCACCGGCAGGTCTTCATCAAGGACATCTTCAGCGGCGAGATCCGCCAGATCACGCACGGCCAGGACGGCGACAGCACCATGCCGACCCTCAACGAGCTGGGCGGCGTCCTCGTCTTCCAGTCGAACGCCCACCTGACGTTCACGGCGGCGCCGGCCGGCGTGACCCAGCTCTACTTGTACGACACGAAGCAGCGGCTCCTCTACCCGCTCACCGCGGGTGCCGCGCCGAGCACGAACCCGAACATCAACCGGGATGGGGCCGTCGTCGCCTTCCAGTCGTCGGCAGACCTCCTCGGAAGCGGCGCCGACACCGGCGTCGAGCAGATCTTCTGGGCCGAGTACAGCAAGACGACCCACAGCTCGACGCTCCATCAGCTGACGCACGGCAACGGGCCGAGCCAGCACCCGTTCGTCACGGACATCTTCAGCTTCATCATCTTCGATTCGCAGGCCACGAACCTCGGCACCCTGGGCGACGCCGGGACGAAGATCTTCTACTCGACCCAGCTCAACGCCGCGACGCCGCAGCCTCCCCAGCTCGCGCAACTGACGGACAGCGCCCACTTCGGCGATTGCAGCTACCCGGTCGCCAACGACAACGGGTCGAACCACGTCAGCTTCATCTGCACCGGCGATCCCCTGCAGAACGGCACCACGGGCAATCGCGTCTTCACCTTCGCACGCGACACCCTGACCCTCATGCAGATCACCGGCAAGGGCGACGTGCAGCCGCCGATCGCTGCCAGCGTGGGCGTCTGGTTCCTCACGATGTCGACGACGGATACGCTCACCGGCGAGACCGGCTGCGGCTACCAGCTCTACCTCGTCGACTACCTCGGCACGCAGCAGCCCGGGCACCTGCCGAAGTGGATACCGGCGACCCTGATCGGCGAGCTGCCGCCCGACGTGGCGACCTCGCCGGGCACGACGACGAATCTCATCGGCGGACGCAACTTCGTCATCCTCCCGGGATCGTCGACCACGACGACCACCACCGCGAGCACGACGACGACGATCGCGGCCGCGACGACCACGACGATCGTGGGGACGACGACCACCACCGCCGCGGTGAGCACCACGACGACCGGCGCGACGACTACCACGACCACCCTGCCCGCGTTCGCCTTCGGCAGCCAGATCTCGATCACGACGCGCGACGGCACGACGACCGTGCCGCTCCAGGCGAGCCCGACGGACGGGCTCCGTCTCGTGATCGGCGCGCCCGACCAGACGACGCACCAGGCATCCGTCGACGTCCCCGCGTCCCGCGTCACGCTGCCGCCCATCCCCGATCCCGGCTACGGCACGTTCTGCCTCACTCCGCAGAGCGACGGCGCCGGGCTGATCGATTGCGACGGTGTCGACGCCGGTGGCGACGTCGCGATCGAGCGCGATCACAACACGGACTTCATCGACCCGGAGTGTCTCGCGGGATGTCGCGAGGGCGCCCCCTGCCAGGGGCAGCTCGTGGGACCCCACCAGTACCCGTGTCCGACGTGCGTCAACGGGACGTGCACCACGGGTCCGAACGCCGGGCAGGCGTGCTCCGCCGACACGAACTGCGTCGGCAACAACGAGTGTCTGCACGACGCGCTCGGCGTCTGCAACGGTCCGAACTTCGTTACCGACCAGGGCACGTTCGCCGCCGGCGGCATGCGCATCGTCGTACCACTCACGCTCGGCCTCAGCCGGAACGCCGGCATCGACGGCACGTACTGCACGCCTGACGACCAGTGGGTGTTCCAGAACGTGCCCGTGATGCTGGATCTCACCAGCGGGTCGATCCAGACGAGCATCACCGACGCCGACAACACGACCGGCGCCCTCGTCTCCACTTCGGACACCGGCGCCCCCTTCAACTGCGCCGCGCTGTCGAGCGGCGCCATGGGCGGGGCGACTCTCGTGGGCGCCTTCACGCTGCTCGACGTTCCTCAAGCGAACGGCGTCCGCGATCTGATCCTCGGTTTTCACCTCGTGCCGCGACCCGACGACAATACTTGCCAGGCGGCGTGCACGAGCGACCTCGACTGCAACGATGGCAATCCCTGCAACGGCGCCGAGACGTGCTTCAGCGGCGTCTGCCTCCCTGGTACGCCGCTCAACTGTTCCGACGGCGACCCGTGCAACGGCCTCGAGACCTGCGATCCGACGACCGGCGCGTGCGTCCCGGGGACACCGTGCAACGACGGGAATCCGTGCAACGGCACCGAAACGTGCGACCAGGCGACCGGCTGCCACCCCGGCACGCCGATCGTCTGCAGCGACGGCAACGCCTGCAACGGCGTCGAGACGTGCAACCCGGCCGACGGGACCTGCCAGCCGGGGACCGCACCCAACTGCGACGACAACAACGTGTGCACGGCGGACAGCTGCGATCCGACGCTCGGCTGCGTCCATACTCCGGTCGCCGGCCCGTGCGACGACGGCAACGCGTGCACGGCGAACGACACGTGCCAGTCGGGAGTGTGCGTCGGCACGCCGATCACGCCGCCCTGCAACGATGGTAACGTGTGCAACGGATTCGAGACCTGCGATCCCACGACCGGCGCCTGCATCCCCGGCACGCCACCCATCTGCGACGATGGGAACCCGTGCACCACGGATTTCTGCGATCCCACGCTGGGCTGCCTCTCGACGAACAACACCAACCCCTGTGACGACGGCAACGCCTGCACGACGGGCGACACGTGCACGAACGGCCAGTGCGTCGGGACGCCGACGAACTGCAGCGACGGCAACATCTGCAACGGCGTCGAGACGTGCAACCCCGCGGACGGGACCTGTCAGCCCGGCACCCCGATCACTTGCGACGACGGGAATCCGTGCACCACCGACACCTGCGATCCGCTCCTGGGCTGCCTGTTCGTCAACAACACGAACCCCTGCAACGACGGCAACGCCTGCACGACCGCCGACACGTGCACGAACGGCCAGTGCATCGGAACGCCGACGAACTGCAGCGACGGCAACATCTGCAACGGCATCGAGACCTGCAACCCGGCCGACGGGACGTGCCAGGCCGGGACGCCGCTCAACTGCGACGACGGCAATCCCTGCACGATCGACACATGTGATGCCGTCCTCGGCTGCCTGCACGCACCCGATCCGCTCTGCATGGCGACGGCGCTCGTGAGCCGCGTTCAGGGAGCATCTCCGGAGCAGCTCGGCGGGCCGCAGCAGCAGGCACCGATGGCCCACACGCTCGCGGCGGTCCGCGCCA
>Ga0070731_10004750_pt1 | contig 11507 bp, 8 predicted proteins | sample Coa_R1_2_FD_66448 | JGI IMG/M metagenome (GOLD analysis project Ga0070731, IMG submission 66448) | Surface soil microbial communities from Centralia Pennsylvania, which are recovering from an underground coalmine fire - Coalmine... | ecosystem: Environmental > Terrestrial > Soil > Unclassified ... | reverse complement strand
CTTACTTCATTCCCGAAGAAATCAAACGCTTGCTTCCTAAATTGACTAAAGCTGATCCCACTGTATCTTTTTATTGCGGTCTGCAATGGATAAACTACGCCTTTAAAAGAGGCAGCGTCGTGAGTTACATGCCGCCAAAAGTCATCACCAAATTTTTGGCGGCCAAATGCGACGAGTATATATCCCAGGGGATAATGATTGGGGACAAAATCTCGCAGCGATCCATTTCTAAGCTTGAGAAACGAATATTTCTTGTCAGCAGCCCATAGCGCCCGAAAACCGTCGAAAAAATATGGCAGCCTGCCCCTGCCCTGGCGGCTTACAAGCGTTTCCTGGAAAACGGCGTCCCCCTCCCAAAACCAATTGGGAATAACCAGGCTGTTCGCAAACTCCTGACCGCTTTCGCCAAAAATATGGTAGAAGAAATTCGATACGCCTACCCTAAAATTATTGTATTGTTCCACGTGCCTGTACTCGTGAATGGCAAGTTGCTCATGCCATGGAAGGCTTCCCAGGTCAAAGCTGTTTTGTTCCGGAGTCAACTGGAATTCGCTCCGAAATGGAGCAAGTGAAACATAACCGTTGGATATTGTAGTTTGGTTCTGAAAAACAATATTTATTTTTTTTGTTTTCGAGCCGATCGTCGGAACTGTATTGCTACTCAACGAATAAACAATCGAGGCGACTTGCTGAGCCATTTTTTCGAGACCCACAGGAAAAATGATTCGCGCTGTATCCGAGTTGATCTGTCGCCATTTCAGGGATGGGGGATTTCCTCCAAACTCCTGCCCGGATACAAACAAAACAGCCAATATGATAATCAAAGAAGAGACCGCGCGAGGAACAAGCATAGTTTCCGCATTAATGACCAAAGTAGCATCTCATACCTCGCCTGCTGAGACTATTTGCTCGCCTTTGCGTCTGCGAGGAATTTTGCAAGGCCAATGTCAGTCAGGGGATGTTTGAGAAGACCTAATATTGCTTCCAATGGGCAGGTACAGACGTCGGCGCCGGCTTCGGCACATTTGACGATGTGTAGCGAGCTCCGGATCGATGCAGCCAGTATCTCGGTTTGAAAACCTTGAATCGTATAAATCTCTGCTATTTGCGAAATTAACTCTACTCCATCCCAGTTGCTGTCATCAATTCTGCCTATAAAAGGTGATACATAAGCAGCTCCTGCCTTCGCGGCGAGAATTGCCTGCCCTGCTGAGAAAACAAGCGTACAATTAGTTCTGATTCCATTGTCAGTAAACCATTTCATTGCCTTGACGCCATCTTTTATCATCGGAACCTTGACAACAATATTTTTGTGAATCGCAGCAAGTTTTTTGCCTTCAGCAATAATTTCGTCAAAGCTGGTTGAGAGCACTTCTGCACTGGTATCGCCATTAACGGTCTCACATATTGTTCTGTAATGTTTTGTCACCGCCTCCTCCCCTCTAATTCCTTCCTTTGCCATTAATGTTGGATTGGTCGTGACTCCGTCAAGAATTCCCAAATCATTAGCCTCCTTTATTTGCGCGAGGCTCGCTGTGTCGATAAAGAATTTCATACTTGTGAAGAATTTAGCTTTACTGAAGTAAAATAAAAAAGGCAAGTTGCTTACATCGCACCGCTACGACCACTTACCCTTGCTGCCTTCCGGCCCTGGGGGATTCAGCAGGAGCTGGTCGTATAAGACTTGCCGCGGTAAAGGTAATTAAAACTGGGAAGTTGAGAGAAAGATCCTTAATTCTTTCAAAACGGCTGACCCAGTCATTTTCCGACCAGCGTGTTTAGTGTTGAAAAGCCGGCCAGCTCATCAGCCCGGCCGCTCAAAGATCGATAATACACCAATATTGTATAGTCATTTTCAGTCTCATTATGATTACCTTCCGTGAATTCAAATGACGGCTTTTGGAGCGCATCGCTCCTATCGACTGTAGCAAAGCAATAGTTATAATACCCCATTTTAAGGAGAAAACTTAACTCATACATTCCCCGTTGGGCATTAAACTGCATCCTGGCCGAATCATTATAATCGAAGTCAGTGAATTGGCCAATAATGTATACGTCTTTATCAGGAAAAGGAGAATTACCAGGCGGAATAAAGCTAAATCTCACACGAGCGTAATCGCCCTGCGAGTAGGGGTTCACACTCTCAGTAGTGCGTATAAAAAAATGACCATTATAATCTTTGATAAAAAAATAGGAAAGCTGTGACCGGTCCGTCTCAGGTTTTACATATATAGTTGTACTATTTTTCAGGTAGTCCGCATGTTCTATTTTATCGCTTTGAAATCGAAAACTTTGTAGATCCAGCCATCGCCATTCCTGTCCGCCGGGGAAAATAAAATCATCATCACGGGTATATTGAATCTCCTTACCTGAGTAAAAGGTCGGTGGGACATCATGAACGGCGTTATCCCAACGGTCGTTTTGCAGAACCCAGATCTTGATTTGTTGCGCAGGATTCATCACATCCAGCTCACGTACATTTAGCGTGATCTGTAGTTTCTGATGGGATCGGGATATAGTCGGATTATAAGGCTGGAGAAGCTGCACTCCGATATTCACTCTATTATCATAAACCAGGAAACGCCGGGTAAAAGCAATTTTACTCGCATCTCCATCATAGAAGACTTTGAGTATGTAATTCCCTGAACGACTCGGTATGCAATTAGCGTCGGGAACTACCGCCACATAGTGCGTATAGTGAGTTAACGCATAGGATGATAATCGATAATTTGTAATATTGGCCTGCGAAAATCCTTTGATATATTCAAATTGGCTCATTTCCGCAGGAGTCCAATCTGCATTGCACAATTCATATGTGTATGAGTAATTCTTCACATCGTTATCAAGATCATCAAAACTCAATTCCAGTTGATCGTTTCCATTAAGCCGCATAATCGGATATGCCATTTGATTTCCTCTAACATAAAATTGTGGAGTCTTTATCGACGAAAGATAAACGGAATCCGGTGAGTTTGACCAGCATTTCAAGCCAATTATCAAAAGGATGCCGACCGTTAAATTTTTTTTCATAGCATGTACTCGATGATCTCACAATGTTAGTACAAAAATGCAGAATTTCTTCAAACATATACTATCTCCAACTATTTTTGGCCAATAATTCAGACACTTGAATGTTGCCGTGTTCATAGCAAATAGAATTGCATTTAACCAACGAAAATCGTTTTCGCGATTCATCATCAGGCTGGCAATTGGGGCTACAGTAATAAGTGTTGCGGCAATGATAGTGACAGTAGCTTTTACGAATGGTTTTCAATTCGCAGTCAGCCAAAAGGTCTTTAGCTTCTGGGGTAACATTCGCGTACAGCATTATGAATCAAACAAACCTTCGATTGCTGAGGAGCTTCCTATTGCCAGAAATGACACCGTGATCGGTATTGTCCGCAATGATCCGGATATAAAAACAGCACAGGCCTTCGCCACCAAATACGCGATAGTCAAGGGAAGGGAGAGCATTGAGGGAATTCTCTTAAAAGGTGTAGATAAAGATTATGATTTTCAGAATATACAATCCTTCCTGCAAAAAGGGAAATGGCTTGCTTTTCCAGATAGTGGTTACAGCTCGGAGATTGACTTGTCATCCTATACTGCCAGTCAATTGAAAATAACGGTAGGCGGCAAGGCACTGATATATTTCATACAACCTGATGGATCTTATCGCGTCAGGCCTGTTCGAGTCGTTGGGATATTCAAGACAGGCATTGAAGACTATGATAAATTACTTGCCGTGGGCGATTTAAAGCTTATCCAGCACCTAAATGGATGGCAGGCAAATGAAATTGGCGGCTATGAGGTTTTCTTAAAAAATTATCGAATGGCTGACTCTGTTGCTGCCCGGTTATTTGATAAACTTCCGCAAGAATGGAATGCACAGCCGATTTCTGAGATATATCCCAACATTTTTGACTGGCTTAATCTCCAGGATCAGACAATTGTCATAGTTTTCATAATAATGACAATCGTCGCCCTGCTCAACCTGGTCACTTGCCTCATTATTTTGGTTTTAGAACGAACAAGAATGGTTGGAGTTTTGAAGGCGCTGGGAAGCTCAGATGGCATAATACAAAGGATTTTCCTCAACCATGGAGCTATAATCACTGTAATAGGAATCCTTGGCGGAGATGTGATGGCTATTGTAATATGTTGGCTTCAGCAACGATTTGGTTTAATTTCTCTACCGGAAGACGCGTATTTTATTTCAAAGGCAGTCGTAAAATTGAATTTTTGGTCGGTTCTCGCTATTGATATTGTAACCTTCCTGGTATGCTTCCTGGTTTTACTAATCCCTTCGTTGATTGTCCGCAAAATCCGGCCGGTGCAGGCGATTAGATTTGAATAAATGCAAGGCGAAAAATTTGAATTTCACTGGCTCCGGCCAACCAGCAATGCCATAAAAATACCTGCTGCGATCGCGGCGTTAAGCGATTCTGCGTGCCCGCCTCCGGGGATCGTAATTTTCTCGATTCGTCGGCCCAGTAATTCCGACCTAATTCCCTTCGATTCGTTACCGATTATGATGAATCCCGAATCGATTGGCTCTAACTGAAATATATTTGCTCCTTCCAGAACGGCGGCGTATGCAGGAACATCATGAAACTCATTGAGCAAAGATTCAAGGTCTCCGACAATCACCTCAACACGAGCTATGCTTCCCATAGAAGCCTGAATAACCTTTGGGTTAAAGGCATCGGCGCACCCTTTGCTACAAAAGATCTTTTGTATATGAAACCAATCTGCTGTCCTGATAATTGAACCGAGATTGCCAGGATCCTGTATTTCATCCAGCATGAGGCAAATTGATTTTCTCACGTCTATGCCCCCGAATTCTGGTTTTTTAAAAACGCCCAAAACCTCCCCGGGAGTTTTCAGTTGAGATATCGAATTGAAGGTTGATTCCTTTATTTCATGAACAATATCATTGGGCAGAGATCCTATTTCAGTTCCATGTCTAGCAATCCAACTTGCTGTTGCGAATAAGGCCGTTGTTTCGACATTTGGAGAAACTAACAATTCGTTAATTATCTTGGAGCCTTCGGCCACAAACTGATTGGTAGCGTCACGGAATTTTTTCTGGCCTAAACTTTGAATATATTTGACCTGCGTTTTTACTAACACATTAAGACATTTGCATGATAAACTTTACCCACCGCCCCCGGGGTCGCAATATTATTTCCGCAATTCGCATGGTGATAATTCGTTCTTGGAACCAATGAACCTTTCAAACCTCGCTATGTACAAATGCAGGCAAGTTACGGCAAGTTTTTCCATTTGTGACCTCGCCTGGTATATGGTTGGATTAAGCCTCTTCACTGCTTGCATTGCACCAAAAGACTTTCCCACGAACAAGCCATTTGTTTACAAAACAGAAATTAAAGTATCTGGTGATTTGTCGAAGGACCAAAAAGAAGATTTGACCGTCAGGCTTAACAACCAGTTAGATGACAGCCTGCGGGTACGGACAGTCACAGGGCTTACCTACATTCCCCCATTTCTTCGTCAAGGACTGTCCCATCCCCCGGTATTTGATACCGCCAATTTAACGCGCTCTGTTGGGTTCATGATTGATTTGCTAAATTCAATTGGCTATTATGCGCCAACAATCAGGGACACCTTTCAAGTTGATACGATCTGGCATAATAAACCGGGTAAAACGCAAATGCGTACGACAGTTAAGTTTAATGTCAATGTCGGAAAGAAGTTAAAATTTGATTCAATTGGGTTTGCTTTATCTACACCCTCGCTACAAACTATTGCATTCAATAATAAAAATCAGTCGCTTCTAAAGAAAAATGACCCCTATTCCAAACAAATTGTCGCTGCAGAGCTTGACAGGCTTGTCGACCTCTTTAGAAATAATGGCTATTATCGAATTTCAAGAGATGATATATATGCCGAAAGTGACACCGTTGTTGCAGCGTTGATCGATCCAACATTGGACCCTATTCAACAAGCGCAGTTTCTCGAATTACTGAAAAGAAAAAGAGAAAAACCTACTGTAAACATCGTCATCAAGCAAAGGCCTATTGAAGATTCTGATAAGATTCGTAAATACTACGTTGGAAAAATTACCGTTTTCCCTGATCTTCCGGTCATAGAAGACACTTCCGTCGTCTACCGCAATGACACACTTAATTATCCTGGTGAGATTACCATCATTTCGCGTTCGGACCGATTTAATGACCAGTTTCTAATCCATAATATATTTCTTCAGAACGGAAAACAATACCGCCTCGATGCATATAACCGTACGCTCACAAGATTTAACAACCAGCTCGGGGCTTGGTCCCAAGCAGCAATTGATCTCAACGAATCCGATTCCGTTGATTCCGTTTTAGATGTTACCATTCGACTCTACCCCACCCTAAAACAGACCGCTCGCCTTAACCTGGAAGGAAGCTACAACACCAATGATATTTTAACGGGCACAAATTTATTTGGTACAGATCTTAGCCTTACGTTTCAAAACAAAAATGCATTCAAACGATCTATACAAACGACCACGGCAATCAGCAGCGGAGTAGAATTTGGAGAAGATTTTATACAAACCACCCAGACCAGTCTTTCCCATACGATATACTTTCCTCGCCTCAATGCTCCCGAGCCGTTTGCAGTCAAGAACAGGCTTTGGCAATTGTCGAATACCCATACGGTCATCAACCTTAGCGCATCTTATACCGACAGGAGGGACTTGTTTACGTTTCGTTCAATTGATGCATCCTATGGATATGAATGGACAATCCTTAACAAACAAAAAAATCTTTCACATTCATTTTTGTGGCGCCCGATTAATATAGAATACGGCATATTTTCGTATACGCATCTTTTCGACACCGGTTACCTTCAGAAGTATCCCACATTAAAAGAAGCCTTCAGAACAGGACTGGTCGTGGGGCTTGGCTTCGGTCAGGTAGTATATACCTTGGTGCAGCAGCATGGCATACACACCAATCACTTCAGAGTTAGTGCCGAAGAGAGTGGAACATTAACCGGACTCGTAAACGCCTTTGCGCAGGGCGATTTGCTTCGATTTATCAAGGGCGATATTGACTATTGGCACCACTTCGATTACCGCAATACAGAGTTAGCGTTGCATACGTATGCAGGCGCTGGAAGGGCATACAGCAATGGCAAGGGGGCGGATCAGCTTTTGCCGTTTTATAAGGCATTTTGGGGCGGCGGCCCGAATAGTATGCGTGGCTGGGCAGTTCGACAATTGGGTTTGGGGACTGATACAAGCACTTTTGGCGGATTTGATAAGTTCGGTGATGTGCAGGTCGAAGGCAATGTTGAGTACCGATTTCTTTTAGGTACACTATTCAGCGTAAAGCTAAAAAGCGCTATTTACACTGACTTTGGAAATATCTGGGAATGGACGGATATCCTTGGTGCAGGCAGCAATTTTGAATTAAGCAAATTTTACAATGACCTGGCGGTTGATGTGGGCACCGGGCTGAGAATGGATTTTGATCATTTCCTGATTAGATTTGACTGGGCATACAAAGTTAGGGATCCGCAGAGCAAGCTTTACCCAAACCGATGGTTTTATGATTTTGACCTTCGAAACGGCCAGTTTCAATTGGGAATCGGGTATCCCTGGTAATTTTTATTATTTTTCTACTCACCCTTGCTGCTTAAACGCAGCTCTTGTTGAATTCGTCTATGGTTTGAGCATCTTTGATTTCGAAACTGCCAATTTTGGTTCTGCATAAAGAAGATAGATAAGCGCCCGTTCCTAACACTGTACCATAATCATTGACAAGGCTCCGAATATAGGTCCCGGTCGAACAAACCACACGAAAATCGATTTCGGGAAGACGAATGCCGGTAATGTCGAAGTCTTTAATTACAATCTTTCTGGGTTCGAGTTTCACGTCCATTCCTTTCCTCGCCAACTTATAGACGGGTTGTCCCTTTATTTTTACAGCAGAATGCGCGGGCGGAATTTGTTCTGATTCGCCAACAAATTTTCGCGCAATAAGCAATACGGTCTGGTCGGAAACGAAACGTACATCGGTAAAATTGCAGGGTTTGCTTTCCAGATCATAAGTCGGCGTGGTGGCTCCAATTACCATAGTACCTGTATATTCCTTCTCCTCAGCCATAAATTGATTTATTTTTTTGGTAAACCTGCCGGTGCAAACGAGTAGAAGCCCCGAAGCAAGAGGATCCAGGGTACCAGCGTGCCCGACTTTTCTGACGCCTGTAAGATTTCGAATTTTTCGTACTACATCAAATGAAGTCCAGCCCAATGGCTTGTTAATCAGGATCACTTCGCCTTCTTCGTATTTATTCATATCTTTTTCCATAAGCCGCGAAACTGGCACAGAACCCTGTTAGATGGCCTGCCTTGCTTTCAGCTCGAGATATTTGTTAACGGATTCTATTGTTAGATTCTGCGGCTCGGTGAGCAACGTTGCAATGCCATGCTTTCGCAATTCTTTTACTATGAGTCGCTTTTCGTATTGAAATTTTTGAGCGATCGTTTTCATATAAACGTCCTCGACATCCGCACATTCTTTTTCTGAAATTTCCTTAAGACCGGTATTTTCAAAAAAAACAACCAGTAACATATGGCTTTTAGCAATGGATTTTAGAAACGGTAATTGGCGCTGCAGACCACCCATAGACTCAAAGTTTGTAAATAATACAATCAGGCTCCTCTGCGACACTCTCAATTTGACGAACGCATGAAGCCTTTCAAAATCACCTTCTGGGAAAGTTGTCTGAAGATTATAAAGAATTTCAAGTATGCTGCTCATTTGATTTGCCTTTTTATCGGCAGGCAGGAAATTGCTTATGCGGTCTGAAAACGAAATCAGTCCCGCGCGGTCCCTCTTAGTCAGTATAACGTCGGATAAAACAAGAGTGGCGTTAATCGCATAATTAAGGAGACTCATTCCATTAAACGGCATTTTCATGAGTCGACTTTGATCCAGCACGCAATAAACTGATTGGCTTTTTTCGTCAATAAAAGTGTTCACCATGAGTTGGGCACGCCTAGCGGTAGCTTTCCAGTTTATATTTCGAATATCATCGCCAAAAATATAATCCTTGATTTGCTCAAATTCCAGGCTACGCCCAATTTTCCGGAGTCTTTTCGTGCCGGACTCCGAAACATTACTTGCATGAGCCAATAACTCAAACTTTCTCAAATGCTGAAAAGAAGGAAAAACTTTAACCTTGCTTGCAGATTTAACAACATAGCGCCTGACAATTAGCTTTAATGGGCTCTTTACAAAAACATTGACATTATGAAATTCATATTCACCGCGTTCCACCGGTCTTAAATGGTATTCGAGGTTCTTTCTTTCTTTAGGAAGCAAAATTTCCGAAATGCGAAAATTCCGAATTTGAAACTGCACGGGCAACTCATCGAGAGTAATTGTGCTTATCCGAAATGGGAAATTATTTAAAAGAGAAATACTGACACGGTTCCTTTCGCCGTTGCTGAACCGGTCAGGAAGCGACCTTTGCACATGAATTCCTTCGCCCCGAAGAAAAAGCAATGCGAAATCCAATAATGTTAGTATCATCAAAACGACAAAAGTAACCCTCGCCACCGGGTATATTATGGACACTCCAAACGATATCACGAAGAGTGATATAGTGATCATCAGAAGAAAATAAAACCTCCGACCAAAAAAAAGTGACCTGTAAATCATTTTTAGCATATACAAATATTAGTAGTCGAATTTGTCATTCTCATTGGACATTGTAAAAAACGTGGAGTAACCTCTCAACTATCATCTACCGTGGAATTTCGACCGATTGCAATATTTCCTGAATTACCTGGTCTGGCGTTATTCCTTCCATCTCCCGCTCAGGGGAAAGTTCAATTCTATGCCGGAGGACGGACGGAACAACAAATATAATGTCATCGGGGATTACAAAATCCCGGCCCTTCATTGCAGCCAACGCCTTTGAAGCATTCAAAATCCCAATAGAAGCTCTCGGCGAGGCGCCCAGGTAAATTGATTTATGGTTACGTGTAATTGCGACCGTCGCCGTGATGAATTGGATAAGCTTTTCTTCTACATGCAAATTCCGAACCTTTAACCTGAGCATATCAATTTTTTCCGCCGAAAGGACCGGCTTTAATTGACTGATCATGCCTGGCAGGCTCATGGAATGATGATTCGTTACGATCTTGACCTCTTCTGCAAGTGAAGGATATCCGACATTTATCTTAAACAGGAAACGGTCAAGCTGGCCTTCGGGGAGCCGATATGTTCCCTCCTGTTCGATCGGATTTTGAGTTGCAACAACCATAAAGGGGCCACTGAGCTGATAAGTCTGCCCATCAACCGTAATTTGCTTTTCTTCCATGACTTCAAAGAGCGCAGCTTGGGTTTTTGCAGGTGCGCGGTTTATTTCGTCAATCAACACGATATTGCTGAAAACAGGTCCTTGCTTAAATTGAAAACTATTTTGGGCCGGATTAAAAATTGAAGTGCCTATTACATCACTGGGCATTAAGTCCGGCGTAAATTGAATCCTTGAAAAATTTACCGAAATCGTTCTCGATAACATTTTCGCCGTTAGTGTTTTTGCAATCCCAGGCACTCCTTCAATGAGGATGTGTCCGTCTGCGAGTATGGCTGCAAGAAGCAGTTCTATCATTTGATCCTGGCCGACAATTATTTTTCCTAACTCAGCTTTAAGTTGCTCTACGCATTCGCGGAGACCAGTGAGGTCGGTCCTTTGCTCAAATAAATTATCTTCCATCTTAAGTTTTTTTCTCAAATAGCTCTAATTGCCTGTTAAAAACAAGCAGATCATCGTCACTAACCGGGCTCAGTTGCTGAACGGTGTTAATGCTTTCTACAATTTTCCTGGTTGCGTGGTAGTCATATCCGCTTCTGAAGGAAAGCTTCTGGGCAAACTCCTCATCAAGAAAGTTTGTTTGCAGATTATATTTCGTACGGACTTTCGCCAAAAAATGTGTCGCCATCTTATTTGCAAGATTCAGGTTGTCCCTTTGCTGATAGTAAAGGCGTCCAATTGTCTTCACGAATTCAAGGGAATTATTGGCCATAGGCCTAATAATGGGAATTATGCGTTGTTTTCTTTTTGATTCAAAAAGGTACATCAAAAAGAACAGCAATACTACGAGCCAAAAAACCCAGCGCAACGATGGATTACTTAACAAAAATTTAAAAGACGAAAAATTATCGTGCCGCGAGTATCGGAAATAGTCGTCCCATTTTACATCCGCGACAGAACCCGGAAAATAGGAAAATAGGTAATCGTAGAACTCCTTGTTTCCACCGTGGAGCAGAAAAAAATTCGATAATGTCATCGGCGAAAGGTTTAGTACAATCGCGCCCCCGCCTTTGTAGCTAAACCTAACCATATTCACGCGTCCATTTACGTCAGTCCCGATTATGTTCGCGTACTCCGAATCCAGTCTGGTGAAATAAGAGCCAAAATTAAATCCAGGATATTCGAATTGAAGATTGGAATCCCCCCGAATGCTTCTAACCATTATT
>Ga0070731_10004749_pt1 | contig 11508 bp, 12 predicted proteins | sample Coa_R1_2_FD_66448 | JGI IMG/M metagenome (GOLD analysis project Ga0070731, IMG submission 66448) | Surface soil microbial communities from Centralia Pennsylvania, which are recovering from an underground coalmine fire - Coalmine... | ecosystem: Environmental > Terrestrial > Soil > Unclassified ... | reverse complement strand
GGCCGAGGCGCCTACTACACCCGGGACGGAATACCCGAGCTTGATTCCGCGATCATGGACGGCCGCACGCTTAGCGCGGGGGCGGTAGCGGCTGTCAGGCACATTGCTAACCCGATCAGTCTTGCACGACTGGTGATGGAGAAGACACCTCATGTGCTGCTCGTTGGCGATGGCGCCGAGCAATTCGCGAAATCTCAGGGGATCAATTTGGTGTCTCCCTATTATTTCTACAGCGAGCGGGAATGGAAACGCTTCCAGAATCTCAAGAGCGGCGAAGCGAAAGACAAGTCCGCGCGACTCGCTCAGAACGACCTGCATGGAACTGTTGGGGCGGTGGCGCTCGATCAAGCGGGAAACTTGGCGGCCGGGACGTCCACGGGCGGCACGACGTTGAAGATGCCCGGACGCGTGGGCGACTCACCGCTCATTGGAGCCGGTACCTACGCCAACAACGAGAGCTGCGCGATTTCGGCGACCGGCGTCGGCGAGTTTTTTATACGCAACGTGGTCGCCGCTGATATCTGCGCGCGGGTAAAGTATCTTCACGTGTCGCTGGAGCAGGCGGCGAACGATGTGGTGATGAAAGAGCTCGTTACCCAGCATGGAGAAGGCGGGATCATTGGCCTTGATCCGCAAGGTCATGTCGCCATGGTTTTCAATAGCAACGGCATGATGCGTGGCGTGGTTGGCCCAGACGGAACGATAACGATCAAAGTTTCGAAGGAGTGAAGCCGGAAGTTTCAGGAGCGCTCAAGGAAAAGAGAGCATCCCGATCTTTGACGGAAGAATTGTTTGCTTATTTTTTGTAGACGATCCCGCCTTTCATCACGAAAGAGACGTTACGCAGCGTGCTGATGTCCTGCAGCGGATCGCCTGCGACCGCGATGACATCGGCCAGATAGCCTGGCTCCAACGCGCCGATTTGTCCTTCCCAACCGAGCAGTTTCGCGCCGTTCAAAAGATCGGCCTGGAGAGTGGCCAGGGGAGTCATGCCGTACTTCACCATGAGTTCCAGCTCGCGCGCCTGCGTTCCATGGGGGAATGGACCGACATCAGAGCCCACCGCCATCGGCACACCCGCCGTAATTTGCTTGCGGAAGTTCTGCACTTTTAAATCGAGCATTTGGCGTTCGCGCGCGGCCACCGCCGGCTCAGGTTGGTGGTCGGCAAAATATTCGAAGATGGTGAACGTGGGCACGGCAAGTATCTGCTTTTCGCGCATGATGCGCATGGTCTCGTCGCCGAGGTGATTGGCATGATCGATGGATGCGACGCCCGCTTGCGCGGCAAAAAGCGTTCCCGGTTCGCCCGTGGCGTGCACTGCAACTCGACGGCCCATGCGCGCCGCTTCCTGAACCGCGGCAGCTAGTTCCGCTTCGGTGTACTGATAAATCGTCGAGAGTTCTCCATCCTTCAGCGTATCCGGGCCGGTTTCATAAATCTTGGTGAAGTCCGCGCCTTCCTTGACTTGCTCGCGCATCACCGCCACGAGCTCGACGGCATTGTTGGCGTAATCGGCGTTGGGCAGGACGTGCTGCGCGGGATTATAGCCAATGGCATCTTCGTGGCCGCCGAGAATATTGATCGCGTTGCCGCTGATGCGCAGCCGGGGCCCCGGAATGCGGCCATCATTGATCGCGTCACGTACCGCCGTATCAGCCGAGCCAGCGCCTTCGGTGCCCATGTCGCGCTCGGCGGTGAAGCCCGCCATGAGGTCGTCGCGCGCCGCGAGCGTGGCCATAATCGTTCGCTGGGGCACAGATTCCTGCACCGTTTGCAGATCCTCGGCGCCGGGATGCAGAAAAAGGTGCACGTGCGCGTCGATCAATCCCGGCAACAACGTGCGATCGCCGAGGTCCAGAATTTCGGCGCCTTGCGGGTGCTTGACCGTCGGGCCGGCTTCGACGATCCGGTCGCCCTCGACGAGGACTTCGCCCGGCGTCACGATGCGTCCATTACGGATATCGAGCAGGCGCGCCGCGTGCAGCACTAGAGCGCGCGCAGGCGCAGGCTGGGATTGCCCGGCCACAGGCAGTACCGAAAACAGAACTACGAGAAAGGGCGCGAAAAGAGAGCGGAGTCCGATCATGTTCATTGCACGGGATGGTATCACCTTGGAATTCCGGCGTGTCCGAAGTTTTGCGCCGTTGAACCTCGCGGGCGCTCACGGACAGTAGAGAAAAATCCCACCTCGCAAAACCCGCAAGGACGGGGCACTTGCAAGTTCAAAACGGCGCCCCGGAAAAACTGCCACAAAGGCGGAATTCAATCTCGCGGGCGTTCACGCAATACCATACACAATGCTGGTATCGCATATGGTATAATTCCGGCACCATGGCGACGACGCGAAAGATCACGGTTGAGCTGCCGCAGGAGCTTCTCGAGAAGGCGCAACGAGCCAGCGGCACGGGCGTAACGCAGACGGTGCGGGCAGGTTTGCAGCTTGTTGCGGCGTCGCAGACCTACGCCCGGCTGCGCAAACTTCGCGGCAAGGTTCGCTTCACGCGCACCGCGGCCGAACTGAAAGCAGACCGGTGATCGCAGCGGATACGAGCACCTGGGTCGCGTATCTGGAAGGCGGCCCCGGCGAGGATGTGCAAATGCTCGATCGCGCGCTCGAGGACCGGCAAGTGGTGATGGCGCCTGTGGTGCTCACCGAATTGTTGAGCGACCCGAAACTTCCCTCCGACGTCGCGAAGATTCTGTTAGAAATTCCTCTGATCGAAATCGAATTCGAGTATTGGCAGCGGGCGGGAGCGTTGCGGGCGAGAGTGCTAGCCAAGCGCCGCAGGGCACGCCTTGGCGATGCGTTGATCGCGCAGACTTGCCTCGATCAAGGCATACGTCTGGTCACGCGAGATAGGGATTTTCGGGCGTTCGCGGAGGCCGCGGGCCTCGACCTTGTACTGGGCTTCTGACGACTGAACTGGAGAATCTAGACGTGTGATGAGTCCTCGGGAAAGCAGCCAAAGAGGCGCGGCACAATGCCGCCCTGAAGGAATGACGCTACATTACGACAGCAGACCCGGAGGCGTGGACGCGCAGTGAGGCGGCGGTGCGAGCCGCGTGTGATAACATTTATTCTTGTGAGACAGATTGGAGAGGAGAAGATGCTGGAAGCAACCACTGTTGTAACACCCGCGCGGTTCGAGCAGGGGCTTCGCTATGCGGATTTTCTGGCGCAAGCGACAGTCAATCGGGACAAATTTGAGCTGTATTACAAGGAGTCGCCGCTTTCAGCCGAGGACATTTCCTTTTTCAAGAAGGCCGCGGCGATGCCAAATGGTCCGGCGAAGATACTCGCCTTGGCGGAGGCGTGGTGCGGCGACGTTTACCGGGAACTGCCGACCGTGGCGCGCATCGCCGAAGCGACGGGGATGGAGTTGCGAGTGTTTCTGCGTGACGAAAACCCCGACATCATGGACGAGTTTCTGAGCAACGATGGGAAAGCACGCGCGATACCGGTATTCGTCTTTTACACGAACGAGACTCGCTATATCACGCATTTCACGGAACGGTCGGCAGGGGCGCATGCGGAACTGGCCAAAATCATGGATGAGGTGAAGCGCCAGCTAAATTTGCCTCCGGCGACTACTTTCGCAACCGTACCAGAGGCAGACAAGCAAGCGTTCCTTCGAGAAGTGATCGCGAAAATCAGACCACGCTTCCCGGATTGGCAGAAAGAATCGATCAAAGAGATGCGCGCGCTCCTGGCGACTGCGCTGAAGTTGCCGGATCGCGGATAAATCGAGGCGCGCGGAGATGCAAAAGCCGATTGTGTACACCATCCGCGGATGCGATGCGTGCGTGAAACTTCTCCGTAAGTGGGACACCGAGGGCATCGCATACGAAGAACGGCGAGTCGAGCTTGATCAAAAATTGCTGGACCAAGCCCGCACTTACGGCGACATGGTGCCCATTGTGGTTTGGCCGGATGGAAGAGTAGAACAGGGATTCGAAGGCAACCTCGGCTGTTTCATTTGAGACTGCGGACTCCCCGTCAGTGACAGTTTCTACTGCTGCTTAGAAATCACTTGTGGTTGGACACGGAGCTGAGGCGGCGTGGTTACGGCGTGGTTGATTGCTCCTGACCGATCGGGCCGGTCAAATTCGAATATTCCCCAAGGATCGGCCGCAACGAGAAAACGATCCGGCTCGACGAGCACCGCTGAAGGCCGCAACGGAACGTCGCCATTGATGGTTAGGTAATAGACTCCGATCGGCGTGCCATCTTTGCTGAGGCTCATCAAAGCGTCGCCGACGCTAACCCACATCTCCTGTGTCGCCGGATCGACGCTCACCGCGGTGATCTCCGGCTTGACTGTGGAATTCCCGCCAAGATTTCCTAGATTCACGCGAGCGGTCGCAGCGATACTGGTGGCGCCTGCTCCGAAACGCCAACGAGGGAAGGAGCCGCGGGCAAATCCGTCCGACCCTGAACCGGCGAATCGCTCGTGGCCAAAGCCAGCGCCGGCCACTGACCGGTCGAGTGATCCACTGGGGGAGCTTTGACTACTCGGGCTAGCTGAACCGCCTGGGCCACCGAAGCCGCCTCGCGGCCGAAAATCGCGAGCATCGAAAATTGACCACGCGTTGAAAGCGCCGGGCACGCCGAGGCTCGAATTGAATGCGAGTGCTGGCGGCGCGACATTGCTGCTTGAATTCAGAAGCCCGGAGATGTCGGTTCCTGGAATCCCATCGGGGTTCAAACCCTGAGCGCTGACGTATAGGTCGCCACCAAAATCGTCTTGCGCGATACCGGATGTGAACGAACTTCCTGAGCCGAAAAACTGCAAAACACCTCCCTGATCATCGAGCTGATCGGACGGGGTGGTGCTGCCAGCGCCGCCACGTCCTCGACGTCCGCTTCGACCCATCCCCGATACGCTGCCCACACCGAGATGGAACTGCGTCCCTTGGCTCGAAAGCTCGCCTGAAAACATTCCACCGAGCGAGTCGTTGGCGAAATTGTACGATGTGTTGCTGAAACCGGATTGCGACCCTGCTTGCTGGGCGGCACCGCGCCCAAAACCCCCGCCCGAGGCGAATGCCTGGTTGAGGCCCATGCCAATGCCACCGCCGAATTTAACGTCACCTGATGTACCAACACTGACCCAGCTGCTGGTGCGTTCGGACAAGGAAAGATCCGTGAAATTCAAACCGAACTCGACTCGATCGCGAGGGCCGGATTCGCCGCCGGAGAAGAAACTCTCAGGAATATCCGCTTCGTACCCTACGTAGCCGAAGCGGTCGTATTTTCGCAACGTGGGTTCGGTTAAGGTTGTAAACGCGAAGTAGATGGAGTCGGCAGAATCACCGGCGATCCTTCCCCAATCGACGAGGCGATTCTTCTTCGCTTCATCCGTGATATAAGCAGGGTCACCAAAGCTTCGCACGACCTTTCCGTGTTCGTCGATGATCTGCACCAGGTGCGTTGAGGTCAAAGAGGTAACGGCGAACTGATTTCTAGAGAGCGCAACAACTGACGTGGGCGCGACAACCGGTACCCTGGCGGCCAGCGAACCATCAGGGTTGAAGATTTCAATTGCGTTCGCGCCACGGTCCGCCACAAAGATCCGACCGTCTTGTCCGAGATCAATATCCACGGCGTACTTGATTGCCGCGCCCTGAGAGTTGGCGTTTGGAATCTTTCCGATGAGTGCGCCAGTGCGGTCGTAGATTGAAATGACGGATGCAGGCGTGGCGAGGACGTAGTATCGCCCGGCGGAGTCGCGCTTCAGGGCAGTTACTCCAGGGCCGACCGAGGGGAAAACGCGAGCACGGGGCACCAAAGTGCTCCCAATCCCCTGGCCTTTGACCGGTCGAGAAAGGCTAACGAACAAAAGTCCCAATACGATCGCTACAGAAAGACGAAACCCCACCTGACGAGCCATCCACGCACCCAAACGGTCCCTCAGACGCTACGATGTGATTCCTCTGAGGTGGGATTAAGGTTCCCCTTTTTTCAGTCGTCTGGTTCTCGAACGAGCTACTTCATCCGCGGTCTTACCAACGCGGTTCGAGGTTGATTTAAGTCGCGGGGAAAAAAGGAGATTCGTCCGTTAGAGGTAACACGCGGGTCGCAATGGCGCTTTCGACGGCGCGCTTCGAACGCACTATTTCCCCTTGTAATCGACGAACAGCTCGGGGAATTGCTGCTTCAAGGCGCTGACCTTTGGGAGGTCGCAAATCTGGATGTATGGGTTGGTGGGATTCTTCAAGGCATAGTCCTGGTGATAATCCTCGGCGCGATAGAAACCTTTCAGCGGAGTAACCTCGGTCACAATTCGCTTGGGAAAAACCTTGGCGGCGTCGAGCTGCGCGATGTAGTCGTTGGCAATGCGCTTCTGTTCATCGTCGGTATAGAAGATGGCGGAGCGGTAGGAGGTTCCGACGTCAGGTCCCTGGCGGTTGAGTTCAGTTGGGTCGTGAGCCACGGAAAAGAAGATGCGAAGGAGCTGGCCGTACGTGATTTGGGACGGATCGTAAACTACCTCGACGGATTCGGCATGTCCGGTCGTTTCGGTGACGACTTGATTGTAAGTGGCGGTGGATGCAGAACCGCCGGAATAGCCCGCCGCGGTACTGAGAACACCTTTCACACGTTCAAACACAGCCTGAGTGCCCCAGAAACAGCCGCCGGCAAAAACGGCCGTCTCCTTTCCAGCCGCATGGGCGCGCGGCGCGTCAACTTTCGCGGGCGGAATAGGAAGCCGCTCGGGCGCAGAGCTCGCGGCGCAAGCTAGCATTGAGAACGCGAATCCAAGACTCAAAAGCAGGCGGGCTGGCATCAGCAGGCTCCTCGCAACTTTGCTCATAGGATGCTTTTCCATCGAACCTAGTATACGTCCAGGCAGTGGAGTCGCGGGCAAGAACTGCCTCGGATGAGATTGTCCTCAGGTCCGGAAGAGCTGGGCGAGATGGTCAGGCCAAGCCAAGCATCTTTCGCGGAGGAGATCCGAAAAGCAGGATGCGAGCCTCGAGGGGCGGCGCCGCATGGAAATCCCGCCGCGCGGGTAGCGATATCTCAATTCGCGACGGCAACCGCCTCTTTGGGCGTCTCGGTGTCATTTTGCGACGGTCCGCGTATCTCGGACGGGGACTGATAGCTCGCATCGTTATGTAAATAAGCCAGTTATATTGAAGTGTGGGATAGCTCTGGAAGGCCTATTACTTGCAGGTTTTATTTGCGGGGAAAAGTGTCATTTCCGGGGGAAGTGTGGGCATCAAGGAAAACCTGCGCAGTCATTTCCGATTTCGCCTCGTTCTGGCGGTGACGATCGCTCTGGCGGCCTACTGCGTCGTTTTGTGGTTCCTACGCCTTTCATCCTACCGCGGCGAACCGCTGCTGGATGCCTACGTGGAGATGGCGGGAAGCCTGATCGCGTTCACGTTCGCGGCGAACGCCATGGTGCGGTTTCGCGGAGTGCACGATCGAATCTCGCTGATCCTGGCATTCGGGTTCGTGGTGGCAGGATTAGTCGAGGCTGGGACGAGCATGGCTTTCTATCGGGGAATGCTGGTGACTCCGACGGGAGGAGAGCACATTGCACTGGGATGGCTGGCGGGGCGTACGTTGCTGGGCGTTTTGTTGGTGGCCGCGCTGGTGGTGGAACGGCGAATTCCGATAGCGCGCGATCCGGGGAAAGAAATAGCGGGAGCGACGCTGGTCGTCGGCGCAGTGGCTTATCTCACCAGCGTGTTTTTCTTCATGATTCCCAGCACGCCGAAGATTGAACCGGGAGCGCTGGTGCCCCGTCCATGGGACATGGTCCCCGCATTGATTTTCGCGGCGGCTACGGTGGGGTTCGCATGGAGGCTGCGGCGCGCAACCGCAGCGCTCGACCGCGCTTTGGTGATTGCCGCGGGACTGAATGTGCTGTGTCACCTTACGATGAGCCAATCGCAGATGGTGCTGGATGCGCCCTACATGCTCGCTCACGTCCTGATGGTTTCGAGTTACGCGGTGGTGCTGGGTGGCACGCTGCTAGACAACGCCGATCTATTCGACAAAGTGAGCCACATGGCCGCGTCCGATTCGCTGACGGGACTGGCCAACCATCGCCGTCTGCTGGAGTCGATGGAAATGGAGATTGAGCGCTGCCGGCGGTCGCACCGAGGCTTTGCGGTGTTGCTCTTCGACCTCGACGATCTGAAAAAGATAAATGACAAGTACGGCCATTTGACCGGAAGCCGTGCCATCCAGCGGGTGGGCATGGTGCTACGAGATAGCAGCCGCGCTATCGATACGGCGGCGCGATACGGCGGCGATGAGTTCGCCCTGGTGCTGCCGGAATGCGGCCAGCGGGAAGCCGACTTGGCGGCGGCGCGAATCTGCGAGCGTGTGTCTGCAGACGGCCTCGAACCCCGTCTTTCGATCAGCGTGGGCCACGCTATTTATCCCAAGGACGGCACATCCATCGAGCAGCTTTTGGGAGCTGCCGACCTTGTGCTTTACAAAATGAAGGGCCGAAAAGTCAGCAAGGTGCGGTTCAGCCAAATTGTAGCGTGCGTGTAATCGGAGCCAAGGGCTATTGATCATGCGGATTGGGATCTCCTCCTCCAAGGCCAAAGACGTCGCAACATTACGCCGCGACATCCGCGTTCCAATGGAAGTGGGAGTGGATATAAGCGGCCACGCACGCGTGCCAGGAACTGAAGCCACATTTACACAGAATGTCAGCGCCCGGGGGGCTCGCGTTTTGAGCGCGCGCCGATGGAAAACGAACGATCATCTGGTGATTACCATGCGGACGGGATCATTCCAAGCGGTTGCGCGCGTGGCTTATTGTCAGCCGATCCCACACGCGGGCTACGCACTGGGAATCGAATTTCTTGCGCCCCGCGGGCACTGGGTGGTTTCAGAAGGATTGCAACACTAGGCGTTTGCTTGGCCCGCTTGAGCGAATCTACTGCACAAATCCCACGTTGGGCTCCTGGCCGGGGCCCGGTCCTTCCGGCAATTTGCCGAATTGCGCCTCGTAGCGCGATACGTTTTCCTGAAGCGCCCGGAGGAGCCGCTTGGCATGCGCGGGGTTCACGATCAGGCTGGCCACTAATTTCCCCTGCGGCACGGTAGGAAACATGTAAACGAAATTCAGCGTGAATTCCTCGAAATTGTGATGAACCACCACCAGATTTGAGTATTGGCCAAGCAATTCCTTCTCATCGGCCTTTATCTGCACTTGCTGCTGCTTGGGTGCCTCGGGCATTCTTTCCTCCTTCGTGCCGCTCTTGACTATAGCAGAGCCAACGGCGGCCGCGACGCGCTTCGGCGAGGGCGATTTAGGTTATTCGCGCCGTCATCGCAAGCGCCCTGTGAGAAAATCGCGCTCAGCGAAATGACCCAAGAACAATTCAGGGCAGCGCGCGCACGGAAGGCGAGTGGTACGTCGAAAAGCGGGCTTCGAAAGCTTGGCCTCATCGCATTATTCAGTATTTTGGGAATCAGCCTGCTGCTGGTCGTTTATCTCGCACGGAATTGGAGCGTAATGGCAAAGGCGCGGAAGCTTCAAAATCCCGTGCCCTCCACGGCCGAGGCTCTTGCCGCCGGCAAGGAGAGCTACCGCGAACACTGCGAGAGCTGCCATGGAGAACGCGGCGACGGGAAGGGTGACAAGGCTGACGAGCTCTCCGTGGCTCCTGGAGACTTTACCGATGCCCGGGTGATGCGCCGCTACGCAGATGGCGAGCTTTACTGGCAGATTACTTACGGGCGCCGTCCCATGCCTGAGTTTGCGAGCAAGCTCAGCGAGGAAAAGCGCTGGCAGCTCGTGGACTATATCCGCACGTTCGCAAGCCAACACGCGCACTGACGAGATTTGGTGCTTGTCTGAGGCAGTCGCCACAACCGTCAAAGAGAGTGCAAGACGTAGCTCAGCGGGCTATACCCCTACGATGGCAAATAGGTGTTGCCTTCGCGGTGTGCGCGGCAGGGCGAAGTCCGAGGATACGGATGAAATGTTTACACGGAGAGCCGAATTCGCGCAAGTAGTTGTTGGTGTAAAGAAAAATCGTCCACGGTGAAGGGGTAAGCGCACCTCAAAACCGGGACTACGACGCTGGCGAATGGCCCAATGGCGGGTAAGCGGCCTGCGCCCGCCCGAAGCCACCATCGGTAAAGCCAAAACTCAAATGGAGTCCTTTTCGCGGGCCTGAAGGGCCCGCGCTTCCACCGAACTGCGAATGAGGAGCCAGTAGTCGTTGACAGGCTGTCAAGGGTGGCTAGCGGTGCCTAGCTCGCCGCGTGCACTACGCACCTACAGGAGCGGACCTATCTTCACTGGACCTTGGCGAGGGCGTCGCTCACTTCCTTTATGTCCGGCACTACCGGGATATCGTAATTTTTGAACCAGGCAATGTTGCCCTTGCGGTCGATGATGGCGATGGCGCGTCCGGTGATGCCTTTATCGGGCAGATAGACGCCGAACTTTTCGGCTACCGCACCGCGAGGTTGAAAGTCTGCGAGCAAGGGATACTGAATGCCCGTTTTTTCGGCAAACGCTTTGTGAGACCACACGCTATCCACGCTCAGCCCCAGCACTTGCGCATCGAGCTTATCGAACTGCTTCATATCGTTGACGAGGCAGACATGCTCGTTGGTGCAGATGGGACTCCAGTCAAGAGGGTAAAACACCATCACCACATTTTTCTTGCCGCGATAATCCGAGAGTTTCACATCTTTTTGATTCTGGTCCTTCAAGGAAAAGTCCGGAGCTGCACTGCCTACCGATATAGCCATTCCGATCCTCCTGATTGTTCGCGCATGATCTGTGACGTCGAACGCGATTATTTGATGATAGCCGAACCGATCGAAGCGGACAAATTGCGTTTGAATCCTTCTGAGGTTTGCGATTGTGACATGGAAAGCCCCACCCTCGCAAAACCGCGAGGGTGGGGCATCAGCAAATTCAAAGCCAGAAGCGAAGAAACGTTTGAGGGCTACGGTTTCGGAGTTGCCGGTTTTGGAGTCGCAGTCCTTGGCGTCGGCTTGGAGGGGGTGGTTGACGCAGCCCCGGCCTTCACCGGAAAGCTCTCGTCATACAGGTGAATGATTTCCTGAGTCACATCGACCTGATTCGAGGCATAGATGACGGGTGTTTGCTGCGACGAGGTATCGAGAACCACGGAGTAACCGTTGTCCTTCGCATATTTGTCCAGGATTCCGATCATCTTCCGGCCAATGCGGTTGATGAGATCCTGCTGCGCGTCGTTCGAATCGTCCTGAAACTCCTGCTGCTTGCGCTGGAAACTGCGGGTTAGCTGATCGCCTTCGCGGGTCAGCCGGCCCTTTTCGTCGTCGCTCAGGGTCGCGTCACCGGCCTGGAGCCGGGCGCGCACGTCCTCGATCTGCTTCTGCATGTTCTGCAGCTCGCTGGTGCGAGGAGCAAATTGCGACTGCAATTGAGAAACTGCCTGTTTGCCTTCCTCCGTTCCCGCGATGGCCGCTTGTATGTTGATGACCCCGACTTTCGCGGATGCGGATGCGGCGGCGCCCCCTTGCGCCCA
>Ga0070731_10004747_pt1 | contig 11510 bp, 10 predicted proteins | sample Coa_R1_2_FD_66448 | JGI IMG/M metagenome (GOLD analysis project Ga0070731, IMG submission 66448) | Surface soil microbial communities from Centralia Pennsylvania, which are recovering from an underground coalmine fire - Coalmine... | ecosystem: Environmental > Terrestrial > Soil > Unclassified ... | reverse complement strand
GGGGACCCTTCTCCGGGGGATCCGCCGGGGGACGAGCCGGCGGCGGAGGAACCGGCTCCGGCCTGGAGGACACGGGGATCGGCTCCTCCGCCCCCGGTACGGGGGCCACCGCCGGCTCGAGGATCTCGTTCGTGTCGGACGCCGGGACGTGCTTCACGGGGTGTAGGGGAAGAAGCGCCTCCGGGTGGACGATCGAGGCATGGACGGCAGGCAGGACCGGGGAGGCCGTCTTGGCGTCCGAGGGCCGGTCGGTGTCCCGCCAGACGAGGCTCACGAAATAGATCACCAGGCCCGCGAAGGCGAACAGAATGAGCAAATGCACCACGGACAGCCATCGTTCGGCCCGCACGGGGGGCGAGACCGGCGAGAGCGACGAGGCCGTCCGAGCCGCTGCGGCCGCGAGCAGCGGAGAGCCCGACGGGACTCCGGACTCCGGCCCGAGCATCAGGACTTCCAAGGGGGGTTCGGGGGCGATCGGATCGGCCATGGCTCATCTCCTACGACGTGGGGGCGACCGGGTCCTGGCGGGCAAGGCCGCTGATTTCGCTGACGAGGCTCGCTTTGATCGAGTGGATGCGCTCTTCGATCATGCGGTTGACCTCGGATTCGTCCAGCATCAGCGTCTTCCGGACCGTCCGGAGATAGCCCTGGTCCAGCGCCAGCTTGACTTGGATCGATGCCTCGGCACGCTCGCGGCCCAGGGTATCCAGGTCGATCTCCTGTTCGGGTCGCAGTTCAATGCCGAATCCGGGGAACTTGAGAACACCCTTGAGCTGGTTGGCGACGATCCACATGAGCTTCCTCCGTCAATGTAGGCTACTTGGAAAGGATCTCTCCCAGCGGCCGGGATTCCGGCTCCCGATACCGCACGCCTGCGCGGATGGCCTCGGTCTTCGGCGCGGGGCCCGCCGGCACCGGAGGCGCCGGAGCGTCGACGGTCGAGGCAGTCGACGCCTTCGTCGGGGAAGGCGCTCCCTTCGCCAGGGCCGCCCCGAGATCCCGCGCGTAGGCGTCGTTGCCGCGCGACTGGACATAGCGCCCCAGGGCCGCCTGGGCCCGGTCCCGCTGTCCTTCGAGGAAATAGGCGTAGGCGGCGACCGCGTCCACTTCGGCGCCCTCCCCATCCGCTTCCAGCTGGATGGCGGAATCCGCGGCTTTGGTCAGAATCCCTTTGGCTCCCAGGAGTTCCGCCGGATCGATCGCGAGCCGCAGGAAGTCGGGGCACAACATGTGCGCCCGGCGGATTTCGATCCCGCCATAGACGGCGTCGCCTTTGGCCAGGAGCGCGAGCGCCAGGGGAATCCGCACCGCTTCCCGCTCGCCCGGGGTCAGGAGGATGCTGCGGTAGGCCACGGCCGCCTCGAGGAACTTGCCCTCGCGCATCCATCCATCGGCGGCCTGCAGCCCCTGCTTGCGGGAAAGCTCGGCGTAGGACAGATCGCCCGGAGCCAGCGCCAAGAGCCACACGATGGTGATCATGAATCGCCTCCCTTGCCGGTCGCCACCCGGGCCCATTCGAAATCCTGGATCGGAATGGATTGGCCGCTCTTGAGCAGGAGCCGGTCGATCCGGACGATCCAGACGCCGAACGGGGTCTTCACGAACGTCGCCTCGCAGGCGTCGACCTCCTCGAGCGCCACTCCCGCGCGTCGGGCGCACTCCCGCTCCTTCCAGCCGATATAGGCGGCGGACGAGGGTTTGAGCAACTGAGCGACGACCAGCGAGGAGGCGGCCACCCCGGCTCGACGGGCCGCTTCGGCGCGAAGGGAGTCGAAGTACGGGGAATTCCGGAAGATCACGCGCGTGCTGAAGTTTCGGATATAGGAGAAGTCATTGCTCCGGCTGAAGAGCCCCTGCTCCGGCTCGATGTACACGTAGAATTTCTGGTCCGCCGGGTAGGCGATCAGTTCCATCCCGAAGTACCGCATGATCTCTCGGTTCTCCTGGGGCTTGTTGTCCCCGAATCGGAGATTGGGGACGTATTGACCCTCCTTCGCGCCGGCCTTCATCTCCCGGGACAGGAATTGTCGGTAGTCCCCGACCGTCGAGATCCCCCCCGACCCTTCGGTGGACGCCGGCGCGGCCGGCGACTCCGACGGCTCCGCCGATTTCTGGCCGAATCCCAGGGTCGCCGCCGGCGCTTCGGAGGACCCGGGAAGATCGGCCGGAGGCCGGGTCGACCGGACCTGCCCCGCGGGAGCCGGCGGTGGGGGGCCGGGATCCGGAGTTTTTTCCGAAGCCTTCGGCGCTTCCGTGTACCGCGGCGACGCGGGAGGGTCGGACTTGGCGACCGCGGTCTCGTTCACCTTCGGCTCCGCGGGGGCCGGCGGTTCGGGAGCGGGGGGGCGTTCCGGGGGCGGCGCGGGAGACGGAGGCCGTGCGGGCGGGGGTTCGGGCGTCGGGGCGGGAGGAGGCTCCTCTCTTTCCAGGACGGGTTTGGTCTCCGGGATGGGCTTGGCGACCGCCGTCGGCGTCTCCCGGACCTGGGGCTCGGGCTTCTCCGCCCGGGGAACGTCCGGTTCCTTGAGGACGGCCGGCGAGGGGACCGGCGGAGCCGGGACGGGAGGTGGCGGGAGGACCGGAGGCTCCGGTGGAGCGGGAGGCTCCTCCCGTTGGATCTCCTGCCGGGGCGGCTCGGAGTCCGGACGCTTCGCGACGAGGGAGGCCTGGAAGACGCCGTCCCCTTCCCGGGCGACGGGGCCGCTCGCGGACGAATCGAGACGGCGGGCGAGAAGGAAGATGGCCGAATGGAACAGGATCGACCCCAGAAGACAGGCGGCGAAGACCGCCCCGCCTCGAAGGCTGCTGAAGACCCCGTCCCGCCGGGGAGGTGCCCAGCGTCGGCCGCGCCCTCTGGGAACGCTCGGCGACCGGGCCGCCGAACGGACGAGGGGTTCCGAGACCTGGGGGGGTGAGGAGGGTTCGGGCCCCCGCTCCGGGTCGGGCGCCGAAGCGTCGACCCGGACCGCCATCGGCGCGAGGGGAATCTGGAGGGCGAAGGCGACCTCCTGGCGAAGCGCGTTCTCCCAGGAATGGAAGAGGGCGAGGGACACCCGGGCGAGCACGAAGACGGCCAGCCCCAAGAGCGCCGGTCCCAGCGCCCCGGCCAAGGGGGCCGCATCGCCGGCCCCCCCCGGGGTCCCCACGCCGCCGGCCACTCCCCTCAAGGCGACGAACGTTCCGGCAAGTCCGAGGAGGGCCGCCAGGGAGGCGACGCCGTCCAGGAGCACGACGCGGCGGCTGCTCGAGGTCAGAAGGTCTCCGGCCAAGATCCAGGCGCGATCGGACCTGGCACGACGGGCCGAGAGGATGTCCACGATCGGATCTCCGGAGCGGCCGGGACGAGGGCTCTCCGGCGCGCCGCCGGCGCCAGGGTCCCGGCTCGCGAAGTAGCCCAGCCAGAACGCCAGCCGGCCCAGCGCGAGCGCCAGCACGATCCCTCCCAGCGCCGCGATCGGCCCCAGGAAGACGGCTCCACGGATCCAGGGTGCGAGTGACACAGTGGCCCCCGCGTTGAGATCCCGCTATCGGAGGGTGTCGACGACCGACTGGACGCGATACCCGCTCACTTCCGCCAGCGTGGCCCGGACCTTCTGGGCGATGCCGATCTTCGGCGGCTTCTCGGCGTCCGGCACGGCATCCGGGCCCCCAAACGGATCGAAGGCCATGAGTTCCTTCTTCGTGGCGAGATCCTTCGAGGCGCGTTGGGCGTTCTGGTGTTCGTCCTGGTAGAAGGCGATGTCGTCGAGCAGCTCTTTTTCCCGGTTCCGGAACCGCTTGGTGTCTTCATCCAGAAGTTTGTCGTAGGCCTCCTTCGAGACCTTTCCCTCGTCGAGCGACTTTTTCAGCGCCACCGTGCGGTTGATGAACTGGGATCGCGTCGCCGCGAGCGCGTTGCGGGCCCCCTTCAGCAGCCGCTCGTACTTGGATTCCAGCCCTTTGTTGACGTCGAGGCGCCGGTCGACGTTGACCAGGTCTCCATTCCGCTTGCCGAGCGCGTTGCCGTAGATCTTGAGGGTGTCGTCGTAGTTCTTCTGGATGATCGCGTCGCGCTTCTCCGTCTCCTCCTTGCTCTCCTTTTTTTCGAGATCGCCCAGGCTGGACTTGAGATCGTCGAAGGTGGGAGCCTCCGGGGGGGTCTTCGCCGCGTCGGGCGGGGGTATTTTTCCCCGGTCTCCGTCGATCCGTTCGGACTGCGGCGGGGCCTTCCGGACGTCCTGGGCCAGGAGCGGGCTCGCGAGCCCCACGAGCGCCAGGATCGCCAGCGCGCTACTTGTTCTGCTCATGAGTCGTCTCCTTGTCGTCCCCGAACCGGTGGTTGTAGAACTGGTCGATGGCGTCCTCGAGCGACTTCGGATCGCCGACGGTTCCCACCTGCTGGAGTTTCTCGGTGATGCCGACCATCTGCTGCTGGAAATCGTTGAAGCTGTCCATGTTCGTGGTGACGCGCTCGGAAATGGAGTTGAAGGCGTCGACCTTGAGGAAGAGGAGCGCCATCTTCTCCGTGATCTTGCCGATCGCATCGCGACCGGAGACCACCCCGTCCCGTACCAGGACTTTGACCTTCATGGAATCCTCCTGGAGACTCATGTTGTCCAGGAGGAACTTGCGCTCCGTCTCGAGGTTGGCGACCAGCATCATGAACTTGTCCTTCAGGGTGGCGTACAGCGTGTTGAGCTGGGCCATATGGGCCGACAGCTTCTGGTACCCCTCGCAGGTCTTCTCATAGCCGTCGGCGTAGCGCTTCTGCAGCCGGAAACGGTTGTAGAGGCGTGAAAACTTCTGCTTGGCGTCGCGCTCCTCCTCCGGGGTCGAGGCCTGTTTCACCGCGGCGGCCAGGTCCTCGAGCTGCCGTCCCATCCCCTCGACCTCCTTGCGGACCTCGACGGAGTTGGTCTTGGTCGATTCGATCTTGGCGCCCAGATACGAGCCGAAGCGCGAGAGCTTCCGGCCCACGGACCGGAAGTTGCTGACGGTGGCGTCCTGCGAGGAGATGATCCGATCGAAGTCCGTCACCGCATCGGATGCGTAGGCGGCGATCTTCTTCTCCAGGAGGGAGGAATTCACCCGGTCCGACGGATTCTTGAGGTGCTTGGTCAGGAGGGTTTGCAGCTCGGTGTTGGCGCTTCCCAACGACTTGATGACGATGCTGAAATCCTTCACCGACCCTTCGAGCTGTTTCACTTCCTCATCGATCGACCAGCCCTCGGGCAGGATCCCGGTCTCATCCCGTTTGACCTGGGTTTGCGCCGCGGCCGCCGCCGCCGGCAGGCAGACCGCCGCGATCAGAGTCCAGATGATCTTCATGAAGCGTCCTCCTGGCTACTCGGAATCCTTCCGGTTCTCCCCATCCTTCTGCTTCTGCTTGAAGTCGTACAGCGCGCCCACGGAGAACGTATCCCCGGACAGGATGGCGTCCAGGCGGCTCTTCAAGTCCGGCCCCAGACCGGCGGCGACTTTCCGGGAGGAGACAATGTCTTCACACAGGAAGTGGAGCACCGCCAGCGTATAGAGGTCCTGCGGGTCGACTCCCCCCGCACTCTCCCGGATCCCCAGGTAGGCCTGGAAGGATTCGCGCGCCCGGCGGTAGGCCCCCAGCTCGAAATTCGTGCGGCTCTGGTTGTAGTGCACGATCCCCGTCGCGGCTTCGGCCTCCAGCGGCTTGGAGAGGCGGGCCACCTTGAGCGCCTCGCCGAAGGAGTCGTTGGCCCGCGGAAAGTCTCCCACGGCCAGCTGGATCTCCCCGTGCATGGCGTGGACGAGCAGTTGATCGCGAAGGGAGTAGACCGTCGACCCGGTCTTGATGGCGCCGGCGATCGTGGCTTCCGCGTCGGCCGGCCGGCCCACCGAGAGATAGCATTTCGCCTCGCGAAGCGCCGGTTCGCCCTGATCCGGCGCCTCCTGGCGCGCATGATCGTAATCCGCGACGGCCTTCAGGGGATCCCCCTTCTTTTCGTACGATTTTCCGCGCAGGAGGTAGCCTCCGGCCTCTCCGTTGTCGATGGACAGGCTGCTCCACTGGATCGCCCGGTCGTAGTCGCCCGCGTCGTAGGCAGTCTGGGCTTCCTCCATCCGGGAGACGCCCGCGCAGCCGCTGATCGCGGCGCAGGTGAGGGATAGGACGGTGCTCCACGCGGTACGGGTCATGGGGAGGCCCTCCTCAGAACGGGGTCAAGCTCCGCCGCCACGGTCACGTCGGCGGCCGAAAGGACCGCCTCCGGACGCCGCCCGTAGCGCCGGGCCAGCGTGCACTGGAAATAGACCCGGGCCCGGTTGTAGTCCGCCCCCCCGAGACCCGTCGCCTTTCGAAACGACGCTTCCGCCTCCGGCAGCCGGTCCAGGCGGTAGAGCAGCTTGCCCAGGGCGATCCACGGGGAGCGCTCGTCGGGCGCCGCCTGGGTGAGGCGCTCGATCTCGGGCAGGGCCTGCTCCGTTTTCTTCTGGGTGAGCGCCAGTTCGATGAAGCGGTCGATCACGTCCCAGTTCCGCGGATCCGCCCGGAGAAGCGAGCGATACTCGAGAAGCGCGTCGTCCGCGAGGCCGGACAGCTCCAGCGAACGGCCCAGAAGCCACGTGCCCTCGGTCAAATCGGAAGGACCCAGACGGAGGTGGAGGCGGGCCCACTTCACCGCCGAGGGACCATCCCCTGCCGCCAGGGCAATCTCGCCCTGCTCCAAAGGAACGCGCGCGTTCTGGGGATCCGCCTTGGCCGCGGTTGACGCGGCGGCCGCGGCGTCGTCCAGACGGCCGGCCCGTCGATACGCCTGGGCGAGCTTCAGCTGATCAGGGGCGCCTTCGGGCCGCAGGACGCAGACTTCGCGCCATGCTTCGGTCGCTTCGCGGGTCCACCGGGACGAGTCAAAGCGGCGCGCGACGCTTCGAAACCCCGAGACGTCCGGCGTCGACAGCCGGATCTCCGTGATCTCGCTCCGGGGAAGCTCCCGGGTCTCCGAGACCCCTTCCGCCCCCCGGCGAAGTTTCACCTGCCGCTCGTCGACTGCGACGACGAGGCATTCCAGCTGTTCTCCGCTTTTCAGCGTCACCACGTCGCTCCTCCAGGATCCAGACGTCATCCCGAGGAGGAGAAGGAGCCCTTCCGGGCCCAGGAGAGCGACCATGGGGGACCGGAGGAGCAAATCCCGGGCCCACCTCCGTCCCAGGGAGGCGGATCGCCCGATGGAACGTGTCGTTCCATCGAGCGGGCGCCCGGTGGACGAACCGTTCAGTGCCGGAGTCCGTAGCGGGAGATCTTCCTCCGGAGGGTGGGACGGGAGATCCCCAGCAATTCGCAGGTCCGACCGAAATTCCAGCCCGTCCGCTCCAGCGCCGCTTGAACCGCCGACCGTTCCAGGGCGGCGAGCGTCCGCACCGGCGGGTCGCTCCGGTGGACGAGACGGGCCAGGACGGTCTCCCGGTCGATGCGGCGTCCCTGGGCCTCGAGCACGAGCCGCGTCACCACGTTTTCCAGCTCGCGGACATTGCCGGGCCAGTCATACGCGACGAGCGCCGCCATCGCCTCCGGAGACAGGACCGGCACGGGAAGCCGGATCCGAGGAGGGATCTCGGCCAGGAAGTGCTCCACCAGCGCCGGGATGTCCTCGCGACGATCCCGCAGGGTCGGCATGAGAATCCGCAGGACGTTCAGCCGGTGGAAGAGGTCCTGCCGGAACGCGCCCTGCTCGACCATCCGCTCGAGGCTCCGGTTGGTGGCGGCGACGAGCTGGAACTGGGCGTGGCGGAGGCGCGAGCTGCCGACGGGCTCGAAGGTCCTGGTCTGCAGGAGGCGGAGGAGCTTCGCCTGCATCCGGGGCGTGAGTTCGCCGATTTCGTCCAGGAACAGGATTCCACCTTCGGCGATCTTCACCTTTCCGTCCCGGGAAGCGTGAGCGCCGGTAAAGGCCCCCTTTTCGTGTCCGAAGAGTTCGCTCTCAAACAGCGTCTCGACGATCGTCGCACAGTCGACGGCGGCAAAGGGACGGTCCGCTCCGGACAGGGAATGGACCGCTCGGGCCGCGAGCTCCTTCCCGACCCCGCTTTCCCCCTCGATGAGGGTTGTGACCCCGCTCCGGGCGGACAGGCCGAGAGCCCGGCAGACGGCGGTCATGGCCTCGCTGGTTCCGACGAACGCCGCTTCGGACGGCCCGGACGTCGCCCCGCCGGCCTCCCGATCGGGTCGCCGGGTTTTCGCGCAGCGCTCGAAATGGGCGAGGACCCCATCCACGTCGGTGACGCTGAACGGTTTCCGGAGGAACCCCTCCGCGCCCCCCGCGGTCGCCCGGGAGGCGCTGTGAAGGGGCTCAAAGCCGGTCATCACCATGACCGGCACCTCCCGCCGCCGGGCCTTGAGCACCGGGAGTAGGTCCAGACCGCTCCCATCGCCGAGGCGAACGTCGAGAAAGATACAATCGGGCGTGCGGGCCTCGACCGACGGGAGACACTCCGATGCCCGACGGACCCGGTCGACCGAGTGACCTCGCTCCTGGCAGTGGAGTCGGAGCAGATCGCTGAGAGCGTCATCGTCTTCGACCAGAAGGATGTGCATAGGCTTACGACCTGCCGGTCACGCCTCCAGACCCCCGGGGGGTAGCTCCAGGATCACCGTGGTTCCCCGGCCGGGCGCACCGGTCAGCGAGATGAAACCCCCGTGAAGCTCGACGATTTTCTTCACGATGGCCAATCCGAGCCCCGCGCCGTGACGTTTCGTCGTGAAGAAGGGCTGGAAAATCCGGCCTCGAAGGCTGGCCGGAATGCCCCCTCCCTCGTCGCTGATGCGGAGTTCGATCCAGCTTCGGCGGCTCGCGCTTGGCCGGGCAACGATTCGAATCGTCCCCCCGTCCGGCATGGCTTCCACCGCGTTCACGACCAAGTTCTGGACCGCCTCGCCCAGCCGATCCGGGTCCGCCTGAAGGCGCAAGGGATCCGGACGAACGTCCAGCGTGACGGACGTGCGCGGACCCCGAAGGGAGGCCTCCACCGCCGCCAGGGCCGACGAAATCGTCCGGCGAAGATCCAGCGTGGACACCTGGAGGCGGTGCGGATGGGAGAAATCCCGGATGCGGCTCAACAGCCGGTCCAGTCGTCCGACCTGTTCGAGGGCGATGTCGATCCGGGGCAGGAGGGACGGATCGAGCGCCGGCGAATTCCGCGTGCTGGACAGCCCGAGCTGGATCGACGCCAGGGGGATCCGGATCTCATGGACGATGACGGCGGCCGTCTCGCCCAGGGCGCGCAAGCGTTCGAAGTTGCGGATTTGACGGAGGCGGTCGTCCAATAGGTCCCCGAGCGCGAGCTCGTCCGCCGGAGGTCCGAGCGAGTGGGGCATGAAGTGGAGAAACGCCTGGCTCGGAAACGTCGAGGGGATGGGCAGAAGACGGGCCCGTCCCGCCACGCCGGAGAGCGTCAGTTTCCGGATGACGCGCGGGCCGGCGCCGTCCCAGGTGCGAAGGATGCGGGCCATCCCGCTGCCCCCGAGGCGTTCGATCGTGAGGCTGATGGGAAGCGGCTCCGGGATCCGGAAGAGGCGACGGAAACTCCCGTTGACCTCCAGCAGGCCGCCCTGAGGCGTCGAGATGACCGCCACGGGATCGCGGCACTCGTGGCAGAGCACATGGAGCCCCGCATGCGCGGTATAGAGCGCCTCCTCCGAGACGGCCGGATTCACGTCCGGCCCGGCGATTGACTTTCGTTCCCCCACGACAGCACCTTGACTTCCACTTCGGGCGACTTAATTCAGACGGCGAGGGGTCGGGAATTCTTTCCGAGGATCACAGGGGCTTTACAACGGCGGATCCCAGAAAGAAAGGGCGGGGACGCGGCGGGCCGGACGGACGGTGAAACGGGAGTGGGACGACACCGTCCCCACCCTCCTCGACACCAGGGTCCGCTTCGGTCCACTCATAGTAACGTCAGGGCACCACGGACCCTAGCCAAAAAGAACGGGCGCCGATCTTCCCTCCGCGCCCCCCCCGCCGATCGAGAGCCTGGCGGAGTCGACGAGCCGCCCGGCCTTTGGAATCCCTTCGGTCGGTTCTCGGAAGACGCGGTGCATCACCACCCGCATCGTCATCATTTGCTGAACCGCAGGTCTACGGAGGAGAGGAGCGCGTAAGGTAGGTAGCGATGGATCTCCAAGATGCCTGAAGGCCGCACATGGAAGAAATGACAGGCTGGATACCGTTCCTCAATATTGATCCGTCCATGACCGAGACGGCTCTCGAATCGGCGGTGGAATCCCTGGAATGCTGGCTCCGGGACGTTCAACGGCTGAAGGAAGGCCTCGATTACCAGAAGCGGACCGCGGGCGCCTGGACGGAGTTTCACGTCCGGGAAGAACGCTATGTCAGCCTCGTCGAGGCGTACGTGGCCTACACGCTCGAGAAGGCCGGCGGCGAAGCCGCCTTCAATCTGCGGAACTCCTTCAAATACCCGCTCTCCCATGCCCGAGGGGTGCGGAATCAGCCCCCCACTCCGATCCGGCCCGACCGGAATCCCGGCAAGCGAGACAAGCACCACCCCAGCGGCTAAGATGGCCCCCCGCGCCTCCGATGCGCGGCCTTCCCCACCCCTGAGGACGAGAACGCCATTGTGACGACCGAGACGCCTCCACCGGGACCCCTCGGCACCCTTCGACCTCGTCTCTCATCCGACGTGAGAGCCTGCGCTTCACGTCCCCCCGGGGACGGCCGAACGGTTCCCGATGGCGCTTCGGAGCGGAACCTCGGATCGCGAACCGATGGGATCAGCCCAGGCTCCGGCTGGAAACGTCCGCGAGCACGGGACACCACTCTTTCCTGGAGGCACGCATGACCCGCACGCGGCTTGGAATTCTGGGGCTGGCCGGGGTCCTCGGGTTCTCCGGGACCGCGCGGCCGCAGGCGGTCCCCGCCGCCCGCCCGAACATCCTGATCATCCTGTCCGACGACATGGGGTACAGCGACCTGGGCTGCTACGGCGGGGAGATCCAGACTCCGACTCTCGACGCTCTGGCGAAGAACGGGCTGCGCTTTACTCAGTTCTACAATACCGCCCGCTGCTGTCCCACCCGGGCCTCGCTGCTCACCGGCCTCTATTCTCATCAGGCCGGCGTCGGCCACATGACCGAGGACCTCGGCCACGACGGCTATCAGGGGGACCTCGGCCGCAAGACCGTCACGATCGCCGAAGTCCTGAAGTCCGCGGGCTATCGCAGCTACGCCACGGGCAAGTGGCATGTCACCAAACACATCCGGCCCGACGGCCCCAAGGACAACTGGCCGCTGCAGCGCGGCTTTGACCGCTACTACGGCACGATCGCGGGCGGCGGCAGCTACTATGATCCGGGCACGCTGACCCGCGACAACACCGCCATCTCCCCCGCCGCCGACCCGGACTACCAGCCGAAGCAGTTCTACTACACCGACGCCATCAGCGATCACGCCATCCGCTTCGTGACGGAGCACCGGCGCGACCATTCCCAGCAGCCGTTCTTCCTCTACGTCGCCTACACCGCCGCCCACTGGCCGATGCACGCC
>Ga0070731_10004746_pt1 | contig 11510 bp, 9 predicted proteins | sample Coa_R1_2_FD_66448 | JGI IMG/M metagenome (GOLD analysis project Ga0070731, IMG submission 66448) | Surface soil microbial communities from Centralia Pennsylvania, which are recovering from an underground coalmine fire - Coalmine... | ecosystem: Environmental > Terrestrial > Soil > Unclassified ... | reverse complement strand
GACGACGGAACGCATGTCCGCATTGTGTGCGGGACGTTCTGGGGCAAGTCCGGGCCAGTGGATGGGATCGCCGCCGACCCGATCTATCTCGATGTCTCCGTCCCGCCCGGCAAACGCAAGACACTGCCGGTAGAGACCACGCGCCATGCGTTCGCTTACGTTTTTGCAGGGGATGGTAAGTTCTGCAACGCCTCGGGACCGCTGGCCGTCCCGACCGAGAGCGTCGGATGGGCCGACACGCATCCACCGACGGACGCCGAAAATCGAGCGCTCGTCGTGTTCGATCGCGGCGACGAGGTTGCGGTACAGGCCGGGGAAGACGGCATCCGCTTCCTTCTCGTCTCCGGCAAGCCACTGGAAGAACCGGTAGCATGGTATGGCCCGATCGTCATGAATACCCAAAAGGAACTTCAGGAGGCCTTTCGCGAACTGGAGCAGGGAACGTTCCTGAAGAAATAGGCGTGCTCGAATCTTATGAGCCGCGAAGCGTCGCACAACGAAATGCCTGAACTTCCTGAAGTCGAAACCATTGCCCGAGGTCTCGCGAAGCGCGTCACAGGAGACCGTATCGAATCGGTGTGGCTGGGGCAGAAGAAGGAGCCGCTGAAATCTACCGCTTCGGAGATCGCGTCAGTTCTTGAGCAAAGCCGCATCGCGACCGTCCGGCGAATGGGTAAGCACATCGTCTTCGATCTTGACCATGAGGCGCGGACGCCCTCGTCCGCGAACGGCCGCGGGCCAAAAAGAGGTCGGAAGGAAATACCGTCGAGCGCAAGCGCTTCCAGCAAGGCGCAATGGATCGTTCACCTCGGCATGACTGGACGTCTGCAGGTTTGCGAGCCGGAAGCAGAAGTTGCGAAACACACCCACGCCGTTCTTAAACTCGGCTCGGGCAGGGAACTCCGCTTCGTTGACCCCCGCCGCTTTGGACGCCTGAGTGTCGCAGGCGCGGCGGATTTCGACGCTGGCGGCATCGAGCCTCTCGAGATCGAGTTGGGTCATTTCATCTCGCTTTTCCGCGGGCGTAAGACTCCCATCAAGAGCGCGCTGCTGAACCAGAATCTATTGCGCGGGGTGGGCAACATCTATGCCGATGAGTCTCTGTTCCGCGCCGGCATTCGTCCGCGGCGTCGTGCATCGTCCATCAACCGCGACAAACTGGCCAAGCTGCATTCCGCAATCAAGGAAGTCCTGAGGGAGGCCATCGCGCTCGGCGGATCTTCCATTTCCGACTACGTCGACGCGGATGGCGAAGAAGGATTCTTCCAACTCCAGCATCGCGTCTACGGCCGCGAAGGGGAACGGTGCCTGGTCTGCAAAACTCCCATCAAGCGCATCGTCATCGCCGGCCGCAGCAGTCACTACTGCCCAAAGTGCCAGAAGTAAATTGCCGACCGTTGATTGTTGAATAAAAGCCTGTGGGCTGCCTGTTTCGGTCTTCATTCAACAATCAACGTTCAAGATTCAACACTGATTTTCTGTTACCCTCATTCGTTATGCCTGACTACTCCATCGGCGTCGACATGGGCGGGACGAATCTCCGCATCGCAGCCATTACCCGCGAAGGGCAGCTTCTGGAAAAAATCACGCTTGGCGTGAAAGTCGCGCTGGGCCGCGACTACGTCATTGGAGAAATGTGCGACGCCATCCATCGTCTTACCGATCAATATCGCGGTACCGGACATTTTCTGGGCGCCGGCATTGGCGTGCCCGGCATCATCGACATCGAAGCCGGTATGATGCGCAAGTCCGCCAATCTTCCGGGATGGACCGACTATCCCGTGCGTGACGAGATTGAACGCCGCCTCGGCGCTCGCGTCGCACTCGACAACGACGCCAACGTCGCCGCTCTCGGAGAGAAATGGCTCGGTGCGGCTCGCGACGCCGACAACATGGCGATGCTGACTCTGGGCACCGGCATCGGCGGCGCTATCGTTCTGAACGGGAAGATTTTTTACGGGATGAGCGGCATGGCCGGCGAGTTCGGACACGTGACCATCGAGCCCAACGGCGTGCCCTGCGGTTGCGGGAATCGTGGCTGCGCCGAACGCTACGCCTCCGCCACGGCTGTGGTACGGATGGCGCGCGAGGCGATAGAGTCCGGAAAAGCTCCAGAGCTCGCCAAGGCCGCAAACTCTGATCCCGAGTTCAGCGCCAAGTCGGTTTACAACCTAGCAATCCAGGGTAACGCCGATGCGAAGCGCATTTTCGAACGCTTTGGCGAGGCGCTCGGCATCCTGATGGCCGATCTCGTCAATATTCTCGATCTGGATATGTTTGTGATCGGAGGCGGGGTGGTGAGTGCGTGGGATGCCTTCGCTCCCAAAATGTTTTCTGAGCTGCGCGAGCGATCTCTGGTATACGCCGCATCCGCGCCCGACGATCCTTCGGCCAAGAAAGAGGGAGCATCGGCCCAGATCGCCAACTACACGCGCAAAAAAACCATCATCACCCAAGCATTGCTGGGTAGCGATGCGGGCCTTTACGGTGCGGCGCGGCTTCCCATGCTGTGAATAGAGAAGATTTACCCGATGGCTCGGCGCGAATTTCCAAGCTTGCCCAGAGCTGTCAGAAATTTCTCGTTTTGCTCCGGCGATCCGATGCTCACCCGCATACAGTTCGGCGCGCCCCACGCTCCCAGCGGACGCACGCTGATCCCTTCGATGCGCAGCTGCTTCGCAACCTCTCCAGCGTTTCTCCCCAAATCGCAATACAAGAAATTGGCCCACGTGGGAACAACTCGGTAGCCCATCTCCGATAATCCCACGCCGAGAATCTGGGCCTGGTCGGCATTGTTGGCAAGCGTGCGATAGATGTGATCGTGATCCTCCATCGCGGCCAGCGCGGCGGTCTGCGCCACCGACGATACAGAAAATGTATTCTGCATCCGCGCGCAATAGCCCAACAGTTCTGCCGGACCCAGTCCGTAGCCCACGCGCAGTCCCGCCAGCCCGTGCACTTTAGAAAACGTTCGCAGCACCACCACGCTGGCGCCCTGGCGCAGGTACCGCGACGACCGCGAATACTCGGTTTTCCGGCGATCCGCAAAACTGGCGGCGAATTCGTAGTAAGCCTCGTCCAGTACGACCACAACGTGTCCCGGAACTTCGGCCATGAACTTGTCGACGTCTCCGGCCTCCAGCATGGTGCCGGTCGGATTATTCGGATTCGCGACGAAAATAAGGCGAGTGTGTTCGTTGACTAAGTTCATCATCGCGACCAGATCGATTCGATCATTCTGCATCGGAGCTTCGATCAGTTGCGCTCCGGCGGCGTGGACCGCCATACCGTACACGATGAACGACCGCTCGCTGGTCACCGCATTCAGTCCCGGCGCCAGCAAAGTCTGGCAGAGCAGCGCCAGCATCTGAGTCGATCCGGCCGTCACCATGATCTGGTCATAAGGCAGATGATGAAACAGTGACAGCTCGGAACGCAGGCGCGAGCAATCGTCGTCGGGATAGCAGCCCACTCCGGCCAGCGCGGCACGCATCGCCGTCAGCGCTCGCGGCGAAGGGCCGAAGGGATTTTCGTTGGAATCCAGCCGGATCGCCGGAAGCGCTTGTGTAGGGATTGGATGTTTTCCGAAAGCGGCGGGCAGGGGGCTGCCCATTTCTCGCGCTGGTTGCGACAGCAGATCGTAAAATCGGCTCATGGCCAGAGTCACCCGTACTTCATTACAACCGGGCCTACACCATCATACTGATTTCTTCTGGTTGATCTTGCTCGCGGATTTCAGCCGTTCGATCTCCCTCAATGTCAACGATCGAAACTCTCCTGGCGGTACGTCCAGAGTCAGGGGACCGTACCGGACTCGCTTGATTTTCTCCACGTGATGTCCCACCGCTTCAAACATTCGCCGGATCTGCCGGTTTCTCCCTTCGATCAGCGTGATCTCATACCAGGGATTCGCCGCTTCCTTCACTACTTTTACGGAAGCCGGCCCGGTCCGTACGCGTTTGCCATCATCCGTTGCAATCGAAACTCCGGCGCGCAGTTTCGCGAGAGCCTCTTCCTTCGGGGTACCCGCCACCTTGACTACATAAGTTTTTGCGACGTGCGACGCTGCCTTCATCAGCCGGTTCGCCAATTCGCCGTCATTGGTCAGCAGCAGCAGGCCTTCGCTCGCATAATCGAGACGGCCTACCGGATACACGCGACCTTTCACGCCCCGGATCAAATCCATCACCGTCGGCCGCTTTTCCGGATCGCTCATGGTCGTGACGTATCCCTTCGGCTTGTTCAGCAGGAGGTACACATGCCGCTGTTCGCCCCGAAATTGCAGGAGCTTGCCGTTGACCCGAATGTGATCAGTCTCGGCGTCGGCCTTGCTGCCAAGTTCCGTCACAATTGTGCCGTTGACCTGGACGTGGCCGGCGCTGATGAGTTCTTCGGCCTTGCGCCGCGAAGCGACGCCGGCAGCCGCGATAATCTTTTGCAGCCGTTCAAGAGGCATATTCGTTTGGGTGCGAAGAGTGGCAGGTCACGCCATCAAAAACTGCAACTCCGAGAGGCGCAAAATATGTTAGCCCAAGACGGAAGTTCTGGGTAGCAAGGAAAAAACAAGTCCCAGGAGGAACGCTGGGACGGCTATCCTGCTTTTTCGGTTTCCGTGACGTTCTCGGTGGCTGGCGCAGCGTCCATCGTCTCAGAACTGGCGTCAGCCGGCGCCGCCTCGCTTGCTGCCGCGCTTTCCGCAGGAATCAGTTCCGCCTGGAACGACTCGGCCACCAGCTTTTCGAACTCTTCCATGCTCGGCAGTTCGTTCACATCCTTGAGCCCAAAGCGCATCAAAAATTCTTTTGTGGTCTTGTAGAGAATCGGCCGCCCGATGACCTGTTTGCGTCCCGCGGTCGTGATCAGCTTGCGATCGAGCAAAGTCCCGATCACTCCTCCGGAATCGACTCCGCGGATATCGTTAATCTCGGGCACCGTCACCGGTTGCTTGTATGCGATTACGGCTAGCGTTTCCAGTGCGGGCAGGGAAAGCCGGATCGGCGGCTTCAGGCTCTTGGCGAACGAGCGCACGACTTCATGCTGCTCCGGCTTAGTCGACATGCGGTATCCACCGGCGACTTGCCGGATCTCGATGCCGTGATCAGGAGAGCCGTAAGTCCCAGCCAGTTCTTCCAGGCACGATCGAACGCGCGATTTGATTTCAGCTTCGTCTGAAATGCCCTCGGCGACGACGGAATCCTTCACCAGCGCCGTGATCTGTTCCAGCGTGATTGGCGTCTCTGTGGCATAAATCAAAGCTTCGAGTTGTGCTTTTAAAGACATAGTCGATAGCAGCTAGTGCTCAATCGTAAAGAGCTGAGCACTGATTTTTATCTCCAATCGTCCCGCACCGCGGCCTGCTCGTTCATCACCTGCTCAAAGTGCGAATGCTTGCGGACCGCGATCTCTCCGAACATTTGTTCCTGCCGCACCTGGATGGCCTGCAGCCTTACCAGTTCCAGCAGGGCAAGGAACATGCACACCAGCGCCGGCCGCGATTGCACACGCATCAAAAGCTGTTTCAGGCGGATCGGCCGATCCTCGAGCGACAAGCGCCGCCGCAGATAGTCGATCATCTGCCCGACGGTGACCGTTTCTTCATCGACATTCAGCACCGGGCGGTTCCGCACCCGCTCGAGCACCTGCTGAAATGTTTTGACCAGATCGATGACGTCCGCCGCAATTTCCGGTTCCGTCCCCTCGGCCTGCATGAATTCCTTCATCGAGGGATTGGTCAGCACCGCGTCTTCGATCTGCTGTTTCTGCATCAACATCTGCGCGGCCGACTTGAATTTCTCATGCTCGAGCAGTCGATTGACGAGTTCGCTGCGCGGGTCTTCCAGTTCCTCCGCCGTCGCCAGCGGGTCGCGCGGCAGCAGCATCTTCGACTTGATGTGAATCAGTACCGCGGCCATATATATAAAATCCGCAGCAACGTTTACATCCAGTTCGCGAATCTTCTCCACATACGCGAGATATTGCGCCGTAATCTTCGCAATGGGAATGTCGTAAATGTCGATATCCTGCTTGCGGATCAGATCCAGCAGCAGGTCGAGCGGTCCCTCATACACGTTGGTGACGGCCACCGCGAACGGAAAGTCGCTCTCTTCCTTCTTGACTGCGTCCTTGGTCTTCGCCGAAGTTCCGGCGACGATCGCTGGAGCTACGCCGGGTTCGCCACTGGCTCCGATTTTTGTCTCTTCACTCATGACTCACGCAATCGCTTTGGTGCGCCAACCTTGTTGTTTCTTTTGCGACAGTCCGGGAATTTGAATCTACTTCGCCGGCGCCTCGAATTTCAGGGACATCCCCATACTCGCGCGCACGCTTTCCATCGTCTCGCCCGCTGCTTTCCGCGCCCGGGCGGAGCCCTCTTCCAGAATATCCCACGCCAGCTTCGGATTCTCCTCAAATTTCTTTCGCCGCTCCTGAATCGGACTCAGCAATTGCACCAGAGCATCCGCGGCCCAGCTTTTGCATTCGATGCACCCGATTCCGGCCGACCGGCAGCCTTCATTCACCCTGGCCATGGTTTCTTTTGAGCTGAAGATCTTGTGCAGATCGCCGACAGGACATACGTCGGGATTCCCAGGGTCCGATCTACGAACTCGCGCTGGATCGGTCACCATGGTCTTCAATTTCTGCCGCACCACGGGCTCTGGATCCGCCAGCATGATCGTGTTTCCGTACGACTTCGACATCTTCCGCCCATCGGTTCCTGGCAGCTTCGCGGCCGGCGTCAACAGACTCTGCGGTTCAGGAAAAACCGGTTTGGTCGCGCCGTAAAATCCGTTGAAGCGCCGCGCGATCTCGCGCGTCAGCTCAATGTGTGCAACCTGATCTTCGCCCACGGGAACCACGCCTGCCCGGTAGATTAGAATGTCTGCAGCCTGCAGCAATGGATATCCTAAAAACCCATAAGTGCCAAGGTCTTTATCTTTGATGTTCTCGCGCTGCTCCTTGTACGTTGGCACACGTTCGAGCCATCCCAGCGGAGTGATCATTGAAAGCAGCAGGTGCAGCTCGGCATGGGCTGGAACATGCGACTGCAGAAACAGCACTGATTTCTGCGGATCCAGGCCTGCCGCGAGCCAGTCGAACGCGACTTCCAGCGAATTCTCCTTCACTCGCGATGTGTCGGCGTAATCCGTCGTGAGGGCGTGCCAGTCGACGACGCAGAAGAAGCACTCGTACTCGTCCTGCATCTTCACCCAGTTCTGCAGCGCGCCCACGTAGTTGCCGAGGTGCAGTTTCCCCGTGGGACGCATGCCGCTGAGCACGCGTTTGCGAGTTGTCGGCGAAGCCGTCATTTTCCAGGAAGCCCTGAACTCGAAGACACAACGCGCGATGCAGGAATGCCCGAGCCAATCGGCAGTTGAAGTGTCATGCAGGACTAACTCGATACTACCATGCGAAACAGGGGAAATGGGATGAGGCGCGAGAGAGGGAATGTGGGATCCGCGGTGGGCCGTCCGCAACGGGCTGGTCTTCGAGTCCTCGAAAAATCGCCGCGCCATTTAGCCATGGCGATGCTTTATAATTCGCGGCGCCCCGGGAAAATATCCTCGACCCTGTGACTACACTCGCCCGCAAGCTCCGCGGCATTGATTATTTCACTCTCGGTTGGGGCACCATGGTTGGCGTGGGCTGGCTCGTCATCATGGACGACTGGCTTACGCGTGGCGGCGCACTCGGCGCGCTCCTCGGCTTCCTCATCGGCGGATCGCTTCTGCTCCCCATCGGATGGGTCTACGGCAAACTCGTTATCGCCATGCCTGACGCCGCGGGCGAAATAGCCTACACCTCGGCCGCCTTTCCCCATGCAATCAGCTTCGGGACCGGCTGGATGATGACGCTCGCTTACTTTATCGTCTGCCCATGGGAGGCCGTTGCCGTCGGCCGCATCGCTGCCTACATCTTTCCCTGGCTCGATTCGATGGAAATTTATCGCGTGGCAGGACGTCCCGTGTATCTCCCGCATCTCGTCGTCGGCCTAACGCTCACTGCTCTGCTCACGATTCTCAACTATCGCGGCGTCCGCCTGAGCGCCAGCTTTCAGAACTGGACCAGCTTTGGCACACTCGCCCTGTTCGTGCTGTTCGTTGGATTGGGTGTCAGCCGGGGCTCGGTCGCCAATATCCGACCCCTGTTTACGCACTCTCCACTGATCTCAATTCTACTCGTCATTCAGATCGTTCCCTACTTCATGACGGGATTCGAGTCGGTCGGCAAGGCGGCGGAGGAAGCCAATTCGGAGTTCCGCGCCGAAACTTTTTTGCGCGCCATCTGGATGGCGGTCGTGATCGGCATCCTTTTCTACGGAAGCATCGTAGCTGCGGTCGCCTTCGTCGCGCCCTGGCGCCAACTGGTCGGCGAGAAATTTATGACCGCCGTCGCATTCCAGCAGGCGATCGGCTCGCGCTGGATCGTCAACATCATTCTGGCCGCAGCGCTGCTCTCATTGTTCAAGTGCTTCAACGGAAACTTCGTTGCCGCCAGTCGCCTGTTCTTCGCCCTGGGGCGTCGTGGCATGATCCCGGCAAGGGCCGGCGCCGTCCACCCTCGTCACCAGACGCCGTCTGTCGCCGTGTTGTGTATCGGCATTGCGACCGGAGCCTGCATGCTGCTGGGGGACGCGATACTTGTTCCCATCACCGAGGTCGGCTCTGTTGCCTGCGCTATCGGGTGGGCTGCGACCTGCGCCGCCTGCCTGGCTCTTGCGCGATCTCGTTCGGATCTCATTCGCCTGTCGGCGCCAGAACAAGCGGTTGCTCTGTTCGGCTTGATCGTGGCCACGGCGATGGCGATGATGAAAATCGTCCCCTTGGTTCCCGGCCACTTCACTGTCAACGAATGGCTGGCACTCGGAGTCTGGATCGTGATCGGCGCGATCGCATCGCTGAGCAGAAATAAAACATAATGCCCGGTGCGTGCGTCTCGTTCTAGCATTCATTACTGGAGGCAGAATTCAAAATCTCATGCTCATTAAACTGCGTCTCGTACTGGGCCTAACAGCACTCATGCTCGCCGCCATCACGCTGCGGGGGCAAAATTCTCAGGAAACGTTCGACCTCGTTATCACCAACGGCCATATCATCGACGGCACGGGCTCACCGTGGTATTCAGGGGATATCGGCATTCGTGGAGGCAAAGTTGCAGCCATCGGCAAACTTTCTTCTGCCTCGCGCAAGCGCACCATCGACGCTGCTGGAAAGGTCGTTGCCCCTGGATTCATCGACATGCTGGGGCAAAGCGAGCGGACGATCCTGGTCGACCCTCGCCTGCCGTCCAAAATTTATCAAGGCATCACGACTGAAATTACCGGAGAAGGCGGCTCCATCGCTCCGCTGAACGACGCGATTATCCAATCCGAGCAGTCCGGATTCGATTACTACAAAATCACTCCCGACTGGCGCACGTTCCGCCAGTATTTCGCGCGGCTGGAAAAACAGGGAATCGGCATCAACTTTGCAAGCTATGTCGGAGCGACGCAAGTACGCCGCATGATCCTTGGCGATGCCGATGTCCCGCCGACTTCGGACCAACTAGATCAGATGAAGGCCCTCGTCCGCGACGCCATGAAAGATGGCGCGGTCGGTGTTTCGACATCTCTCGAGTACGCCCCGGCTCCTTATGCCAAGACGGATGAACTGATCGCCCTGGCATCCGAGGCTGGAAAATTCGGGGGCATCTACGCCACACACATGCGTGACGAGAGCAATACCGTCCTGGAAGCCATCGACGAAGCTCTGCGCATCGGGCGCGAAGGCCATCTGCCGGTCGAGATCTGGCACATCAAAGTCGCCGGTACGGCCAACTGGGGACGCATGCCGCAAGTTGTGGCGAAGATTAACGCCGCCCGTGCTGCCGGGGCAGACGTCACCGCCGATACATACGCCTATACAGCCTGGAGCAATGATTTTTCAGCTTTCATTCCTCCCTGGGCCCACGATGGCGGCACGCCCAAGCTGGTTGAGCGCCTGCGAGATCCTGCCTCTCGCGCCCGCATCCGCAAAGACATGCTCACCGTTTCCAACGATTGGGATAACGAATGGCAGGAAATTCCGGGCCCGGAAGCCATCCTTATCACCTCGGTCGAGAATCCGCAGCTGCTGGCGCTGCAAGGCAAGCGTATCTCGGAGATAACCAAATCCGAAAATAAAGATCCTATCGACACCATCATGGATCTTCTCATTCAAGATCCTTCCATCAGCGTCGCGGTGTTCGGCATGTCGCAGCCTGACGTGACGCTGGCGCTGCAGCAGCCGTGGGTCTCGATCGATAACGATTCCGAAGGCATGTCACCCGAAGGGATCCTTGGCCAGAGCCATCCGCACCCACGCGCCTACGGCACGTTTCCGCGGATATTAAGGAAATACGTTCGGGAAGATAAAGCTCTGACGCTCGAAGACGCAATCCGCAAGTTTTCCGCACTCCCGGCGCAGCGCATGTCCTTGACCGACCGTGGAGTTCTCAAAGGCGGCATGTGGGCGGATATTGTAATCTTCGACCCGGCGACCATTCACGATCGCGCCACGTTCGAAAATCCCAATCAGCTTTCGGAAGGAATGGAATACGTATTGGTGAACGGCGTGCCCGTTATCGACTCTGGAAAGATGACGGGAAGCCTGCCAGGCAAAGTTCTCCGCGGCGCGGGATATGTGCCGTAAGAACCTGTGCGTCGCGTGAGACCCGCTACTTGGCCGCTGCGGGTTTCAATCGCGCCTGTTCGACTCCAGCCAGCGGCTTGACCCGTGGCTCCGCGAGCGTCCCGGTTATCGCATATCCACCTGCGCTCGCTGTTCCGGTCATACGTGTCAGCTTGAGTTCGAGTTCGCGTGTCAGTGTTGCCGTGCCATTCAACTCGTAGCTCGCGTTTTGGGACTCGACTTTGGCGTCCTTAATTTCGATCTTGCCCGCTCGGAGCACGGCTTGGCCGATCACACTTGTCGCGCGCAACGGTTCGCCGGTGTTGTCGATCAGCAGGTGCGGAAAGGCTGCGTTCTGCATTTCGACCTGCAGCGATCCTTCCACCGAGGGCCAGAAGCCCTCAGGGCACGCTCCCTGAAGTTCATAGGTTACATTTGCCATTCCTGAGATCCAGTTATCACTCATCGCGTCCACAAGACTGCGCAACGCTACGCCGGTGAAGATTCCGTTTCCTTCACACACTGCTGGCTTTACGCTGAAGTCCGCTTGCCAGTCACCGCGATGCCTTCCGCCATACAGATCGCCGGTCAGCGCTGAAAGCCGAAGCTTGCCGCCGTCGACGCTGACGTTCGTTGAGACGTGCGTGAACAGCGCTCCATGCACTTGCAGACGATTGGCTGTGAGCCGTCCCGAAGCCCGCAAATCTGCGAAGGGCGAAGGTGCCCCCTGCGCTGTCGATTCCAGCACTCGATACCATGGCCGCTTCTTCGGATTTGGATGCACGAACTCCTGGAGCCCATAAAGGCTGAGTTGGCTCGCGTTCAGAGCGAAGTGTAAGGGACAGACTTCGAGACTCGAGCATC
>Ga0070731_10004745_pt1 | contig 11510 bp, 8 predicted proteins | sample Coa_R1_2_FD_66448 | JGI IMG/M metagenome (GOLD analysis project Ga0070731, IMG submission 66448) | Surface soil microbial communities from Centralia Pennsylvania, which are recovering from an underground coalmine fire - Coalmine... | ecosystem: Environmental > Terrestrial > Soil > Unclassified ... | reverse complement strand
TTCAGGATCAAGTACGGTAACCATCACGAATGCGGCAAGGGTTTCTGCAAGTGTCGCAGGTTTAATAGCAGGCACTTATGTTTTTCAATTGAAAGTTACTGACAGCCATGGTTTATCGGCGAGTGCAACGGTAACCATCACCGTTGTATATCCGCCACCGGTCGTGAGCGCCGGGTCAAATCAAACAATTAATTTACCCACTACTACAGGAACGCTGACGGGTACAGCGACCGATGCCACAGGAACGATCACCTCCTATGCATGGACGGAAGTTTCCGGACCAAACAGTGCAACGATCTCCAATGCAAATAGAGTTTCAGCAACTTTGAGCAAACTGATTGCTGGCACTTATGTATTCCAATTGAAGGCTACCGACAGCCATGGTTTGACAGCAACCGCGACGGTGACTATCATTGTCAATCAACCACCGGTTGCCAATGCAGGTGCAAATCAGACAATAACACTCCCGACAAATAAAGCGACCTTAAGCGGAAGCAAATCGACCGATGCTGATGGTACCATTGCCGCATACAGCTGGACTAGGGTGTCAGGACCATCAACACCAACGATTACCGGAAACAAAACGGTTACTGCCACCATATCCGGATTGGTTGCAGGTACCTATGTTTACCAACTTACGGTCACGGATAACCGCGGAGCAACCGGAAGTGCAACCACCCAAATAGTCGTTAAAGCTGCCGGCACGGGTTCTGTCACTTCACAAACAATGGGGGGGCAAATAAGTACGGCAGAACAACAACCCGATTCCAACCCAACAACAGCGGCTGTACCTGCAGCGGAAAAAATATTATTATTCCCGAATCCAACTCAAGGCATTATCAACCTGCAAATAACCAGCGACAGCAATGGCACAATGCGCATCAATATATTTGATATGCTTGGCAGATTGGCGCTAACGAAACAAACCGATAAACCAAATAACTATTTCAGCCAGACAATTGATGCATCAAGATTGAACAGCGGTATGTATACAATGCAGATTTTAGTCGGACAACATAAAAGGATTACGGTTAAGTTTATCAAAGAATAGTTCTATTTATTTCGGCAAAAACCTAAACGGTTTTTAGGGTAATCTCTGATCAAACCGGGGTAACTGAATTTCGTTGGCTTCAACTTAAATTATTGAAATGTCCTTTTTCAATCGCCAGCCTAAGCAATGAAAGCAACAAATACTAAAAGGTATTTGATCATTGATTATTTCTCCGCTGATGAAAGAAAACGCGTTGAACAGCAGGTCTGCATATTTGAAAAAGATAAGGCTGAAGGAGTTTTTAATCAGCACAATCTTGTGAATACGAACCTGCTTTTTTGCAAACTGTTGGTAAAAACAATGTAGAAGGACAACCCCTGATTTTATGGAGTGAAATATCACTTATTTCGTTTCCTCATGGAAGAAAAAAAGTCGACAAAAAAATCTTTTTTGTAACCCTCTCACATGAGCGATGAAAATAATTTGCTCCACCATTTCATTGCATAATCAATTATATTGAATTCTTCCCGGAAAAGAGTTGGACTTTGTGGTGATGTTATGCAGGAATGAATATTTTGACTGGCTATTTTCAAACACAAAAGAATAAATATTTTTCAAGATACTCACCCATTCAATTTTTGCCTGTTTTTGTTTTTGTCCAAAATAATCGGCGTACTGAATTTTTACCTTTAACAACATCAGCTTTCCAGTTATTGCATCGTTTTTCATTTTGTTGTCTGCCCAAGAAATAGAATTTACTTCTTCAGGATCGTTAACAATAAATGCTCTTCCATTTATTTTAACATGAAAATTTTTACCTTTTTTAAAAAACTGCAGAAATGAAGGAAATTCTTTATCAAGCTCATTTATACAGCCATTCGCAGGCAAAGAAAACCAAATCTGTCCGCAGTCATCTGTCCTAAGTGCATGGATAACAGATGTAGGCGTTTTAAAAACCGAACCCGAAAGGTTGTAAAACAATGCTGTTTGCAGGTCGTTAATTTTTTCCTGCAAAAAAAACAAGGGTAGATGTGTTACCATAAGGCGTAATTTTATTTATATAACCTTCAAATGAAATACCATAAACTTCATGAGGGTTTAAAAAACAACAAAAGATTCCGGGAAAACTTTTAATTGGCAGGATATCGGTTAATCACGGGCTGCAACAGCTGAAGGATATAGTGGGGATAGTGGATGAGAAATAAAACTATAATTTTTATTTTTGAAAAGGAAATCAGTCTCCTCATTTTTATAAACACTTGTTCACAAGTTTATAAACACTTGTTGACAAGTCAACGCGGGCTCATAATATTTTGGGTGACTTGACTATGAGGCCCATTCTTCTGATGCAAATATTTCCCCTTTAAGTGAAAATATTTCTACACTCGTCAACTTTTATAAAAGGATTTTTTACCGGGCTTACTGTTTTGTTGTCTGCAAGATGAGTGCATATTTTAGAAAAACTCACCCAGGCTCAAATGCCAGTCAAAAGAATTTTCGCCGACTGCAAAATCAAGTGTCATGTTTACATTTGATTTTTTATTGAACTTGACGCGCAATCCTGTCCCAATTGCCGGTAATAAATATGCGAAATTGTTGCTGTTCGGTTGTGTGAAGCTTTCTACGTTGGTAAATACAACTCCACCCAAAAAGCCATTTGCCGTAATATCAAAACGATATTCCGCCTCACCATACAACATTTGTTTTCCCCGATAACGCCAACGCAAATACCCTCTGCCGATTTTTTCGCTGACGTCACCTGCAGTTGTTGGCAGGTCCAGGTAAGGGACATTGCCAAAGGTGCCCCAGTACACTGCCCAAAAGGCAAGCACAGAATGCCAGTGATCGCTTAAGGGAATATATTTTCTGTTGTCAAGATAAATGGAGGTCCAGTTGTAGGAGCTTCCTAAAAATGCAGGATTTATACGAAACGAAAGAAACGAATAAAAGCCTTCAATGGGGTTATTGAGGTTTGCCCTGTCGTCATACACGAAGTTCGGGCCGATGCCACTTGTTGTTGACGCCGAACCGGTTCCGATGCCATATCTCTTAAAAGCACTTTCGGTGCCCTGCATCCAGTTTTCATGAATGTGATAGAAATAATCAAGATTGTATCCCAAGCCTACATAAAAATAACCTTTTATCCGGCGGTTCGCGTTCATATATATCCTGATCTGATCATTCGAAATTAAGTTGCCGCTGTCAGTAGTCGTATTGCCGCCAAGTCCGTAAGTTTCCACATCATTGTGAATGATTCTCAAATCACCATTCATGTTCCAGTCATTATTGTTTAAATACACATTGGGCTTAATAATAAAACCGAAACGCGTACTCAAATTGGTATATGGAATAAAATAAACGCTGGACAGGTTTGTACTAAAGGCTGCACCCAAACGGAATGTTGCATTTACCGATGACACGATAAAACTGTTACCGTTGGTTGAAGCACCGGACAACGGCAAAAAAGAAAAATACACCACTTTCTCTTTTGGAATCTTGTGCTTTTTGAATTTGATATATTTGGAAAAAATATCGAGTAAATCTTTTTGTCGGACTTTCGCCGTATCAGGATTTTGCTGCTGAGCAATAATAACCGTCGGAAAAAGAAAAATGGAAAAAGTTAAAAGATTTTTTTTTAGGGACATGAATTATTTTTTCTCGCTTTATCTAAAAAAGTTAAATACCCTATTCCCCTATAAGACATATTCATGCCAGTTATTCAGGCATTTTGCGGCACAGTATTTTCTTATCGTTAATTGCAGAAGCTGATGAAATAAAATTTTGATTATGGAAATGAAAATTTATACCGCAAAAGACTTAAGAGAAAGAATATATTTTTTAGAACAAAAGAAAAGACAACAGGAACAGGCATTGCATGATCAATTGGAGGATACCTATGAAAGCCTGAAATCCGTTAACCTGATAAAAAGTGCCTTTCACAATGTTCTTAGTGAGCAAAATTCATTATTGCCTTCAATAGCAGGAACCTTAGGGTCTGTTATAGTAAAAAAAATATTGCCTGGAAGTTCGGCCAATATTATCAAAAGATTTTTAGGTGCCGCAGCGAGATGGACGATTAGTCATTTGATCCTAAATAAATCAAGAAAGCGGGTTGAAAAAAATTGAAACCACTCTTACTGAATTTTATATTTTTTTTTGATATCAGTATATATATTCAGCAAAGAATCTTTTCCCAGTCCTTTTTTATCAAAGACCTGTTCCCACGTATTCAATGGTTCCCAAATAAAGGTGCCAGTTCCTTTGTTATCGGGCAAATTGAATTCAATATCATTAACTTCTTTTTTATGTTCGGTATATTCAGCAACAATGACGTCCTGCTTATATTTTTTTGCAAGATCGGTAAGATTGCTATCAAGTTGCTGAAGCGTCCCATGCCATCGGGGATAATATGATTCACCAATAATATCAAACTGAACATTTCGCGCCAGCATGGCGTCAATGAATGTAACTGATTCTGCATTTTGTCCGCCGCACGCAATATGGAGCATAATTTTCGCAGCCGGGCTTACTTCCCTTACAGCTTTTATTCCGGCTTTAATAAATGCAGCAAGCGTATCTGGGTACGCAAAACTGCCGTCGGGCCAGATCATTCCGTGATTTATTTCATTTCCTATCTGCACCATATCTGGAGGGGTGCCTTGGTCTTTTAATTCAGCGACCACTTTTTTTGTAAAATCATACACCGCATTTTTGAGTTGCTCAAAATCATAATTTTTCCAGGCTTTGGGTTTGAATTGTTTCCCCGGGTCCGCCCAGGTATCGCTGTAATGAAAATCAAGAAGAAATTTCATATTCGCTTTCTTGATGCGCAATGCCATTGCCTTTGTGTGATCCAGATCACAAAATCCTTTCTTGGGAGAATAGCCACTGTCAGCTGCCGGATCGTTAAAAATCCTAAGTCGTATATAATTAAACCCATGATCTTTTAGAATTTGAATGGCATCCTTTTCAACGCCATCAACACTAAATTTAATTCCTCTGCTTTCAAGCTGTGGTAAAAAAGAAATATCTGCACCGAGCATTTTTTCTTTTTTATTTTTTGAATTCAAAGAAAAAGAAGTAAATGCATTGGTACAATAAAAAACAGAGACAATTAAAATCAATAAATAAAATTTCCTGGTAAACATCCTGAGCTATTTGCTGTTGATCATACTGATTTTCTGTTTCCCATGTTTTTTTAGTTCAAAAAAGCATGCAGGGCTGCAGTTGGTCTACCTGAATTATCAAAAGCTCCGTATCCATATCCCTGCCAGTTGTAAGATTCAGGCTCCCAGTAAAAAATACCGAGACCATTACTTCCCGCAACAGACTTTGTTTTTTTGATGATGTCGGTCAAAAAAGATTCACAGGTCGTTGGGGCTGTAACATCCATTCCCACTTCGCAAATCATGACTTCTTTGTGGTAGCGGGAGACCATGTCATTCATATTTACCAGGCATTGCGAATCAAGCGACTGCCAATTTGAAGTGGAAGGATACAAGGACATTCCGATAATGTCCCATTGCACATGATTTGCCGAAAGACTATCAAACATCCACCGAAACAAGCTATTGTCATAACCATTGGAAATATGAAGGATCACTTTCGTTGAATCATTAACCGATTTTACCGCATTATACCCTGCATTGACCAGGGCGGCAAAGTTTTGCATGTGGGTTGTTGCTCTTCCGTCTTCCCACAGCATTCCATCATTGGTTTCGTTGCCAACCTGGACCCATTGGGGCGTGATGCCGATACTTTTTAAAGTGTCCATTACCTGCATGGTGTAATTGTATACGGCAGATCCCAATGAATCGAAGCTATAGTTTGTCCAGGCAACGGGTTTGGTCTGATGACCGGGATCGGCCCATACATCACTATAATGAAAATCAATCATGATTTTGAATCCCAAATTTCTTGCACGAATTGCTTTAACAGCAACGTCATGGGTGTTACACCATCCGTCTGACGGATTTACCCAGGCGCGAAGCCGGATCGCATTCATCCCCAGGCCTTTTAAAATCTGAAGGCAATCTTCCTGCACACCGGAACTGTCATAAAATTTATATCCGCTTGCTTCCATTTGGGTGAGCCAGCTTACATCAGCGCCTTTTATGAAATCAGGGGTCGAAGTTGTATCTGATCCTCCGGCATTAGCAGCGGAAGACCCGGCTTTTTTACACCCAGTCATACCCAAAAAAATAAAAATAAATATGCATGGAAAATGTCTCATAACATCATTTACTGTCAACAAACGACTTTTGTTCCCGCAAAAACGCAATGCAATCGTTTGCACTGCAAATTATAATTTTTAACCGAAAATATTATCCGTTTTTTTTTCCTGATGAAGATTCCCTGAAAATAGGAATGGGTTCCAAAACGATCTTTTTTTGGATAGCAACAGCGATGTCTTTTTCCTCGATAAACTGGAGTAATAATTTAAAGGCTTCCTTGCCCATGAGAACAGTCTGCTGATCAATTGTAGAAAGTGTTGGACTGATGTGCTCGCCAAATAATTCGTTTGCAAAACCAAAAACGCCAAATTCTTCTGGTATTTTGATTTTATGATTCTTGATCTCTTTGACCACTCCAAGTGCGGTAAAATCTTCTGCTGCGAAAACGGCATCCGGTGGGACTTTTTTTGCCAGGAAATATTTCGCAGCTTTCCTGCCGGATTCAATGGACACATTGCCCTGGTAAATAAGACTGCTGTTCGCTTTTATATTATTTGCCTGCAGCGCAGCCAAATAACCCTTCAGACGATCGGAAAAAACTTTGATATTTTGGGGACCGGAAACATGCGCAATTTTTTTATACCCTTGTCTGATGAGGTGTTCCGTGGCAATGAATGCTCCCCGAAAATCATCGATCACTACAGAAGGTATGCCAATATTGTCATTGGCGCGGTCAAAAAACACCAGTGGAATGCCTTTTTGTTTTGCTTCGACAAAATGAGAATGATCAATTGTATCTTTTGCAATGGAAACCAAAATTCCGTCCACGCGTGCCGCAATTAAAGTTTCCATTCCGCTCACTTCATGTTCATGCGTTTCGTTAGATTGAAAAATAAGAACACTGTAACCGTTTAAATTGGCAAGACCCTCAATGCCATGAACAACTGATCCAAAAAAATTAATTTCTGCACTGGGAACGATGACACCAATCATATGGGTTTTTCCCGAACGAAGAGAAGATGCAATTTTATTTCTTTTGTAATTGAGTCTGTCGGCGACCTTCAGTACGGATTTTTTAGTTTTTGAACTGATTTTTGGGTGATCTCGCAAAGCCCGTGATACGGTCGCCGGAGTAATGTTCAATTCGCTCGCAATGTTAGCTAAGGTAATTTGGTTTGGCAATTTTGGTGTAATCGTTTGTTTCGCAATTCTAAACAAAAATACCTGATTTTTAAAAAGTTTTCAAATATCGGTTCCGCAGGTTTTTGATTTTGATTTCTTTTTTTACAGTTTGACAGGACGGGCTTTCCGGTAATTATATTAAGGCAAAAGATGCAGGATTTAACCTGTTTTTATGGGATCGCGGGTAGCCATACACCCGCCTGCATCCGGTTTCAGCTATATTTTTTTCCTGCTCTGGAAAGAATTTTTAAACAAAACGAAATAATTTTTTGGAGATATTGTGTAAAATATACATATTCGCTTTGGGTATCGTCAGCGGTACATAAAAGAGACTCGGGATTTGAAAAATATTTTGTAGGTATCAAAAGAATTTTAAACTTTATGCAAACGATTGCATAGATTTTTCGTATTGGGTTTACAAAGCCATATTTTTAATTCATATAACTGCCATTAGTATGAGAAAAAAACGATTGCTTGTGAGAATGACCATTCTCCTTATCATGCTATCTCTGTGTATTTTTACCAATGCACAAACCAAGACCATTACAGGAAAAGTTACCGATTCAAAAGATGGGACTCCGGTACAGGGGGTATCAGTGGTTCCGCAAGGTTCGAACAGAGGAGTCGTCACCGCCGCTGACGGAACTTTCCGGATTTCTGTGAATAATAAGATAACCACCCTTGTTTTTTCTTCGGTGAATTTTACCACCCAACAGGTGAGCATCACCGGTAGTGATATTTCTGTTTCGCTTGTTGCCTCTAATTCCTCTTTAAGCGAAGTAGTGGTCATCGGTTATGGTACGGCGCGCAAAAAAGATTTAACCGGATCCATTTCAGTAGTATCTGAAAAGGATTTTCAGAAAGGACTCATTACCACACCCGATCAGATGATAGCCGGCAAAGTTGCAGGCGTTTCTGTTATTTCAAACGGGGGTGCGCCGGGTTCAGGAAGCACCATACGCATCCGGGGCGGTTCTTCGTTTGGAATTGATGGTGGCGCAAGCAATGATCCGCTGATTGTTATTGATGGTGTCCCTTTATCGAACGCCACTATACCAGGTACGGCAAATTCGTTAAGCATGATCAATTCAGATGACATCGAATCTTTCACCATTCTTAAAGACGCCTCCGCCACCGCCATCTATGGTTCCCGCGCCTCCAACGGTGTAATAATAATAACAACAAAAAAAGGAAAAAATGGTGCGTTGAGGGTGAATTTTAATACAGTGAATGCTGTTTCAACCATTGCAAAAAAAGTAGACGTTTTAAATGGTGATCAAATGCGCTCAGTAGTCAAGGCAAATGGAACGCCTGCACAAATTGCGTTGCTTGGAACTGCAAACACCAACTGGCAGGATCAGATTTTTCATAATGCATTTGGAACGACTAATGATATAAGCATTAGCGGTGGCATCAAAGTTCTGCCTTATAGGATTTCTATAGGTTTTCAGGATCAGGACGGCATTTTAAAAACCGATAACCTGCAAAAAACCAGTGTTTCACTCGCATTAAATCCCACATTTTTTGATAACCATTTAAAAGTCGACCTTAATGTAAAAGGAAGTTTTGAAAATACAAGATTTGCAAACCAGGGGGCAATCGGGGCTGCCATTGGCTATGATCCGACGCAGCCTGTTTATTCAAAGAGCAAAAGATTTGGCGGATATTTCGAATGGGTAGATACCAGCGGAAATCTGCGTCCGAATATTCCTTATAATCCTTTGGGCTTACTGTACGAAAATAAAAACACGTCCAGTCCTTTAAGAAGCATTGGTAATATTCAACTTGATTATAATTTTAATTTTTTACCTGAATTACACGTAAAAGTCAACGCAGGTTATGATATAGCCACCGGAAAGGGAACCACATTTATCCCTGATAGCGCTGCATCGAATTATAATGTTCAAAATCCGGGAACTCTCGGCGGATCAAACAACAAATACAAATCAACGATACAGAATACGGTTGTTGAATATTACCTGAATTATATAAAAGATCTGAAATCAATCAAAAGTAAGATAGACGCAGTTGTAGGTTATTCTTACAATAATTTTCTTACTACAAACTACGAATACGGAAATTACAGTGCAACCGGCGTCGAAATAAATACGGGAGATTCGACGGCGCCTTTTGATAAACCTGAAAATACGATCATTTCTATTTTTGGCAGAGCTGCATATTCTTATGATGATCGCTTTTACCTGACCGGCACGATCCGCGATGACGGGTCTTCTAAATTCGGACCTTATGGTGTTGGTACAACCATTGGCTCTATAGGAAAAGGCAATAAATGGGGAATATTTCCTTCCGGAGCATTTAAGTGGAAAGTGAGCAATGAAAGTTTTTTGAAGAACAATGCTTTTATTTCAGATTTGGGTTTACGCATTGGTTATGGAATTACAGGGCAACAAGATGGCATTGCTGATTATAGTTACCTGCCCAGCTATGCTTTAGCTTCTTCCAACGCCGCCTATCAATTTGGGAATACATTTATTCAGGGATACAGACCGGGCGGATATGATCAAAATTTAAAATGGGAGCAAACAGCAACCACCAATCTTGGTTTGGATTATGGATTTCTCGGCAACAGGATCACAGGCAGCATCGAACTATACGACAAAAAGACCTCAAATCTTCTGGAGTCGATACCCGAGCCTGCCGGAACGAATTTTTCTGCGTTTATTTTATCCAACGTCGGCACCATGGAAAACAAAGGGGTTGAATTGAATATCAATGGGCAACCGATCAAGAGCAAAGACCTGAATTGGGATGCAAATTTTAATATAGCTTATAATAAAAACAGGATCACCAATCTAACCGTGATTCCGGATGATCCCAAATACCTCGGGTTTCCTTTGGGCCAAATCAACGGGACGGGTGCTCAGGGTTTTGCTTTTCTTAACTCAGTCGGCTACAGCAGAAATACTTTCAACTTATACCAGCAGATATACGACAGTAAAACTGGTCTTCCCATCGAAGGTTTATTCAATGATGTAAACAGGGATGGCATAATCAATAGCAGTGACGCGGTAAAAGACAAACGCGCCGATCCCGACCTTTTTCTTGGCTTTAGCACGAACGTGTCGTATAAAAAATGGAGTGCAGGGTTTGTATTGCGGGCCAGCTTTAATAACTATGTCTATGATCAGTTCCTGGCAACCGACGGAAGTTTGTCAAATGTTTTGGGGGGATCGGTCATCAATAATGTGTCTACCAATTACCTGGTTACAAAATTTAAGGGCAATACCACTACTGAATTCCTCAGTGATTATTTTTTACAGAACGGTTCTTTTCTAAAGATGGACAATTTTAATATAGGTTATGATTTCGGTAAAGTAATTAAGAACACCGGATCGCTGAGAGCCAATTTTAGCATCCAAAATGTTTTTGTAATTACAAAATATACCGGTATAGATCCGGAAGTAAGCAGTGGGATTGATAACAACAATTACCCGAGACCACGCATATTTTCATTAGGCTTAAATCTTAATCTACAATAACCCTTTTTATGATTTTTTTCGTATATACTGTAAGCAACATCCTGATTAATAAAAATTTAATTTAAGTATATGAGAGCTTTTAAAATGATGCTTTTTGTTGCGTTTGCGGCCGCCACGTTTTCGGGCTGTCTCAAAAAGCTTGATTTATCTCCTACTAATAATTTAACGCCGGTTCAATTATACAGCACACCTGGCGGTTATCAACAAGCGATGGCTAAGGTGTACAGTGCGTGGGCACTTACCGGCAATCAGGGAGGCGCGGGTCAGCCAGATCTTCCAACACAAATAATTGCTGATGAGGGCAACTCTGATTTTTTCCGGGACTTTTGGTACCTGCAGTCTTTGACTACAGATGAAGCAGGCTGGAATTATCATAGTACCACAGACCCTTTGTTAATACATGAAATGCAATGGGACGCCAACAATGAAGTGGTTGGAGGTTTGTACTATCGTTCTTTTTTTCAGATCACGCTGTGTAATGATTTTATCAGGCAATCTTCCGATGCTAATCTAGCCTCAAGAGGCATCGCAGGCGCAAGTGCAGATACGATACGTGAATACCGAGCCGAGGCAAGATTTATCAGAGCATATCAATATTGGGTGCTGATGGATCTATATGGCAACCCTCCTTTCGTAGACGAAAATACAGTTATCGGAACCACA
>Ga0070731_10004743_pt1 | contig 11512 bp, 9 predicted proteins | sample Coa_R1_2_FD_66448 | JGI IMG/M metagenome (GOLD analysis project Ga0070731, IMG submission 66448) | Surface soil microbial communities from Centralia Pennsylvania, which are recovering from an underground coalmine fire - Coalmine... | ecosystem: Environmental > Terrestrial > Soil > Unclassified ... | reverse complement strand
AAGCCTGCCAGCGCCGATGGTACTCGGAGAGCAATCTCCCGGGAGAGTAGGACGCCGCCCATTTTTTTCCGAGAGCCCCATGCGGGGCTCTCGCCGTTTTCAGACCTGGTCGACCCCGGTCTGCTTTGGATCGGCGTCGGTGCAGACGTAGCCCTCGCCGTCCGCGTCCGGCTGCAAGTGCCCGGTCACGTACTGGCCGGTCTCGTCCCGTAGTACTCCTCGACCTCGTCGCAGCGGCAGCTCATGCCGGCTCCCTGCCCGAGGTCAGGCCGCGCGCAACCTCTCGCGCCAGTCCGGATCGAGCGCCCGCAGACGGCGGACGCGCTCTCCGATTGGAGGATGCGTCACGAAGAGCGCCGCGAGACCCTCGTCGGCGAACGGATTGGTCGTGTAGAGCGGCTCGGTCGCGGGGCTCGCCTCGAACGCGACGAGCTCCATCGCCTGCTCGAGCCGCAACAGCGCGTCGGCAAGACCGTGCGGCGAGTCGCAGAGCTCCGCTGCGAACCGGTCGGCCTCGTACTCCCGCTTCGGCGACAGCAGGAGGTGAACGAACGAGGCGGCGACCGGCGCGAAGACGAACAGCAGCACGCGCTGCAGAGCACCGCCGATGCGCGAGGCCTCGACGACGGCACCCGCAAGCGTCACCGCGATCGTCTGCACCAGTACGTCACGCCGCCGCAGATGCGCAAGCTCGTGCGCGACGATGCCTTCCAGCTCGGCCGGAGTCGCGACGCCGAGCAGGCCCACCGAAACCGCGAGCGCAGCGCCGCCCCGTCCTCCGCGACCTGCCGCGAGCGCGCGCGGATAGCCGTCCCGCAGCACGTAGAGCTTCGGACGGATGACGCCGGCGCGCCCCGACAGGCTCTCGACGGTTGCGTGGAGCACCGGTGCCTCGCCGGGAAGCAGCTCACTCGCTCCGACCATCCCCATCCCGATTCTGTCCGCGTACCAGTAGAGCGCCCCGGCCGCGAGGCCGACCGAGGCGACGAAGAGAAGACCGAGCCGGTAGCCGCCGAGCTGCCAGCCCAGTGCGCCCATGGCGAGGCCCGGCACGACGAGCAAGACCCAGGCCTTGCTCAAGTTGACGGCGATCGCGAGGCGATGCCTCACGACTCGTCGTCGCGCTCGTCCGCGTCGTCCTCGGCGAGCCCGTGCGGAGGCCAGTCCGGCTCCGGGGCATCGCAGCGGCTCGAGCAGTGGAGGGAGGCGATGTTCTGCAGGGGGATGAGGATGTGGCCGTTCAATTCGATGTGGGCGACGTCCTCGACGTAGCAGTAGGCGGTCAGCACACCGTCCTGGTACTCACCGCCGAAGAGCGCGATCTCGACCTGCTCACCCTTGTACTTGTTGGTGTAGTCCTCCACCGAAGGTCAGTCTATCCGGCTGAAGGTGCCGTCCTCGACGGCGATTTTGGCCACTGTGCCGTTTGCCGGACCCCGATTCTGCAGACGAAACGACCGGAGGTCGGCGCCGTCCGCGTGCGCGAGCAGTGCGCGCATCACGCCGCCGTGAAGGACGCACAGGACCTGCCCGTCGGGGTGGTCTGCGGCGATGCGCCGGATCGCGGAGACGATGCGCGCGCTCATTGCGTCGTGCGGTTCGCCCTCTTGCCAGCCGTCGTCGCCCGCGGCGTGGCGACGCAGCCCTTCCGGATAGCGGCGTTCGATCTCGGCAGTCGTCAGACCGGACCACTCGCCGACGTCGATTTCACGCAACGTAACGTCGGCGACGACCGGGATCCCGCGCTTCTCGGCAACGATTTCAGCCGTCGCGCGCGCACGTTTCAGGTCGCTCGAGTAGATCGCGTCGAGCTCGACGGACGCGAGGTTCGCCGCGAGCTCGTGTGCCTGTCGCCGGCCCACCTCGGACAGCGGCGGATCGGCGTGACCTTGCCAGCGCCCTTCGCGGTTCCACTCGCTCTGTCCGTGCCGCACAAGGAGGATCGTGGTCACGAAGCTAAGGTAGCCGCCTCATGGATCTCGGCCTCCGGGACAAAGTCTGCGTCGTCACCGGCTCGACGGGGGGCATCGGGCTCGCGGTCGCGCAGCAGCTTCAGGGCGAACGAGCGCTCGTCGTCACGTCGGGTCGAAGCCCCGAGGGCATCGGCGATCTGCATGTCAGTGTCGACCTCTCGCTGCCGGATGCGCCTCAGCGGCTCATCGAGTCGGCGCGCGCGCAGTTCGGGCGCGTCGACTGCCTGGTCAACAACGTCGGCTGGGCCGAGATTCACCGCTTCGAGGAGCTGACCGAGGAGATCTGGGAGCGGGCCTGGCAGCTGAACGTGATGAGCGCCGTCCGTGCGACGCAGGCGGTGCTTCCCGGCATGCGCGAACGGGGTAGCGGCGTGATCGTGAACGTCTCCTCGACCGCCGCGAAGCGACCGTCGACGGGTATGCCGGACTACTCGGTCACGAAAGCGGCGATGCTGTCGTTGTCGCGGCTCGTCGCGGACCTGTACGCGCGCGACGGCATCCGCTGCAACGCGGTCGCGCCCGGCCCAACCGCCACAGGCGCGTGGCTCGGCGAGGGAGGCCTCGCCGACCAGCAGGGCAACCGTGACGAGGTGCTCGCCAAGGTCGCTGCCGGTCGCCCGCTCGGTCGCTACGCCGAGCCCGAGGAGATCGCGGCCGTCGTCGTCTTCCTCTGCTCCGAGCGGGCAAGCTACGTCACCGGCGCAGCCTGGAGCGCGGACGGCGGTACGGTTCCGATCATCGTCTGAACGGGTGGACGAATCGGCACACAATCGGTGCAAACCCGAGCCACCAGTGCGACGCTCGAGCCGGTAGCGTCTGCCCCGAGGGAGGCGGGCTGTGAGCCCCACCCTGGGTGGGGTGTGCGGTTCCGAGCGCCGCCCGTTGGGGCGGTCGACAATGCAGAAGGCGGCCCCCTCGCTGACCGCGTCGCTGACTACCCTTGCGGCGATGCCCGAGGTCGCCGGTTTCGTTGCTGACGCGTTCGTCGCGCGCGTTCGCGCGCAGGAGGAGCAGTTCCTGTCGCCCATTGCCGTGCGCTCGTACGAGACTCGCGGCCGGCTGCGGCCGGATGACGAGTCCTCGGTCCGAACCCCGTTTCAGCGCGACCGCGACCGCATCGTCCACTCGAAGCCGTTTCGGCGGCTCAAGGGGAAGACCCAGGTGTTCATCGACCCCGCCGGCGACCACTATCGGACGCGGATGACGCACACGCTGGAGACGACCGGGATCGCGCGCGTCGTCGCGCGCGCGCTGCGGCTGAACGAGGACCTCGTCGAAGCGATCGGGCTCGGACACGACACGGGGCACACGCCCTTCGGCCACGCCGGCGAGGAGGCCCTCGACGCAGCGCTCCGCGCGCGGTTCGGCGGCAGCTTCCACCACAACGAGCAGTCGCTCCGCGTCGCGGAACGACTCAACCTCACGTACGAGGTGCGGGACGGCATCTTGACGCACACGGGGCCACGGGAGCCGGCGACGCTCGAGGGAAAGATCGTCCGCATCGTCGACCGGGTGGCGTACATCAACCACGACATCGACGACGCGATCCGTTACGGCCTGCTCGAGGAAGGCGATCTGCCCGGAGACGAGATTGTCGTGCTCGGAGAGACCGGCTCGAAGCGCATCGACACCTTGGTTCACGACCTGATCGAGACCTCCGAACGCGCGGGCGACATCGTGCAAAGTGAGGAGATCGGCGGGGCGATGCTGTCGCTACGGTCGTTCATGTTCGAGCGCGTCTACCTTGGGCCGGAGACACGGCGGGAGCACGAGCGTGCACGCGACACGATCCGGCGCATCTTCGACCTGCTCGCCGACCGCGGCGACCCGCCCGATCAGATCACGGAGTTCATCGCGGGCATGACCGACCGCTTCGCGCTCGCGTACGCTGCCCGCCTCTAGTGGCACGGATCAAGGACACGAGCGTCGAGGCGGTGAAGCAGGGCGCCGACTTCGTGGCGGTCGTCGAGGAACGGACGCCGCTTCGCAAGGCCGGCGCGCGCCTGACCGGTCGCTGCCCATTCCACGAAGAGCGCACGCCGAGCTTTTCCGTCAACGCCGTCGACAAGCTCTACTACTGCTTCGGCTGCGGCAAGGGCGGCGACATGATCACGTTCGTCCAGGAGACGCAGGGCCTCGACTTCGCGGCGGCGGTGGAGTGGCTCGCGGACCGCTTCCGGATCCCGCTCGAGTACGAGCAGAGCTCCGCCGCCGAGGACACACGACGGCGCCGGCGCGACCGGTTGCACGCCGTGCTCGAGCAGGCGGCAGCGTTCTACGAGCGCACGCTCTGGGACTCGCAGGCCGGCTCCCTCGCCCGCGACTACCTGGCCGGGCGAGGCCTCCGTGAAGAGATCTGTCGCGAGTTCCGGCTCGGCCTCGCACTCGGGAGCAACGTGCTGACCCGCAAGGCGCTCGAGAAGGGATTCACGCTCGAGGAGCTGCACGCGGCCGGCCTCACGCGCCAGCGCGGCGACGACTACTTCCAGCGCCGGCTGCTGTTCCCGCTCGCCGACGCGCGCGGACGCGTACTCGGGTTTCAGGCGCGGCGCCTGTATCAGGACGATCCCCTGAAGGCCAAGTACGTCAATACGCCGGAGTCCGAGCTCTTCCACAAGGGAGCGGTGGTCTACGGCCTCGACCGCGCGCGCGCCGCGGTCGCGCGCGAGAACCGCGCCTGCGTCGTCGAGGGGAACACCGACGTGATCGCTCTGCGCCAGGCCGGCTTCGAGCCGGTCGTCGCCTGCATGGGCACGGCGCTGACGGACGCCCAGCTGCGCGAGCTCGGACGGTTGACCAGGCGTCTCTGGCTCGCGTTCGACGGCGATGCCGCCGGCGAGGCTGCTGCGCTGCGCGGAATGGAGCTGGCGGTCGCGCAGGGGTTCGATGTGAAGGTGGTCGCGCTTCAGCCCGGCAAGGATCCCGCCGACGACCCGACAGGATTCGAACGGCAGCTCGCCGGTGCGAAGCCGTATCCCGTCTACCGCGTGCAGGTCGAGATCCAGCGAGCCTCGGACGCAGCAGCCGCACACCGGGCGGTCAAGGGGCTGCTTGACGCGCTGCCCGAGTCGCCGGACCGACAGGCAGCCTGGGCGCTCGCCACCGACAGGCTCGGGACGATGACGCTGCGCGCTGCCGTGCCCGCTGCGCGCGCGGCGGCGGCGTCGCCGCGGGTCGTCGGCGCCGCCGAGCGTCACGAGCGAGACGCGCTCGCCGGCGTCGTCGCACATGCAAGCCTGAGACCGCTCCTCGCGGAGCTGACGCCGGAGCACTTTCACGACCCGACCAGCCGAATGCTGCGCGCGCACCTCGTCGACGGCGCGCCGCTCGACGCGACAGGAATCGTGCTCCTCGCCGAGCTCGACGCGCGGGCCGAGGCGGAAGGGATCGACGAGGACACAGGCAAGGAGCTGCTGCTCCGGCTGCGCGAACGACAGCTTCGCAACGAGCTCCAGCACGCGGGCCTCGAGCGAACGAAAGAGCTGCAGGAAGCGCTTACGAGACTCCGTGCAGCGTACGACTAGGGGCACAACCTAGTCGGACGACCAAAACGCTCGGCACCTTCGCACCGCCAAAAGACGAGGATTCGCTGTAGGTAGGCCGGGTAGTGCCTTGGACCGGCGACGCCGTGACTAGGCTCGCGCTTCACGCGGTGGCCCCGTTCGGGTCCGACAAATCCGCAGCGGGTAGGGGAGAGGGTACGGGGTGGAACGGAACGTCGAACCAAGCAGGCCGGGGCTGTAGATGTACGCAACCCTGATCGTGCTCTTCGTGCTGACCCAGGGTGGTTACCTCCTGGCGACGCTGTGCGAGATCTACATCCGCACGCGCCCGATCGACTGGGTCGAGATGGAAGGGGCGTCCGTTTCCCTGGGGTCGTATCCGAAGATCGTGCTGCTGTACCCCGTGCTTCGCGAGCTCGAGGAGACGATGCGCACGACCGTGAGCGCGCTGGCGACGATGCGCTATCCGGTTGATCGTTACAGGATCATCGCGGTCCCGAACGCATCGGACACGGCGACGGTCGAGATCCTCCGCCGGATGGAGATCGACTACCCCTTCCTCGAGGTGCTCGAGGTACCGCCGACGTCGGATCCTTCGTGGGCGCCCGTCTGGCAAGCCTGGGACGCGAATCGCAAGGCGTACTGGTGGCACGACACGCACCGCGCGCGGAATCGCGACCTGCCGCCGAAGAAGACACGCCAGCTGGTGTACGCGCTCTACACGCTGCTCGAGAGCGAACGAGAAGAGGACTGGCTGCTCGACTACATCGACGCCGACAGCGTCCCGCCGCCCGACCACTTTCTCGCCGGCGCGATCGGCAGTCGAAAGTTCGACGTCCTGCAGAGCACGAACATCGCCGGCAATCTGCTCGACACGTGGGCGGCGTCGTGGCACGCGATGGACCACATGTCGTGGGATGGGAACCGCTACCCGCATCTGAGCGCGCACGGAAAGCATCCCTACTGGGTGCTGGGGAAGGGTCTTTTCTTCAAGGCGAGCGACCTCGACGAGGTCGGCGGCTTCAATCCGTGGCTCGCGATCGAGGATCCCGAGGTCGGGATGCGCCTGTGGGCGAATGGGAAGCGGCTCGGCATCATCGAAGCGCCGCTGATCGAGGAGGTGCCGCGAACGATCGGCAACGGGATCACGCAGCGCAAGCGCTGGGTCTGCGGGTTCTTCCAGTCGCTGACGGCGCCGCCGAAGGTCATCGGCATGACGCTCGGCCAGCGACTTCGCGCCTGGATCAACTTCCTGCCGTGCCTGCTCCTGCTCGTCAACCCGATCGGCATCCCGGTCGGCATCTGGGTGCTCGTCGAGATGATCGAGCACCACGGCTACCTGCCGAGCGTGCTGATCGCACTCGGCGCGCTCAACATCGCGGCCTGGATCACGAGTCTCGTCCTGATCTACACCGCGACGTGGCGCCGGACGAGGCTCGTGCTCGACACGCGTCGCGAGCGCCTGCGCTACATGGTTCGGGTCAACCCTCTCTGCCTGCTCATCTTCTGGCTGATCTGGGTTATCCCGCTCGTGCTCGGCTTCCAGATGTACCTGCGTGACAAGGGCCTCGTCTGGGAGCGCACCGAAAAGGTCGACGCGAACCACGACTTGGTGGCCGCCCTGAACGAGCAGGCCACCGCTGCTCGAATCGCCCCGAGCGCTGCGCGGTATCTCGAGCCTGTGCCGGATCTTCCCGAAGAACGCGTCGAGTCTTCGCACGGCTGATGGCGGAGCGCGTCCTCATCACAGGCGGCGCGGGCTTCATCGGGTCGCACCTGGCGGACGAGCTGCTCGAGCGCGGACACACGGTTCGTGCGCTCGACAACCTGACGCCCCAGGTGCACGAGAGTGCGGCGAGGCCCGACTACCTGCACCCGGACGTCGAGCTGCACGTCGGCGACGTCCGCGACGCGTCCGCGGTGAAGCGTGCGCTCGAGGGTGTCGACGCGGTCGTGCACCTCGCCGCGCGCGTCGGAGTCGGGCAGAGCATGTACGAGATCGCGCACTACACGCTCGAGAACTCCGGCGGCACGGCGGTTCTGCTCGAGGCGCTGCTCGACCAGCCGGTGCGACGGCTCGTGGTCGCCTCGAGCATGAGCATCTACGGCGAGGGCGCCTACCGGAATGCAGCGGGCGACCTCGTCGACCCGCGCCCGCGCGACCGCGACCAGCTCGAGCGCGGCGAGTGGGAGCCAACGGGAGCCGACGGCGAAGAGATCGAGTCCGTGCCGACCGCCGAGACGACGCAGCCGTCGCTCACCTCGATCTACGCGCTGACCAAGTACGAGCAGGAGCGAGCGTGCCTCATCTTTGGCAACGCCTACAACGTGCCCACGGTTGCGTTGCGGCTCTTCAACACCTACGGCACGCGCCAGGCTCTCTCCAACCCGTACACCGGGGTCCTCGCGATCTTCGCCTCACGGCTGCTCAACGACAACCCGCCGCGCGTGTTCGAGGACGGGCGGCAGCTGCGTGACTTCGTCTCCGTGCACGACGTCGCGCGCGCGTTCTGCCTGGCGCTCGAGCGCGACGAGGCCGGCGGACACGCGATCAACGTCGGAAGAGGACAGAGCGTCGACATCCGTGCGATCGGCGAAAAGCTCGCGTCCCTGCTCGACAAACGGATCGAGCCCGAGCTCACCGGCCTCTTCCGTGTCGGTGACGTGAGGCACTGCTACGCCGACATCTCGCGGGCGGAGCGGCTTCTGGGGTACGCGCCGCAGGTAGAGCTCGAGGCCGGTATGGCCGAGCTCGCCGCCTGGCTCGAGGGGCAGGTCGCGACCGATCGGGTCGAAGAGGCGAGCGCCGAGCTCGCGTCGCGCGGCCTGACGTTCTAGGGCCTGAGCGCGGCCTGAATTGCAGCCCAGGCGGGCTTGGGCTGGTAGTTCACGTCGAACGGGAGCCCCTCGGCTGCCGAGCCGAGCCAGGACACCTTGTCGGTGAACCCCCACGTCGTGAACGTGAAGCACGATGGCGACTCCTCGCACGCCCGCGCGGCGTCCGAGTAGATCTGCGCCTCGGCTGCGAGCTTGGCGGCCTCCGTCCCCGTGAAGTACGTGGTGTTGACGTCCATCTCGGTGATGTCCGTGCGCAGGCCCAGAGCGCCGAAGCGCGCCATGTTCGCCATCAGGTCGCTGTACGGCACCGGCCAGCGCGTGTCCGAATGCACCTGGAAGCCAATCCCGTCGAGTGGGACACCCGCTGCCAGCAGGGTCTGTGCCAGCGCGTACAGCGCGTCGCTCTTCGGCCAGAGGTATTCGGTCGAGTATTCGTTGATGTACAGGAGCGCCGAGGGGTCGGCTGCGTGCGCGGCCTCGAGCGCGAGGCTGATGTAGTCGGGGCCGATCACCTGCTCCCAGAGGTTCGGCTTCAACGTGCCGTCGTCGTTCAGCGGCTCGTTGACGACGTCCCACTCATGGATCTCGCCGCGATAGCGGCTGACCATCGTCGTGATCCACTGCTCCAGCACGGGGATGAGGGTCGCGCGGGTCCAGGGCACTGCCGGATTCGTCAGCCAGCCGGGCAGCTGCATGCCCCAGATCAGGACGTGGCCTCGGATCGCGAGGCCGTTCTGCTGCGCAAACGCGACCTGCGCATCGGGCAGCGAGAAGTCGAACTGTCCCGGCTGCTTCTCGACCTGATCCATGTAGAACTCGAACTCCGGCGTCAGCACCTGGTAGCCGTGGCTGAGCAGCTGCTGGCGGTACGTGGGATCGGTCTGCACGAGACCTTCCTGGAACGCCGTGCCGAGAAGTACCTGGCCCTGGCGGGCGGCCGGTGGGCGGGAGGCCGCGGGCGTCGCGGCGGTCGTCGTCGTGCTCGCGATGGTCGTGCCGGGGGCGGTGGTGGTCGTGGTGGAGCTCGCCGGGGCCGGCGGCGCACTTGCGTGTGCGGCGGGCGCGCTGCTCGTGGGCGCCGGGCGGGGTGCGGTCGTCGTTGCCGTGGGCGTAGTTGTGGTCGTGACCGCCTTTCCGGCGGACGGCGCCGCCTTCGTGTGCGCCGGCGCAACCGTCTTCGGGACCGGGCTCCTCGTGCTCTTGTGCGCCCTCAGGCTGACAGGGGTCACGCGGTGGCAGGCCGTGGGGGCTTTTGTCCGCTTCAGCGTCACGACGGCGTGGCCGCCGACCAGGCTCACCGCCTGACCCGTGGCCTTGGCGGCGCTCTTCTGGCAGACGGCAAGCGCCTTCGGCGCCGCTTTGTGGCCGACGGCGGGCCCGCTCGCGCCGGCGGCGACCGACGTGCAGAAGCCGAGGAGTGCCAGCGCGCCCGCGAACGCCAGCCGTCTCGAGCTTCTCGCGGCCATGCACACGCCATCGACGCGGGAGCGGGGTGGTCACGACCCCCTTTTGGGGCAGAGCGACGCGGTTGGTCAGCCGCGGCCGCACGATCCGGTCGCCGGCGCGGGCCCCGGTGCCGGCCGCAGTCCGGCACCGGGACTCTGGTCCTGACTCGGCACTCGCCGTCGAGTCAGGCCGGGCGCATCAAGGTTGTTCCAGGAAGCCGCGGATCTCGCCGCCCGGAAACATCGTCGTGTGGATGTTCAGGTAGGCCTGCCCGGCGACGAGGCCGGCGAAGAGGGCCGCTTCGGCACTTGCCGGCGTGCCGCCGTTCGCTGTCACGAACGCCGGGTTGTAGCTACCTGCGCTGGTCATGTCGAACGTACGCGAATAGGTGCCTGACGTCACCCCGAGCGGAAAGCCCGGGAACGTCGGCACCGTCGTCGCGACCCCGGTGTTTGCCGGAGGCGGGGCGCAGCAATGGATGTGCGACGCGGTCGTCCCCGACGTGAGGCCGCTGAAGGCGACGTTGACCGTCATCTGATTGGTGAGCGTGTTCCAGGCCACGAGCGCGCTCCCGGTTCCGGGCGAGTTCACCGCCGGGTTCTGACTGGGTCCGTCCAACGCCGCGGTGAAGACGTACACCGAGTCGCTGCAGCCGGCGACCGAGCCGACGGGGCTGCAGTTGTTGGGACTGTTTCCGGTTACCTGTGCGTTGTGCACCGTGATCGGGCCGAACGGCGCCCCGAACGGCGAGAAGCTCGCGATCCCGCCGCCGGCGACGGCGGCGGTGTTCCCGGTCACAGTGCCGTTGTTCATCGTGAGAGACGGGACCGGAGGCGTGCCGCCCTCAGGGATGCCTTGCAGGTTCACGTTCGCGATACCCCCGCCGATGCCGGCGCTGTTGCCGGTCGCGGTGACGTTGTTCAGTGTCGCGGTGGCGTGGTTCAGCAGACCGCCGCCGACGCCGCCGTCGGCGTCGTTGCCGGTCAGCTGGGTGTTGTTCATCTGCAGCGTGCCGCCGTTCGAGATGCCGGCGCCGCCAGTTTCCTGGCCGCCGGTGGCGTTGTTGTCGCTGATGACGCTGTTGTTGATCGTGATGAAGCTGCCCGGGCCGCCGCCGTTGCCGTTGCCGCTGGCGATGCCGCCGCCGCCGGAGCCGCTGTTGTGATCGATCGTGCTGCCATTGAGAGTGAGTGTCCCGGAGATGCTGAGGATGCCGCCGCCGCCCATGCCGCTCGGCGGCACGGTGTTCCAGCTCACCTCGCTGTTGTTCAGGGTGAGCGTCGCGCCGGGGCCGGGGCCCATGGTGCCGCTCGCGATCCCGCCGCCGGCGCCCGCAGCAGCGTTGCCCGTGACGACGCTGTTGTTGAGACGCAACGTGCCGGCGAAGTTGAAGATGCCGCCGCCGAAGCCGGCAGGGCCCTGACCGGAGGCGTTACCGCCGCTGACGGTGATTCCGTTCAGCGTCAGGCTGCCGCCTGTCGCGCCCGAGATCACAATGATGCGGAAGTTGCTGTTGTTGCCGGCGATGGTGGCGCCGCCGCCGCCGTTGATCGTGATCGGCGCCGTGATCACCGGTAGTCCGTTCGCGCCGACGCCGGGAACGGTGTTGTTCGCCGACGTGAGCGAGTAGGTGCAACCTGATGCGAGGTTGATCGCGCCGCCGCCGCTTGCGTTCACGGCATTGACCGCCGCCACAAGCCCGGCCGCGCCTCCACCGGCGCCGTTGCAGGGAACGTTGCTCGATGCATGCGC
>Ga0070731_10004741_pt1 | contig 11514 bp, 8 predicted proteins | sample Coa_R1_2_FD_66448 | JGI IMG/M metagenome (GOLD analysis project Ga0070731, IMG submission 66448) | Surface soil microbial communities from Centralia Pennsylvania, which are recovering from an underground coalmine fire - Coalmine... | ecosystem: Environmental > Terrestrial > Soil > Unclassified ... | reverse complement strand
ATGTTCGTTGTGTCGTGGGCGGCACCGTGGACGGATTGGCCGTCGTGGCCTTCGCGTTCGTCGTCGCCGCAGGCGGCGCCGGCAGCACGCTGAGCACGACGCCCGAGAGCGAGAGCGCGGCCTTCGCAAAATCTGGGATGTCGATGTCGTCGTACACACTGCCGTCCCTGGCCGCGGCGCTGCTGTGGACGCTCGCCCGCATCTCGTACCGGCCCGGCGGAACCGCGACCTGCGTGACGATCTCGTAGTGCAGCACGCCATCGGCCGGCGGCGGCGCCGTCACTCGGATGCTGCGCTGCGTAGCGGCGACCGATCTGCCTTCCGGCGTGAACGCGCCGGCGATGACGTCGACGACGTCGGAGCGGCTCGGGCTCGTCGCCGGCCGCGTGATTGCCAGCACCAGACCGACGGTCGCGGTCTTGTCGTCAAGCTTGAACGGCGCGGCGGTCATCGCGAGAGCAATATCCGCGTCCGGCAGGACGCCGGTCAGCAGCTTGGCGTGCTCGGGTAGTCGCGATGGCGCCGTCTTCGCCGCCTTCGCGCCGTCCGGCGCATAGTAGCTCTTGCGGGTCGAGATCTCGAGGCCGCGCCGGCCCGGCACCTTGACGTCGATCGCGCGCAGCTTGCCGTCGGGCGTGGTGTCCGAGGGCGAATATCCGATCAGGGAGTACGAACTGTTGCGCCGGAACATCCGCGCGATGAATGAATCGACGTCGTTGGTGAGGACGTCCGCCTCGCCCCCGGTGTTGGCCGCGATCGCCCGGAGGAATTCACTGTGCAGCGTCGGCGTCTGAAGCCGCTCGATGCACGGTTGGGTGTCAGCGATCGGCGGCGGCGCGCTGGTCCGTAACCCGCAGGCATCGATGGGATAGATGTTGACGTTGGCCTGCTGGGCCGCGACGAAGGCCGCCTCCATTAACGGATTCAACTGGTCCGAGCAACCGCCCGGCAAGCCGAGTTGCAACGACAGGCTCGACGAGATGTAAACCAGCGCCTTCCGCTGTTCCGGTGCCGCGGTCAAGTAGTTCGCGGTGGCGTCGAGCGTTCTAGCCGCACTGAGCACGCTGGCGCACGGGACATCGGGGAAATTCATGTCCGTCCCCACGTCGAAGGCCTCCACCGCGTCGAGCAACCGGGCGCGATCGCTCGTGAAGTCCTGCATGTGGAGGTTGTCTCGCCTGGTGAACACGACCGTGGCCAGGTCGTTCGAGCCCACCTTCGCGATCACGCTGCGCGCGGCGTCACGCGCACGCTCGGCGACACCTTCGTCCTGCACGATCGTCGCGTCGTCCATCACGATCACGAACAAGCGATGCACGTCGGCGTGATTCGTGGCGACGTCGTGAGGCGCCGTGACCAGCCAATCGGCCGGCGGCCTGGCGACGGGCAGCGCCGCCGTGTCCGGCAGATCGATGGCTTGAAAGGCCTCGATTGATTGCGGTTTGCCATTTTCAAAGACGGCAAAGTCCGGCTGCGTGAGGCCGCGGACCGGCTCCCCCTTCTTATCGAGAACTGAGACGTCGAGCCGGACGAGGTTGGCGGTTGCCCGGAACGTGGGCTGCTGCGTGCGGACGACGAGCGCGGCGGCCACGATGAACGTGCTCGCGACGACAACGCGCGCGCAGAAAGCGGAGCGCATCCGACTCACCGTCTAATGTAGACCAGACACGCGGCGGCCGTTGCCCTCACCTTCAAGCCGATCCGCTGGGCGAAAGCGTCAAACTCACGTTGCTATTGGCTTGGACCACAGCCTAATGTTGACCGTCGGCCTGCCTGCAATAAAACGTAGTGGGCCTCGGGATTCATCAATGAACTCGCCCTTACGGCGCCACGCGTCAACCGGCTTGATCATGCTCGGATCGGCGCTCGCCGCGGTCACCGCGCACCAACTGGTCACACCGTGGCACACACGCGTAGACGACCACTCGTACTTTCTCAGTCACTTGCTCGTCGACAATTACCTGGCGTGGACGACGCAGGCAGTTCTCGTCGCCGTCGGGTTTTTCCTCGGGTACACACGCGGCGCATCGATTCTCGTCGTCGCGCTGGCGACGATGCTCCCTTTTCCGCTGGCCACGTTGTTCGAGATCATCAAGGACTCAACGAGCCACAATCTGCTGCCGTTTGAGCTCGTCATCTGGGTGCCGCTCGCGGCTCCGGCGACAATCGCGACGGTCGTCGGAAGGATTGTCCGACGACGACGGACGTAAACGCAAAAGAGAGGGCACCACATGTTCGTCGGTCACTATGGCGTGTCATTCGCTCTCAGACCCCAGGAGCGGCGGGTGCCGCTCTGGATTTGGTTCATCGCCGTGCAGTGGCTCGACGTGGTGTGGTCGGTGCTCGTGCTGCTCGGCATCGAGAAACTGAATATCGTGCCCGGCTTCACGCAGGCCAACGCGCTCGACCTGTACTACATGCCGTATACGCACGGCCTCCCGGGATCGCTTGTCCTCTCCGCGGCACTGGGCGCCATCGTCGCGTTGACAGTTCCGGGCGATCGCGCGCGGACGCTGCTGCTCGTCGCGGCGGCGTCGTTCTCGCACTGGGTGCTGGATTTCATCGTGCATACGCCCGACCTGCCGCTCTACGACAACTCGGCGAAGGTCGGCCTCGGTCTGTGGAGACACGTCATGCTCAGTTTTCCGCTCGAGTTGATCGTGCTCGGCCTCGGCGCGTGGCTGTACACGCGGATGACTGCATTCACTCGACCGACGGGTCGCGTCGTGTTCTGGCTATTCATCGCGTCTCTGGCGGCCGTTCAGGTGTTTGCGAACTTCGGGCCGCCGCCCGCATCGCCTCGAGCGATGGCGATCTCCGCACTGGCGCTCTATGTGCTGCTCGCGGGAGTTGCCGGATTCGTCGAACGCTTCGCTACTGGCCGCTGATACCGGACCGCTTGCCAGCCGGCCGCGGTCGGACACATACTCTGCGCAAGAGACCGCGCTCCGGCTCGGGCGCCGGACAACCGCCAGGGAGAGAGACATGAGCGACGCGCTGAAACAGCTCTTCAACGACTTCGACCGTGGACACCTCAGCCGCCGCCAGTTGCTGCGCGCGCTCGGCATCGCGACCGTCGCCGGTCCAGTCGCGGCCGCGATGCGGCCCGTCGCAGCGCTCGGACAAGGGCGCTGCGCCGACGCGGGACGCTCGGGACCGGGCTGCGATTCGACGCCGGCCAAACTGCCGTTCGACGCGACGGGTTGGAAAACCGTCGCGCTCGATCGCTTCACCATGCAGGTGGCGGATTACGAGAAAGACGCCGCATTCTTCAACGCGATCGTCGGCTGGAAAGTCCGCAGTGACGACGGCAAGCAGGCGGTACTGGACATCGACGATTTTGGATCGATGGTCATTCGCGGCGGTTACACGCCGCCTCCTCCAGCATCGCCGGCCAATCCACCGGCGGGAGGCGCCGCGACCGCGGGTGCAGGTGCGTCCGGCGCAGGAGCCGCGGCAGGTGGCGCGGCGACTACGGGCGCAGGCGCGGCAGGTGGCGGTCGAGGCGGTGGCGGTGGACGTGGTGGCGGACGCCGGTACGTCGTCGATTCGTTCTGCTGGGGCATCAGTCCTTGGGACACGAAGAAAGTTGAAGCTGCGCTGAAAACCCGAGGACTCGATCCGGTCGCCGATCACGAGGGCAAGGATTTCCAGAGCTTCCACGTCAAGGCGCCCGGCGGCTTCGACGTGCAAATCAGCAACGCGAACGGCAAGAATCGCCGGCAAGGCGAAGCGAAGGGCAAGCTGCTCGAGCCGGGCACGATCGAACCCACGGGTTGGAAGACCGTCTGGCTCGACCACATCTCGTACGGCTGCGCGAACTACAAAGACGAAGCGGCGTTCTACAAGGCGCTCCTCGGCTGGGACCTTCGTCCGGACGAGGGCAGCCAGAATGAAGCGCACATCGGCGATGTGGGCAACATCATCATTCGCCGCGGCACCGGCATCGATCACATCGCGTTCGGCATTACGCCGTGGGATCCTGATGCGGTCGGCGCAGAACTTCAAAAGCGCGGACTGTCACACAGCATCGACACCGGCGGCAAGGGCTCGACGCCTGAAGCGCTCCGTGCTGCTCCGTACCAGAGCTATCACACGAACTCGCCGAGCGGCTTCACCCTGCAGATCAGCAAGACGACGCACGACACGAGAGACGTGCGGTAGATCGTCGCTCGAGACATCGGCGACACCACGGCCGTGAGTCCTCCGGATTCACGGCCGTTCTCTTGTCCAGCCCTGCCCGGCCGCGAAGGCGTGCAGTTCGCGATACGCGGGGCGATCCAGCTTCAACGTGTCGACGACGAGCCGGATGAATTCCTTGTTTTTTCTGTGGGTCGGAAAAATCTCGTTGAGCTGCATCTCGAAGTAGCCGAATGACGGCCGATTGTCGTCGTCGCGGCCCGCGGCTCGCTGCGCGAGGTCATCGAGCAGCCGGTAAAACGCGCGCGCCTGCGTCTCGGTCGCGCCGTACTGCTCGAGCACGCCGTCGAGCGGCTTGGTCGTCGAGAGAATCCTGAGAATCAGCTCCTGCACCGCCTCGACCTCGCGAAGTCGCGCGTCGAGATCGGCAAGCGTGACGGGCGCGTCGGCATCGGCCATGCCGTCACGCTACGAGCGATGGCTTGCAACTGTCAAGGTTCAGCGTCGGCCAAGCAGTCCCATCTCGATGGTGAACGTATTCACTCGAAGTCCCTCGATCGTGAACATCGTGTAACGCCCGAGGACATTCAAGGTCACGGTCGGACCGCGAAAGATGTCGTAGCCTCCCGACGCCTCGACGCCCGTCGTCCACCACCGCGTCGTCACGCTCGCGGGAGTCGATCGATATGCCAGTTCGGCCGGCCCAACGCCCCCGCCGATCCAGACTCGCGGGGCCACCCACGCACGAACGCCGGCGTGTCCGGTATTGATGCCCCACCCCGACGACGACTGGCCAAGCGACGCCCGAAGTTCCCAGAGGCCGACTACGGCGATACGGCTGGTGAGCTTTATGCCGCCCTCGATGTCGAGCGCGCCGACATTGCGGGGCGACGGAAGTTGCGGCGGCCCGCTTGGCGAGGTCGATGGGGCAAAGGTGCCGTCCGTCGTCCGGCGGCCTGCGCCGAACGAGATGCCGTACAGCCAGCGTTCGTCGCCGGCCCCGGCCTGAGCAGCGGCAGTCTCGGAGAATCCCAGCAGGCTGAGCGCCAGCACGGTCGCAATCGCGAGAGGTCGCCGCCAACACATTCTGTCTTCGATTATCGATCGACAACGCGTCTTGGCGTACGATCGGCGGCTATGACCTCAGTCATTCCCCGTCTCGGCATCGCACTTCTTGCGGCGGCGGCTACCGTTATGGCTCAGGAACCGACGAAAGTTCCCCCTTCTCGCGAGACGACGATGCGACCAGAGATTCTCGGCACGCACGGCATCGTCGCGGCTGGACGTCACTTCTCAGTGTCGGCGGGCGTGAGAATTCTTGAACAGGGCGGCAACGCGATCGACGCGGGGGTGGCGACGGTGTTCGCGGCGTCGGTCTGCGAGATTTCTCACTTTGGGTTCGGCGGCGAAGCGCCCGCGATCATCTTCGACGCGAAGACGCACGAAGTCGTCGTCATCAACGGACAGGGCCCCGCGCCGAAGGCGGCGACACCCGAACTGTTCAAACAGCAGGGACTCGTGCCAGGCAACGGCCCGCTGGGCGCGACGATTCCGGCGATGCTCGACTCGATGGCCCTGGCGATCGAGTCGAAAGGCACGATGCGGCTCGAGCAAGTCATGCAGCCGGCAATCGAGCTCGCCGACGGCTTCCCGATGTATTCGTTCCTGCGCGATTTCTTCGTCAGCGAGCGCGCCAAGACCGAACAGTGGGAATGGTCGGCAAAGACGTATTACCCGGGCGGCCACATTCCCGAGGTCGGCGAGATATTCCGCCAGCCGAATCTGGCGAAGACACTTCGTGCGATCGTCGCGGCCGAGCGCGCGTCGTTCGCCAAGACGCACGATCGCGCCGTCGCGATTCGCGCCGGCCGGGACGCGTTCTACACCGGCGACATCGCGCATCGCATCGCCGACGCCGACAAGGCCGCCGGCGGGGTCTTCACCTACGACGATCTGGCGTCGTATCACGGCAAGATCGAAAAACCGACGACGACGAATTTTCACGGCTACGACGTGTACAAAGCGGGATTCTGGAATCAGGGTCCCGCGCTGCTCGCGACGCTCAACATTCTCGAAGGCATCGATCTCAAATCGATGGGCGCCAACTCGGCTGACTATCTGCACAACGTGCACGAGGCCATCAAGCTCGCGTATGACGATCGCAACGCGTACTACGGCGATCCGGCGTTCGCGCAGGTGCCGATGGCGGGCCTGCTGTCGAAGCCGTACGCGGCCGAGCGCCGCGCGTCGATCGGGCCGCAGGCGTCGCTCGAGCACCGCCTCGGCGATCCGTTCAAGTTCGATCCAAGCGTCAAACCACCGGCAGTGCGTTACATTCCGCACTCGCAGGGCGTGAAGACGCCGCCTGCGATTGGCGACACGACGTGCGTCGACGTCGTCGACAAGGACGGCAATCTCTTCAGCGCAACGCCGAGCTCGGGCTGGCTCCTGGGAGGCGCGTTCGTCGCCGGCGACACGGGCGTGCCGCTGTCGAATCGCATGCAGGTCTTCGATCTGGATCCGGCCAGCCCGAACGTGCTCGTGGGCGGCAAGCGTCCGCGGACGACGCTCACCCCCACGATCGTGCTGAAAGATGGGGCGCCGTTTCTTGCGATCAGCACCCCTGGCGGCGACAGTCAGGATCAGCAAATTCTCAACGTCCTGCTGCAGATGTTCGTGTTCGGCAAAGACATTCAAGAGGCGATCGAGGCGCCGCGCGTGAACTCGCTGCACCCGTTCAGCTCGTTCGACAATCATCCGAGTGAGCCTGGCGTACTCGAAATCGAAGACCGCGTGCCGAAGGCCGTGCGCGACGCGCTCGAAGCGCGGGGCCACAAGCTGAAGGTGCTCGGTCCCTACGCGATGAGCACCGGCGTCGTCGCCGTCGGCGTCGACCCGATCAATCACACGCTTCGCGGCGGCGCGGACGTGCGTCGCGAACGCTACATTTTCGGTTGGTGACAATGGCATTCTGGACCCTCCGGTCGGCTTGCAAGATTGGTCGCCGCACCGACGAGCCGATCGATCCCGCGACGCTGCAGGCCGAAGTCGACAAGCTGCAGTGGTGGCACCGCATCGATCTCGGAAACGGCGTCATGACGCCTGGCGCCGACACCCACATCGCGGCCCGGCTCGCCGAGATCGGCATGCCGGCCGATCTCACCGGCAAGTCCGTGCTCGACATCGGCGCCTGGGATGGCTTCTTTTCATTCGAGGCCGAGCGCCGCGGCGCCAGTCGCGTGCTGGCGACCGACTCGTTCTGCTGGGACGGCGGCGGATGGGGATCGAAGAAGTGCTTCGACCTGGCGCGCCGCGCGAGACAATCTCAAGTGGACGACAAGTGGATTCAGGTGCTCGATCTATCGCCCGACACTGTCGGCGTTTTCGACATCGTGCTGTTTCTCGGCGTCCTGTACCACATGCGGCATCCGCTGCTCTCGCTCGAGCGCGTCGCCAGCGTCTGCGGCAGCCATCTCATCATGCAGACGCAAGTGGACATGCTCGCCGTCAAACGTCCGGCGATGGCGTTTTACCTCGGGACCGAGCTCAACAGAGACCCCACGAACTGGGTCGGACCCAATCCGGCTGCCGTGATCGCGATGCTGAAACTCGTCGGCTTCACACGCGTTGAGATTCTTTCCAAGTCGTTCGGAGACGATGTGCCGATCGAGACGTTGGAAGCGCCCCAGCCGAATCACATCACCCTGCACGCATGGAAGATTTGAACGGGTCCTGCAGGTACGCGGGTACGACGGTACGACGGTACGACGGTACGACCGTTAGTGTCGCGCGCGACGGGCGCGGGTGGAGGCGGCGCGCTGTTGTCGCTGCTCTTCTTGACGAGCGGCTCGATACCGAATCTGACTCTGCTTCAGGCGAATCAGTGCTGTCGTCGCGCGGCGGGCAAGACGGAATGCCTCGGTGCAGTCGGAGGCCAGAAAGTAGTCTCGCTTCGTTCCATCGTGCAGCCGCCGTTCGGTTTCGGCGATTGAACCGATGCCATAATCCAGAAACCGCGCGAAATCGCCGGGCGAATGGCGCATGAAGCCTTCGGCGAAATCAGCGCTCGGACGGCTCGCCGCATCGAGTATCTGGCTGCGGTACCGAAGATCGCTTGACGCTCGCGGACTCCCGAGCACGATTCGGTAGACCTCGTCCCGAAAGGCCTCGGTCAACTTCCACGCATCGAAATCCTGATACCGGCTCAATCCCATGCGCCGGTGACAGTGCACGGACCATGCCGAACGATTTCGGCGCAGATCCGCAGGAACCGCGTCGCGATTCGAGAAACTGCAATCTCTAAGATCGCCAAAGATCGCAATTCCTTCAACTCAGCTCATCGTACCCGTCGTACCTGTCGTACCTTTCGTACCTGCGTACCTGTCGTACCCGTCGTACCCGCGTACCCGTCGTACCCGTCACCTCTTGGCCGGAGCCCTCCGTCGCAGCTCTTCGAACCAGTCGGTGACGACGGCGATGTTCGTGCCGCTGCCGCTCGACGTCAGCTCGACCAGAAATTTGTCGGGATCGGGCGTGACGTCCCACGTCGTGCCGACGACGAGACTGAACAGATCCTGCGGCGGCCCCGGATTCAGATCGGGACCAGGCGGAATGGCGACCGAGATCAATCGCGCGGCCGGCACGTTGGCCCACATCAGTAGCTCACGACCGTTCTTCGACCATCGGGGCCGCACGGCGCCGAGCGTCGTGATCCGCTGTTTGGCGCCGACGCCCGAGAGCGCCTGCACGTACGTCTCGGGCGCACCCGACTCAGTGGAGACATACGCGACCCAGCGATCGTCAGGCGAGATGATCGGCGCGCTCTCGCCCGTCGATGCGTCGTGCCACACGCGCGGCGTGGCGGTGGGCATCGTGACGACGAAAATCTGATCGTGCCTGTCGGCGCCGATCTGTTCGAAGATCAGCGTCTTGCCGTCGCTCGTGAGCGATCCCGCGATGGCCGACGGCGCGGTCACGACAATCGACTCCGGCTTGCCGCTCGCGTCGGCCGCGACCGAGAACAATCCCGACTTGCCGTCTTTCGTTGACGTGTAGATGATCCGTTTGCCGTCGGGCGTCCAAATGGGATGATCGTTGACGCCGCCGAACGTCAAGCGCGCCGGCGTGCCGCGCTGCACGTCGAGCACCCAGATGTCGGCGCCCTTCTCCGTCTGAATCGCATTGGCGACGCGCTTCCCATCCGGAGACATCCGGCCCGTGCCCCATTTCTGGCGCGACTCGCCCGCCAGCGGCTCGACCGCGCCCTTGCGATTCGCGAACGCCAGCGTGGTGCCGGAGTTCTGCTCATCGCCGAGCGCGTACACGAGCAGTCCGGCATCCGAGACCGTATAGTCGCCGGTGCCGTCAGGACCGTTCGTCGACACTCCTTCGATCACCGGCACTTCGTCTCCCGCGGTCTGGAGGCGCGCCAGATCGAATGGCACGGCGAACAGCGTCGTGCCGATCAGGTACGTCAGGTGTCCGCTGGCCGCGTACCGGCCGTTGACGCCGCCCTTGGCGACCGTCCGATACGTGCCCTTCGACAGATCGAGAACAGCGAACTTCGCCGTGTCGGTGTTGCTCGACGGAGTGACGGTGAACAGCAGCTGCTTGCCGCCCGGAAGAAACTGCGGACGCACATGCGCGGCCTCACCCTTCGAAGCGTCGACGGTCGTGAGCGTCTGCGGCGTGCCGCCGGCGGCCGGGATGCGCATCAATCCCTTGGGTCCGCTGAACACGATCGTGTCGTCGTCTCCCCACGCGGCGCCGCCGAAGAAATTGCCGTCGCCCAGCGTGATCGACGTTCCGCCCAGCACGGGGATCTTCCGAATCTTTCCGGTCGGATCGATTCCGCCGTAGGCAATCCATTGGCCGTCCGGCGAGAAGATCGGGAAAGCGCCGCCGTCGGTGCCGGGAAGCGGACGGCCCTCGAACTGATCCATCATCCGCAGGCCGAGAAACACCGACGCCGTGCCGCCCACCGACGTGTAGACGAGGCGCGTGCCGTCGCGCGACAGATTGACGAGCGCTGAAAACGATTTCATCGAGAACTGCGCGCGCGTCACGATGCGCGGCGGTGCCGATGGCGTGTGCCACACCGCCCACGCGACAGCCGCACCGGCGATCGCCAGCGCGGCAGTCCACGGCAGCAGCGTCGACGCCAGGCCGCGCGATCGCGCCGGCGGAACGACGGCGACCGTCGCCGTCGCCGCCGGCTCGGGCGTGGCTGCTGTGGACAAGTCGATCCACGCGTCGCCGATGTCGCGCAGACGCTTCTTCGGATCCCGCTCGAGACAGCGCTCGAGCAGATGGCGCAAAGGCCGCGGCGTGTTCGGCGGCAGCGCGGCCCAATCGATGTCCTGGCGAAGGACCGCCGCCAACACGTCCGACACGTCCTCGCCCTTGAAAGCACGCTGACCGGCGAGCATCTCGAACACCACGACGCCGAACGCCCAGATATCGGCGCGCTTGTCGACGACCTTGCCTTTCGCCTGTTCCGGCGCCATGTACGCCGCCGTGCCAAGAATCATGCCGAACTCGGTACCGCGCGCCGTGAGTGTCGGCGAGTTCATCGCGCTGACGTTTCCTGACGCCGCGGCCGGGTCCATGGCTTTGGCGAGACCGAAGTCGAGCACTTTCACCGTGCCGTCTTCCCGGACCTTGATATTTGCGGGCTTCAGATCGCGGTGGATGATGCCGGCTTCGTGCGCCGCTTCGAGCGCTTCGGCGATCTGACGAGCGATGGCGGTGGCTTCGGTCGGCGACACCGGGCCCAGAGCAATCCGATCCGCAAGAGTTGGCCCCTCCACCAACTCCATCACGAGCGCATGCGTGGTCCCAGAATCTTCGAGTCCGTAAATTTGTGCGATGTGGGGATGATTGAGGGACGCGAGCACTTGCGCCTCGCGTTTGAAGCGCGCCAGGCGATCGGGATCGCCCGCAACCGACGGCAGCAGGATTTTCAACGCGACATCGCGACCGAGTTTGGTGTCGTGTGCGCGATAGACCTCGCCCATGCCGCCCGCGCCAATCGGCGCGACGACTTCATACAGGCCAATGCGCGTGCCGGCAGTCAGAGACATGCCGGTATGCTATCGCGCCATCCACAGGATCAGACAACTGAACGCCGCCGCCACGACCCCGGCCATCGTCACAAATCGCATCGCCCGCGTCATGTCCTGCGCGCTCGAGAGCGGCGGATCGGTCTCGTCACCAATCCAGATGTCGGTGACCATCACGCCGCCGCGCCAGATTGGACCGACGATGCGGCGTTGGATTGCGCCGGCCGTCCCGGCCTCGCTCCAACCTGAATTGGGGCCGGGCACGCGGGCGTGCTGCGCGAGTCCGACGCGCCAGGCCTTGAACGCCGAGCAG
>Ga0070731_10004740_pt1 | contig 11516 bp, 9 predicted proteins | sample Coa_R1_2_FD_66448 | JGI IMG/M metagenome (GOLD analysis project Ga0070731, IMG submission 66448) | Surface soil microbial communities from Centralia Pennsylvania, which are recovering from an underground coalmine fire - Coalmine... | ecosystem: Environmental > Terrestrial > Soil > Unclassified ... | reverse complement strand
TGCTTGCCGACCGTGCCGCACACGCCGGTGACCATGACGCGCTTGCCGCGCAAATAGGCCCGTGCGTGGTCCTGCGCAGACGATTGGGCATTCATGCGGTCAACGATCGGCGTTCAGCGCGGCTTCTTTAAGCTCAATGAATTGCCTATAGCGGCTACGCCGCGCCGGCGCAACTGAAGGAACTATTCCGGCGCTTCCACGGCGCGGTGTCTGGGCGCGATTCGGCGTTGGCCCGACTCGCTGCGACATGCTACACGTTATCCAAGACCTCGGGACGCTGACGATTCCATCAGCAGGAACGCGGCAGGGGGACATCATGAGCAGCGACAGCCCTGTGGTGCTTAATCCGCTGCACCTGTCGATCGTCGTGCCGGTCTATAACGAGGCCACGATGCTCCTCGCCATGGCCGAAGAGCTGGCGCCGTATTTCGACGATTTCGCTGGCCGCGGCCGCTGGCAATTCGTGCTGGTCGACAATGGCTCGACCGACGGCTCCGCCGCGATCTGCACCGAGATCGTGCGGCGCTGGCCCGGCTCAGTGCTGGTCGAGCTCGACCGGCCCAATTACGGCGAGGCGCTGTGCCAGGGGCTGGCGCAAGCCGCCGGCCCTTGGGCCTTCATCATCAACGTCGATTTCTGGGACGTGCCGTTCATGCGCTGGTGTTTCCGCACCCGCGGCGTCTATGACCTCGTGGTCGGATCGAAGCGGGCGGACTTTTCCCTCAACCGGCAGCAAGGCTACCGCAAGCTTCTCAGCTGGGGCCTCAACACCATCCTGCAGGCGGTGTTCGGCTTCGTCGGCTCCGACACCCATGGCCAGAAATTCGTCTACCTGCCGGTGATGCGGCCGATCTTCCGGCAATGCATCATGCGGCGCGGCCAGTTCGATACCGAATTCACCTTGCGCGCCGCGCGCGCGCAGCTGTGGATCGCCGAGGTGCCGGTTCCCATCGTCGAGTTGCGCAAGGCGCGCAATCTGATGCTGCACAAGATCGTGCGCAACTTCGTCGACATCCGCCGCCTGCACCGGGTGATGCGCGAGGTGCCGATCAAGGCGGCGACGCGTTATCACCGCTGGTCGCGCGAGGACGTGGAAAACCTCGATGGCGCGCAAACTGCGCTCCTCATCGAGATGGGCCGCCTGCATCGCGGCTCTACCGTCCCGATCGATTCGGCGCTCAACGAGCCGCGCGACGCTTCGAATTATGATCGAAAGCGCGGCGCCGCAGCTCGCCCCTGACGGTCGTCAGCCCACGCGCGGCTTTGCCATCACCATGATCAGGCAGTCGGCGAACAAGGCGTTGTAGAAGCTCGCCTTGTGCGACAGGTGCCAAAAATGCTTGCCGGTGCGGAACCGGGTTTCGCGGGTAAAGCCGAGCTTGGGCAGGACGCTATCGAGCGGCTCCGGCAGCGCCGGGACGATCAGATACATGTTGCGCCCGGTCGTTTGCAGCGGCTGGAAGCCGGCATTTTGCAAAAGCTTGAGCAGGCTGCGGCGCGAGAAGAACTGAAAGTGTTTTGGGTGCTGCAGTTCGCTGACGGTGAAGCCGATCATGCCGAGCGCGCGATAGAGCCAAAACGCCGAGTTCGGCGTCGACAGCACCAGCCGGCCGCCGGGCTTGATGACGCGGAACATCTCGCCGGCGAGAATTTCCGGCGACGTCATGTGCTCGATCACCTCGGAGCAGAACGCGAGATCGAACGTGCCGTCCGGGTAATCGATGCCGCTTTCGAGATCGACGACGTGGCCGTCGAAGCCGTGGCTGCGATAGCGCGCGATCCCCTCCTCGGAAATATCAACGCCGCGCACCTTGTGGCCCTTGGCGGCGAGCGCCAACGAATTGCTGCCGGAGCCGCAGCCGACGTCGAGGATATCGAGCGGCGCGTCGTCGGGAACGCAATCGATCGTATAGATCTTGCTGGTGCGGGGGATTTCCGAACCTTGGGTATATTTCCGGTCGTAAAACGCCTGAATGCTTTGGTGCATGGCGCTGCTGTTGCGGTAGCGCAAATAGGTTCCGATGCGAGTCGTTATAAATTAAGCAAGCTACATCGTGCAACCGTGCTCAGCTGCGGAAAACGGCCGCCCGCCGTTGGGCGCCCTCGGCAAATCGCACTCCGGCGGCCGCCACAATCGCCAGCAACAGCACCAAAAAAACGACAATCCAAACGAAGTTGTCGACCATGACCAACGGGTTCGGGAGGACCAGCCAATTCGGCAGCCACGAGAAGATGATAAGAAACGGAATCACGCGAAGCGTCGGCAGCAGCGTCGCCCGCGCGTCCGCATTCCATGCCACCAAGATCGCCAGGAATACAACCGCCGCAGCCGGTATGAGCACGTTCCAGATCGGCAGGCCGCTAAACAGGCCGCCGAAAAACTGCCGTAGCGCTCGCCAAGCCCAGAACGGCTTGGTGACGAAAAACGTGTGCGCCACAAACCCGGGATCGCTCCGCAAGAAATCGAAGAATGCGATCCGGGTGAATTTCTCGAGCGCGGTTCGCCTGGGCCAACCATCGCCGCGCAGATATTGTTGCCGTTCCTCGGGCGGCAATTTCATGATGGCGACGCGAGCCACCTCCTCGGGCATCATGTCGCCCTTGTAGTTATCCACCGAAGCCAGGTATTTGGCTTCCCATTTGGGATTGATCTGCAGCGAAGTCAGCATGCCCTGCCAGAACATATGCCGCGGCACATCGCCCTGGACGCCGTAGAGCGGATGCAGGGTCACTGTGGCCAAGATTTGCCCCGAGAAGAGAACGACGAGAAAGGCGACCAGGACGAATGCCGAGCGCGATTGCCGCCAATCGCCGAGCGATCGCAGCGAGCGGCCGCGGCGCAACGCCAACGCTGCGATCGTCAACCAGAAGGCCGACAATGCCAGCACGGCCCAAACGACCGGCGAGCGGATTTGCAGGGCAAATGCGAAGATCGCCGCCTGCAGGACGACGACGCCGTAATCGAGCGGACCGAGCCGGTAACGCGGTCGCGTCCACATGACGATCACGTGCAGCAATGGAATGGCGGCAAGCGTGCCGAGGAACCTCGGGTCCTTCAGATCGATGCCGGGACCGTTGAAAAACCTGCTGTTACTGAGGAAATTCACGAAATCGGCGCAGACGACCGCATAGAGTGCAAGCGTCACCGCGACAACGGCGATCATGGCGCCGACGCTACGCCAGTGGCCAATGCCGTAAAGCACCAGCGATACCGTCACGATGACGAAGTAAAGGTATGTCAGCGCCGGGATATTCACCCCAAAGGTCCGAAACGCCAGGTAGGTATAAGTGCCGAGCCCGGTGTCTTCTCCGGCAAAGCCCATGAGGTCGCCATAGTCGCCGTGAATGTCGGCAGGCGCCGGCGGCGGCAAATCGATCGTTTGCGCCCGTACCAATGCAGACTGCAGCAACTGCGCATCGCGAAGATTGTCGGGAAACCGCACGTTCAACTCGGGGGGCAGATCCTGCGCGAGGCCTGCCCCCTTGAGGGTGTCAAAGATCCGCCGGTCGATGGCAGAACCGCCAATTCCAAACCTCATTTTCGTCATGGCGGCGCTTATGCCATAGAGCTCGCGGGTCCATCCCTGCTGCGACAGGGTGCTGACGAGGTTCTTTTCAAGCGAGGTCCAAAGCATCGCTCCGAGCAGCAAAAGCGCCACGGCAAATGCGGAACAGGACGCCAGCCAAGCCGTGCTGTCGCGGCCGGTTGCCGCTGCAGAAGCTTCGCTGGCTGCCGATGGAGAGGTCACTGGTTTCCAGAATGTTGAAGATAGCGCGAGCATCGAACGGCGACGGCTGCCCCAATCACCAGCCATAGCACCAAAAAAACGACGATCCAGACGAAATTGTCGATCATGACCATCGGGTTGAGGATCACCAGCCAATTCGGCAGCCAGGCGACGAGGATAAAGAATGGAAGCACGCCGGCCGTCGGCAAGAGCGTCGCCAGTGCGTCCGCGTGCCACACCACCAAGACCACCAGGAACAGGACCGCCGCAGCCGGCACGAGCGTGCTCCAGATCGGCAAGCCGGAAAAAAGCCCGCCAAAGAACTGCTGCTCCGATCGCCACGCCCGTGCCGGCTTGTCGATGAAAAACGTATGCGCGACAAATTTTGGATCGCTGCGCAGAATGTCGAAGAAGGCCAGCCGGGTGAATTTTTCGAGCGCGGTCCGCTTCGGCCAACCATCGCCGCGCAGATATTGCTGCCGCTCCTCGGGCGGCAACTTCATGATCGCAATGCGGGCCGCCGCCTCCGGCATCATGTCGTCCGTATAGTTATCCACCGAGGCGCGGTATTTCTTGTCCCATTCAGGCTCGAGCTGCAGCGAAGACAACAAGCCCTGCCAGAACATATGCCGCGGCACATCGCCTTGTGCACGGTAGAGCGGATGTAGAGTTGCGGCGGCCAAGAGCTGCGCCGTGAAGAGAACGGCGAGAAAGGTGATCGGGATGAGCGCCGAGCGTGATTGCCGCCAATCGCCGAGCGACCGTAGTGAGCGGCCGCGGCGCAATGCCAGCACGCCGGCCGTCAACCAGAAGGCCGACAAGGCCAGCACGGCCCAGATGACCGGTGAGCGGATTTGCAGGGCAAAAGCGAAAATCGCTGCCTGCAGGGCGACGACGACATAGTCGAGCGGGCCGAGCCGATAACGCGGCCGCGTCGACATGACAATCATGTGCAGCACCGGAACGGCAGCAAGCGTGCCAAGGAATCTCGGGTCCTTCAAATCAAGGCCGGGGCCGCCGAAGAGCTTGCTGGAACCGAGGAAATTCACGAAATCGGCGCAGACGAGCACATAAAGCGCCAACGTCATCGCGACGACCGCCGCCATGGCGCCGACGCTGCGCCAATGACCGACCCCATAAAGTACCAACGATGCCGTCACGATGACGAAATAAAGGTAGGTCAGCGCCGGGATATTCACCCCAAAAATTCTAAACGCTAGGTAATTATAAGTGCCGAGTCCGGTGTCTTCACCGGAAAAACCGACGAGACCAATGTAGTCACCCCCGGCGTTCGCTGGCGCCGGCGGCGGCAAATCGATGTTTAGCGCTTGCATCAATGCGGACTGCTGCAACTTCGCATCGCGAAGATTGTCGGGATACCGCACACCGAGTGCTGGATCCGGATTGCTCGTGAGGCCGCCCCCCTCGAGCGTAGCGAAGAGCCGCTGGTCGATGGCGGAGCCGCCGATGCCAAACCGAAGTTTTGTCAGCGCGGCGCTGATGCCGTAAAGTTCGCGAGTCCACCCCTGCTGCGTCATGGTGCTGACGAGGTTCTTTTCAAGCAAGGTCCAAAACATCGCCCCGAGCAACAGGAGCGCGACGGCAAATGCGCAACCGGACGCGAGCCAAGCCTTTCTGCCGCGGTCGGATGCAGAAGCTTCGCTGGCTGCCGATGGGGAAGTCACGGGTTTCCAGAATGTTGAAGATAGCGCAAGCGTCGAACAGCGACGGCTGCCCCAATCACCAGCCATAGCACCAAAAAAACGACGATCCAGACGAAATTGTCGATCATGACCATCGGGTTGAGGAGCACCAGCCAATTCGGCAGCCAGGCGACGATAATAAAGAATGGAAGGACGCCGGCCGTCGGCAAGAGCGTCGCCAGTGCGTCCGCGTGCCACACCACCAAGACCACCAGGAACAGGACCGCCGCAGCCGGCACGAGCGCGTTCCACATCGGCAAGCCGGAAAAAAGCCCGCCAAAGAACTGCTGCTCCGATCGCCAAGCCCGTGCCGGCTTGTCGATGAAAAACGTATGCGCGACAAATTCTGGGTCGTTGCGCAGAATGTCGAAGAAGGCCAGCCGGGTGAATTTCTCGAGCGCGATCCGCTTCGTCGAGCCGTCGCGGTTGAGATATTGCTGCCGCTCCTCGGGCGGCAATTTCATGATGGCGATGCGGGCTACCTGCGCGGGCATCGCATCGTCCGTGGCCCCGTTCACCGAGGCGCCGTATTTCTTGTCCCATTCAGGCTCGAGCTGCAGCGAAGACAGCAGACCCTGCCAGAACATATGCCGCGGTACATCGCCCTGCGCGCGGTAAACCGGATGCAGAGTGACAGCGGCCAAGAGCTGCCCCGAGAGGAGAACCGCGAGAACGACGGCCGGCAGCAGCGCCGAGCGCGATTGTCGCCAATCCCAGAGCGACCGCATTGAGCGGCCGCGGCGCAATGCCAGCACGCCGGCCGTCGACCAGAAGACCGACAATGCCAGCACGGCCCAAATGACCGGTGAGCGGATTTGCAGGGCAAAAGAGAAAATCGCTGCCTGCAGGGCGACGACGGCATAATCGAGCGGACCGAGCCGGTAACGCGGCCGCGTCCACATGACGATCATGTGCAGCAACGGAATGGCCGCAAGAGTGCCGAGAAACCTCGGGTCCTTCGCATCAATGCCGGGACCGTGGTAAATGGCGCTGGAAACGAGTAAATTCAGGAAATTCGCGCAGATGACCGCGTAAAGCGCAAGCGTCACCGCGACAACAGCGGCCATGGCGCCGACGCTGCGCCAATGACCAATACCGTAAAGCACCAACGATGCTGTCAGGATAACGAAATAAAGATATGTCAGCGCCGGGACATTCACCCCAAAAAACCGAAACGCCAGGTCATCATAGGTGCCAAGCCCGATGTCCTCTCCGGAAAAACCGATGAGGTCGGTATAGTCGCCCTCGGCGTTGGCGGACCGCGGCGACGGCAGATCGATGGTTCGCGCCTGGACCAACGCGGACTGCAGCAACCGCGCATCGCGGAGGTTGTCCGGATACCGCACGCCGGAGGCGGGATCCGGCTCGCTGGTGAGGCCGCTTCTCATGAGCGTAGCAAGGAGCCGCTGGTCGACGGCAGCGCCGCCGACGCCGAACCGCAGTTTTGTCAGCGCCGCGCTGATGGCGTAAAGTTGGCGGCTCCACCCTTGCTCCGTCATGGTGCTGACGAGGTTCTTTTCAAACAAGGTCCAAAGCATCGCCCCGAGCAGCAGGAGCGCGACGGCGAATGCGCAACCGGACGCGAGCCAAGCCTTTCTGCCGCGGTCGGGTGCAGAACCTTCGCTTGCTGCCGATGGAGAGGTCACGGGTTTCCGAAATGTTGAAGATAGCGGCGGCCAAGACACTTGATCTTTTTGCAATCGCGACGCAAGAGCCGTGCAAGCCGCGGGCCGGCGGCCGGAACGACGAGACCACGCGCCCGGCATCCATGAGTGACCAGCCATGAGCCGCGCTGTCATCCTCGCCGGCGGACGGGGGACCCGCCTGCATCCGTTCACCATCGCGCTGCCAAAACCGCTGGTGCCGATCGGCGATCAACCGATCCTCGAAATCGTCATCCGGCAGCTGATCGCCTGCGGCTTTTCCCACGTCACGCTCGCCGTCAATCATCAGGCCGAGATCATTCGCGCCTATTTCGGCGATGGCGGCCGCTGGAACATCAAGATCGACTATTCGGTGGAAAAAAAGCCGCTCAGCACCATGGCGCCGCTGCGCTTGATCCCGGATTTGCCCGACGATTTCCTGGTCATGAACGGAGATGTCCTGACCGATCTGGCATTCGATCGCTTTCTCGAGGAGCATAGGAAAGGCAAGCAGCTCTTTACGATATCCGCCGCAGCCCGCGAACAGACGATAGACTATGGCGTGCTGCAAACGGGCACGAACGGCTACCTCACCGGCTTCGAGGAGAAGCCCAAAATCCCCTATTGCGTCAGCATGGGCGTGTATTGCGTCAACAAGAAAGTTCTCGATTTGATTCCAGACGGGGAAGCATTCGGTTTCGACCAGCTGATGTTGAAAATGATCGCCGATCGCCAGCGCGTCCGTATCGTGGTGCACGACGGATATTGGCTGGATATCGGGCGGCCTGACGACTATCAGAAGGCCCTTGAGGATTGGCCTAAACTGCGTACAAAGCTCAAGGGATGACAGTGATGCGAAACCTCGACATCGTATGTCCGGTCTTTCGCGAGGAAGAGATGATCGCGCTCTTCCATCGTCAGCTGTCGACCGCGCTTGAACCGCTCAATCAGCGCTATCGGATTCGGATCATCTACGTTCTGGATCCGGCACCCGACAGGACGGAAGCGTTGCTCTGTTCGATCACCGCAGCCGATCCTCGCGTCGAAGTCCTCGTCATGTCGCGCCGGTTCGGCCATCAGGCGGCGCTCATCGCGGGCATCGATTGCAGCCGCGGCGACGCCGTGGTCATGCTCGACAGCGACATGCAGCATCCACCCGAGCTCATTCCGCAGCTTGTGGACCAATGGGAACACGGCGCCGACATCGTGCAGATGATCCGCCAAGATGGCTCCGAGACCCGCCTGCTCAAACGCCTCACGTCGCGCTGGTTCTACCATTTGCTGCAGAAAGTGGGCGCGGTGGATTTACCCGCGGGCGCCTCCGACTACCGGTTGCTGTCGCAACGCGTTGCCGCGGTCGTGCGCGGGCAGATCACCGAACGAAATCCATTTTTGCGCGGCCTGGTATCCTGGGTCGGGTTCAACATCGTTCACTTGCCGTTCAAGCCCAGCCCGCGCCAGGGCGGGCGCTCCCATTATCGCTCTTCGACCCTGATCAATTTCGCCCTGAACGGCCTCTGCTCTTTTTCCAAGCTGCCGCTGCGGTTTTGCGTCGGCTTGGGGATGGCTATTGCTTTTTTGAGCTTCTTGGGCGGCTTCATCGAGATCATCTTCTATATGCTGGGAGCAATCGAGGTGCCGGGCTGGTCCTCGTTGATTGCCGCGGTGTGTTTCCTCAGCGGCGTGCAACTGTTTTTTCTCGGCGTCATCGGCGAATATATCGGGCTCATTTTCGACGAAGTGAAAGGCCGGCCCAGATACATCGCCGATCGCCGCTACACCAACGGCAGGCTTGAGCGATGCGAGGGTGCCGAACGAACGTCGGCAGCCTACATCGCACCAGGCGACGCCGTAGCCGATGAACGAGTAGAGCCGTTATGAACAGGGCAGACCGCGCGAACCTGGCGCGCCCGTTCATTGCCGGAACGGACACTGCAGAGCTGACCTCGATTGTCACCGGCCGGACCGAATCGCTTTTTGCAAGCGATCTGGAGGCGAGCCGCGACCGCGTCTTTGCCAAAGTGCGCGATCGCCGAATTCTGGTCGTCGGCGGTGCCGGCTCCATCGGCGCGGCCACGGTTCGAATCATCCTCGATTATCGTCCGTCCGCCCTGCACGTCGTCGATCACAACGAGAATTATCTCGCCGAGCTGGTCCGCGAGTTGCGCGGCCGGTCGGCCGGCATTCCCGATATCGACTTTCGCGCCCTGCCGCTCGATTACGGCGGCCCCGTCATGGAACGCCTTTTGGCGGATTCGCCGCCATACGACCTGGTGTTGAACTTCGCGGCGCTCAAACATGTCCGCTCGGAAAAGGACATTTATTCAGTCCTGCAAATGTTCGACACCAATCTCGTCAAACATATTCGCTTCAAGCGCTGGCTTGCCGAATATCGCCACGGCGCGACCTATTTCGCGGTATCGACCGACAAGGCGGCCAACCCCGTCAGCCTGATGGGAGCCAGCAAGCGCCTGATGGAGGACCTGATCTTCGAGGTCGCCGCTGAAAGCTGGCAATCGACCACCTCGGCGCGATTTGCCAATGTGGCCTTCTCCAACGGCAGCCTGCTGCAAGGCTTTGGCTATCGGCTGGCCAAACGGCAGCCGCTCGCGGTGCCGGGCGACACGCGGCGCTATTTCATTTCTCATCAGGAGGCCGGCGAGCTTTGCCTGCTGGCAACGTGCCGGATTGCGGACAATCACATCGCCGTGCCGCGCGTGGACGGCACGCTGCAACTGCAATTGTTGGAAGATACCGCCTGCGCCTGTCTTGAACACTGGGGCTTGCGCGCGGAGCGCTACCGCGATGAAGCGCAGGCGCGCAACGACGTCGAACGGCTGGCACGGGAAGGCCGCTGGCCATTGCTGCTCACGCCATTGGATACCGGCGGCGAGAAGCCTTTCGAGGAATTTGTCGGAGCCGGCGAGGCCGCAACCGATTGCGGCCTGCTCAATGTATCGGCACTGCGTCACATTTCCGGCTTGGTCACCGAGCAAAAATTATTCGATCGTATCGCGCGCTGGGTGGAAGAACCCGGCCTTGCGATCGCCAAAGCCGAGTTCATCAGCACGATCTCCGCTGCCTTGCCGAACTTCCGTCATTCGCAGTCCGAACGAAATCTGGATCAGCGATTGTGACAAAGGACGACACCCGCTCTGCGGCGGTATTGGCCGCCGCGAAAGCTCCGGTTCTCGCCATCGCGAATTGTCTCGTCTGTGGCGGCCGCATGCAGCCGGGCAGCCTGCAAGGTCTGGTCAAGTGCGACGCTTGCGGTTTCGTTTCCGCCAATTTGACGCTCACGGATGCGGAAGTGGCCGCGCTCTACGATCGCGGTTATTTTCACGGCGATGAGTATCTGGACTATGTCGCCGAAGAGGAGAGTCTTCGGCTGAATTTCAACGGCCGGCTGCGCACCTTGCAGCACGTCGTTCCGGATCTTCGCGAGCGCGATATTTTCGAGATCGGCTGTGCTTACGGCTTTTTTCTCGACGAGGCGCGGCATTTTGCGAAATCGGTCGCGGGAATCGACATTTCGCAGGATGCGATCGCTTATGGCCGCAGCCGGTTTGGATTGGATATCGACCAAGGCGATTATCTCAACCGCGAGCTCGGCAAAAAATACGGCGTTATCGCCATGTGGGACACCGTGGAGCATCTGCAGCGTCCGGATCTTTTCATCGCCAAAGCCAAAGACGATCTGCAGCCTGGAGGCGTCCTGGCGCTGACCACCGGCGACATCGGCAGCGTGAATGCCCGGTTACGCGGGCACAAGTGGCGCATGATCCATCCGCCGACCCACCTGCATTATTTTTCCGCCGGCACTATGAGGTCGTTGCTCGACCGGCACGGCTTTGACGTCGTTCATCTCAGCCATCCTGGAATTTCGCGAAAACTGCGTTCGATTCTCTATTATGTTCTGGTGTGGCGGACGCCAAAGACCCGTCTTTACGATGCGCTGAGCCGTTGGCGCGTGTTCGATCTGCCCATCAATGTCAACATGTTCGATATCATGTATGTCATCGCGCGACGCCGATGAGACGGGATTGCAAGTAAACCGGCGCCGCCGGTGATCAATACGGTTTTCATCATCGCAACGTGCCCCGGCCGATCGCCGCAACCTTGAATCCCGCGTCCCGCAAGGATCGCAGCTGCTGCCGGCTCAGCACGCCGTTGGCATCGAGCACGACCGGCCGCTGCGCGCCGCACCATCCCGCAAGGTCGATGGCGCGGTACTGCTTGTGCCCGACGGCGAGGATCACCGCGTCGAAGCCACCGGCATCGGGCAGATCGCGATGCAACGGCACGCCGATCTCGGCATCGACCAGAGGATCGGCGAAAGCGACCGTCGCCCGCTTTTCGGCCAGCATGTCCGCCAGCGTGAGCGCCGGCGAATGACGGGTATCGCCGACGTCCTCGCGATAGCTTGCGCCAAGGATGAGAAC
>Ga0070731_10004739_pt1 | contig 11516 bp, 12 predicted proteins | sample Coa_R1_2_FD_66448 | JGI IMG/M metagenome (GOLD analysis project Ga0070731, IMG submission 66448) | Surface soil microbial communities from Centralia Pennsylvania, which are recovering from an underground coalmine fire - Coalmine... | ecosystem: Environmental > Terrestrial > Soil > Unclassified ... | reverse complement strand
AAGAAGTCCGAAGCTTAGGTCGTTATCCCCCGAATCCTCCCGCCGTGGGTGTCCGGCTGGAGTGCGCGCGAAGGGACGGATAGACTATCGTGGGGCGTGCGCCATTGCGTGCGGCTTCGGATGAGGGCCTTGCTATGTACCTTCTTGGCTTTCCCCTGCTGATTATTCCCTTCGCCATCTACAACATCGTGGCGCTTATTCTCGCTCAGCCGGATACTATCTGGACCACGGAGGCATACTCCGTGCCGATGACGTCCGGCGAAGTGTGGAAGCTGACTTGGGAGGATATTATAGTTGCCGGCTCCATTCTTTTGCTCTGGGTCGAAGTCATAAAGTCGACCCGGATCGGAGTTCGGGCAATCATTGATCACGTTCTGTCGATGGTCTTGTTCGTCGCCATGCTGGTCGAGTTTCTTCTGGTCAAGGCCGCAGGTACTTCGACGTTTTTTCTGCTGCTGATCATCAGTCTGGTCGATGTGCTCGCCGGGTTCATTATCAGCATCCGCAGCTCGCAGCGGCAGGTTGAAGTCGAAAACACCGCGAAGATATGAGCAGTGCCGTTTCGGCGCTGAATTTACTTGGCCGCTGGGCGGGTTGCACGACGAAGCAGCACGGAGGCTGGAAGCACGGGACTGCAACTATTTACTGGGCGTGCCCGTCGGTCTTGTCTCAACTGAGCGGCCCTGGCTAAACAACCTGGCGAGAGCGATTTGAAATCAGCTTCCGTCCGAGTCCTTGACGCTCAGCCGGTCGACTTTCTTCTGCATCTCTTCAAGCTGACGCTTCAGATCGTCGATGTCGCCGGACTTGGACGGAGACTTTTCAGACTCGCCCGCGCCGCTGGCCTGGCTTTCCCGCCTCGCAAACGGTGCGAACATCGCAAATGCGCGCTCGAACATTTCCATGTTCCGCCGGACTTGTTCCTCCAGCGAAGTGAACGCGCCGACGCCGAACGCTTGCGCCATTTGCTGACGGAATTTCTCCTGCTCGCGGGTAAGCGACTCGATGGAGACTTCGAGATAGCGCGGAACCAGCATCTGCATGCTGTCACCGTAAAACCGTATCAGCTGGCGCAGAAACGCAATCGGCAGCAGATTCTGCCCTTCTTTGTTCTCCTGCTCGAAGATGATCTGCGCCAGCACCGAACGAGTAATGTCCTCACTGGTCTTGGCGTCATAGACGACAAAGTCCTCGCCGTTCTTGACCATCGCGGCAAGGTCTTCGAGCGTCACGTAGGTGCTTGTTCCAGTGTTGTAGAGGCGCCGATTGGCGTACTTCTTGATCGTGACCGGCTCAGCGGTTTTGGTAATGGTTTCAGACATGAGTGCCTTGCAGCAGCGTCGAGGGACCACGTAGCTTTGTCATCAAAATAGGCGGTTTCCAGGGGCGCGGCTACCGTTTTGTGGCCGCCTGCCGCAATAAGCTCGCCTTTGGCTAAATGGCTCGTGCGCCTTTTGCCTTGTGGGCTGCGGATCGCGTCCTTATGACATATATCGAGATCAGCTCGCGGGGAGCCCGCGCGTGACGTAATTCCCCATAGTCCGGAAGGAACCTCCCATGAAAGACGACATCGTCATTGCCAGTGCGACGCGCACGCCGGTTGGGTCATTTAATGGCGCGTTCGCGTCGCTGCCCGCCCACGAGCTCGGTAAGGCCGCCATCAAGGCGGCGATGTTCCAGGCCGGCGTCGAGCCGACGCGCGTCTCCGAGGTGATCATGGGTCAAATCCTGACCGCCGGAGAGGGCCAGAATCCCGCTCGCCAGGCTTCGATTGCCGCCGGCGTCCCGGTCGAGGTACCGGCGTGGGGCGTCAACCAGCTCTGCGGCTCAGGCCTGCGTTCGGTGGCGCTCGGATACCAGGCGATTGTCAATGGAGATTCGGAAATCGTGGTGGCTGGCGGCCAGGAATCCATGAGCATGGCGCCGCACTGCGCCCATCTCCGCAACGGCGTGAAGATGGGCAATTTCGAGATGATCGACACCATGATCAAGGACGGCTTGTGGGATGCCTTCAACGGCTACCACATGGGTAACACCGCCGAAAATGTCGCTCGGCAATGGCAAATCACGCGCCAGCAACAAGACGAATTCGCCGTCGGCTCGCAGAACAAGGCCGAAGCCGCGCAGAAGGGCGGAAAATTCAAGGACGAAATCACGCCGGTGACGGTGAAGAGCCGCAAAGGCGATATCATCGTCGACAGCGACGAATATCCCAAGCATGGCACCACCCTTGAGGCGATCGGCAAGCTGCGTGCCGCTTTCGACAAAGAGGGTACTGTCACGGCAGGCAACGCCTCGGGCATCAATGACGGTGCCGGTGCGGTGGTGCTGATGAAGGCCAGCGAAGCCGCCAAGCTCGGCAAGACGCCGCTCGCCCGTATTGTGTCGTGGGCGCAGGCCGGCGTCGATCCGAAGATCATGGGTACCGGCCCGATCCCAGCCTCGCGCGCGGCGCTAAAGAAGGCCGGTTGGAACGTTGGCGACCTCGATCTCATCGAGGCCAATGAGGCGTTCGCGGCGCAAGCTTGCGCGGTCAACAAGGACCTGGGCTGGGACACCAAGAAGGTCAACGTCAATGGCGGTGCCATCGCCATTGGGCATCCGATCGGCGCCTCCGGCACGCGCGTATTGGTGACGCTGCTCTACGAGATGCAGAAGCGCAACGCCAAGAAGGGTCTGGCCACGCTCTGTATCGGCGGCGGCATGGGTATCGCCATGTGCGTGGAACGGTAGTCGACCGGAGTGCGTTCACTTTGGCGTCATGCCCGGCCTTGTGCCGGGCATCCACGTCTTTAAGCTGCACCGAAAGACGTCGATGGCCGGGACGGGCCATGACGAAGAGAAAACGATCAGGGAGGACATCATGCCCCGCGTCGCGTTGGTGACGGGCGGAACACGAGGCATCGGCGAAGCCATCTGCAAAGCGCTTCAGGCGGCAGGCTACAAGGTCGCCGCCAATTACGGCGGCAACGATGAGGCGGCGCAGAAATTCAAGGGAGCAACCGGCATCGCCGTCTACAAGTGGGACGTTTCCAATTATGAGGCCTGCGCGGCCGGCATCAAAAAGGTTGAGGCCGAGATCGGACCGATCGAAGTGCTCGTCAACAATGCAGGCATTACCCGCGATGCCATGTTCCATCGCATGAAGCCCGAGCAATGGAACGAAGTGATCACCACCAATCTCGGCTCGCTGTTCAACATGACGCATCAGGTTTTCGGCGGCATGCGCGACCGCAAATTCGGCCGAGTGATCAATATTTCCTCGATCAACGGCCAAAAGGGTCAGATGGGCCAGGTCAATTACTCGGCCGCGAAAGCCGGCGAACTTGGCTTCACCAAGGCGCTGGCGCAGGAGGGCGCGCGTGCGGGTATCACCGTCAACGCCATTTGCCCCGGCTATATCGCCACCGACATGGTGAAAGCGATGTCGCAGGAGGTGCTGCAAAAGAACGTATTGCCGCAAATCCCCATAGGCAGGCTCGGCGAGCCCGAGGAAATTGGACGCTGCGTTGTTTTTCTGGCGTCTGACGATGCCGGGCTGATCACCGGCTCGACGCTCACGGCCAATGGTGGACAGTATTTCGCCTAGATGTTTGGATGGAATTGGGTGCGTAACGCAAGGACGGACGATGACCGCTATCAGCTTCACGCTCAACGGCCTTCCGGTCTCGACCGACATCGAGCCACATCGAAACGTCGTCGAGCTGCTGCAGCGTTTCGATCTGTTCGGCGCGCGCGAAAGCTGCGGCCAGGGGCTTTGCGGCTGCTGCACAGTGCTTGTCGATGACAAACCGGTCTCCGGCTGTCTCTACTTTGCGGTCTGGGTGGATGGAAAGGATGTCACCACCGTCGAAGCGCTTGATGCTGACGGCCAGTTATCGCCGGTTCAGCAGGCCTTCATCGACACCGGCGCGTTCCAATGCGGCTACTGCACTCCCGGCTTCATCCTCATGGCGCATCAGTTACTGAAAGAGCATCCGAACCCCAGCGATGACGACATCCGCCATTATCTCTCCGGCAACCTTTGCCGTTGCGCGGCCTATCCGGAGATCATCGAGGCCGTAAAGATGGCGGCAGCGAAACGGTAATGGATGCGGCTGGTTGCCGCTTTTGGCGTGACCAAAACTGAGATTGATGACGGTCGTCGCCGGTGATCACTGGCCGAGTATCGGCAGCAGAGCATCCCAGATTGTGTTTTTCATCTGCACGAACGTCGGCTGGTCGAAGACCGTAGCCGGCTCAGCTCGCTTCTCACCCTTGGTAACCAGCTGCGCGATCCAGATATCGCCGTCTGTCTGATAAAGGTTGCCGTTGCCGTTACGACCCATCAGCGTCGGGCCGACGCCTGACACGCTGTATTGTGTCGTCACCATGCCGGCGGTCTTGAGATCATCGATCAGGAAGGCTCGCTCCTGATCGATCCGCGGCGCAATGCGGTGCGTTACCTGTCCGGTGTAGTGGCTCAGTCCGACGCCGCGATCGTAGGTGGAAGCGCCGAGCCAGATCGGCCGGCCTTCGGCACCATTCTCGAGAGCAAGCCAGAGCCGCACGTGATGGCGGTGGTCGGCGCTCACACCGTCAGCTTTCTGGTAGGCCAGGTCCTGAACGCGCCCTTCATAATAGAGCGGGCTGATTGGCGCGGTTTTGTATGGGCGATCCAGCAACACGCTGCCGACGATGCCAACGCATGTTCGAAGGGTAATGTCGTCGGCGGCAAACCATCCGGCTTCATGCATCGCGCATACAAGGTCTTCCTTGTCGCCGACGAAACCTACGTTGATCGGATCGCCCGGGATATTTTGCTTCGTCGCCGTCAGAACCGGCTTGGTGGCCAGGCCGGGTTGGCGCCGATGATACGTCCATGCCATCGGCAGCACGATGTAGGCCAACACCGCGTACGTTGCGGCCAGTACGGAAATGACCGTCGCAATGAGCAGCACATCGGAGTCCGAAAGCGCAGCCATTGTGTACCTGGATTGTCACCTACGCGTTCAGCGCGTCCATAAATCGTTGCTTGATCGCATGCCCGTCGCGCAGCGGAAGGACACGCGGCACGTCTTCCTCTTTGAGGCGAGCATTGACGAGGATCGGTCCCTCGCCGGCATGCAGCAGCTCGCGCACGCCCGCGGCGTCATCCATCCGCGAAACCGCACGCGCATGCTTGAAGCGGCAGGCCAGCGCCATGGCCACAAGATCGATGCCGGATCGCGTGTGACTCGGCTGCATGCCGGTCTCACCGTAATGGGCGTTGTCGAGCACGACGATGGCGAGATTGCTGGGTTGCTTGACGCCGATGGTCGCGAGGCTGCCGATGCCCATCAGCATGTCACCATCTCCGGTGAGGACCGCGACCCGGCGGCTAGGCTGCGCCAGCGCCAAGCCGAGGCCAATCATCGCGGTGCCCCCCATAGCGCCCCAGAGATAGAAGTTGAGCGGATTGTCTCCGGCCGCAGCCACGTCGTAAGTCGCCGAGCCGAGACCGCTGACAACCAGAAGGTTTCCCCGATCAATCAGCAGCCGCTGCACAAGGTCGCGCCGGTCGAGCATCTTTGCTCCTATCGGGTCCATTGCTTGCGGCCGATCAGCCGCTGGGCGAGCAGGATCGCCACCTGGAGGTTGCCGTCGAACGCCGTGTCGCAGCCGGCGCCGACGATATCGTCGACGTCCTCTGGGTTTTCCACCCGGTAAGTGAGAAAGCCGGCGAGGCGCAGGACCTCCTCGGTGATCGCCCCCATGGGCACTTGCCATGGGTTGAATTCACCGAACTCGCCGCGCATGGTCACAAGAATAACGCAACCGAAGCCGCAGTTGCGCAGCAGCGAAAACATGTTGATGCAATTGCCGACGCCGCTCGATTGCATCAGCAGTGCCGCGCGCTGGCCGCCAAGGGCTGCGCCGGCGACAAGGCCGACGCCTTCCTCTTCGGTGGTGAGCACCACGTCGGCGATGTTTGGATCGTTCTGACACAGCGCGATCAGCCGGCTATGGCCGGCGTCGGGCACATATCCGATCTGCCTTATGCCGACACGGCGGAAATGCGCGTAAATCGCGTCCGGCCAGGATGTTTCGATGTCCGCTGGCGTTTGCAATTTGCTTTCCTCGCTGTCAGGCGTTGCTCGGCGGCGGTGCTGCGCGTCCGCGGATCATATCCGCCGCTTTCTCGGCGATCATGATCACGGGCGCATTGATATTGCCGCCGACGAGATCGGGAAATACTGACGCGTCGACCACGCGCAGGCCCTGGACACCGCGCACCCGCAGTTCAGGATCGACGACGGAGTCGCTATCCGCGCCCATGCGGCAGGTGCCGGCTGGATGATGCACGGTGATGCCGGTCGAGCGGATGAAAGCGTCGATCTCCGCATCGGAGTTGAGCGGCATCATCTCGGAACCGACGAAGGATGCGAGCGCGGATTGCCGGCCGACGTCGCGCGCCATGCGCATGCCGGCGCGCAGCACTTTCAGATCGTCCTCGGCGCTGAAGAAATTCTGCTTGATGCGCACTGGGGTACGCGGATCGGCGGACGCAAGCGAGACGCTGCCGCGGCTTTGCGGCCGCAACAGTGCGACCCGGCAGGCAAATGAATCCGGGTAGGAGGGCAGGAACGGCGGCAGATAGGGCGTCGCCGCCATCGAGCCGGCGTTGAACAGGAATTGTATGTCGGGCAGCTTTGCGCCTGGGTCGGTTTTCAGGAAAGCAACGATTCCGCCCGGCACATCGCTCGCAAAGCCGGTGCCGAACAGATACGCCTTGGCGAGCTCGCGCACGATGCGGTCAAGCCGCATGGCTTCATGGAGTTTGCCGGGCTCCTTGCGGGAATACACAAGAGCAGCCGACATGTGATCCTGCAAATTCTTGCCGACGTTCGGCAGCGCCACTTTCACGTCGACGCTGTGGGCGCGGAGTTCGTCAGGGTCGCCTATTCCTGAAAGCATCAAGAGTTGTGGCGAGTTGATTACGCCGCCCGCGAGGATGACCTCGCGTCTTGCATGGACGCGGACCGCGGCGCCGGCGCGCGAGGTATATTCGACGCCGACTGCGCGGTCCCGGTCGAACATCACGCGGTTTACCAGCGCGCCAACTTCGACGCGCAGATTAGTCCGGCCCATCGCCGGCTTGAGGTAAGCGCGCGCGGCGCTGCAGCGGTTGCCATCGCGGATCGTCATCTGCCAGCGGCTGAACCCTTCCTGCTCGCGGCCATTGTAGTCGTCGGTCCAGGAATGTCCGGCGGCCGCACCGGCGGCCGCGTAGGCCTCGACGATCGGGTCGGCGAAACGTGTCGGTTGCGTGGTCAGTGGTCCATCGCTGCCGCGGTATTCGTTGGCGCCGCCGGCCCAGGATTCCTGGCGCCGGAAATAGGGCAGCACGTGCGCATACGACCATTGACCGAGGCCGCTCGCAGCCCAGCGGTCGTAGTCGCCACGATTGCCGCGCACATACGCCATGGCGTTGATCGATGAAGAGCCGCCAATCACCTTGCCGCGCGCGCACTCAATGCGCCGGCCGTTCATTCCCGGCTCGGGTTCGGAGAAGTACATCCAGTCGTGCATGCGCTTGATGAGCATGCGGCCCCAGCCGAGCGGGATGTGAATCCAGGGATCGCGGTCCCAGCCGCCGGCTTCCAGAACCAGGACGCTTCCATCCTCAGAGAGCCGGTTGGCCAGCGTGCAGCCGGCGGAACCGGCGCCCACGATGATGAAGTCGTATTCGGCTGTGCTGTCAGAGGGCGGCATTGCCGGTCACGCGTTGCTTGGTGCGAGCGCAGGGCGTCCGCGGATCATGTCGGCGGCTTTCTCGGCAATCATGATCACCACGGCGTTGATGTTGCCGCCGATCAGGTCCGGCATGACCGAGGCATCGACAACGCGCAGCGCCTCGACGCCGCGGACGCGCAATTCGGGATCGACGACGGAGTCGCTATCGCTGCCCATGCGGCAGGTGCCGATCGGATGATAGACGGTGATACCGGTCGCGCGGATGTGTTCGTCGATCTCAGCGTCGGTGTTGAGCGGCGTCACCTCGGAGCCGACGAATGGCGCGAGCGGCGATTGCCGGCCGACGTCGATCGCCATGCGCATGCCGGCGCGCAGCACTTTCAGATCGTCCTCCTCGCCCAGGAAGTTGAGTGCGATGCGCGCCGCTGCACGAGGGTCAGCAGAGCCCAGCGAAATGCGGCCGCGGCTCCTCGGCCGCAACAGCGCCACCCGGCAGCCGAACGTGTCGGCGAAGCTCGGCAGGAACGGCGGCAGGTAGGGCTGCGCGGCTAACGATCCGGCGCGGTACAGAAATTGGACATCTGGCAGTTTGGGATCGAGACCGGTCTTGAGGAAGGCCGTCACGCCGCCCGGCACATCGCTGGCGAAGCCCGTACCAAACAAATAAGCCTTGGCGAGATCGCGCAGAATGCGGTCGAGCCGCATTTGACGATAGAATATGCCCGGCGTTTTGCGCACGTAGCCGACGTCGGCGGACAAGTGATCCTGCAGGTTCTTGCCGACACCACCGAGTGGTACTTTTGCCTCGATGCCGTGGCTGTGAAGCTCTTCAGGCTCGCCGATACCCGATAGCATCAGAAGCTGCGGCGAGTTGATGGCGCCCCCAGCCAGAATAACTTCGCGCGTGGCATAGACCTGTTTGGTGGTTCCGCTGGCGTCAACATAATCGACCCCGATGGCACGAGGGCCTTCCAGCAACACGCGATTGACCAGCGCGCCCACTTCGACAGTGAGATTGGTGCGCGACAGCGCCGGCCGCAGGTAAGCGACGGCGGCGCTGCAGCGGCGGCCGTCGCGGATCGTCACCTGCCGCAGCGTAAAGCCTTCCTGCTGGCGGCCATTGAAGTCATCGGTCCAGCCGAAACCCGCGGCGGCGCCTGAGGCGGCGAACGCCTCGACGATCGGATCGACAACGCGCGTGTGGCGCGTCGACAGCGGGCCGTCGCCGCCGCGATATTGATCGGCGCCGCCTTCCCAGCTTTCTTGCCGGCGGAAGTAGGGCAGGACATTCGCGTAGGACCATTGCGTGAGGCCTGAATCCGCCCAGCGGTCGTAATCGCCGCGATGGCCGCGGACATAGGCCATGGCGTTGATCGAGGACGAACCGCCGATCACCTTGCCGCGGGGAATTTCGATCTTCCGGCCGTTCATGCCCGGTTCGGGCTCGGTCCAGTACATCCAGTCGTGCATGCGCCGCGCCATCATGCGGCCCCAGGCGAGTGGAATGTGAATCCAGGGATCGCGGTCCCAGCCGCCGGCCTCGAGCACGAGGACACGCGCGTCTTCGCTCAGCCGGTTCGCCAACGTGCAGCCGGCGGAGCCGGCGCCCACGATGACAAAATCATATTCGGTTGCATTGGCGGCGCGCGGCATGTCGGGGTTTCGTTCTTTTCTTGCTCGTTTCGGCCCCATCATCCGCAAATGCGCAGGCTTTGCAAATAGCGCATCGCTCAGTATTGTCCGAGCGCTCTACCTGAGAAGCAGAATACGGAGAAGCAGAATGGCCACCAGGCTTCGCCACATCGCAATCATCGTGCCCGATCCGGAGCAGTCAGCGAAGTTTTTCGAACAGGCCTTCGGCATGACGCGCGCCGGCAAAGCACGCCGCGGTATCTACATGACGGACGGGGTGATGAACGTTGCGCTGCTGAAGACCGAGGGCGATGAAAAGCCGGGCCTCTACCACTTCGGGATGTGGGTCGACGACCTTGACGAGGCGGAGAAGAAAGTCACGGCGGCCGGCGGCAGCTATCTGGCCGGACGGCCGACCTCGCCGAACTCGTTTTATGAGGCGAAGTATCGCGACCCCGACGGCGTGGTTTTCGACCTCACCCATAACGGCTGGGCCGGCGCCACCAAGGAAGTCGTGGCGAAGGCGTAACCTCGGACCGTCATCCTGAGGTGCCCGCGCGTGGCGTGGGCCTCGAAGAATGCGGCCTCTGCACCGAGGCCATCGCCCTTCGAGGCTTGCGGAGTTTATCATCGGGCCGGCCACTTCGGGCCGGACCCGTTGGCTCGCACCTCAGGGTGACGGACAGTAGCAATGCCCACCTATCCTAATCGCATCGTCGTCATCGGCGCCGGACCGGTTGGACTTTGTTTGTCGCTGGCGCTTGCCCAGGCTGAGATAAAAGTTTGCATCGTTGAAGCTCTGGGCGACGATAATTTTCTCGAACAGGTGCCGCGCGCTGGGACAAATCACCCGGCGACACTGGAAATGTACGATCGCATCGGGCTCTATCCGAAATTGGTGCCCCGCGGAATCATAGCACCGGTATTTCATTACTGGGACCGCCATGAAGGCAAGCTCATCGCGGCCTTCGATCACGCCTATCTGAAAGACGACACGCGCTTTCCGTACGTCTTGCAATGCGAGCGCATAAAAATCGTCGAAGAAGCGCTCAAGATGGCGAAAGCGCATCCCAACATTGACTTGCGCCTGCGGACCGAATTCATTTCTTTTGCGCAAGACACTGATGGTGTCGTCGCGCGCGTGCGCAACGCAGCGGGTGAGGAAGAGGTGATTGAGGGCCGCTACATCGTTAGCGGCGAGGGTGCACGCAGCCTCATCCGCAAGGATCTGGGAATCGCCTTTGAGGGTTTCACCTACGACGACCGCACCCTCAATATCGAAGTGGCTTACGATTTCACGAAGCACGGCTACGCCCACCGCAATTACATTTCGGATCCAACCGAATGGTCGAACCTGTTCCATTGGAAGGGCCCGCCCGATCGCTGGCGGGTCCATTTCCCGACTGATCCGAAAGCCGACGAAACAGCGCTCATGCAGCCGGAGGCATTACAGACGCGGCTGCAACGCTTCCTGCCGACCGGCCAGCCTTTCGAAATCGTCGCCAGCAATCTTTATATCGTGCATCAGCGCGTCGCTGATAAATTCCGTGTTGGCCGCGCTATCCTGGTGGGCGATTCCGCCCACGTGAACAGCCCGATCGGCGCCATGGGTATGAACAGCGGCGTTCACGACGCCATCAATCTCGCTGATAAACTGATCGCCATCGAGCGTCAGGAAATGGACGATACGGTGCTCGACCGCTACGAGCGGCAGCGCCGCCACGTGGCCGTCGCGCATACGCAGGCGCAAACCATCCGCAACAAGCGATTCCTGGCCGAACGGGATCCGGCGGTGCGGCAACGCAATCACGATGAGTTGCGGCGGACGGCGGATAACCGGGAGCTGGCGCGCAAGTTTTTGCTGCGCACGGCGCTGTTCGAGAGCTTGCGGGAAGCTGAGGCCATTGCCTGAAATTTGAAGTGGATCGGGCGGCGCTTGACGCTTTCGGCGGGCCGGCAGATGCTTACTGTCAATCGGACGCCGAGCGGGTACGCCCCGCGCCGCACAGGAGGATTTCATGGCTGCAAGGCTTCGCCACATCGCGCTGTCGGTTCCCGATCCGGACAAAGCGGCAAAGTTTTTCGAGGAGGCCTTCGGCATGAAGGTCGTCGGCAAGGCCGGCATCGGTTGTTACGTGTCGGACGGCACCGTCAACGTGGCGTTGCTG
>Ga0070731_10004738_pt1 | contig 11517 bp, 11 predicted proteins | sample Coa_R1_2_FD_66448 | JGI IMG/M metagenome (GOLD analysis project Ga0070731, IMG submission 66448) | Surface soil microbial communities from Centralia Pennsylvania, which are recovering from an underground coalmine fire - Coalmine... | ecosystem: Environmental > Terrestrial > Soil > Unclassified ... | reverse complement strand
CGCCCGCGAGGACGCCAGCCTCGCCGTCCGCCGCTACTTCACGATCCCGGGCCGCGACCCGTTCGACGAGATCGAGTGGGAGACGCGCGACGCGTACATCCCGGGCAAGGACAAGCCCGCGTTCGAGCAGAAGGGCGTCGAGTTCCCGAAGTTCTGGTCGCAGACCGCGACCAACATCGTCGCGCAGAAGTACTTCCGCGGCCGCATGTCTTCGCCCGAGCGCGAGCGCTCGGTGCGCCAGATGATCGGCCGCGTCGTCTCGACGATCGGTACGTGGGGCCGCAAGGGCGGCTACTTCGAGGGCGAGGCCGAGGCGAAGACCTTCGAGGACGAGCTGAAGGCGATCCTCGTCAACCAGATGGCGGCGTTCAATTCGCCGGTGTGGTTCAACGTCGGCTTCGAGGAGCGCCCGCAATGCTCGGCGTGCTTCATCCTCTCGATCGACGACTCGATGGACTCGATCCTCGACTGGATCCGGCGCGAGGGGATCATCTTCCGCGGCGGCTCAGGCTCGGGCGTGAACCTTTCGCCCTTGCGTTCGTCGAAGGAGCAGCTCTCGAAGGGCGGTTACGCGTCCGGGCCGGTCTCGTTCATGCGCGGCGCCGACGCCTCGGCAGGGACGATCAAGTCCGGCGGCAAGACCCGCCGGGCGGCGAAGATGGTCGTCCTCGACGTCGACCACCCCGACATCGACGAGTTCATCTGGTGCAAGGCACGCGAGGAGGAGAAGGCGCGCGTGCTCGAGCTCGCAGGCTACGACATGTCGCTCGACTCGCCCGACTGGGCGTCGATCCAGTACCAGAACGCCAACAACTCCGTGCGCGTCTCCGACTCGTTCATGTCCGCGGTCGAGAGTGACGCCGACTGGAACCTGACCGCACGCACCGACGGCTCCGTCGTCGAGACGATGAAGGCGCGCAAGCTGCTGCGCGACATGGCGGAGGCGGCCTGGCGCTGCGCCGACCCCGGCGTGCAATACGACACGACGATCAACTCGTGGCACACGCTGCCGAACACCGGCCGCATCAACGCCTCCAATCCGTGCAGCGAGTACATGTCGATCGACGACTCAGCATGCAACCTCGCCTCGCTCAACCTGATGAAGTTCCGCCGCGAGGACGGCGAGCTCGACGTCGAGGCGTTCGAGCACGCGGTCGACGTGGTCTTCCTTGCGCAGGAGATTCTCGTTGGCAACTCGTCGTACCCGACGCCGGAGATCGACCGCAACGCGAAGGCCTACCGGCAGCTAGGCCTCGGCTATGCGAACCTCGGCGCGCTCCTGATGGCGCGCGGACTGCCGTACGACTCGGACGCGGGCCGCGCGTACGCGGCGGCGGTGACCGCGCTGATGACCGGCCGCGCGTACCGGAAGTCGGCGGAGATCGCCGCGCGGATGGGGCCGTTTGCCGGCTACCGCCCGAACGCGGCCGCGATGATCGGCGTGGTCGCGAAGCACCGCGCCGCGGTCGGCAACATCGCGGCGCAGGAGACCGTGCCGTCGGACCTGCTCGGCGCCGCGCGCCGTTCGTGGGACGACGCCCTCGACCTCGGCGAGGTGCACGGCTACCGCAACGCGCAAGCGACGGTGCTCGCGCCGACCGGGACGATCAGCTTCATGATGGATTGCGACACGACCGGGGTCGAGCCCGACTTCTCGCTCGTCAAGTCGAAGAAGCTCGTCGGCGGCGGCGAGATCACGATCGTCAACAAGACCGTGCCGCTCGGGCTCGAGAAGGTCGGCTACTCGCCCCGCGAGGTCGACGAGGTCGTCGCGTACATCGACGAGCGCAACACGGTCGTCGGCGCGCCGTACGTGAAGACCGAGCACTACCCGGTCTTCGACTGCGCGATCGGCGAGCGGGCCGTCCACTACACCGGCCACGTGAAGATGATGGGCGCGATCCAGCCGTTCATCTCCGGCGCGATCTCGAAGACCGTGAACATGCCGGAGGCGGCCACGATCGACGACGTCGCACAGGTTTTCGTCGACGCATGGAGGCTCGGCGTCAAGGCGATCGCGATCTACCGCGACAACTGCAAGGTCGCACAGCCGCTCTCCGGCAAGAGCGACAAGACCGCGCTCGTACCGGCCGGCGCGCCCACGGCGGCGCCCCGGCGCCGCCGGCTGCCCGACGACCGCACCGAGATCGGCCGCAAGTTCCGCGTCGGCGAGTACGAGGGCTACATCCACGTCGGGCTGTTCGACGACGGCACGCCCGGCGACATCTTCGTCGACATCGCCAAGGAGGGAACGACCCTCGCCGGCCTGATGAACTCGTTCATGATCTCGGTCTCGCTGGGCCTCCAGTACGGCGTGCCGCTCGAGGTGTACGTGTCGAAGTTCGCGCACATGCGCTTCGAGCCATCGGGCGCGACGAACGATCCCGACATCCGCGCCGCGAAGTCGATCGTCGACTACGTCTTCCGCTGGATGGGAAAGAAGTTCCTCTCGGTCGACCAGCAGGAGGAGATCGGCATCCTCTCGCCCGAGGTGCGCGCGCGCATGGCAGCGGCGTATGCCAGCGGCTCGCCGGAGCCGCCCGTGCTGCCGGAGGTAGCGACCCCGGGCCAGACGGCGCTGTTCAACGCGCACGAAGACGCGATCGAGTGCTCCCGATGCGGCGGTCGGATGGTTCGCGCAGGCACGTGCTACACATGCCGCGACTGCGGCACCAGCACAGGCTGCGGCTAGACCGAGCCTGCGCGCCAGAGAACGAGTGTCTGACACCGGACGTGTCCGGGTGTCAGACACTCGCCGGTAGCCTGGATCGCGTGAACGAACGGGTCGCGCGGATCGGCCATCAAAGCGACGTGCAAGTCGTCTCGATCGAGCTCATCGAGCCCGCGAACCGGCGGGACTGAGCACGATGCAGGACCGGATCGAGCTTGCCGAGGGCGACATCACGCGTCACCCAGCCGACGCGATCGTCAACGCCGCGAACTCGACGCTGCTCGGAGGCGGCGGCGTCGACGGCGCGATCCACCGGGCCGGCGGGCCGGCGATTCTCGCCGAGTGCCGCACGCTCGGCGGCTGCGCGACGGGCGATGCCAAGGCGACGACCGCCGGCGAGCTGCCCGCGCGGTACGTGATCCACACGGTCGGTCCGATCTGGCGAGGCGGCAACGAGGACGAGGACGAGCTGCTCGCCTCCTGCCACCGCCGCTCGCTCGAGGTCGCCGCCGGCCTCGGCTGCGCGACCGTCGCCTTCCCCGCGATCTCGACCGGCGCATTCGGATTTCCGGTCGATCGTGCGGCTCGGATCGCCGTCCGGACGACCGTCGACGCGCTCGCAGAGCTGCCCGAGATCCGTCTCGTGACGTTCGTCCTCTTCGGTCGCGACGCGCGCGGCGCGTTCGAGCGCGCGCTCGACCTCGCCTAGTGCGGATCCTCCGTCTCCCGCACCGGCGCGCCGTAGCCGCCGACCTGCTCGCGCTGCTTGCGTTCGTCACCGTCGGCCTGGTCAACCACGACGGCCACGTGAGCGCAACCGGCTACGCGCGCGACTTCCTGCCGTTCGCCGCCTGCTGGCTCGTCGCTGCCGGCACGTTCGACCTCTATCGGCGGCCGCGCCTGCGCGCGTTCCTCGCGACGTGGGTGCTCGGCATCGTCGGAGGGGTGCTCGTACGTGCACTCGTCCGCCTGCACATCGACGGCGGGGACGCCGTCTTCGCCGCCGTCGCCCTCGCGTTCACGCTGCTGTTCGTCGTCGCGTTCCGAATCGCCGCGTCGGCCGTCGCGCGTCCGCGCGTCGGCTAGTGTCGAGCGCTCGGCTTCATGCCGACGAGGCGTAACGCGTTCGCCCGCCCACGGCGCGCTCGAGGAACGAGTTCACCGCCCAGTTCACCAGCCACACGATCACGACCACGCCGACGTACGTCCAGAAGCCGTGCACGCTGAAGTTGGGTGCGATACCGGCGGCGAGCGCGACCATCGCGATGTTGATGGCGAGGTAGAAGAGGCCGAAGGTGACGAGGATCAACGGGAGTGTCAGGATCGCCAGCACCGGTTTCAGCACCGCGTTCGCCAGGCCGAGCACCGCGGCGCCGATCAGGTAGGCAGCAGCGCCGTGGATGTGCACGCCGCCGAACAATCCGTTGGCGACCCAAAGCGCGAGGGCATTGACCCCCCAGGCGATCGCCAGACGCGCGAAGGTCATGCCTCGACTGTAGCGCGCGCCGCGCTGGCGTCAGAACCGGTTGTTCGGCACGTCGGGGGCGCCGGGCGGCGAGAGCAGGTAGTCGCCCTGCGTGCAGCCCCGCACGACGATCCCCTCGGCGCGCGTGGCGGCGCCCTTGCACGTACCGGTCCACCTCGTCACATGCGTCTTGCTGCCAAAGAAGACCGTGTCCGCACGCGAGAGCGCGATGCGGCAGACGCCGCTCCGCTCGATTTGGAACGTCAGCCGCGACAGCGTGTCGACGCCGTGGCCCACCACCGACAGGACGGCCGGGCGGCAGACGGTGTACGCCGTGTACAGGCACTGCGGCCCCCCTCCCGGCACGAAGAGCTGGTTGCCGTTCTGGACGCGGTAGGAGACCGTCCCGCAGCTCGCCGGCGTCGTTGCGCCACCGATCGCGGCGGTTGGGGCGGCGCACGCGGCAATCAAAGCGACCAGCGCCGCGGTGCGCACGGGCTCACGCCTTCCGGATCAGTGTGACCCCGTCACGGATCGTCAGCAGCACGGAGACGACCCGCGGATCGGCGAGCACGTGGTCGTTGAACCTGCGGATCGCCGCGAGCGACTCGCCCTCGCGGCCGCCGCCGTCGAGGACCTCGCCGCTCCAGAGCGTGTTGTCAGCCGCGATCACGCCGCGCTCCGAGAGCATCGGCAGCGTGGCCTCGTAGTAGTCGACGTAGCTCTCCTTGTCGGCGTCGATGAAGACGAGGTCGAATCGCCCCGAAAGCGTCGGGATCGCTTCGCCGGCCGGCCCGACACGTAGGTCGATCACGTCTGCGTACGGACTCGCAGCGAAATACCGCCGAGCCACGGCTGCGTGCTCCGCGTCGACCTCACAGGTGATGAGCTCGCCGTCGGTCGGCAGCGCTGAGGCCATGGCGAGCGCCGAGTAGCCGGTGAACGTCCCGAGCTCGAGTACGCGCCGCGCCCGGCTCAGGTAGACGAGCAGCTCGAGGAAGCGTCCCTCGAGCGTGCCGACCAGCATCTCCGCATCGGCGAAGCTCGCTTGTGTCTCGTCGACGAGCGCCGCGAGGTAGGGGGGCGGCGGGGTGGTGTGCGCCTCCGCGTAGTCGTCGATCCCGGGCAACGTGACCGGCTTCACCAAGGAGACCGTACCGATGCCGCGATTTGCATGCTCGCTGCGGACGTTTCGCCGACGCTGCTCTTGCACGGCCTCTACCGCTCGCATAGTTTGTGGCCCACACCGAGCACGGACGCGAGTAGGTCGAAGTCGTCCCAGGGGGCAAGAGGCCGAGCCCGCAGGGGTAGAGCGGAAGGTTCGCCGGGGCGACGGACGAAAGCGCACCGGCTCGGTGTGTTTCTTGCCGCCGCTCGCCGCCCGCGGCGCTCGATAGTGTCCGCCCGGTCGAACGGGGCCCACGATCGAGCAGAAGCCGATAGACAACGAGCACACTCTCGGGCCGGTCGCAGCCGGCGGTGTCGCAGAGGCTGTGGCGGCCCTGCCGCGCGCTTCCCTTCGCGTTCCGGCGCTGCCACGCCTCGTCCTCGGCGGGCGCTACCGGCGCGTGCTGCTCGCCGCCGTCGCGTTGGCTGCCTCGATCACCGTCGTCACGTGGACCGACGGGCTCGACTGGACGCCCGACCGGATGGTGCTCGTCTTCCTCGCGCCGGCGCTCGCGCTACGCCGCGCCCGCCGCTACCTGCTCGACTTCGTCCCCTTCGCCGTCATGATCTTCGCCTACGCCGAGCTCCGGGGCCTTGCGCACGTGATCGCGCCGCATCCGTACTACCGGCCCCAGCTCTGGCTCGAACGCGAGCTCTTCGGCGTCGTTCCCGCCGAGTGGCTGCAACAGCATTTCTGGCATGGCGTGCCGCATTGGTACGACCGCGTCGCGACACGCCTGCTCCAGCTCCACTTCGTAGTGCCGCCCTTGCTCGCCTTCGCCCTCTGGCTGCGGCGGCGCGCGCTCTTCTTCCGTTTCGCCTCGAGCATGGTCCTCTTGTCGTTCGCCGCCACGATCGTCTTCGCCGCCTTTCCGTCGGCGCCGCCGTGGGCGGCGGGTCAGGCCGGGTATCTCGACGTCGTCAAGCTCCCGCAGACCTCGGCGCCCGACGTCTCCTCGGTGGGGATGAGCCCGCACACGTTCTCGGTCGCGTCGATCGTGCCGGGAAACCCGTACGCGGCGATCCCGTCACTGCACGCCGGCTACGCCTTTCTCGTGTTCCTCATGGTGGCGAGCGTGGTCGTCCGAAGGGGAGGCCGTCTCCGGTGGCCACTCGTCGCGCTCTGCGCGCTCTATCCGCTGCTCGAAGCGCTCGCCGTCGTCTACACGGGCAACCACTACGTCGTCGACATCGTGATCGGGTTCGCGTTCGCGGCCGGCGCGTTCGTCGGCACCAATCGGCTCTGGCGCCGGTTCGGCCTTCCCGAGTAGCTCAGCCCGAGCTCAGGAACGGCAGCTTCGAGGCGAGCCGCACGTCGCCGACCGACGGCAGGACGTCGTTGCGGCAGACCGCCGTCGGGAGCTCCTGTTGCTCCTCCGCGATCAACGCCGACTTCGACACCTGCGCGTAGCGGAGCTGGTCGACGATCACGCCGCGCGCGAAGCCGGGCGACACACCGGACAGCCGCGTCGCCGCGAGGAACCGTTGCACTTTTCCGAACTGGGACAGCTCGGCCTGCTGCTCCTGTGCGCGTGTCACCGGGACCAGCGCTGTGGCTGCGAGTCGCTCGAAGAGCGCAGTCAGCGCGGCCGACTGGCTGCCGAGGAGCTGCGTCGCCTGCGTCAGCTGGTTCGTCGGCAGCACCCGTCCGTCGATGACGCAGGTCGCGTACGACGGCAGCGTGCTGAGCTGGCCTTCCGTCAGCGAGAGGTCGAAGTCGGCCTGGTCGGGCGCGTCGCAGAGCGAGGTGTCGCGCGTCCACAGCGCCACGCAGGCCGCAGTCGCCTTGTCGGGATCGGCGCCGCTCGCCGACAGCGTCCCCCAGCCCCAGTCCCAGATGCTGCCGATGCCGAGCTCGGATGCCACCTCCTTCGCGGCGAGCGTCGCCAGCTTCACGTACTCGAGCCACGCGGAGAGCGGCTGCAGGCCGGCGCGGCCGACCGAGCCGCCCGACTGGAAGCCGAGCATGATGCCGATGCGGCCGGCCGGCACGCCGAGCGAGGTCAGCTTCTCGACGGCGTTCCGCATGTCGACGCGGAGCGTCGTGCTGCCCTCGCCGACCCCCTGCGCGACGATCTTCGGCGCCGGCTCGTACACCTCTCGCACGAGGTACGCGTACGAAGCGAGCTGCTGCCAGTAGCTGTCGCCGCCGTCGCCAGTCGTGTTCGGCGGAGATGCGAGCAGCACGATCGGCGTTGCGCCGCGGGTCGCGAGCTCCTGCACGAACGCGAGCACGTCGAGCCGGTACTGCGTCGAGCTCGGCGACAGCGGCGGGGGCGCGGTGACGCCGAGCATCTCGTTGAGCGCGATCACCGGTGTCGCGCAGCCCGACGACGCCGCGGCGCGCGCGAACAGCGCGTCGGCGGAGGAGCCGATCGAGTCGGAGCCGAACGGCGCCTGCGGCGTGCCGACGTCCGCTTCGAAATGCATTTCCCAGTAGATCGTCTGCGCGCCGGCGTTGCGGAATGCGGCTGGGATCGCGCCGCCGCTCGTCGCGACGATGATTCCGGGTTGCGCGAGCTCGCTCCGGAACGACACCGTTCCGTCGGCGAAGTCGATCCACCACGGCGTCGCGTCCGGCAGGCCGCAGGGGGCTGGTTGAGCCGACCCTGGCGCGGCCAGCCACAGCGCCGCGATCGCCGCCACGACCGCCAGTGCCCCTCTCATCGGGCATCGAGGCTAACGAGCGGTTGTTTGGGAATCGTGAGCTGGCGCGCTACTCGGTCGCGATGCCGATTCCGCCGGCGAGCAGCAAGGCGGCCGCGATGACAAGCGCGAGCACGGGCAGCAGGAGCGGCGCGTGGCGCTCGAGCAGAAGCCGGAAGCGCTCGAGCCTCGCCTCGCCGCGCGCGCCGGCCGCGCCGCGCACTGCGCCAATCCCGAGCAGGGGAGCGACGAACGCGACGTTGAAGAGAACGAGCAGCAAGACCTCGGTTACCGGCCTCCGACCCGACGCGATGATCGCCGCGATCGCCGCGAAGTACGGAAAGGCGGTCGGCAGCTCGACCGCCATGATCGCGGCGCCTAGGAGGAGCGGCGAGCGCCCGAAGCGCCGCTCGTCGGCGGCGAGCCTGCGTGCGATCCAGGATCGGAAGAGCCAGAGAACGAGGGCGAAAACGAGCGTCCCTGCGCCGAGCCCGAGCTCGACCAGGTGCTTCACGGTCTCGCCGGGAGTCGGAATCGCCCGCCCCGGGCCGAGCGTCAGCGCGATCCCACCGCCGAGATACACGACGAACACCCCGGCCGTGAAAAGTGCGACGTCGCGGACGCCGTGCCGCCCCAGTGCGAGATAGAGCGCGGGAGCGACCGTCGAGGGATTGATCGAGTCCGCGATGCCGATCGAGAGGACGAGCAGCGCGAGCGCGCTCAAGACCCGGCGCTGACGGCGCGCCGGACCCAGACCGCCGAGCGGCGCATCTCGACGAGGTCGCGGTGCCGCTTCGGGACCAGCTTGTCGGGTGCCTGCGGCATCGCGACGCCTTCGTCATGAGATGTAAAAGGCCTGCAAAGACCAGCGTGGGAAGCGGACAAACGGGAAGGGGACCGTCATCGCCATCGATCAAGGAGGGCAGGCCCATGCGCTTGTTCACGATCACGGTCGCGCTCTGTGCCGCCACGGTCTTCGCGGCGTCGGCAGTCGCGGCCGTCCCGCAGAACACCTCACCGCCCACCGTCACCGGGAGGGCACACCAGGGCGACACGCTGACCGCGAGCAACGGAACCTGGTCGAACAACCCGACCTCGTTCGCCTACCAGTGGCAGCGCTGCGCGGGTGACGGCTCCGGCTGCGCAGATATCGCAGGCGCGTCGGCGAAGGCGTACACACCGGTGGCCGCTGACGTCGACCACGCGCTACGGGTTGTCGTCACCGCGTCGAACGCCGACGGGCAGACGACGGCGAGCTCTCGTCCGACGCAGGCGGTCGCGTCCTCGGGCGCGCCCGTGAACACCGCGCCGCCGACGGTCTCGGGCACGGCGAAGATCGGCGAGTCGCTGACGGCCGATCCCGGCACCTGGACGGGCGGGCCCCGGCGCTTCACGTACCAGTGGCAGCGCTGCAGCTCGGCCGGCAGCGGCTGCTTCGACATCGGCGGCGCGACCGGGAGCATCTACGGCGTCGGTGACGCCGACTCGGGACACACCCTGCGTGTCGAGGTGACCGCCCATAACGGCAGCGGCTCGTCGAGCACCGCCGCGTCGGGCACGACCGACGTGGTCGCCTCGCCGCCACCGCCGCCCGCCGTCAACCACGCGCCGACGCTCTCGATCCTGTCGATCAAGCGGGTCGGGATCCGTGTCTACGCGCGGTTCCGGGTCTGCGACGACCGGGCGGGCCGTATCACCGTCGTCGAGACCGACACCAGGACCCGCGTCCTCTCGTACACGCGCAAGTACACGGTGTACGTCGCCGATTGCGGCGCGTTCTCGAGGACGTGGAAGCCGGCGGCGCGTTTCCGGATCGGCAACGGCAAGCTGGTCGTCCGGCTGCAGCCGATCGACAAGTCGCGGGCGGAGGGTCACATGGCCGCGCGATCGGTCAGGTTCTAGCCGTGCCCAGCGGGGCTCGCCCTGGCGGGCCCCGCTTGGGATAATCCACACGTGGCCGACCTCGAAGCCACGGCTCGCGCCCTCGTCGCTCCCGGAAAGGGCATCCTCGCCGCCGACGAGAGCACCGGCACGATCGCGAGACGATTCCAAGCAGTCGGTGTCGAGTCGACCGAGGAGAATCGACGCGCCTACCGCGAGCTCCTGTTCACGGCGGCCGGCGCGGCCGACTACATCAGCGGCGTCATCCTGTTCGACGAGACGATTCGCCAGCGGGCCGCCGACGGAACGCCGTTCCCGGAGCTACTCGAGCAGCAGGGAATCATCCCGGGAATCAAGGTCGACGAGGGCGCGAAGCAGCTCGCGCTGGCGCCGGGCGAGAAGGTAACAGAGGGCCTCGACGGCCTCCGGGAGCGCTTCGCCGAGTACGTCGGGCTGGGGGCGAGGTTCGCCAAGTGGCGGGCTGTGATCACGATCGGCGACGGCATCCCGAGCCAGTACTGCATCTGGGTCAACGCCCATGCTCTCGCCCGCTACGCGGCGCTCGCGCAGGAGGCCGGGCTCGTGCCGATCGTCGAGCCCGAGGTGCTGATGGACGGCACCCACACGATCGACCGTTCGTTCCACGTCACGGTGCAGACGCAGCGGGCCGTCTTCACCGAGCTCCACGACCAGCGCGTCCAGCTCGAGGGGATGTTGCTCAAGCCCAACATGATCCTCTCGGGCTACGAGTGCCCCGAGCAGGCAGGCGTCGAGGAGGTCGCGCTGCAGACCCTCCGGTGCCTCCGCCACACCGTTCCGGCCGCCGTGCCCGGCGTCGTTTTCCTCTCGGGCGGCCAGACCGACGAGGCCGCGACGGCGCACCTGAACGCGATCAACGCCCTCGGCCCCCAACCGTGGGAGCTCTCGTTCTCATACGGGCGTGCGCTCCAGGCACCGGCGCAGAAGGCCTGGCACGGCGAGGTGGGCAACGTGCCTGCAGCGCAGGCTGCCTACCTGAAGCGGGCGCGCCTGAACGCGGCCGCGCGGTCGGCGAGCTACTCGCCGGAGCAGGAACAGCTCGCAGCCTGACGCGCGCGCCGGCTGCTCAGCGGCAGATGCCGGGCGGTTGGACGTCTTCCCTTGCTGCCGCCCCTGGCAGCGCGGGTACGAGTTGCGAATGAGAAACCTTCGGACGATCCGTGCGCTCTCGACCACGGGGTCGGCGAGCAGTCTCTCGGTCGTTCGTGACGGGGCTCGTCCGCGGCGCACGAACCGTCTTTTCGGTTAGTGCCAATGGGCACGCCGCCCTGTAATCGTTGGCATGAAAGCTCAGGCGGCTCGGGCCGCGGTCTGCCCGATCACGAATGGCAGACAGGGCACCGAGGAGAAAAGAAAGGACTGCGGCGGCGAGAGTGGCCAATACCAGACCGAAACGTTCACGCTCCCCCCGGAGCGACTGGCGGCCGGTCCGGCGCGAGCCTCCTGCCGGGCAGTCCACGTCGTAAGAGAGGAAGGGAGGGACCGTGACATTCCGCAGGAAGATGACGCTGGCGGCGATGCTCACGCTGGCTCTCGCCTCGGCGCTCGTCGTCGTGGGCGCGGCGAGCTCGAAGCCGTCCTCGAAGGTGCACCAGCAGGCGACGCTGGTCGTCGGCGGAATCCACCTCGGCTCGATCAAGGACGCCGG
>Ga0070731_10004737_pt1 | contig 11517 bp, 9 predicted proteins | sample Coa_R1_2_FD_66448 | JGI IMG/M metagenome (GOLD analysis project Ga0070731, IMG submission 66448) | Surface soil microbial communities from Centralia Pennsylvania, which are recovering from an underground coalmine fire - Coalmine... | ecosystem: Environmental > Terrestrial > Soil > Unclassified ... | reverse complement strand
TGGCAAACGCAATCACGCTGAACGGTCGTCTAGTTCTCATAGTTACCCTCCGTTGATGGGACAAAACATATCACATTTCCGGGTGGAGATTATTTCCCGCTTAGAAAGGCGCCCCTTGTGCAGCATTGACTCACGTTGCGCATCGAATTGCCCGTTGTATCCCGAAAAGCATGGGACACCACGTCCTCTACAAAACCGTCGCGCCTATGCCACAAGGTGGACGATTCGCAACAGACGAGCGTATGATTTACCCGGTCGGAAATCGTCCGGACGCTTGCAGTTTGCTTCGACCAAAGGAGAAAAACCCATGAGCGAATTCTCACGCCGAACCCTGCTGAGCGGAGCGGCCGTGGCGGCCGCAGCGACGATGTGGAGCGAGCCGGTGCACGCTCAATATGTCTGGCAAAAGGGCGATTGGCAGGCCGCGGAGTTCGATGCGCTCACGCGTTCACCGCGGCGCATCAAACAGGTAATTCACGGCTTCGGCATCAACGATGGCAGGTTTCTGAAAAACGCCAAGAACTCGCTCAATGGCCTGCGCTTTGGGGCCGCCGTCCCTAATGACCAGATCCAAATCGTCTGCGCGCTGAATGGGCCCGCGAACATGGTGAATTACAGCGACTATGTGTGGCAGAAATACCGGATCGGGGAATGGACCAAGGAGATTGACCCCAAGACCGGAGAACCTGCGATCCGTAATTTTTATTACCCGAGCAACGCGGCCCCAACCATGACGTACGCGTCCGAAGATCCCAGCAACCCCGACTCCGCTTACCAGGACAGCAGCGTTCAGGGACTTCAGGCGCGCGGCGTGAAATTCCTGAGTTGCCACTCTTCCATCGAAGAGGCGGCGCGCGCTCTCATCAAGGTGAACAAGTTGACGGCACAGCCTGAAGAAGTCGCCAAGGACATGCAGGCCCATATCTTGCCAGGCGTCCTCCTCGTCCCGGCATTGGCGTCGGCGCTCGCTCTTCTGCAGGGTGACGGGCGCTATAGCTACATGTCCGCTGGCTAGTTGAATCTTTATAAACCATAGAAGGCGGGACCGAATGGCGAATACTCGGCAGGGCGTTTCAAGGCGTGGCTGGTTGAAGGCGCTCGGCGCCGCGAGTGCCGCTGCGGCTGCGGGGCAGATTTTTGGAAAGGCGGGAGCAGCGGCTCAGGAACCCTCCGCGCCGCAACCGGCTCCTGAATTTACCGGGCCGGGTGCAAATCCGTATTGGACTTCGCCGGGGCAATTTGCCATGTATCCGCAGAAGGCGCCCCTGATTCTTCTGACCGATCGCCCGGTGCAACTGGAAACCCCGCGCCATTATTTTCTGTCGACGCTTACTCCCAACGATGCGTTTTTTGTCCGCTGGCATCTTCCGATGATTCCCAACGCGGTGGATTTAAAAGAGTGGCGCCTGCGTGTGGAGGGAAACGTCGAGCGCCCGCTGACGCTCAGTTTTTCGGAACTGGCGACTCGATTCAAAAGCGTGTCGATTGCCGCGGTGAATCAATGCTCCGGCAACAGCCGGAGTCGCCTGCAGCCACGAGTCGCGGGAGGGCAGTGGGGAAACGGGGCGATGGGCAGCGCTTCCTGGACCGGCGTGAAACTTCGCGAAGTTCTGGATGCCGCCGGCGTAAAGAGCGGCTCGGTGCAAGTGCAATTCGAGGGGCTGGACAAAGGTTTGGGTCCAAAGGGCTTGGGCTCGAATCGGTTCATCAAATCGCTCGATTTGACGAACCCCGTCATCGACATGTGCGTGGTCGCTCTGGCGATGAATGACGAGCCCCTGCCGATGCTGAACGGCTTCCCCGCGCGTCTGGTCGTTCCCGGCTATTTCGCAACCTACTGGATGAAGTCGCTTTCTTTCATTCGCGTTCTGGATGCGCCTGACGATAACTTTTGGATGAAAGCAGGATATAGAATTCCGGACACGCCGCGCGGGAACACGACCCCCGACGATATGAAATCCGGAAAGGTCGCGACCGTTCCCATCAACCTGATGCCGGTCCGGTCGTTTCTCATTTCCCCGGATGGTACCGCGAAGATTCCGGCCGGTTTACCGACGCGGTTGCGTGGCATCGCCTTCAGCGGTTACGGCGGTGTAAAAAAAGTGGAAGCTTCTCTCGACAATGGAGTGAACTGGAGCGAATGCCAGTTGGGACCGGACGCGGGAACATATTCCTTCCGCACCTGGTGGTTCAATTGGACCCCCAAGGCCGCAGGGAAGTTCCAGGTGGCAATCCGCGCGACGGACACAAAGGGAAATATCCAGCCCGACGAAGGGGTCTGGAATCCCGGCGGGTATTTGTGGAATAAGATCGAACGGCAGGAAATTGTGGTTGGGGACGCGAGCTAGGAGAGGCGCGAATGCACAGAAGAAAATGGTACCTGGTTGCGGTGATTGCTCTTTCCATATTGGCTTCGCGGGGGCTTTACGCCGATTTTCGCGCTGGAGATTATACGCAAGCGGGGACGGGGACGATTCGCCAGGCTCTGCCCGCAGCGCCATCCACGGATGCTGCGTATGACGCGGGCCAATACCCGATTTATTATCCCGAGCTTGTCCCCGGGGACGGGAAAGATGATGTCGAGAATAACTGCGAGCTTTGCCACAGCCCTCGCTACATCACGATGCAGCCGCCACTACCCGCCCAAGCATGGGCGGACGAAGTCACGAAGATGAGGAAAACGTTCGGGGCGTCTATTCCCGAGGATACTGCGCAAAAGATTATCCAGTACCTCGGATCACACTACACACCGGAAACGCGGAAGCGGTAGAATTAAGGGAGCGGGATTGCAAGTCCGACCTTCCTCGGGAGGATACCCATGTTTCGAGTGATCGCCATCCGATGCGGCATGGTTGCCGCTTTGATTCTTTCCGCCATGCTCTTCCTCTCCACCAGTTCGGTCAGCCTGGGGGCGCCGCAGAATCCGGGGCAGGCTGCCGATTCCGCGAAGGCCTGGATAGCGCCGGCCCCCGCGACGATCCCCGAGGGACCGCTGGGAGACAGCATTCGCCTGGGCATGCGCGTGTTCAACAACACGCCGAAGTTCGCCGAAAAGTACGTCGGCAATAAATTGAGCTGCACGCACTGCCACATCGACGGCGGCACGGTTTCAAAGGGCATGCCGATGGTTGGGCTGCCGGGAATTTTTCCGATGTACCGGGACCGCGAAAAAACAGTCATCACCTTTGAAGAGCGGATCGAGCAGTGCTTCCAGCGCAGCGAATCCGGCCACCGCGTCCCAAATGACAGCCCGGAGATGACGGGACTGGTCGCCTACTCGCAATGGCTCTCCAAGGATCAGGTGACGGGCCATCCCTTTCCCGGGCGCGGCCTCGTCGACATTCCGGAACTGAATGGCGACATCGCGCGAGGAAGCAAAATCTACACAGACCAATGCGCCGTGTGCCATGGCGAGGATGGAGTCGGAAAACCTCCCTTAATCCCGGCTCTCTGGGGACCGGATTCGTACAGTGACGGCGCCGGGATGCATCAGATCCCCAAGATGGCGGCCTTCGTGCAGCACAACATGCCGCAAAATGACCCCGGGACGCTCACGCCGCAGGAATCTTATGACGTCGCGACGTATGTCCACAGCAAGCCGCACACCGTGTTTAATATGAAAGACCACATGTAGTCTCGACGAGGGATTTTGCTCCGCTCGATGAAAAGGGAAATTCTCGTCCTCATTCGTCGCGGCGGACGCCCGTCATCGCTTTCATGAACATGCCTGAAACATTGCACGCTGGGCGGGCTGGGTGTAGGTTATCGCTTGGTTTGAAATTGAAGGCGGAAATCCTCGTCCAAAAACAACCATGACCATCATACGAAATGCAGTTCGATTGTTGCTTCTGGCAGGATTCATGATTCTGCCACTCGGCGCGCAACAAGCAACGGTCGGAAGCATCGTGCGCAGCGATCCTGCGTTGGACAAGATCGCGCCTCCTGGGACGTCTGTAGAAAAAGTTCAGGGGGATTTTCGATTCATCGAAGGCCCCGTCTGGGTTAGAAGCGGCGGTTACCTGCTGTTCAGCGACATTCCGGCTAACTCGATCATGAAATGGACTCCCGGGGGGACAGCGTCCGTTTATCGAAAGTCGATATTTCCAGGGACATATCCGGACGGAGTCCTAATCGGCTCGAACGGTCTGACCCTGGACGGCAAAGGCCGTCTTGTTGCAGCTGAACATGGAAATCGCAGAGTGGCTCGATTCGAGAAAGATGGATCGGTCACGGTCCTCGCAGACCGTTATGAAGGGAAGCGCCTGAACAGCCCGAACGATCTCGTCTCCAGAAGAAACGGAGATATTTATTTCACGGATCCTGCCGCGCTTTACCGAAGTTACCCGGCGGATGCGAAGGACCCGCCGCACAAGGAATTGGACTTTAACGGGGTGTATCGGATTACGGCGCAAGGCAAGCTCGACCTGCTGACAAAAGACATCCCCTATCCGAATGGCCTGGCTTTTTCGCCCGACGAAAAAAAGTTTTACGTCGCGAATACCAGACCGGATAAATTTTGGATGGTCTATGACGTCAGCGCGGACGGGACTCTCGCCAATGGCCGAAAGTTTTTTGATGCGACTAGCATTCCGGGAGACGACGTGCCGGACGGAATGAAGGTGGACACCGCCGGCAACATTTATGCTGTTGGACCCGCCGGGATCATGATTTTTTCATCGCAGGGCGTTCTGCTAGGGACGATCGTGTTTCCCGAGCTCCCCGCGAATTGCGCGTGGGGAGACGCCGACGGAAAGACCCTTTATGTAACGGCACGGACGGGACTGTATCGGGTACGCCTCAAGATTCCGGGAATTCGGCCTTAGCAAGAAAATCTCTTCCACCTTCAACGAGCCGCGTTTCCGCGCAGAAGATCGAACTTCTGAACTCTTCTGCCGGTTTCGACCTCGCCCGTGTACAGGTTCCCCTTGGAATCGGAAGTGATGGCGTGTACATGATGGAATTGCCCGGCGTTGCGTCCCGCGTGGCCCGTCGTGCCGACAACTGACCCATCGCTTCGCAGCAGCGTCCAGATCACGTTATTTTCGCCGTCGGCGACGAGCAAGAACTTTTGCGCCGCGTCATGCGAAAAGGCGAGATCGTAGGCCGATCCGTTCCCCAGCGTCGTCGGCCGCAGAAAGAATTCCTTCACGAATTTTCCTTCTTTCGAGAAGACCTGAATCCTGTCGTTGATCCGATCGCAAACATATACAAATCCATCCTGCGAAATGTGCACCGCATGAACCGGATTCCTGAACAGCTGGCTCGGCGTCCCTCCGGGAGCGTAGGGCGCGAGATCGGCATCGCTCGGTGGATTTCCGTAAGCGGCCCACATTCGCTTGAAGGCTCCCGTTTCGGAATCGAACACGATGATTCGCCTGTTCAGATACCCGTCCGCGAAATAAATTTCGTGAGCCTTTTCATCCAGCTCGATCCCAGCGGGACGGCCGAGGATAGTCGTGTCCGAATTATTCATGGGCGCGGCGGAAGGATGGCCAATCTCCAAAAGGAATTTCCCGTCGCTCGAAAACTTGATGGCCTGCCGGTCTTTGGCGCCGTTTCCGGTGATCCAGACGTTTCCGGCGTTGTCGACAAAGATGCTGTGCTCCGAGCTCGGCCAGTCAAAGCCCTGGCCCGGACCGCCCCAGGATTTTAGAAGATTGCCCTCGGCGTCAAACACCAGGACCGGCGGCGCGGAAATGCAGCATTCGGATGCGGGAGGAGTTTGAGCGGCGCCGAGATCGTCCTTGGTGTTCGAGCTCGGCCGCTGGATAACCCAAACGTGATCCTGCTTGTCCACGGCCATCCCGCCTACCTGACCCATGATCCAGTTGTTAGGCAACTGTTTCGGCCAAGAGGCGTCGACCTTGTACGCCGGCGGCGCCTGCGCGGATGTTGACAAAGAAAAAGCAACCACAAGCAAACAAATACCGATTGAAAGCAAAAGCTTTTTCGTCCACCCATTGAAGCTGGCCATGACAAGCCCTCCAAATTGCGAGCTCTGTTCTCGATTTTGATTTTCAGGACGACCGGGAATATACACCCGTCCGGCCGTATCTGATATGCACTAGTTCAGGATTTCTACAGACGGATGGTTGAACGCCGCAGGCAATCGAATCCTGCTATCATCTGCAGCAGCCTGGGACTCCCCGGTGCAATATTTCACAAACAAGGAAATTAGGATTTTTGGAATTCGAATCCGGCGTCTGATTTTGCGATAGGGGGCGATATGGAAAAGAGGAAGAGTTTCGTTCGAGTGGCGGCGGGGTCCGTGAGGCTGGCAATCGCTCTGGGGTTTTTGTGTCTCGCGTCACTGCGCGCGCAGAGCAAAGCGCCCACGTTCGCCGTGGATCCCGTATGGCCCAAGCCTTTGCCAAACCTCTGGGTGACGGGCGGAATCGGCGGAGTATGCATCGATTCGCGCGACCATGTCTTTATTCTGAACAGGCGCGATTTGACGGACAACGACCTCGACGCCGGTCACCAGGCACCCGTGGTGATTGAGTTCGACCCGGAAGGAAATGTAGTGAATTCCTTCGGCGATACGGACTCGACGCCGAACACGCCACACGGATGCGCGGTGGACGTGGAAAATAATATCTGGATGACAGGCAACGGCGACGGCATCGTGCAGAAATTTTCGCACGACGGCAGCAAACTCTTGTTCCAGATCGGCAAGCGGGGCTTGGTCGATTCCTCGGACGGCACAGTCAAGGGGAAGGCTCTGAACTCCAGCCATGAAGGTTTTTATAAGCCAGCGGGCATCGCCTTCGATCCAAAAAACGGCGACGTTTACGTAGCCGACGGCGAAACTCCCGGCGGCAACCACCGCATCGCAGTCTTCGATCGCAACGGGCAATTCCTGCGCCAATGGGATTTGCACCGCACGGAGAGCGAGACAGGTGACGCCTTCGTGCCCGTGCTGCATTGCGTGGCCCTGGACAACAATGGGCTGGTCTACGTGTGCGACCGGCGCGGCCACCGCATCCAGGTCTTCGATAAAATGGGCGGATTCCTGAAAAACATTCCGGTTGAATACGATCTGATGTCCAAGCTCCCGCCGGGTCCGGAACACATCCCAGGAGCGCTAGGTTCGGCAGTGGCGGTCGGTTTCTCGCGCGACCCGGAGCAGAGGTACATGTACGTCGTCAATCAGGACAATGAGAAGATCGATATTCTGGATCACGCGAGCGGTAAGCTGCTTTCAAGTTTCGGCCGCGTGGGACGCCAGCCTGGAGAATTTACGTACAATCATTTCATCGCGGTGGATTCGAAAGGAAACATCTACGTCGCCGAGGTAGGCACGGGCAAGCGAATCCAAAAATTCAAGATTCAGTAGCGCACGCTTCAACTTGTGAATCTCTGTCAAAGCACCCGCACTCCAGCCGCGACGAAAACCCACAGGCTGAAGCCTGTTCCACTTAACTTACAGATGCAAAAGTTTAATCGCGTTGCCCTTCAGGATGCGTTCCTTTTCCGCTGGAGGATAATTAAACTGATCCAGCACATAGCCCGGATATTCGACGTCCCTCGCCGCGAAAATATCCGTGCCCACCACGATGCGATCCGTGCCCACCATGGTTACCAGAAAACGGAACGCCTCCGGATAGTAAATCAAATAGTCGTAGTAGAACCGCCGCAAGTATTCGCGGAACGGCCGCGCCAGCTCGACTTTCTGCCCGGGGAAATGCGAAAAGAAATGCTCGATCCTCCCGGCAAGATAAGGGAAGGAGCCTCCCGCGTGTGGCAACACCATTTCCAGCTTCGGATATTTGTCGAGGACGCCGGACATCATTAATTTAGTTGCAAGCACGGTATGGTCAGTGGGCGCGTCGAGCCCGGCTGCCAAGTTGGGCGGCCCGGAAACGCGGTCGCCCCCATAATTGTTAGCCACTCCATCCATCTGGTGAAAAATAATCGGCAAGCTCAGTTCCTCGATGCGTGCCAGGACCGGCGCGAAGTTCGGCTGGATAATGTAATCGTGACGTTCCATCGAGTCCGGCAAGTGAACAGCATTTACTCCAGGCTTTCCGGCAAGGCGATTCAATTCCTTCAAGGACAGCTGTGGATCGCGAATCGGAAGCTCGATGCCGAGGACGAACCGGTCGGGATGCTTCTGGTGCACTTCGATTCCCGTGTCATTGATGATCTGCGCGAGATGCGCGCCTTGTTCCGCCGATGTCGATTGCCACGGCATTGAGCCGGATAGCGTGAGGCAATGCATCAGGACGCCGTGCTGGTCCATCCATTCGAGCCGTTTTTCGAGATCGTAGTTGAGTGGGTAGACATTTGCGAGCGGTTGCCCCAGGTCGGCCAGCGCCTTGTTGTAGGGCTCGGGCGACCAGTGCGCGTGGCAGTCGATCGCGACGGGTTTCCCCACTCCGCCCTTGCCCGGCTTCGCGTCCCACCAGTCCACGCCTTTCTCTTTCGTCTCCGCCGCCGCAGCGCCCGCGGGAATCGCGGCCGCCACTGCGCCGCCGGCGCCGATTTTCATGAAGTCGCGCCTTCCCAGAGCGGAAATCGGTTCCGGAGTTTCCGAATTTTTCATCGTTAATTCTCCTTAATTGCTGGATGATCTTTCCCGGTAGCACGGACTTTAGTCCGCGGGATTTGGTCTTTGCAAGGCCTAAAAGCCGCAAGCTGAAGCATGCGCCACTGAGCGTGTCTCAGGCGCTTGCAAGGAAGGATCGCAGTATTTTTCGCTCGTCGCCGTTCGGGTCGTTCACCACTTTGCATTCGTTGTTGAAAATCATCGTGGCCCGCACTTGATTGGTAAAGGCCGGCCAACGAGGAAGACCTGCTTGATTGGGATTGCCGCTGCGCGCGAACGCAGCCCACGCGCCGCTCATTCGATCGGAAAGCGCCTGACGGTCCTCGCCGGATCCTGTCGAGGGTTTCCCCGCTTCGAGATTGTCGAAAACGAACGGCAACTCAATGGTATGGAAGGCCCGCAGTTTTCCGTCGCGCACAGGCGAGTGCCAGGTGAAGTAATACATATAGATTGGCGCCTTTCCAATCGCTGCCTTGCGCTCTGCTTCCGCGAAAACTGCCGCCCGAAACGTCGCGTCGGAAGCGACGATCAAGTACAAATCGGTGTTGGCGATGCCGGGCCGGCCCGTCCGGTAAGCCGCGATGAGCTGATCGACTTGCGCGTCGTTGGCCTTTGCCAATGCCTGCTTCACTTTTTGATGTAGCGCCGCGTCATCGATGGGGTCAAGCAGCGCGTTCGGGAAAAATGTGACCTCGGTTTCGACGGAGCCGGTCAGAAGCGGAACATTCGCGGAAAGTTCAGTCGCTTTCGGGTCAAACATGCCCCACGGGAGCGACTGCCCATCGATCGCCGGCTCGAGCTTGAGCGAGGAACTTTCAGGCGTACCTCGCGCACCCATCGCTTTCACAAGCTGCTCCATCGGCAACTTCTGCGCCTCGTCAATCTGATTCGGCTTCAGTCCCAATCTCCCAAGATATTCTTCCGCGGATTTGGAGGCCTCGCCGCGCGGCAAACCTTTGTCATTCGGGCGGCTCTCCATAACGGCGCGATGGAACAATCCTTTTGCGGACGGCATCGCCATCAGTGTGCTTACTTTGCCCGCGCCCCCGGACTGCCCGAAGATCGTCACGTTCCCCGGATCGCCGCCGAACGCGCCGATATTGTCACGCACCCATTCGAGCGCCGCCACGATGTCCAGTATTCCGACGTTGCTCGAGTGAGCGTATTTCTCTCCGCCGATTTCGGCGAGGTACAAGAAGCCAAACACATTCAACCGATGATTGAGCCCCACCAGTACGACATCATGTTTTCGAGCGAGGTTTGCGCCATCGTAAATCGGATATCCCGAAGAGGAGAACGCATACCCACCGCCATGCAGCCACACCATCACGGGCCGTTTGCGCGCCTGGCCCGTGCTCGGCGTCCAGACATTCAGCACCAGGCAGTCCTCGCCCATCGGTTCCGTTCCGCCAAGCGCCGCGACTTCCGGAATCAATCCCCCGGCCACTTGCGGGCACTTGAATCCCAGCTCAAACGCGTCGCGCACGCCGGTCCAGGGCTGAGGTTTCGCGGGCGGCATGAACCGTGCGCTTCCACCGGTTGGTGCGCCATAATGAATTCCCCTGAAAGCGAGCACACCGTTCTGAGACAAGCCGCGAATTCTTCCCGCCGATGTTTCAACAATATCTCCCGGCGCACTCTGTCCGGCCGCCCACGCCGGAACTCCGAGTTTGCTCGTCAAGAGCATCCCCGAGCCAACTGCTCCCATACCGATAAATTTTCGACGGTCCATGATGTACCTCCTCGCCACTCCAATGACTGTTGGCCGACTCACAAACGTGCTTTCTGGGTTGCGGCTTCAGACGCGACATCAGTGCTCCAAGGATTACTGCGCGTTAGCTCCTGGTGGTCATTCGAACTCCCAAAAGTGGAAATTTCATTTCACAAGCCCTCACCCTTTTTCAGTTCAGACGTTTTGGTGCGCCATCTTTCTGGTACCAGTCCACGGTTTCGCCGCTCGTGTTCACCGTCACGGCGCGCACTTCCGTGAAGTGATCGTAGGACTCGATGCCAGTCTCGCGGCCCATGCCGCTGTCCTTGAAGCCGCCCCAAGGCGACGCCGGGTCGAGCCGGTGATGGTCGTTCACCCAAACCATGCCAAAGAGCAGCCGCCCGGCCACGCGGTGCGCGCGCGCTACGTCGCCCGTCCACACGGACGCGGCCAGGCCGAACCTCGTGTCATTGGCGATTCGAATCGCGTCCGCTTCGTCTTCGAACGGCATCACGACCGTCACTGGCCCGAATACTTCCTCCTGCGCAATCTCGGATCCAGGGTCAGCATCGTAAAGCACGGTCGGCTCGATGAAAAACCCGGGAGGCAAACCAGCGGAAGCCGCCTTGCCACCAGTCAACAGCTTTGCGCCCGTGGCTGTGGCGCGTTCCAACATCAGCAAGATGCGCCGCCGCGATTTCTCCGAAATGACCGGCCCAAGCTGCGTCATCGCGTCGGCAGGATCTCCCAGCCGGATCGACGAGGCTTTCGTTCCAAACCGCTCCAGGAATGCGCCGTACATGGAGCGCTGGACGAGGATGCGCGACCCGCACACGCAGGTCTGGCCCGCAGCGATGAAGGCCGCGAAAGCAGCGCCGTTGACCGCGCGTTCCATTTCCATGTCATCGAACAGGATCACTGCGCCCTTGCCTCCCAGTTCCAGCGTGGCCGCCGCAAAATTGCGCGCGGCCGCTGCACCGATCGTACGGCCCACCTCAGTGCTCCCAGTAAAGGTAACCTTTCGAATTTTCGGATGCGAGGCCAGCGCGGCGCCCGCTTCTGCCCCGGCGCCATTCACCACATTGACCACTCCCTTGGGTATCCCCGCACGATCCAGAAGCTCGACGAGCCGAATGGTCGTGAGCGGCGTCTGTTCCGACGGCTTGATGACGACGCTGTTGCCTGTGGCGAGCGCCGGAGCCAGGCTCTTCGAAAGGATCATCAACGGATGGTTGAAAGAGGTCATGAGCGCGACCAC
>Ga0070731_10004736_pt1 | contig 11517 bp, 11 predicted proteins | sample Coa_R1_2_FD_66448 | JGI IMG/M metagenome (GOLD analysis project Ga0070731, IMG submission 66448) | Surface soil microbial communities from Centralia Pennsylvania, which are recovering from an underground coalmine fire - Coalmine... | ecosystem: Environmental > Terrestrial > Soil > Unclassified ... | reverse complement strand
TGCGCGCTTCCTCGGCGTGGCGATTGGCCAACAGATAACGCGCGCCGACCGCGATGCCGACGAAGCCGCCGGTGAGCAGCGAGGCATTGAGCATATGGGCGAGCCGGTACGGGAAGCTCGGATTGAAGATGATCGCCCACCAATTCGCTGGGTAGACGATGCCGTCCGCCATCGTGTAGCCGACCGGCGTCTGCATCCAGCTGTTGGCCGAGAGAATCCAGAACGCCGACATGGTGGTGCCGAAGGCGACCATCAGAGCAGAGAACACATGTAGCCAGCGCGGCACCCGGTCGCCGCCAAACAGCAAGATGCCGAGGAATGAGGCCTCAAGGAAGAACGCCGTCAAGACCTCGTAGCCGAGCAGCGGCCCGATGACGTTGCCGGCCACCGCCGAAAAACGGCTCCAGTTGGTGCCGATCTGATAGGACAGCACCACGCCGGAAACGACACCCATCGCAAACGACACGGCGAAGATCCTGGTCCAGAGCGCGGCGAGCCGCTTATAGCGCTCGGCGTCGGTCCAGCCCCAAAGCACTTCGAGCGTCGCGAGATAGATGGCGATGCCGATCGTAAAGGTCGGAAAAATAATATGAAAAGAAATCGTGAAGGCGAATTGCAGCCGCGCCAACAAAACCGGATCGAGATGCATGACGGAACTCCGTCACTTGCGGCCGTGGAACGAGGGTATCATATGGTGACGGCAAGGGGAACGTCATGGACGTTAGCGCAAGCCGCGCGCAAAAGCCGCAATGGGTTCTGGAACGAACGTCATGAACGCCGGAGCATTTTCGTCATGGCAGCTTTGGGCGGTTCTCTCAGCCGTTTTTGCGGCGCTTACGGCGATTTTCGCAAAGGTCGGCGTCGAGAACGTGAACTCCGATCTCGCGACCTTTATCCGCACGATCATTGTCGTTTGCGTCTTGGGGTTGATCGTCTACGCGACTCGGCAGTTTCAGAATCCGGCGGAAATCTCCGGCCGCACGTATTTGTTCCTTGTGCTTTCCGCTCTTGGCACCGGCGCTTCGTGGCTATGTTATTTCCGCGCGCTCAAGCTTGGCGATGCAGCGCAAGTCGCGCCAATCGATAAATTGAGCGTCGTTCTGGTCGCCGTGTTCGGCGTGTTGTTTCTTGGCGAGAGGCTTTCTGCGCTGAGTTGGCTCGGTATCGCGCTGGTCGCGACCGGCGCGATCCTGGTGGCGATCGGCTGAACGCTAGCGCGCCAACGCTTTCTTCAGGGCCAGGAAATCCCGCCAGGCGAAGCGCTTTTGCAGCGGGCTGCGCAGCAGAAAAGCGGGATGGAACGTGGCCAGCGCCCGTATTTCGCGCGTGCCGGTGTCGTAGGAAAACCAGCGCCCCCGCGTGCGGGTAATGCCTTCTTTGATGGAGAGCAGCGTCTGCATCGCCGGCCCGCCAAGGCAGACGACGATATCGGGGTTCACAAGCTCGATCTGGCGGCGGATGAACGGCAGGCAGATCGCGGTTTCCTGCGGGGTGGGCGTGCGGTTGCCGGGGGGCCGCCACGGCACGACGTTGGCGATATAGGCGCTGGTGCGATCGAGACCGATAGCCGCCATCATGAGATCGAGCAATTTGCCGGAACGGCCGACGAAGGGACGGCCGACGATGTCTTCGTCATAGCCGGGAGCTTCGCCGACGAACATGACCCGGCTTTGCGGATTGCCGTCGGCGAAGACGAGTTGTGTTGCGGTCGTGCGCAACGCGCAGCCTTCGAAGGCTTCGAGCAGGGCGCGCAAATCATCGAGCGTCTGCGCCGTCCTCGCAGCCTCGCGTGCCGCCATCACCGCGGCCTCGGGAGTCGCCGGCGCTGTCATACTCCCTCCCCCCTTGCGGGGGAGGGGCTGGGAGGGGGTTTGCTTGCTCAATGCAAGCGACGAAGTCAGACCCCCCTCCCGCCGCTTCGCGGCGGCCTCCTCCACAAGCGGGGAGGTAACAGGATTTGTGCCGCGAGAAATGGTTTCTTCCGCCATGCGGTCGACCGGCTCCTCGCCGATGACCGCGTCGGCGCCGGAGTCGAGGTAAAAGGCCAGAAGTGCGCGCGCTTCTTTGCGTCCGGGACTCATGAGGGGGGCATTCATATCCGCATATTCATACTCGAATCATGGGCGAACGGCGGAACTGCCGCAAGCCGGCGATTGTCAGCGTGTTGATTTCGTGAAAAATCATCTTTTGTCGTCCGGGACGCGGAGCAGACCATGAACACAGCGGAGCTGCCGGCCCGGGAGGCGATGGAATTCGACACGGTGATCGTCGGCGCCGGTCCCGCCGGGCTTGCCGCGGCGATCCGGCTCAAGCAGCTCGCCCCGGACAAATCCGTCGTCGTGGTGGAGAAGGGCTCCGAGGTCGGTGCGCATATTCTGTCCGGCGCGGTGGTCGACCCGATCGGCCTCGACAGCCTCATTCCGGAATGGCGCGGCGAAGACACCCCGATCAAGACTGCGGTGACCGCCGATCATTTCTACGCGCTCGGTGTCTCGGGCGCATTGCGGCTCCCGCTCGCGCTGATGCCGCCGCTCATGAGCAATCACGGCAATTTCATCGTCTCGCTCGGCGATGTCTGCCGCTATCTTGCGAAGAAGGCCGAAGCCTTGGGCGTCGAAATCTATCCAGGCTTTGCCGCTGCCGAAGTGCTGTTCGAGAATGATGCGGTTGCCGGCATTGCCACCGGCGACATGGGCATCGCCAAGGACGGTCACCACAAGCCGGGTTTCGCCCGCGGCATGGAGTTGCGCGGCAAATACACGCTGTTCGCCGAAGGCGCACGCGGCAGCCTTTCCAAAGTGCTGATCGAGCGCTTCGGCTTGTCGCGCGAGCGCGAACGGCAAAAGTTCGGCATCGGATTGAAAGAGCTTTGGCAGGTGGCGCCCGCACAATTCCGCAAGGGTCTGGTGCAGCACACGCTCGGCTGGCCGCTCGACAATCGCACCGGCGGCGGCTCGTTTATTTATCATTACGACGACAATTTTGTTTCTGTCGGCTTTGTCGTTCACCTCAACTACCGTAATCCCTATCTGTCGCCATTCGAGGAATTCCAGCGCTTCAAGACCCATCCGCTCGTGCGCGACACGTTCGCCGGCGGCAAGCGGCTTTGCTACGGCGCGCGCGCCATCACCGAAGGCGGCTGGCAATCGGTGCCGAAGCTTGTGTTTCCCGGCGGCGCGCTGATCGGCTGCGCCGCCGGCTTCGTCAACGTGCCGCGCATCAAGGGCAGCCACAACGCCATGTTGTCGGGCATGCTCGCGGCCGCGCACGTCGCTGCGGCGCTCGGCGGGGGGCGCGCCAACGACGAGCTATCGGGTTACGAAAATTCCTGGCGCGCATCGCCGGTGGGGCACGATCTGTGGCGGGTGCGCAATGCCAAACCGCTATGGTCGAAGCTCGGCACCTTCGCCGGCATCGCGCTCGGCGGGCTCGACATGTGGACTTCGACGCTCGGCTTTTCCGTGTTCGGCACGCTCAAGCACGGCAAGCCCGATTATGCGACGCTGCAGCCTGCGGCGAAATGCCGGCCCATCGCCTATGCCAAACCGGACGGCAAGCTCACTTTCGACCGGCTATCGTCGGTTTATCTGTCGAACACCAATCACGAGGAGGACCAGCCGGTTCATCTGCTGGTCGGCGACAGCGCGCTGCAAAAGTCATCCGAGCACGACGTCTATGGCGGGCCGTCGGCGCGTTATTGCCCTGCCGGTGTCTATGAATGGATCGAGGATGCGGGCCAGCCGCGTTATGTGATCAATGGACAGAACTGCGTGCACTGCAAGACCTGCGACATCAAGGATCCGAACCAGAACATCACCTGGGTGCCGCCCGAAGGCGGCGGCGGACCGAACTATCCGAATATGTGACCAAGAGTCGTGACTGAATTGCACATCCAACCTGCCGCGATTTCGCCGCCGTTGAGGCTTAAAGGACATGTGGGCGCGAGAATGCAGGACAGCGGAAGGCTCACGTTTGTGTCCTTGCGGGCGTGCGGCAAAAGGGTCATTCTCGCGCAGATTTAGACAGAGGCGTCGGGCGCTCGATTCGCGCTCCCCCCGATCCAGTTCGTCGGCCGAACCAGTTCGCCAATGGAGATCTCGTGACTTATTCGCTGCCCCGGCATGCCGCCATGGTCGGCATTGCGCTCGCCTTCAGTCTGACTTCAGCATTTGCCGCGGAAACGCCGGCACAAGAGCAACTTTCGCCCGAGAACGCCGCCGGCAGCTACCTGGCCGCCCGGCATGCCTCGGCGGAGCGCGACGAGTCTGCCGCCGCAGCCTATTACCTCGATGTTTTGAAGCTCGATCCGCACAATTCGGATCTGATGAGCCGTGCATTCCTCTCCGAACTCACCGATGGCGACATCGATGGGGCGAGCAAGCTCGCCGACCGATTGCTTGCGATCGATCGCACCGATCGCATATCGCGGCTGGTGGTCGGTATCCGCGAGCTGAAGAAGAAACATTATGCGGCGGCGCGCGACGACTTTTCGCAATCGGTGCGCGGTCCGGTGACCGACTTGACGGCGACCCTGTTGTCGGCCTGGGCGCTCGCCGGCGAGGGCGATAGCCACGCCGCGATTGACACCATGGACAAGCTCTCGGGGCCGGACTGGTACGGCATCTTCAAGGACCTGCATGCCGGGCTCATCCTCGATCTCGCCAAGGACAGGAAGGATGCCGGCAAGCGCTACGCCAGCGCCTACAAGGCCGATCCGACGGCGCTGCGCACGGTGGAAGCCTATGGCCGCTATCTGTCGCGCAATGCCAGCAAGGCCGATGCGCTCAAGGTCTATCAGGATTTCGCCAAGGAACTGCCCAATCACCCAGTGATCAACCAAGAGATCAAGCAGATTTCCGCCGGCGAGCAGCTGCCGCCGCTCGTCGATACGCCGCAGGCCGGCGCCGCCGAGGCGCTTTACGGTCTCGGCGCTTCGATCGGACGCCGCGGCGGCGAGGACCTCGCGCTGATCTATCTGCAGCTTGCGCTTTATCTCGAGCCGTCGCACGCCATAGCGCTGCTTTCGCTCGGCGATCTCTACGAGGACCTGAAAAAACCCGATCTCGCGATCAAGGCCTACGAGCGGGTGCCGGCGAGCTCGCCGCTGTCGCGCAACGCGCAAATCCAGATGGCCGTCGATCTTGACACGCTCGATCGCACCGACGAGGCCAAGAAGCTCCTCAATCGTGTGATCGCCGAAAATCCCAAGGACACCGAGGCGATCATCGAGCTTGGCAATATTCAGCGCGGGCGCAAGGACTTTGCCGCGTGCGGGGATACTTACACCAAGGCCATCGACACGGTGCCCAATCCGGACAAGTCGAACTGGGTTATGTTCTACTTCCGCGGTATTTGCTACGAGCGCTCGAACCAATGGTCTCTGGCCGAAGCCGATATGAAGAAGGCGCTGGCGCTCTACCCCGACCAGCCGCTTGTGCTCAATTATCTCGGTTATTCGTGGGTCGATAAAGGCGCGCATCTCGATCAAGGCATGGATATGATCCGCAAGGCCGTCGAGCAGCGGCCGGACGACGGCTACATCGTCGATTCATTGGGCTGGGCCTATTTCCGCACCGGCAATTACGACGAAGCGGTCAAGAATCTCGAACGCGCGGTGGAGCTTAAGCCCGAAGATCCGACGATCAACGATCATCTCGGCGACGCCTATTGGCGGGTTGGGCGCAGATTGGAAGCGCACTTCCAGTGGTCGCAGGCGGTTGACCTCAAGCCGGATCCGGAAGACCTGCCCAAGATCGAGGCCAAGATTGAAAACGGGCTGCCTCCCGACACGTCCTCCGCGGCTGATGCCACCAAGCCGAACTCTCCGGCGGACGCCGATAAAGCAAATTCGGCTGCAGATGCCGAGAAGGCGAAGAAGACCGGCAACGGCGGGTGAGACGCCGCCTTGGTTGGTCCGCTTGTTGAGAACGCGCCGGCAAAGGTCAATCTGACGCTGCGGGTGCTCGGTCGGCGCGCCGACGGCTATCACGAGATCGAAAGCCTGGTTGCGTTCGCCGATTTTGGCGACCGCCTCGGCTTGACGCCGGGGGACAGGCTTGCGCTCGAACTGCGCGGCCCGAATGCGGCGCGAGCGGGCGACGACGCCGACAATCTCGTCCTCAAGGCAGCGCAAGCGCTGGCACAACAAATTCCCGGCATTGTTCTGGGTACTTTCGATTTGGAAAAAAATTTGCCGGTCGCGGCCGGAATTGGCGGTGGTTCGGCCGATGCGGCCGCGGCGCTTCGCCTTCTCGCCAAGGCCAACCATCTCCCGCCCGACGATCCGCGGCTCTATGCGGCGGCGCGCACCACCGGCGCCGACGTGCCGGTCTGTCTCGACCCACAGCCGCGGCTGATGCGCGGCATCGGCGAGAAGTTATCCGCGCCGCTGGTTCTGCCGCCCTTTAGCGCCGTGCTGGTCAATCCGGGCGTCGCGCTGGCGACCAAGGATGTTTTTGCCGGCTGGACGCCGGCACCGCGACCCGCTCCGCCATTGGATCTTGCAACGATTGCAAAAGCACTCGACCGCGAACAGTTCTTGCAATCGCTGAGGATGCAGGCGAACGATCTTGAAGATGCGGCGATCGCGTTGGCGCCGGTGATCGCCGAAGCGCTCGGGGCATTGCGGGCGATGGCCGGTTGCCGCCTGGCCCGCATGTCGGGTTCCGGAGCGACATGTTTCGGCTTGTTCGATGGGACGGCAGCCGCGCGAAGCGCGGCGGCGGCGCTCGGCAACAAATATCCGCAGTGGTGGGTGCGGGCGTGCGCATTGGGTTAGAGCGCCATGCGCTAGACGATTTAGTGCGTCCGCGCGATACAAAAATCGACGGTTTCGGCGAGCGCTGATTTCATCTTCGAGTCGGGAAAAAGCGCCAACGCGTCGCGCGCGATCGCGCCGTAGTGATGCGCGCGGCCGATGGTGTCCTCAAGCGCGCGATGCTTGACCATCAGTCCGATGGCGCGATCGAGATCGGCGTCCTCGGTCTCGCCGCGTTCCAGCGTGCGCCGCCAGAACTCGCGTTCGTCGTCGCTGCCGCGGCGGAAGGCGAGCACGACCGGCAGCGTGATCTTGCCCTCGCGGAAGTCGTCGCCGATGTTCTTGCCCAGCCGCGAGGCGGCGCCGCCATAGTCGAGCACGTCGTCGACCAGCTGGAAGGTGATGCCGAGATTCATGCCGAACGAGCGGCTCGCCGCTTGCTCGGCCTTTTGCCGCGCCGACAGCGCGGGGCCGACCTCGCAGGCCGCGGCGAACAGTTCGGCGGTCTTGGCGCGGATCACCGCGATATATTCGTCTTCCGTCGTCGCCGTGTTCTTGGCGGCGGCAAGCTGCATGACCTCGCCTTCGGCGATCACGGCAGCGGCGGCGGAGAGAATTTCCAGGGCTTTCAGGCTGCCGACCTCGACCATCATCTTGAACGCCTGGCCGAGCAGGAAATCACCCACCAGCACGCTCGCTTCGTTACCCCACAGCATGCGGGCTGCGAGCCGGCCGCGGCGCAGCTCGCTTTCGTCGACTACGTCGTCGTGCAACAATGTTGCCGTGTGCATGAACTCGACCGCCGCGGCGAGCTTGATATGGCCGTCGCCCGCGTAGCCGGCGAGCCGCGACAAGGCGAGCGTCAGCATTGGACGTAGCCGCTTGCCGCCGGAATTGATGAGGTGATTGGCCACCTCGGGGATCATCGTCACTTCCGAGCCGGTGCGCCCGATGATCGTCGTGTTGACGCGCTCCATATCGGCAGCGACCAGATCGACCAGCGGGTCGATCGACGGCTCGCGCGGACTTTCGAACGGAACGACAACAGCCACTAGAATGCTCTCCAGGCAGGGCGGGACAGCATAGAAACGCTATGGCGGCCGGGCAAGTCCACGGCCAATATTGCGGCGAGATGCATAGATTCGCCGGCGGCGGACCCGCCAGCACCGATCATGCCACTCGAGGTGGCGGCGGGGAAAGCCAATGTCAACCAATGAGCTTACCGCTGAACGCATGGGTACGAGCCGGAACGACCCTTCCGGATTGGACGTTGCAGTCCTGGTGCCGTGCTACAATGAGGAGCGCGCGATCGCCAAAGTGGTCGCAGATTTCCGCGCCGCGCTGCCGACCGCGACGGTCTACGTCTACGACAACAATTCCACCGACGGCACGGCAGCGGCCGCCGAGGCGGCCGGCGCTATCGTTCGCCGCGAGGCCCACCAAGGCAAAGGCTACGTGGTGCGGCGGATGTTCAACGACATCGAGGCCGATATCTACGTGCTGGTCGACGGCGATGCCACCTATGAGGCGCCGAGCGCGCCGGCGATGATCGGCAAGCTCATCGAAGACCGGCTCGATATGGTGGTGGCCGCGCGTGCCGATCGCGAGGAGGCTGCCTATCGCCCCGGCCACCGCGCCGGCAACCGGCTGTTGACCGGCATTGTCGCGCATATTTTCGGTCGCGCCTTTACCGACATGCTGTCCGGCTACCGCGTCTTCTCGCGCCGTTTCGTGAAATCGTTTCCCATACTTTCCGGCGGCTTCGAAATTGAGACGGAATTGACCGTGCATGCGCTCGAACTCGAATTGCCGGTGGCCGAAGTGGCGACGCCGTATTATTCGCGCCCGGTCGGCTCCGCGTCGAAGCTGTCGACCTGGCAGGACGGCTTTCGCATTCTCTGGATGGTCTTTAAAATCTACCGCGCCGAGCGGCCGTTGGCGCTGTTCGGCGCTTTCGCTTTGGCGCTGATCATCACGTCGATCGGGCTAGCCATCCCGGTGGTCATCACGTACATGCAAGAAGGTCTCGTACCTCGCCTGCCGACCGCCGTGCTTTCGACCGGATTGATGTTGCTTGCCTTCCTGTCCCTTGCCTGCGGCCTCATACTCGATACCGTCACCCGGGGCCGGCGCGAGCTAAAACTCATTGCCTATCTTGGACTGCGCGCGCCGGGCGAAGAACGTCGGCGGAGCTAGAGCCTTGCGCGAAATCGTTCGCACCAACGATGCCGTGCTGATTTCGGCGCTCGAGGCGCTGCTGAACAGCGCGCGCATCGCGCATATGGTGGTCGACCAGAATATGAGCGTCCTGGAAGGCTCGATCGGAATTTTTCCGCGCCGCATCCTGGTCGGTGACGATCAGGTTCAGGCGGCGCGGCGGCTCCTGGAAGACGCCGGCTTTGGTCATGAACTCCGGCCCCACGCAGATTGAGACATTGATTGAAATATCTGCCGGCGAGACGAGCGCGGACGCCGTCCTCGGCGGCAAGCTCGTTTTGCGCCAGCCGTTGCGCGGCCATCGCTTCGGCCATGACTCGATCCTGCTCGCCGCCGCGACAAATGCGCGGGCCGGCGAACGGGCGGTCGATCTCGGCGCCGGCGTGGGCGCGTCCGGGCTGGCGCTGGCGCTTCGCATCGGCGGGCTTACCGTCACGCTCGTCGAAATCGATCCGGCACTTGCGGCGCTCGCTCGGGATAATGCCGCGCGGAATGGACTTGCCGATCGCGTACGCGCAATTTGTCTCGACGTCGCAGCGCCTGCCGCCGCGTTCACTGCCGCCGGGCTCGCGCCGGGATCGGCCGATCATGTGCTGATGAACCCGCCATTCAATGCTGCTCACAATCCGTCGCCCGATCACGGCCGCCGCACGGCGCGTGTAGCGTCTGACGAGACACTGGCGAAATGGCTCGGCACGGCGGCGAGACTGTTGCGGCCTTCCGGCGTCGTCACGCTCATTTGGCGCGCGGACGGCCTCGGCAACGTGCTTGCAGCGCTCGCCACCGGCTTCGGCGCGGTTTCAATATTGCCGGTTTACCCAAAGCCCGGCGCGCCGGCGATTCGCGTGCTGGCGTGCGCCGCGAAGGATCGCAGCGCGCCATTGTCGCTGTTGCCGGGTCTCGTGCTTGCCGATGCCGACGGCAAGCCAAGCGCAGCGGCCGAAGCCGTATTGCGCGACGGCGCTGCGCTGGCATTGTTGAGAGCTGAGACTTGACTGTTACCGGACGCTCATTCCCGGAATTATTTCGGATACTTAAACGCGGTTCCTGCTCAGCCGCTAGGCATCACGCTGATGGCGAATCGGGCGGCCCGGCACTGCTTTCTTCGCTTCGGTACCGACGGGAATATAAGAAAGACCAACAAATACACTGATTAGCATCAGCAAGAAGTCAATCTTGGTCACTGTTTCGCCTCCGCCGTTGTTTATGGCACTCGTCATCGAAGCAAAAAGCGTTCCATCGATTAAGAAACGGTTACTTGAGGCCTAACGCGACCGATCATATTTGAGATTCATGACCGAACCGTGGAACGGGGTGCGCCTCCGAGATGTTTGTAGCCGGGCCTTTGGCGCGCTGGGCTCGCTCATTCCGCAACGTTTTCGCCGCGACCGACCCGTCGTGCCGGTGGTTCGTCTCACCGGGATCATTGGCTTTTCCACGCCGTTGCGGCCGGGTCTGTCTCTTGCCGGCGTTGCGCGCACGCTCGATCGCGCGTTCGCCATGCGCCGTGCTTCCGCAGTCGCACTTGCGATCAACTCGCCGGGCGGGTCGCCGGTACAATCGCACCTCATCTTCCGCCGCATCCGCGAACTGGCCGCCGAGCACAAGCGGCAGGTGATCGTCTTCGTGGAAGATGCCGGCGCCTCGGGCGGCTACATGATCGCCTGTGCCGGCGACGAGATCATCGCCGATCCGCACTCGATCGTCGGCTCGATCGGCGTCGTCGGCGGCTCGTTCGGCTTCGATAAGCTGATCGCGAAAGTGGGCATCGAGCGCCGGCTCTACACCTCGGGCGAGCACAAGGCGATGCTCGATCCGTTCCTGCCGGAAGATCCGGACGACGTCGAACGTTTGAAGAGATTGCAGCGCGAAATCCACCAGGACTTCATCGCGCTCGTGAAATCGCGGCGCGGCGCCAAGCTGACGGGTCCGGAAAATGACTTATTCTCAGGCGAGTATTGGACCGGGCGCGGAGCCTTGAAACTCGGCCTGATCGATGCCATCGGCGACTTGCGAACGACCTTGCGCGAACGATTCGGGGATAAAGTCGTTACACCCCTGATCAGCGCCGAACGCGGCTTCTTGGGCCGCCGCGTTTTTGGCGTGGGCCGCGGCGACTTTACTCAGGCCGGACCGGGCGCAGGCCTTGCCGAGGACATGATTTCGGCGCTTGAAGCGCGCGCCATTTGGGCGCGTTGTGGGCTATAAGCCGCGAACAATCGGAGTTCCGACATGCCGCCGCTGATCGTGTTTGCGCTCGGAGTCATGGGAGCGGCCGTAGTGGTGCGCTGGTGCGCCAGAGAGGTGCGCCGCGTCAATGCCGAGCTCGACGAAGTGCGCGCCAGAGCGTCCGTCGATCCGCTCGATCGCTCGACGCTGCCGAAATTGAAGCCCGATCCAAAGACCGGCGAATACCGGCCGGGCTAGAGCGGTTCATGGATTGACGGAAGCATAACCGGCATTGGCGAAGTAGTTGGTGCATTCGCTGGGCTGAATGGTTGAGACCAAGTCTCCGACGTAGCGCCATGTTTCGTCGATCGAGC
>Ga0070731_10004735_pt1 | contig 11519 bp, 10 predicted proteins | sample Coa_R1_2_FD_66448 | JGI IMG/M metagenome (GOLD analysis project Ga0070731, IMG submission 66448) | Surface soil microbial communities from Centralia Pennsylvania, which are recovering from an underground coalmine fire - Coalmine... | ecosystem: Environmental > Terrestrial > Soil > Unclassified ... | reverse complement strand
GTCGACCGAAAGCGTGGTCTGCGTGACATAGGCGAGATGGCCGGGGTCGCGGACGGTCAGCTCCGCCACGTCCTCCGGCGTCGCCACCAGGTAGACCATGCCGTCGATGCGGCCCATCGTGCCCTCGACCTCGGGATGGCCGGCATGGCCGATCAGCACGATGTCGCGGCCGCCGCGTGCATAGCGCTGCGCCTCGTGGTGGACCTTGGAGACCAGCGGGCAGGTCGCGTCGATCACCGGCAGTGCCCGCAGCGCCGCATCATCCTCGACCTTCTGCGAGACGCCGTGGGCGCTGAAGACCGTGATGCCGCCCGCGGGGATCTCGTCCAGCTCGTCGACGAACCGGGCGCCCTTGGCCTTCAGATCCTCGACGACGTGGCGGTTGTGGACGATCTCATGGCGCACATAGACGGGCGCGCCATATTTCTCGAGCGCCCGCTCCACGATCTCGATCGCGCGTTCCACGCCGGCACAGAAGCCGCGCGGCTTCGCCAGGATAACCTTCATTCGTCCAGAGCCTCGGACATCGCTGCTGGCCGCGACCCTAACACGCGGCGGAGGCCCACGGCAAATCGGGTCGGGCATGCGAAAGCGAGCGTTGGACGAGCGCTCGCGAATTGGGGAGGTGAAAGTACATCGGCTCGCTGCCTAGCTGCTGTAGCTGCCCATCGGCTATAGTTGTCTCATAAATCGTAACGACATCATCGCCCGGTTGCGGGAGAAGGAGGCTGCGCTGCGTGCCCGTGGCGTAGCACTCGCCGCGCTGTTCGGCTCGCGGGCGCGGGACGATCACCGCTCCGACAGCGATACCGACATTATGATCGAGTGCGATCCCGAGGGGCGCGTGACCGTCTATGGTTACGCCGCGCTCAAGGATTACATCGCCGGGCTCTTCGATGGACCGGTGGATGTCGTGGACCGCGACCGACTCAAGCCTCATATCCGCCGTAGCGCCGGCGCGTAGACGATCTACGCCTTTTGACGCAGAAGCAACATGGCGCCGGCTTGACGGGCGCGTGGGTGATCGAATGCGACCGAAGTCACGAAACCCAGCGGGTCGCAGTCATCGTACGTTTACCTGATCGCAATTTATGTGATTCGTGTCGGCCTTCGCGGTGATCATGGCGGGCTGTCTGCACGTCTGATCGTCAGGACAGAAAACCCGCCGCCTCCCGCCGCGCAGGTCAAGCTACCCGCATAGGGCCGGCACCCCCAGACACCGGCAGGCAGACCCATTTTTCGCCAATTCCGACCGCCATCGGTCGTGTAGAGAATGGCACCGCCGGTCTCTGTGGATCCCTCTTGGCCATCCGATTCTTCCAACTGCGTGATGAAGCCGATCTCATCGTCGATGAACCGGACGCCAGTGAACGATTTCTCGGCCATTCGGAATGTCGTCTGAAAGGCTGGTGCCCAGGTCGCTCCTCCATCCGTTGTCTTCGCTATGATCGCGCCTCCGCTAATATCGCCGAGGGGAAACGAATGCTTACTCGTCATTAGCCATCCGATACGACCATCGTCGAGACTCAGATCATCGACTTCATACTCGCAGTGTTCTGTCGCCCCCGCATTGGGCGGCACATCAATCTGCGCCTGCTCCCAATGCTGGCCCGCGTCCGACGTTCGGAAGACGGCAATCCCGTGTTGAAGGCATCCCGCCAGCACCCCATGACGAACGCTGTCGAATGCCATGCGTCCGGCCGCAAAGCCCTCGGGAAGCGGCGTCTCGTTCCAATGGAGCCAATGATCGGTCGTACTGAGGAGAGATTCCCGATTCGTCGCGGCGTTGAAGCTGTAAGCCAGTCCCGCGCCCGCTCCGAAATATTGGATGCCGCGCACGAACAGATCTCGCAATGGTAGCCGTCGCCAGTGCTCACCGCCGTCGCTTGTCTCAAGCAGCCTCTGCTCTGCAGCAACGATATCGGCAATCATGATCCAGCCTTCGCGCCGGCTCAGAAAAGAGAGCTTCGGCGGAATGTTGTGCTGGTAGCTGGACGGAATTTCCGCCCATGTATTCCCGCCGTCCCGCGTGTGCAGGATCGAATAGTCGCCGGTCCCGGTCTCCCCAGGGGGCGTGTACCCAATCGCCCACGCTTCGTCCGCGGCGACGTAGCGGACATCGCTCAGAGTCGACGCCGTCTTGCAGTTGCGACAGATGCTCTGCGTCCAAGACAGTGTGAACGGAAGGTTCGCCGGTTCGATCGTGCGCGGGCTTGCCGGCCTCGCCACACCCAGGAGGGAAACGAGAACGAGCGAGATTGCAATCGACGGCCGGAGCACTGGCAGCTGTTCCCGGAAGGTCATTTTTAGCTACGGGTTCTTCTACCGCAATCTGGCAATGGCGGCACGCGCCAGTTGACAAGCTAGGCAGTCGCTCCCTTCTCCCAGAAGGAGATAGAGGACAACGCGCGCTACGGCGAAATGTGGCTCATCCAAAGCAATCTGTGCGACTTCGTCGCAGCGCTTGCAGCGCATTTCCATAAGTTCACGGCCGTTCATACCGCCGTTCGACCGCTTGATAGCATGCCTTTTGCGGACTGCCGAGCACGGGGACAAGGTGCCGGTCGCAGAGCGCCTTCACCGGTGCCACATCCGGCCATGCGACGTCGTCGAGCACGACGAACCCGCCTGGCGCGATCACGCACAGCGAGAGCGCGAGGTCGCAAAGCGGGTTCAGCCCCTCGTGGTTGCCGTCGATGAAGACGAGGCCGAACTTCTTGCCGCCGCTGATGATAGCCTGCAGACCGGCTCGGCTCTCCTGTCGGTTGAGGTAGACCTCGAGGCCGCAGCGGGCGTAAAGCTCGCATGCCTTTGCCATGACGTAAGGCGTGCTGTTCTTGACGACGGTCTCCCCACCCCAGGGCAGGGTCTCGACATAGCCCTGATCGAAATAGGGATCGAGACAGACTATCCGCCCCAGCACCCCGCGTCGCCGGAGCGCGGAGGCGAAGACGATTGTCGACACGCCCATGAACGAACCGATCTCGAGGTAGTCGGTCGGCCCCTTGAGCGCCATCGCCTCCACAGCAGCATCGACCCAGAGGAACCCCTCGAGGCTGATCGTTTCGCTGAGCCCTTGCCGCGTCCCGTAAACGGCCGCGATCTCGGCCAGCAGGCTTTCCCGCTCATCCAGGAGCGCTTCACGGCTGGGGGCCATCGGTCCAGCTCTCTCGGTGAGGTCCGGCGGACATTCGACGGATCATAGCATCCTGCGGCAAGCCCCGGCGCATCCCGATTGCTCCGACGCGGTGAAGGCGTGCAACCATGGCGCGGACGAACCTCTCGGACATGGGAGCATCCCATGCTGAGAGTCATCGACCCGGCCGCCAGGTTCGACGATCACAGGCCCCATCTAGGGCGAACCGGCGCGCAGCTCGATGTTTCGGTCTTCCGCTCCGGCAACTCGGGCGCGGAGGGAGACGACACCAGCATCTCCCGGCTACCCGGCAAACCTGCCTTAGCGGCGGCAGAGCCCCGGCCGGTCAGGCAGCCAGGCGATCGATGACGGCGTCGAGCATCGCGTCGCAGCGAGCGAGCTGGTCGGCGGTGACGTACTCGTCCGCCTTATGGCCCTGGGCCATCGAGCCGGGGCCGCAGAGGACCGCCGGCACGCCCAAGACCTCGCGATAGAGCCCGGCCTCGGAACCGAAGGCGACGGCCGAGGTTCCGGCGGCGCCGGCCAGCGCTGCCGCCAGCCGCACCGACTCGTCGTCGGCCGGGGCGAGGCCGGGATATTGGTTCACCGTCTCGATCTCGATCGCGGCCTCGGGAAAACGGTCGCGCATGGCGCGCACGATCGCTGCCGCGTCGGCAGCGACGCCGTCGAGCAGCCGCGCCGGATCGTCGGCGGCCAGCGTGCGGAATTCGAAATCGACGGTGCAGCGTCCGGGCACGATGTTGAGCGCCGTGCCGCCCTCGATCCGTCCGACATGGATGGTCGAGAACGGCACGTCGAAGCCGGGATCGCGCGTGCCGTCGCAGGCGAGTGCCGTCTGCCGCCGCCGCAGCCGGTCGATCAGGTCGACGGCGAGATGGATCGCGTTGAGCGCGGTCGGCGCCGCGGCGGAATGCGCCTCCCGGCCGCGGCAGGTGGCGCGGAGCGCCGTCTTGCCCTTGTGTCGGGTGACCACCTCCATTCCGGTCGGCTCGCCGACGATGCAGAGCGCAGGGCGGAGATCTCGGCGCTTCAGCTCGTCGAGCAGCGGCCGCACGCCGACGCAGCCGATCTCCTCGTCATAGGAGAAGGCGAGATGCAGCGGCCGGGCCAGCTTCCGCCTTGCGGCGAGCGCGGCGGCGCGGAGGGACGCGGCGAGGAAGCCCTTCATGTCGGCGGTGCCGCGGCCGTAGAGCCGATCTTGCGCCTTGCGCAGGCGGAAGGGATCAGACGACCACGCCTGACCGTCCACCGGCACGACATCGGTATGGCCGGAGAGGATGATGCCGCCGGGAACCGGGGAGCCGATCACCGCACAAAGACTGGCCTTCCGCCCGCTCTCGTCCGGCACCAGGGTAAGGGCTGCGCCGAGCGGCGCCAGCCGGGCCTGCACGAAGCGCACGAGGTCGAGGTTGGAGTCGCGGCTGACGGTCGGGAAGGCAACGAGCTTCTCCAGCAGGTCGACGGTCGCAGGCCGGGTCTTAGCCATTCGAGTCACCGCAGCCAGGAGCGGCAGGCTTGCCGGCGAAGCGGTCCTTGATCCAGCGCAGCTGATCCGGCGTCGAGTTGGTCATGGTCGGGTCGTGGTCGAGCCCGGGATAGACCTTGAAATCGACCGGGATCCCCGCCTTGCAGGCCTTGGCGACGGTGGCGCGCACCGATTCGACCGGCACGGTCTTGTCGCCGTCGCCGGTAATCACCAGCAGCGGACCGAAGATCGGGCGCTCGCCGAGCGCGTTCTCGGCGAGAAACTGCTGGACCGAGGGATCCTGATCCCAGCCGGGCCTGAGCTGTGGGCCCTTGTCGGCGAGCGCCACGGCATAGGCGTAGAACCAGCAGCCCTTGGAGGTGACGTCGTCGTACTTGGCGAGCGCCGCGTCGGCGAGCATCGATGACGGCTTGAACTCGGGGAAACGCGCATGGACCCCGTAGGCCATGAAGCGGAGGTAGAATCCCGCATCGGCCGAACCGCCCATGCGCTCGAGAATGGCGTGGAGATCGGCCGCGCCCGCGACAGAGACGGCGCCGAGATAGTCAGGATCCTTGATCCCGGCCTCGGCCTCGGCGACGCCCCAGGCGGTCAGGCCGCCCTGGTTGTGCCCGTCCACCACCCATTTCCGGCCGAGACGCGGCACCGCCGCGCGGGCAGCCGGGATCGCATCGATCACGTCGTGGACCTGGGCCGGCTTCGAGACATACTGGTGCGGCCCGGCGGTTCCGAGCCCGGCATAATCGGTCGCGACCACGGCGAACCCCGCCTCCACCATCGGGAAGAGGCCCTCGTCGCCGTAGTACACGTCCTTCATGGTCGACGGGCCGCAGATGCGGGCCACGCCGGTGGTGCCGTGCGCCCAGGCGATGACCGGCCAGCCGGTCTCCGGCGGCACGCCGCGCGGGATCAGGACGACGCCCGAGGTCGCGACGTCGCCGCCGGTGGCGTTCTGCGAATGGTAGAGGATGCGGACCGCCGAGGCGCCGCGCGGCAGGGCATAGTCGTCGGCCGGCTCGGAGCGGATCAGCTCGCCCGGCTTGCCCAGCGGCAGCGGCGACGGAACGTCGTAGAATGTCGACGGCGGGAGCCGGTCCTCCTGCTCCATCGCCAGCGCCTCCGCCGGCGTTTTCGGCAGCGCCTGCGCGGCAGCGCTCGCCGCCGAGAGGCAAGCGGCGAGCGCCAGCCAGAACGTGCTGCGCATCCTCTTCTCCCTATGTCACTCGGCGGTTCCGTACGCCCTCAGTCCCGCCGGGGCGCCGCAATCGACGATCGCCCGCTCGACCAGCGTCGCACGGTAGGCGCGCAGCGAGACCTCGTTCAAGGGCTCCCGCCGCAGGCGGGCGATCTCCGCGGCGTCGAACGGCGCGGTGCCGGAAGGTGTGCTGGCGCCCCCCAGCGTGAAGGCGACGAAGTTCATCACCGCGGCGAGATCGTCGTCTCCCACCAGCGACAGCGCCACGCCCGGCACCCGGACGAGATAGTCGCGGCCCTCTTGCAGGCAGAGGAAACCGCCGACCTGGCCGCGCAGCGCCGGCACGACCGCGGGCGGCGAGACGCCCTCCAACCCGTGGCAGCCGGCACAGCGCATCGCGTAGACCGTCTGGGCATGGCCAAGCGCCGGCGTCTCGGCACCCGCCGCTCCCGCCCAGGCCAGCACCAGGAGCGCGGCAGCAAATCTCATCCGGCGAGGCCCACCAGCACCGCCGAAGAGCAGTGGAACATCATGTTCGGCGCCCCCAGGCACCAGATGATGTCGCCGTTCGATTGCGGCCGGTAGGTCGGCAGCTCGCCGTCGGTGCCGGAGCAGCCGCAGCGGCCGCACGCATCCTTGCCGCAGCAGTCGCGGTAGGCGATGAGGTACGCCTTGCCGTCCTCCGGGTTGAGGCAGGTGCCGACCCAGGAGGTCGGCGACGGAACCGTCCCCGGCGGGCAGGTGTGCAGCCCGCCGCCGCAGCAGCTGCAGAGATTCCCGTCCATGGCGCAGTAGCGCCAGTAGTCGCACTTCGTCGGGTCCTTGGTCTGGGCCTTGCGAGCGAACTCGGTCCGGGCGTCCGTAGCCGCCGCGGCACGCTGCACCGGCAGCAGCGGCAGCGCAGGCGCCGCGACGAGCCAACCGCCCAGCCGCGCCAGCAGGCTGCGCCGCGACGCCAGCCGCCGCGTCAGGCGCTCGCTCGTGCGGTCGAGCAGGGTCATGGGCCCGCCTTATCTCTACGACAGAGCGAACACCCCTCCCCCCATCCCTCTCCCGCAAGGGGAGGGGGTGCGATCTTCTCCCCCTCCCCTTGCGGGAGAGGGATGGGGGGAGGGGTTGCCTCTGCCACGTGCCGGCAAGGAAGGGGCATCGCTACTCACCCTCGACGGTCATGAGCAGGTACCCGTCGTCGCCCAGCGTCTTGTCCTGGTGCAGCACCTTGCCGGTGGCGAGGTCGATCGCGGTCAGCGTGCCCGTCGTCTCGGCCAGCGTGTAGAGCAGCGGCTTCGCCTCCTGCGTCACGGCGATCGAGTTGGCCGGCGTCGCCAGCTTGATGCGCCGGACGAGCGTCTGGCGGCCGGCGTCGAGCTCCCACACCTCCGTGCCCGTCTCCTTGTGGGTCCACGCCGCGCCCTCGTGCATCAGCACGAAGAGATGGTCGTCGCCCTTGTGCAGCGCCGCCAGCTGCCAGCCGCCCGGCCGCCACAGCTTGCGCTGCAGATCCATCCCGGGCGTCGGGAGGCCGGCCGTCGCCGCGATCGACCACGGCTTCTGGACGATCGGGTTGGGGCCGAGCTTGGCGAGGTAGACCTGGCCGGCATAGGAGATGAACCAGGCAACGCCGCGCTCGCGGTCGGTCGGGCTGTGCTCGAACACCGGATCGGTCTCGGGCGCGTTGAAGGGCGCCGTGTGCGTGATCGCCGGCTTCATCGCCCCGTCGAAGGTGACGCTCGCCAGCGACCCGTCGTAGCAGAGCGAGGCGAAGCCGCGATTGCCCCAGGCATAGACGAGCGTGCAGCCCGGCACCTCGATCGTGGCCGCGACCTGGCGCGCGTCCGGCTCGACCACCTTGACCGAGCCGGCCGGCTCGCTGTCGTAGACATAGACGTAGCGCCCGTCGGCGCTCACATCCGCATCCGGCCGCTTGGTCGAGACCAGCGCCCGGCTCGGCAGCGGGATCTCGGCGGTAATGGTGAGCGTCGCCGGATCGTAGAGCGTCAGCAGATCCTGCCGGTCGCCGCGATTGCCGCGCGTCCAGATCGTCTCGGCGACGGCGTCCCAGCGGCCTTTCGGATCAACCAGGAAATTGGCGTAGAAGGCGGCCGGGATCATGCCCTTGAAGGCGAGCGTGTCGCCATCCGCCACCCAGACGCGCCCGTCCTTGGCGTGGTTCCAGGCGACGTCCCAGAGATAGAGCCGCCGCGGCGTGGCCGGGGCGAGCGTCGCCACGTCGAGCCCCTCGGCGACCGGCACCGGCGGCGGTGCGGCGGCGATGCAGCACAGGGCGGCGAGCGCCAACGCCGCACATTCGACTACCCGCCGCATGGGTGTCCCCCGCGTAAGTCATTCTCACCATTGGTATAGGCGGTCGCACGACGAACGGGGAGCCCCAAATATCGAGTGGCAGTGCACGCTCTGAGGATCGGCGCTTTCGGAAAGACGATCACCTCGTTATGTTAGGTTGATGAAGAAGCAAGCAACTTCCTAAGCTCACATGCCGATCTTCCCTTCCCCGACGTTCCCGCTCCTCTTCCAGACGGCAGCCGCGCTTGCGATCATGCTTTCGGCGGCAACGGCACGCGCCGAGACCGATTGTCGATTGAAGCTCATTGCTTCCGCCCCGGCGACCCTGGAGCCGCCGGCCGAAATATTGCTCGCCGTCTCGATGGACGGGCTTCCGACCAAGATGCTGCTCGATACCGGCGCCTCGACGAGCTTCATCGACCCAACGATTGTCGGCGTCCTCAAGCTTCCCATCAAGGGAACGACCGCCCTGGGCGTTGGGATCGGCGGCGCGTTTTCAATGGCCACCGCCCGTGTGGCCGAACTGAAGGTAGGCTCCGCCGTCAGCAGGGATCAGGACTTCGTTATCAAGCCATTCCATAAGGACGAGCCCATCGCTCCCTACAGCGGTATTTTCGCTGCTGACTATCTAAGCAATTACGACGTTGAGCTCGACCTTGGCGAAGGCAAAGTCAATCTCTTCTCGCATGATCATTGCCAAGGTAAGGTAGTGTATTGGGACAATTCGTTCTATGAAACGCCGATACGGGTCGATAGACAAAACCACATCATGCTCGACGTTGATATCAATGGAGCCACCGTAAGCGGAGGACTTGATACCGGCGCCTCAATGACCTTCCTCAAGGCGAGTACGGCCGAACAACTCCTTGGCAAGGACGCGCTTGCAGCCGACCCGGTCACAACGTCCGGCGGATTGGGAGGCCCGACCGCCGCAAGACTCCATCGCTTCAGTACAGTCGCGTTTGGCGGAATCAAGCTCAACAACTGGGCCGTCAGCATTTGGGAGGATCGGGCGAAACCCGGCGCCTCGACCTCCCCGCCTGCCATGGCGCCGATGAGCCATATCCGGCTGCAGACCAAGCAAGCCACCGCGGATCTGCCGGACACGATAATCGGAATGGATGTGATCAGGAATTTCCGGATGTTCATCGCCTATAGCGATTCGAAGATATATTTCACGCCACTGGCTGCTCCCATCGCCGCAGTCAAGCCTGCGCCCCAGCAGCCGGCAAGTTCGGCGCCTCAGCAGGAACCAGCGGTCGACGACTCCGGCAAGACGCCGGAGGAAGAACGAAATGTTGGGCTGATGTATCAAACTGGCCGCGGCACGCCGATCGATTACGGCCAGGCCCTGAAATGGTACACGCTCGCGGCAGGGCACGGCGATGCTGCAGCCATGAATCAACTCGGGCAAATGAATGAAAAAGGGCTTGGCAGCCCGACCAACTATTCAGAAGCCATGAAATGGTACATGAAGGCGGCGGATGCCGGGAACGCTCCAGCGGAAAACAATATCGGGCTCCTGTACTTCCACGGGAAGGGTGTGGAGAAAGACGGAGCCGCCGCGCTCGCATGGTTCCGCAAGGCAGCAGATCAGGGATCTGCGGTCGGCGAATTCGATGTCGGCTCCAGCTACGAGACCGGCAGCGGGGTTTCCATCGACCTCGATCAGGCGATGACCTGGTATCGCAAGGCGGCGGATCACGGATATGCCGCGGCGAAGGCAAGGATCGGCAGCTTCTACGCCGCCGGCAAGTCGATCGCCAAGGACTGCGCCGAGGCGCACCGCTGGCTCCAGGATGCGGCGGCAGCCGGCGATCAGGGAGCAAAGTCCCAGCTCAAGGCGAACAAGGACTGTAGCTGGTAGGACGATCTCACCCGTTAGAACCGCCTCGCCGCGACGGGATGCCCGATCCGCCTTTTCCTTCCCCCCTTCTCCATCTCCCCCTACAGTCGCGCGCACCCGTTGCATGCCGAGACCCTCATGACAGCCACCACCGACAGCACCTTCAGCGCCGCGGCGCACGAGCCGCAGATGAAGCGGGCGCTCGGCGTGGGGCACCTGACGGCGATCGGCATCGGTGCCATCGTCGGGGCCGGACTGTTCTCGCTGACCGGCCAGGCCGCGGCGTTTCATGCCGGTCCGGCGGTCATCCTGTCGTATCTCCTCGCCGCCATTCCCGCGGGGCTGACCGGGCTCTGCTACGCCGAATTGGCCGCGATGTTTCCCGCCTCGGGCAGCTGCTACACCTACACTCGCAAGGCCGCAGGCGATTTCGCCGCCTGGGTGATCGGATGGACGCTGATCCTCGAATTCGGCGTCGCCGCGGCGACCGTCGCGACGAGTTTCTCCGGCTACACCAACTCGCTTTTGGGCAATTGGGGCATCCAGCTGCCCCCAATGCTCCTCAACGGGCCGCTGGCCACAGGCGACGGCGTCGTGCCGGGCCTGATCAACCTGCCGGCCGTCGCGATCATCACCGCCTGCTCCCTGCTGCTGCTGCGCGGCATCACCGAATCGGCCTGGGTCAACACGCTCATCGTCATCGTCAAACTGGTCATCATCGTCGGTCTGGTCGGTCTCGGCCTCGCCTGGGTCAAGCCAGAGAACTATGTCCCGTTCATCCCGCCGAATGCCGGGACCTTCGGCGTGTTCGGGTGGAGCGGCGTGCTTCAGGCGACCGGCATCATCTTCTTCTCGTATATCGGCTTCGAGACGGTGTCCTGCGCCGCCCAGGAGACGCGCAACCCGCAGCGCGACATGCCGCTCGGCATGCTGGCCTCCCTGCTCATCTGCGCGGTGCTCTACGTCGCCTTCTCGGCGATACTGGTCGGGCTGGTGCCTTACACGCAATTGACCGGCGACGCCCCCGCCTCGACCGCGCTCGCGGCGACGCCATATCACTGGGCGCTCACCTTGGTCGATGTCGGCATTCTCGCGGGCAACACCACGTCGGTGCTGACCGCGCTCTACGGCCAGTCGCGCATCTTCGTCGTGATGGCGGCGGACGGCATGTTGCCGCGAAGCCTCGCGTCGATCCACCCGCGCTGGCGTACGCCCTGGATCAGCATCATCCTGTTCTGGATCTTCACCGGCGCGCTCGCCGGGTTTCTGCCCCTGGAGATGCTCGGCGACACGACCTCGATCGGCACGCTCTTCGCGTTCGCGGCCGTGGCCGCCTGTGTCCTGATCCTGCGCCGCACCCGGCCTGATGCGCCGCGGCCCTTCCGCGTCCCGCTCGTGCCGCTGGTTCCGGGGGCCGCGATCGTCTCCTGCCTCGGACTGATCGCCTTCCTCGAGCCCTGGGCCTGGGCGCGCCTCCTCGGGTGGCTCGCCCTCGGACTCGTGGTCTGGTTCACCCGGCCGCTCTGGCAGA
>Ga0070731_10004732_pt1 | contig 11521 bp, 7 predicted proteins | sample Coa_R1_2_FD_66448 | JGI IMG/M metagenome (GOLD analysis project Ga0070731, IMG submission 66448) | Surface soil microbial communities from Centralia Pennsylvania, which are recovering from an underground coalmine fire - Coalmine... | ecosystem: Environmental > Terrestrial > Soil > Unclassified ... | reverse complement strand
GTCGGATTGCTGGGTGCGGGTCGGCATGCCGGTCGAGGGGCCGCCGCGCTGCACGTCGACGATCACCGCGGGGACTTCCGCGAAATAGGCCAAGCCCAGGAACTCCTGCATCAGCGAGATGCCCGGGCCGGAGGTCGCGGTAAAGGCGCGGGCGCCGTTCCAGGCGGCGCCGATGACCATGCCGATCGAGGCCAGCTCGTCCTCGGCCTGGAGGATCGCGAAGCGGTTGCCGCCGGCGACCGGATCGAGGCGATAGCGCCGGCACCAGCGCTCGAACGCCTCGGCGAGCGAGGTCGAGGGGGTGATCGGATACCACGCGCAGACCGTCGCGCCGCCGTAGACCGCGCCGAGCGCCGCCGCCGCGTTGCCGTCGATCACGATGCGGTCGCCGATGGCATCTGCCCGGCGTATGCGCAGCCCAATCGGCGCGCCGAAGCGATCGCGGGCGAGATCGTAGCCGAGCTGGAGCGCCCGCAGGTTCGGCGCGACCAGCTGCGCCTTCCCCTTGAACTGCTCGCCGATGAGGCGCTCGACGACTTCCGTCTCGATCCCGAGGAGGAAGGCGAGCGCGCCAAGGCAGACGATGTTCTTCAGCAGCTGGCGCTGGCGCGGCTCGGGAAACTCGCGGTTGGCAAGCTCGGTCAGCGGCAGGCCCAAGCATGTTACGTCGTCGCGCAGCTTGGCGCCCGGCCGGGTCGAATCGTAAACCAGGTAGCCGCCGGGCTCGATCGAGGCGAGGTCGCGGTCCCAGGTCTGGGGATTGAGTGCCACCATCAGGTCGACGCCGCCGCGGCAGCCGAGATGGCCCGCCTCGGACACCCGCACCTCGTACCAGGTCGGCAGGCCCTGGATGTTCGACGGGAAGATGTTGCGTGTCGATGCCGGGACGCCCATGCGCAGGATCGACTTGCCGAAAAGATTGTTGGCGCTGGCCGAGCCGGAGCCGTTCACGTTCGCGAAGCGGACGACGAAATCGTTGGTCCGTTCGATCAGTGCCGGCATGAGACCCCCGCCTGCGCGGTATCCAGCAGGAATTTCTGCATGTCCCAGGCTCCGGTCGGGCAGCGCTCGGCGCACAGCCCGCAATGCAGGCAGACGTCTTCGTCCTTGACCATCACGCGGCCGGTCTTGAGCGTGTCCGACAAATAGAGCGCCTGCTCGACGTTGGGGGCCGGCGCCTGCAGCCGCGAGCGAAGCTCCGCCTCGTCGCCGTTCTCGGTGAAGGTGATGCAGTCCATCGGGCAGATGTCGGCGCAGGCATCGCACTCGATGCAGAGTGGCGGCGCGAAGACCGTCTGGACGTCGCAGTTCAGGCAGCGTTGCGCCTCGCGGAAGCCGAGCCCGGCATCGAACCCCAGCTCGACCTCGATCGCGATGTCCGACAGCGCCCGCTTCGGATCCGCGTGCGGCACGCGAAACCGGGCATCGATCGCGATGTCGTTGTCATAGCTCCATTCGTGGATGCCCATCTTCTGGCTGGCGAGGTTGACCAGCGGCGGCGGCCGGTCGCCGACGTCGCCGCCCTGGCAGAACAGGTCGATCGATATCGCCGCGGCATGGCCGTGCGCCACCGCCCAGATGATGTTCTTGGGCCCAAAGGCCGCGTCGCCGCCGAAGAACACCGACGGCAGCGAGGATTGCATGGTCGTGGCATCGACCTTGGGCAGGCCCCAGCGGTCGAATTCGATCCCGATGTCCCGTTCGATCCAGGGGAAGGCGTTCTCCTGCCCGACGGCGATCAGCACCTCGTCGGCCGCAAGGCGGATGTCGGGCTCGCCCGTCGGCACGAGGTTCCGCCGGCCGTTGGCGTCGCGCTCCGCCCGGACCTTCTCGAACAGCACGCCGGTGAGGCGGCCGTCCTCATGGGTGAACTCCTTCGGCACCATGTAGTCGAGGATGCGGACGCCTTCGCGGATCGCGTCCTCCTTCTCCCACGGGCTCGCCTTCATCTCGTCGAAGCCGCTGCGGACGGCGACGGTGACATCGTCGCCGCCCAGCCTCAGGGATGAGCGGCAGCAATCCATCGCCGTGTTGCCGCCGCCGAGGACGATGACCCGGCGGCCGATCTTCTCGACATGGCCGAACGAGACCGAGCTCAGCCAGTCGATGCCGAGATGGATCGAGTCGGCCGCCTCGCGCCGTCCGGGAATCTCGAGGTCGCGGGCGCGGGGCGCGCCGCAGCCGACGAACACCGCGTCGAAGCCCTGGCCCAACAGCTCCCTGAGGCTCGGGACCCAGGTGCCGAGCCGCGACTCGACACCGAGATCGAGCACGTAGCCGACTTCCTCGTCGATCACCGAATCGGGCAGGCGGAACTTGGGGATCTGGGTGCGGATCATGCCGCCGGCCTGGCGCTCGCCGTCGAACAGCACCAGCTCGTAGCCGAGCGGCGCGAGGTCGCGCGCCACGGTAAGGGAGGCCGGGCCCGCGCCGATCAGCGCCACGCGCTTGCCGTTACGCCCCGCCGCCGGACGCGGCAGGCGCGCCGCGATATCGCCCTTGAGGTCGGCTGCGACCCGCTTCAGCCGGCAGATCGCCACAGGCTCGTCCTCGACCCGGCCGCGCCGGCAGGCCGGCTCGCAGGGGCGGTCGCAGGTCCGCCCGAGGATCCCGGGGAACACGTTGGAACGCCAGTTGATCATGTAGGCGTCGGCGTAGCGGCCGGCGGCGATGAGGCGGATATACTCTGGCACCGGCGTATGCGCCGGGCAGGCCCACTGGCAGTCCACGACCTTGTGGAAATAGTCCGGATCGGCGATGTCGGTCGGCAACACGATCGCTACCTCACGCCACTTCGTCGGGCGGTGCCGAGGCGATACGCGGGCCGTCGTTCCGAAGGTGCTGTACTGCAGGCGTTCGTAGTCTCGTGAACCGACATGCCTCACCCTGAAGCCCGCGACCCGTCTAGTTCGAAAGGTGGCGTGGCCACTTACCGTTAGGCTTTGCTACAACGGACCAAGCTGGCGCTTCAGTCCACAATGAAGCGCCTATCAATTCCGCATGCCTGAACCCGCAATTTTCGATGACGTGCGGCCTGTACTGGGTTGAGCAGGCTGCGGGGCCGGTCGCTTAGCGCCAACGCGGTTAACAAGCCGTTCCCGAAAACGAGAATTCGTCTGCGCGGGATTATGGCGAGATCCCCGTCTTGATCGCGAGTCGCACCAATTCGGGTGTGGACGACACGCCCAGCCGTGACTTCAGCAGACTCAGGCTGTTGGCGATCGTCTTGTAGCTGACGCCGGTTGCCGTCGCCATCTCGGTGAGGCTGCTGCCCTGGCCGAGCAGGCGCAGCAGTTCGAGGTCGCGCGCGCTCAGCGACGGGAGCGGAGCATCGGCGCGCTGCCGCTCGGGCACGGCCTGCAGCGCCAGTTCCTGCGCAAGCCCGCTCTCGATATAGCTCCCGCCATCCGCGACTCGCCGGATCGCCTCGAGGATCTCCTCCGGCGGCGCTGTCTTCGTAACGTAGCCGCGGGCGCCTGCCCGGAGCGCCTGCAGGGCGTAGACCGGCTCGGCGTGCATGCTGAAGACCAGGATCCGCACCTCCGGATCGTCGGCCGTGAGCCGGCGCAGCAGCTCCAGGCCGCCGACCCCGGGCAGGTTGATGTCGAGCACCACCGCGTCCGGACGCTCCCGCCGATAGAGCGCCAGCACTTCCGTGCCGGTCGCCGCCTCGACGATCTCGGTCTCGGGTGCGGGCGGCAGCAGGCGCCGCAGGCCGGATCGGACGACGGGATGGTCGTCGGCGATCAGCAGCTTCACGAGGCGGCCTCGGCCAGCGGCGTCGCGGCGCGGGTGTCCGCATCGGCCACCGGCAGGCGCGCCGTGACGGTCACGCCGCTCCCCGGCACCAAGGTGACGTCCAACTCGCCGCCGGCTGCCCGCACGCGCTCCTCCATGCCGAGGAGGCCGAAGCCTGGCTCGATCGGCGCGGCCCCGTCGCCATCGTCGGCGATTCGGACCACCAGAACGCCGGGTGGATCGCCCTCCACGTGGATCGCGACGGAGACGATGCCGGGCCGGGCGTGGCGCAGCGCATTGCTCACGGCTTCCTGCACGATCCGGTAGGCGGTGATGCTGCAGGACCCGCCGACCTCGATGTCGTCAGGGAGGTCGAGGCGGAACTCGACCGCCGGCTGGAGGCGCCGCCAGAACCCGGCCAGGCTCTCGATCGCCCGGCCGAGCCCCAGCTCGGCAAGCCCCACCGGCCGCAAGCGGTCGACGATGCCCCGCACGCGAACCTGCATCTGCTGCACGGTCTCGCGCACGGCCTGGGCCGACCGCTGCGCCTCGGCGGCATCGCCGGCACCGGCCGCCCGTTCGCCGGCGGCGGTATCGATATTGATGGCGAAGAGCAGCGGGCCGATGTCGTCGTGGAGATCCCGCGCGATTTCGGCCCGCTCGGCCTCCTGGGCGGTGAGCAGCCGGCGGTAGAGGGCAAGGTTGCGCTGCCGTGCCGTCGCGAGATCGGCGGCCATCCGGTTGAAGGCCTCGGCGATCGGCCGGATTTCCGGGATGCCGCCGGCGCTGAGCCTCGCGTCGAACCGCCCTTCGCCGACGCTGCGCAACGCCGCCGAGAACTCGGCGAGCGGGCGCAGCGCCCGGGTGATGCCCCACCAGATGAGCAGGCTGGCAAGGGCGCTCAGGGCGACGATCGCCACCATCGTGTCGCCGAAGGAGCGCCAGATCTCGCCCAGCTCGTTGCGCGGGTCGGTCTCGAGGCGAATACCCCGTATCCCGGGGACGACGACCGGAATCGGGATCTCGATCTCGGTCCGCTCGGCGCCGATGGTCCAGCCGAACCAGTGCGGGGCAGCAGCCTCGGTCGGCGCGACGGAAGACGAAGCGAGGCGGGCGCCGTCGCTGCCGATCAGGCTGGCCCAGATATGGCGGTTGCCGTCGAAGTCGGAGACCATCCGCCGGAGCTCCGCCTCCCGATCGGATGCTGCCGCGATCGCGTCGAGCTCGCTCGCCACCGTCTGGCGGCCGACCGCCAGCGCCGCATGCAGCTCGGTCGAGATCGACTGCCGGGCCTGCCAGAACGTAAGCGCGCAGCCGAGCACCGCGCCGGCCAGCAGCGCGAAGGTCATCGACCACAGGAGGCGCATCCGCAGCGTCATGACGTGTCCTTCGGAGCCTCGTCTCCGCCGGACCAGTAAAGCGCGACCGGACCGGTCCGCGGCAAGATAATCCGTCAGCGCCGCCGGGATCGGGAATGTTTCCCGGAAAGATCAGGAAATATCGCCCCGCTCTTCCCCGCCGCATCGTCGCTAAGCCCTGGTATAGAAAAGGCAATCGTCGCAGGTCCAGAGCAGACGGAATGAAATACCGCTACCGCGCATGGGGTGGCTTGGGGGCCCTTGCCGCCATCGTTGCAGCGCCCGGCCTTGCCCAGGAGCAGGTGGCGGCGCAGACGCCGCTCGAGACGGTCACGGTGATCGGCACGACGCCGCTGCCCGGGACGGGCGTCGATATCGACAAGCTGCCGGGCACGATCCAGACGATCACCGCGACCGACCTCACGCGCGAAGGTGCTGCGAGTGTGATCACTTCGATCAACGACCAGCTGGGGAGCGTCAACATCAACGACGATCTCGACGACCCGTTCCAGCCGGACATCCTGTTCCGCGGCTTCGAGGCCTCTCCGGTGCTGGGCACGCCGGAGGGGCTCGCGGTCTACCAGAACGGCGTGCGCATCAACGAGGCGTTCGGCGACACGCTGAACTGGGACCTCTTTCCCGACGTGGCGATCGACCGGCTCGACGTGGTCAGCTCGAACCCGGTCTACGGGCTGAACGCGTTGGGCGGCGCCGTCATCGTCAACATGAAGAACGGGTTCTCCTACGAGGGTGGCGAGGCCGAGCTGTCGGGCGGATCCTGGGGTCAGCGCCAGGGCTCGGTCCAGTACGGCTGGAACGATGGGACCTGGGGCGCCTATGTCGCGGCCCGCGCGCTGGAGGAGGACGGCTGGCGCGAGCTGTCGCCGGACTCGCTGAAGCAGCTTTACAGCGATCTCAGCTATCGCGCCGAGGGGCTGACGCTCGACCTCAGCTTCACCGGCGCCAACAACCGGCTCGTCGGCGAGTCACCGACGCCAGTGCAGGAGCTGGCGACCGACCGGTCGTTCATCTTCACCAGCCCGCAGGACGTCATCAACGAGCTGGAATTCGTGACGCCGAACGGCAGTTATGCCGCGAGCGAGACGCTGTCGATCCAGGGCAACTTCTACTACCGCGAATTCCGCCAGACCGTGGTCAACGGCAACACGACCGACTACCAGGGCTGTGATACGCCGCCCAATATCGGCTTCATCTGCCAGTCCGACGGTGCGACGCCGGTGCTGGGCTACAATGGCAGGTTGATCCCCGATATCTCACAGGGCGGGGCAGTAATCATCGGCGAGAACGATTTCGAGGCGATCCGCACTGTCGGCCTCGGCGGGTCGGTGCAGGCGACCGAGACGGCGCCGCTCTTCGGCCACGAGAACCATCTCTCGGTGGGGGCCAGCATCGACAGCGCCACCACCGACTTCCAGTCGAGCGCCGAGCTGGGTGTCCTGGCACCATCGCTGGCGATCGGCTACTCGGGCTATTTCGTCTACACGCCGGAGAACACGCCCTTCAGCGCGACGCCGGTCAGCCTGGGCGCCACCAACCGCTATTACGGGTTCTTCGCGACCGACACGTTCAACGCGACCGACGACATCGCGATCACTGCCAGCGGCCGCTACAACGTGGCCCAGATCGACTTGATCGATCGGCTCGGCAGCGCGCTGAGCGGCCAGAACCGCTACAGCCGGTTCAACCCGGCGATCGGCGTCACCGACAAGCTGACCGACGCGCTGACCGCCTACGCCGGCTATTCCGAAGGCAGCCGCGCGCCGACGCCGGGCGAGATCGAGTGCTCGAACCCGACGGCGCCCTGCCTGCTGCCGTCGAGCCTGTCGAGCGATCCGCCGACACTGCACCAGGTCGTCTCGCACACCTACGAGGCTGGGCTGCGCGGCCGCTTCTCAGCGGCGGACGGGCAGTTCACCTGGAATGCCGGGCTCTTCCGCACCGATGTCGACGACGACATCTACGGCGTCGCGACCTCGCTCAGCACCGGCTACTTCCAGAACGTCGGCGGCACGCGGCGACAGGGGGCGGAGCTGGGCATCCGCTACCGCAACGACAGGCTGAGCGCCTTCGCGAACTACAGCTACGTCGACGCGACGTTCCAATCGTCGATCCTGCTGAACTCGCCGCTCAACTCCGGTGCGGACGCGAACGGCAACATCCAGGTGCGGCCGGGCGACACGCTGCCCGGCATTCCGGCCCATCGCCTCAAGGCCGGCGCCGACTATCGCGTGACGCCGGACTGGTTGGTCGGCGGCAGCCTGACCTACGAGAGCGAGCAGTACTTCCGCGGCGACGAATCCAACCAGATGCCGGCGCTGCCGGGCTTCGTGGTGGTCAATCTCCACTCGAGCTACGAGGTGACCGACAACGTCGAGGTCGTCGTCAACATCGTGAACGCCTTCAACGCCGACTACGCGACCTTCGGCGTGCTGGGCGATCCGACCGGCATCAACGCGCCGGGGATACCGCCCGATGCCGTCACCAACGGACCCGGCGTCGACAACCGCTTCGAGAGCCCGGCGCCGCCGATCAGTGCCTTCGGCGGGGTCAGGGTCCGGTTCTGAGCGCGGGCGCCGTGCCCGCTCTCATTTCCCGCAGTCCTTGAGATCGTCCTCGGACAGCGAGAAGGCGTACTTGCCGCCGTCCTTGACCTCGACGTTCCGCACGGTGCAGCGCCGCCCGGACTTGTCGGCGAGTTTCACGTCGTAGCGGCCCGGCGGGACATCCTTGAGATCGAGGCGTTCGTCGGCATCGACTGCCCTGTCCGGGTCGTTGTCGCACTGATTCGGCCCCCACTGGTCGGTGCCGGGCTTGGCGAGCGACAGCTCGACGATCGTGTAGGCCGTCAGGTTCCAGAAACGCAATTTGCCGCCGGCCGTCGCGCCGGATGGCGCCAGCGCGAGCGCAATGAGAAGGGTAGCGGCGAGCGTTGCTTTCTGCATATCCCTACCGATGGCCGAGCCGCTGCGGCAAGGCAAGCGCCCGGATGGCGGGTTCCCCGAAGGGAGCCCGCCGTTCCGCGATGCCGGCAGCCGATCAATGCCCGCCGATGGCCTTCGCGAAATTGGCCACGTCCATGATGCCGAGGCCGGCCGCCGGACTGTAGCCCTTGCGCCCGGTATAGAACCAGTTGTCGCCCTGGGTCACGTAGCGCAGCGGCGCGTTATGGCCTTGGTAGCTCTGGCCGAAATGGCCCAGCAGGTAGAGCGGGAAGTTCAGCAATCCCTGGCGGTGCCGCGTGTCCTGGTCCAGTAGCGCCGTCACGCCGTTGAGCTGCGGCCCGACGAAGCTCGTGCCGCCCCAGAACGGCTCCGGGGCGAAGCCCGAGGAGTCTGAAGTGTAGTCGACGAGATACCCGGTTTGCGGGTCGGCGTTGAAGGAGATGTCGGGCACGTTCCGCCCCGCGAAGCGAGCCGGCAGGGCGAAGATCGTCGTCGGCGGGCTGGTGGTCTCGTCGACGAAGGCCTGGCCCGGCTGGCTGCGCTGCACACCCGACAGGGCGAACTGGTAGAGTGGGGTCGGGAACTCGACGCTGACGCCGCCGCCGCCCCCGCCCGGGAAGATCCCGCAGGACACCGGGTCGAGGCCGAGGGCGGCGCAGAGCGGGATCAGGTAATCCCAGCCCCAGACCTGCTCCGTCGGGACGTTGATCACCAAGGGTTGCGACTGGCCGGGAACGCTGTAATCCTGCTCGCCGGGAAGGGTGGTGCCGCCGCCCGTGGTGATGATCGGGTCGCTGGCCGGGTAGTCCACGCTGAGGAAGGTGCTGAACTGGCTCGGGTCGACCTCGCCGTAGATGTCGTAGGCGCCGGCATCGCCGGCAGCGCAGAACATGCTCTGGCCCTGGATGGCCGCCTGGATGAAGAGCTCATGAAGGGCCTGGAGCGAGCTGACGGTCCGGCCCGAGTACGGGTCGGTGACTGCGCCGTTCTCGAGATTGTCGAAGAACTCCCATTCGCCCCAGCTCACCGAGATCGAGTCCGCCTGGTTGGAATCGATCGCGGTGGCGAACGCGTCGACGAAGGCCTGATTCGTGTTCGGCGCCAGGTAGACGATCATCTTGGCGCCGGGAGCGATGCCGCCCGATTGCTCGACGTCGAGCGTGGTCTCGAGTGAGCCCGAGGCATCGCTAGGCGCGCCCGGCCCGCCGTCGATGTTGACGATGGTCAGGCGGTTGGGATCGACCGAGAGCCCGATGGAGCTCCAATAAGTGAAGACGTCGCTGGGCGTGAAGTTCGCCAGCGTCACGATGCCGATCGTCCGGCCCTTGCCCGTGACGCCTTTGGCGTAGAGCGGTCCCACGTCATACTGCTGGGCGAAATCCGCGACGGTCAGGAAGCCGAACGGATCCGGCAGGGTCGAAGGCTTCTTCTGTGCGGCCGCGCGTTGCGTCGCGCTCGCACGGACCGAGCGGGGCTTGAAGCGCGGCTGCGTGTCGAGGCCGACGACGGCGGCGACCAGCCCGCCTGCGGCCTCGGGTGCTGACGGGCGTTGCAGCGGGGCGCGGAAGCTGTAGGAAGGCGACGCGCCGTGGGCCGGCACGTCAAATGTGTGGAGCGTCACGCTGAAGGCCCGCTCGATCCGGTCGGGCGTCCCGCTCACGTGCAGCGTGGTGGTTGTCGCGCGCTCGACCGTCAGCCCGTAGGCGCGCAGGCCGGCGCTGACTTTCTCGACCTCTGCCCGGGTCGGGGCGAAGCGCGCCTGGAACTGCTCCGGCGTGAGGAACCTGTGATATTGCGGGTCGCCGGCGGTATTGATCCGCTGCAGCAGCGTCTCGGCGCCGGCGGCATCGTGCAGCTTGAGCGCCACGGTGACGGTGATCGAACGCTCGCCCGCCTGTTCGCGCAGCAGGCCGCGATCGACGGCCTTGGGAGTCTCGGCGCTGGGGTACGGCAGGGCGGCCTGGCCGGCCGAACTCAGCACGCAGGCGGCGACGCCGCACAGGAACGCCGCTCCATGCTTCTGCAACGAGACCATGGCTCCTCCTCATGGGGATTGGGTGTGATGCGGCGCTCCGCATCTCCCGCGGAGTCCGCGCCGGCGGACCAAGGTGCGGCTCTCTCGGACGAGATTTTTCAGATGGACAGCGTAGACGCTCAACTCTGGCGCGCCACACTACGCCCGCCGCCCCGAGTCGGAAAGCGGCGCGTCAGCCAGTGTAGCGAATGATCTGCTGGTCGATCGCGCCGAACAGTGACCGGCCCTGTGCGTCCAGCATCTCGATCCGCACGCGATCGCCGAAATGCAGGAACGGGGTCTTCGGCGCTCCGCTGTCGATCGTCTCGCGGGCCCGCCGTTCGGCGATGCAGGACGAGCCGACATCGGGATCGGCGTTGGCGACCGTGCCCGAGCCCACGATCGTGCCGGCGACCAGCGGCCGCGTCTTCGCGGCATGCGCGATCAGCTGCGGGAAATCGAAGGTCATACCCGTGCGCGCGTTCGGCCGGCCGAAACTCTCGCCGTTGACCGCGCTCAGCAGCGGCAGGTCGACCGAACGGCCGTTCCAGGCGGATCCCAGCTCGTCGGGCGTGATCGCCACCGGCGAGAAGGCGGTGAAGGACTTGCCCTGGAAGAAGCCGAACCCCTTGGCGAGCTCGGCCGGGATCAGATTCCGTAGGCTGAAATCGTTGACCAGCATCACCAGCTTGATGTGGCCGCGGGCCTCTTCCGGCGTGACGCCCATCGGGACGTCATCGGTGATCACGGCGACCTCGGCCTCGAGATCGATGCCCCAGGCCTCATCGGCAACCGGGACGGGCTCGCATGGCCCCAGGAAGTTGGCCGAGCCGCCCTGGTAGATCAGCGGGTCGGTCCAGAAGGAGGGCGGCAGCTCGGCGCCGCGCGCCTTCCGCACCAGCTCCACATGGACGACATAGGCACTGCCATCCGCCCATTGATAGGCGCGGGGCAGCGGCGCGGCGCAGGCCGTCGGATCGAACGGAAAGGCATCGGCAAGGCGGCCGGCCTCCAGTGCCTCGGCCCGGTCGGCGAGGCGCGGCGCGCACGCCGCCCACTCGTCGAAAGCCGCCTGCATGGTCGGCGCGATGTCCGGCACGGCGACGGCCCGTGCGAGGTCACGCGAGACGACCACAAGACGGCCGTCGCGGCCGGCGGCGAGGGAAGCGAGCTTCATGTCGTGTCACGCGCCCGGCTTCAGCACGCCGCGGCGGATCTGATCGCGCTCGATGCTGAGGAAGAGGGCGCGGAAATTGCCGTTGCCGAACCCGTCGTCGCCCAGGCGCTGAATGAACTCGAAAAAGATCGGCCCGATGCAGGTCTCGGTGAAGATCTGCAGCAGGTACCGGCCGTCGCCGCCGTCGAGCAGCAGGCCGCGGCGCTGCAGCGCGTCGACATCCATCCCGTGGCCGGGCAGCCGCTCCTCGAGCATCTCGTAATACGTGTCG
>Ga0070731_10004731_pt1 | contig 11523 bp, 11 predicted proteins | sample Coa_R1_2_FD_66448 | JGI IMG/M metagenome (GOLD analysis project Ga0070731, IMG submission 66448) | Surface soil microbial communities from Centralia Pennsylvania, which are recovering from an underground coalmine fire - Coalmine... | ecosystem: Environmental > Terrestrial > Soil > Unclassified ... | reverse complement strand
AAGATTGCCGCCACCACGCTCGGTGAAACCGGCGGCGATACGGTCACCATGACGCTGCACTGGGGCTATCTCGACGGCACGGCGCTGTTCTTTGCGTTTCTGGTTGTTCTGGTAGCTGCGCAGATCGTCGCAAAAGAATTTCACCCGTCTCTGTATTGGGCAACCATCATCGCCTCGACCACCTTCGGCACTACGATGGCCGATTTCGCCGACCGCTCGCTGGGCATCGGTTACGCCGGCGGCGTGAGCCTGCTGCTTGTCTGCCTGCTCACCGTCCTTGCTGCGTGGTATTGGTCGCAACGGACGATCTCGGTCGCGACGGTGAGCACGCCGAAGGTCGAATGTTTCTACTGGGCGGCCATCACCTTCTCGCAGACGCTCGGCACGGCACTGGGCGACTGGGCGGCCGATACCGGCGGCCTCGGCTACGAAGGCGGCGCTCTCCTCTTCGCCGCCGCCCTTGCCGTCGTGATCGGGCTCTACGCCTGGACGAGCCTGTCCCGCGTGCTGCTCTTCTGGGCGGCCTTCATCCTGACGCGGCCGCTCGGCGCCACGGTCGGCGATTTCCTCGACAAGCCGGTGAGCGACGGGGGCCTCGCCTTGAGCCGGCCTCTTGCCTCGCTCGTGATCGCGGCCTTCATCGTGATCTGCCTGCTGGTGCTGCCGCAACGGGCGGGACGACACCCGGCGGCGGCGGCGAGGCTCGGCGAGGCCGGCTGACATCCCGCCTATGGGTAGCGCGGCTCCTTGGACTGCAGCAGGATCTGCTCATGGCTCACGGCGCCGGTCTCGCCGCGGCGGACATCGACGATCGACAGCGTGACGTTGCCGATACCGTAGCGCTGAAGCAGGAAGAGAGCCCTGATCGTCGCCTCGGGAACCGAGCCGAACTCTTCCTTGGTGTGCTCGCTCGCGTTGACGCGATACTCGAGACGATAGTCTCCCTGCACGGTCGCCTCCCAGCCCATAGCGTCCGGGCCCTAATGTAAGGAATTCGGCGCGCGCGTTCCATGCCGTGCTTGCGGTGCCGGGGTAGCGACGGCGCGGCGACGAGCCTGGACTGGCCGCGGAGGTCGTGCGAGACTGCTTGAGTTAATCCTCTTTTTGTAAGAGGAGTGCCCCGATGTTCGCTTCTCCGGTTACCAAGCCACAGGCGAGGACCGCCGCCCGCTCGATCCAGAGAGCCATGTCGCGGCAACGGGTGGCGGCAAGACCCCTTGCTAGCCTCGGCAATCAGGCGATCCTGCGACGGCTCGGCAACGGGAGCGCTGCGGAGGCGGGGCTTGGCCTGCCTGCCAACATCACCGTCGGTCGTGTCGACGACCCGCTGGAACACGAAGCAGACCAGGTTGCCGATCGCGTGATGCGGATGACGTCGCCGGAGGCGCGGCACAGCGCCGGCTGCGCGTGCTGTGCAGGCGGATCGCAGGCGGGCACGATCAGGCGCAAGGGCCTCAACGGCGGATCGTGCAGCTCCGCGCCCAAGGAAGACCAGGCACAGCAGCAACAGGGACAGGCCGGCGGCGGCGGGCCGTCCGGTCCGCAGCAGGACGAGAAGGACACCGCCACCGCCATGGCGAAGGCGACGCCCGGTGCGGCATCGCCGGCGGCGCCTGTCGCGACGCCGCTGACGGCCGGCAGCGGGAGACCGCTTTCCGCGGAGACGCGGTCGTTCATGGAACCGCGGTTCGGCCACAGCTTCGGCAGCGTCCGCGTTCATGCCGACGGCGAGGCCGACGCGCTCAGCGGCGCTCTGTCCGCCGAGGCGTTCACGCTGGGAAGCGATGTCTATTTCCGCGCCGGACGTTTCCAGCCGTCGACAGAGACGGGGAAGCGCTTGCTGGCACACGAGCTTGCGCATGTCGTTCAGCAGGGTGACGGGGCCGCTGACGGCCGGATCCGGCGTTTCACGCTGAACGGTTTCTCGCCGACCCAGGAGGCCGCGATGAAGGCGGCCATCCCGAAGGGCTCGGCCACCATGCGCTCTTGCACCGGCACGACGCTGAACGGATCGATCGCGGGCAAGATCGACAGTGCGACCTACAATTTCGACGCGAATCTCGGTGCCTGCGGCTACAGCTGGCCGGTTCCGTGGTCGAAGATCGATATCGGCCCCGGGGCCTTCGACATGAAGACCTGCTGCAAGCTGGAATCGACGCTGGCGCACGAGGCGTCGCACACGCGCGGCTTCGTCGAATCCAGCGCGCGCAAGCTCGAGTGCGATTGCTTCTCGTGCTGCGTCTGACCGGCGGCCGGCGACATCGTCCGCCCGGGCACCTGCCGACCCGACCGTAGTCTTTCGGCACCGCTCGCGCCTATTGGCGAGCCGTGCGCGGTAATTTAATACGTTCCCCTGCGGGGTTCACCTCGGAGGGCAACGCGATGAGCAACGATTGGGACACGGCGAAGGCGGACGCGCAGAAAATCCTCGGCAAGGACGGCAAGACCCCGAAGCTGCGGGTTGATCCCACCTCGCTGATTCCGGAGCTGAACAAGGCCTGGGACGCCTTCGACAAGGCGCGCGGCGAGATCGAGACGCAGATCCTCAACATGCAGAACGCCTATTCGAAGGCGAAGAACGCTATGAAGCAGTGCGGCGACACGATCGACGGCAACGATTTCGGCCTGGACGACAAGGCGGAGAAGAAGCGCATTGATCAGGTGACGGACATCCTGCTGAAGGGCCTCGCGAGCGTGGAAAACAAGTGCGACGAGTACATCGATGAGCTCGGCAAGCTCGACAAGGTCACGCAGGATCTGCGGAAGCTGAAGGCGGTGAAACTGTAACGGGTCAGCGACGCGCGGCCGGCGAAGCGCTTCCCAGCCGCGCCGGTCGTGCTAAAAACCTCCTCCCACCTAACCCGTGCCGAGGAGACCCGCCATGTCCGCCATCGTCGACATTCAGGCTCGCGAAATTCTGGACAGCCGCGGCAATCCCACCGTCGAGGTCGATGTCACGCTTGAAAGCGGGAGCATTGGGCGGGCGGCGGTGCCCTCGGGCGCCTCTACCGGCGCGCACGAGGCGGTCGAGCTGCGGGACGGCGACGACGACCGCTATGGCGGCAAGGGCGTGCAGAAGGCGGTCGAATCCGTCAACGGCGAGATCTTCGACGCGCTGTCCGGCCACGACGCGGACGACCAGATCGAGATCGACCGTGTGCTCGTCGATCTCGACGGCACCGACAACAAGTCGCGGCTCGGCGCCAACGCCATCCTCGGCGTCAGCCTCGCCGTCGCCAAGGCTTCGGCCGACGAGCTGGGCCAGCCGCTCTTCCGCTATGTCGGCGGGGTGCATGCGCGGGTGCTGCCGGTGCCGCAGATGAACGTGATCAACGGCGGCGCGCATGCCGACAACCCGATCGACATCCAGGAGTTCATGATCCTGCCGGTCGCCGCCGAAAGCATGGCCGATGGCGTCCGGATCGGCGCCGAGGTCTTCCACGCGCTGAAGAAGCAGCTGAAATCGGCGGGCCACAACACCAATGTCGGCGACGAAGGCGGGTTCGCACCGAACCTGCCCTCGGCAGACGCGGCGCTGGGTTTCCTGATGAAGGCGATCGAGGCGGCCGGGTACGAGCCGGGCGAGGATGTCGTCCTGGCGCTCGATGCCGCGGCCAGCGAATTCTACAAGGACGGCGTGTACGATCTCGCGGGCGAGGGGCAGCGGCTGGATGCCGGCGGAATGGTCCGTTACTTCGAGGATCTCGTCGATCGCTACCCCATTGTCTCGATCGAGGATGGCATGGCCGAGGACGACTGGGACGGCTGGGCGGCGATCAGCGCCGCGCTCGGCGGCCGCATCCAGCTGGTCGGCGACGATCTCTTCGTCACCAACACCGCCCGGCTCAAGACCGGCATCGAGCGGGGCATCGCCAACTCCATCCTCGTCAAGGTCAACCAGATCGGCACGCTCACCGAGACGCTCGAGGCGGTCGAGACGGCGCACCGCGCCGGCTACACCGCGGTGATGTCGCACCGCTCCGGCGAGACCGAGGATTCGACCATCGCCGATCTGGCTGTGGCGACCAATTGCGGTCAGATCAAGACGGGATCGCTCTCGCGATCGGACCGACTCGCCAAGTACAACCAGCTGATTCGCATCGAGGAACGCCTCGGCGACGGCGCGCGTTACGCAGGGCGGTCGATTCTGCGGCGGTAGGGCAAGGGTTTAGGCGAGAGTCGCCAAGGAGCGGTTGACCGGAAAGCCCGGAAGTGTCTCACTCTCCAAATGGAAGTCGGGCGATTTATTAGACGGGAGGCGAGGGGAGCGGTAATTCCGCTCGTCTGCTTCGCGCTCGCCGTGTATTTCGCCTATCACCTCGTCGAAGGCGACCGTGGCGTCCTGGCTTGGACACATCTGATGCAGCAGATCCGCGAGGCCAAGGCCGACGCAGCCAAGGTCCACAATGAGCGGATGGAGCAGGAGCATCGGGTCTCGCTGCTGCGCTCGGACAATCTCGATCCCGACATGCTCGACGAGCAGGCCCGGGCACGGCTCAATCTGGCGGCCCCCGGCGAGGTCGTGATCCTCGACGACGACCAGCAGAAATAGCCTCCGGTATACGTCGCCGAGTCAGGCGCTTAACCAAAATCCGGTTAATCTAGAATTTGCATTGTGACACAATGCCATAGCGGGATTTCGCTTGGCACCGTCACGGGCTTGCCGCTATGGTCCGGCGCAACGGACGAACCGGCGGCGGAGCAGGATATGGCGCTCAGGACGCAGCGGAAGACCAAGCCCGCGCCCGATCCCGGACCCTCGGGCGAGGCACTGACCGAGTACTATACCCGTATGCTGCTGATCCGGCGCTTCGAGGAGAAGGCCGGCCAGATGTACGGCATGGGCCTGATCGGCGGGTTCTGCCATCTCTATATCGGCCAGGAGGCCGTCGTGATCGGCGTGCAGAGCGCGCTGTCCGAAGGCGACTCGGTGATCACCTCCTACCGCGACCATGGCCACATGCTGGCCTGCGGTATGGATCCCAAAGGCGTGATGGCCGAGCTGACCGGGCGGAGCGGCGGGTATTCGCACGGCAAGGGCGGCTCGATGCACATGTTCTCCAAGAAGGAGCACTTCTACGGCGGGCACGGCATTGTCGCGGCCCAGGTGCCGCTTGGCACCGGCCTGGGCTTCGCGCACAGATACCGCAAGACCGACCGGGTCTCCGTGACCTATCTCGGCGACGGCGCGGCCAACCAAGGGCAGGTCTACGAATCCTTCAATATGGCCGCGCTGTGGAAGCTGCCGGTCATCTATGTGATCGAGAACAATAAATACGCCATGGGCACATCGGTCGGTCGGGCCTCGGCCTCGAAGGATCTCCACGCGCGCGGCGAGGCCTACGGGATCCCCGGCTGGCAGGTGGACGGGATGGACGTGGTCGCCGTGCACAAGGCGGCGACCGAGGCGGTCGAACGCACGCGAGCCGGCAACGGCCCGCTCATCCTGGAGATGATGACCTACCGCTATCGCGGCCATTCGATGTCGGATCCTGCCAAGTACCGCTCGAAGGAAGAGGTGCAGAAGATGCGCACGGAGCACGACCCGATCGATCTTGTGCGCAAGCGCCTGATCGACGGCGGCTTCGCCGACGACGCATCGCTGAAGGCGATCGACAAGACGGTCAAGGAAACGGTGACGGCGGCGGCCGAGTTCGCCCAGGAGAGTCCGGAGCCGGACCCGTCGGAGCTGTGGACCGACGTGCTGATCGACGCCTGAGCGGGAGGCCGGACAGGTGACCATCGAGATCAAGATGCCGGCGCTCTCGCCGACCATGACCGAGGGCAAGCTCGCGAAATGGTCCAAGGCCGAGGGCGACACGGTCAAGGCCGGAGACATCATCGCCGAGATCGAAACCGACAAGGCCACCATGGAGGTCGAGGCGGTCGACGAGGGCACGCTGGCCAGGATCCTCGTGCCCGAAGGCACCGAGAACGTCGCGGTCAACACGCCGATCGCGCTGCTGGCGGGGGAGGGGGAAGACGTCACCGCTGCTGCGCCTCCTCCCGAGGCCAAGGCACCGGCGCCGAAGCCGGCCGCAACGGCACCGGCCGAGGCCCGCGAGACGCCGAAGTCGGAAGCCGCACCGCCGCCATCGCCTCCTGCGCCGGCGGTCGAAGCGGAGCCGGAGTGGACCGGCAAGACCGTCAACCTCACGGTCCGCGAAGCGCTGCGCGACGCCATGGCCGAGGAGATGCGGCGCGACAAGACCGTGTTCCTGATGGGCGAGGAGGTCGCCGAGTACCAGGGCGCCTACAAGGTGAGCCAGGGCCTGCTCGAAGAGTTCGGTGCCGATCGCGTCATCGACACGCCGATCACCGAGCACGGCTTCGCGGGGTTGGGCGTCGGGGCGGCGCTGTCCGGGCTCAGGCCGATCGTCGAGTTCATGACCTTCAACTTCGCCATGCAGGCGATGGATCAGATCATCAATTCCGCGGCCAAGACGCTCTACATGTCCGGCGGCCAGATGGGCTGCCCGATCGTGTTCCGCGGGCCTAACGGCATCGCGGCACGGGTCGCCGCCCAGCACTCGCAATGCTACGCGAGCTGGTACGCGCACGTGCCCGGGCTCAAGGTGGTCGCGCCCTATTTTGCAGCCGATTACAAGGGCCTGCTGAAATCGTCCATCCGCGATCCCAATCCCGTGATCTTCCTGGAGCACGAGCTGGTCTACGGCCAGACGCATCCCGTCCCGGAGACCGATGACTGGATCGTACCGATCGGCAAGGCGCGGGTGGTCCGGCCGGGCGGCCACGTCACCGTCATCGCCTTCTCGCGCACGGTGCAGCTGGCGCTCGAGGCGGCGGAAGCGCTGGCGAAGGAGGGGATCCAAGCGGAGGTGATCGATCTCCGGACGATCCGGCCGCTCGATATCGAGACGATCGTGACCTCGATCAAGAAGACCAACCGTGTGGTGTCGGTGGAGGAGGGCTGGCCGTTCGCCGGTATTGGCGCCGAGATCGCGGCGGTCACCATGGAGGCGGCCTTCGACTGGCTCGATGCGCCGGTTCGCCGCGTGCACGGCGCCGACGTGCCGCTGCCTTATGCCGCCAATCTCGAGCGTCTGGCGGTGCCGCAGGTCGCCGACATCGTGGCGGCCGCCAAGGACGTATCCTACCGCTGACGGCGCAGAGGGAAGCGAGCATGACGATCGATATCACCATGCCGGCGCTATCGCCGACCATGACCGAAGGCACGCTCGCCAAGTGGCTGAAGAACCAGGGCGACGACGTCAAGGCGGGCGACGTCATCGCCGAGATCGAGACCGACAAGGCGACCATGGAGGTCGAAGCGGTCGACGAGGGCCGGATCGGCCGCATTGTCGTCCCGGCCGGCAGCGAAGGCGTGCAGGTCGGCGCGGTCATCGCCGTGCTGCTGGAGGAGGGCGAGGACGCGGCGGCAGCGGAGAAGGTGCCAGCAGCCAAGCCGCCCGCAGCCAAGGCCGCTGTGCCGGCTCCTGCGCCGGCCGCACCGCCATCGCCGCCGGCGGCAGCCGCGCCGCCTGCGGCCAAGCCGGCCCCCGCGGAGGTGCAGGGCGAGCGGATCTTCGCGAGCCCGCTCGCTCGCCGCCTTGCCAAGGAGGCCGGTCTGGACCTCGGCTCGGTGAACGGCTCGGGCCCGCACGGCCGGATTGTCAAGGCGGATATCGAGGCGGCCGCCACAGGCGCGCCCGCAAAGAAGCCGGCGCCGGCGCTGCAGCCGGCGACAGCCCCGACGGCCGCGCCGGCAGCGGCCCCCGTCGCTGCCGCTCCGCTCGGCAAGGACAGGGTGGCGGCGCTCGCCGGGAACATCCCCTACGAGCTGGTGCCGCACACCTCGATACGGCGCACGATCGCGAGGCGCCTGGTCGAAGCCAAGCAGACGGTCCCGCATTTCTACCTGACGGTCGATTGCGAGGTCGACCGGCTGCTGACGATCCGCGGCGAGCTCAACGAGCGGAGCGAAGGCGCCTTCAAGCTTTCGGTGAACGACTTCGTCATCAAGGCGGCCGCGCTGGCGCTGAAGCGCGTGCCCAAGGCCAACGCCTCGTGGTCCGATGACGGCACGTTGCTGTGGCAGCAGGTCGATGTCGGCGTGGCGGTCGCCATCGAGAACGGGCTCATCACGCCGATCGTCAAGCACGCCGATACCAAGGGCCTTGCCCAGATCTCGAACGAGATGAAGGATCTCGGCGCCCGCGCGAAGGCCGGCAAACTGAAGCTCGACGAGTTCCAGGGTGGCACGTTCTCGGTATCGAATCTCGGCATGTTCGGCATCCGCGAGTTCGCCGCCGTCATCAATCCGCCCCACGGCTGCATCCTGGCGGTCGGCGCCGGCGAGCAGCGGCCGGTGGTGAAGAACGGTGCGCTCGCCATCGCCACCGTGATGAGCTGCACGCTGTCGGTCGACCATCGCGTTGTCGACGGTGCCGTGGGTGCCGAGTTCCTGAAGGAATTCAAGAAGATCGTCGAAGATCCTCTGATCATGATGCTGTAGGCGCGCCATGGCTGACACCTACGATCTCATCGTCATCGGCGGCGGCCCGGGCGGGTATGTCGCGGCGATCCGGGCGGCGCAGCTGAAGCTCAGTGTCGCGGTGGTCGAGCGCGAGCATCTCGGCGGTATCTGCCTCAACTGGGGATGCATCCCCACCAAGGCGCTGCTGCGGACGTCAGAGATCAACTACCTGCTGCACCATCTCGACGCCTACGGCTTCGCCGCCGAGAAGGTGAGCTTCGACCTCGCGAAGATCGTGAAGCGCTCGCGCGCCGTCGCAGGACAGCTCTCGGCAGGCGTCAAGCACCTGTTGAAGAAGAACAAGGTGCCGGTCTATGACGGCGCCGCCAGGCTCGACGGCACGGCCGGCGAGCTGCGCAAGGTCAAAGTCGAGAAGGACGGCAAGCCGGTCGCCCATCTGACGGCGAAGAACGTCATCCTCGCCGCTGGCGCGCGGGCGCGGGTGCTGCCGGCGCTTGAGCCGGACGGCAAGCTGATCTGGACCTACAAGGAGGCGATGATCCCGCCATCCTTGCCGAAATCGCTGCTGGTGATCGGCTCGGGCGCCATCGGCATCGAGTTCGCGAGCTTCTTCCACAACCTCGGCAGCAAGGTGACGGTCGTCGAGATGCTCGACCGCGTCCTGCCGGTCGAGGACGAGGAAATCTCGGCCTTCGCCCGAAAATCCTTCGAGAAGCAGGGAATCCGCATCGTCACCTCGGCGACCGTCGAGGGCGCGAAGAAGGCGGCGGATTCGGTGACGGCGACGATCAAGGGGAAGGACAAGAGTGAGGAAATCACCGTCGACCGGGTGATCGTCGCCGCCGGCATCGTCGGCAATGTCGAGGGGATCGGGCTGGAAGGCACCAAGGTCAAGGTCGACCGCACCCATATCGTCGTCGACAAATGGCTGGCGACCGGCGAGCCGGGCGTGTTCGCGATCGGCGACGTGGTGGGACCGCCCTGGCTCGCCCACAAGGCCAGCCATGAGGGGGTGATCTGCATCGAGCGGATCGCCGGCGTCGATGGCGTTCATCCGCTCGACATCGACAACATCCCCGGCTGCACCTACTGCATGCCGCAGGTCGCTTCGGTGGGGCTGACCGAGGCCAGGGCCAAGGCGGCGGGGCACGAGATCCGGGTCGGCCGCTTCCCCTATATCGGCAACGGCAAGGCGATCGCGCTCGGGGAGCCCGAGGGCATGGTCAAGACGGTGTTCGATGCCAGGACGGGCGAGCTCCTGGGCGCCCACATGATCGGCGCCGAGGTGACGGAGCTGATCCAGGGCTACGTCGTGGCGAAGACGCTGGAGACGACGGAGGCGGAGCTGATCGAGACGATCTTCCCGCATCCCACCCTCTCGGAGATGATGCACGAGTCGGTGCTTGACGCGTATGGCCGCGTCATCCACTTCTGAGCCGTCGACCGCGAGGAAACCGCTGATGACTGCCGTGGACGGCGCGTTGCGCCATCCCGAGAAGCGCGCGAACCCCGATCGTCCGTCGCCGCGCAAGCCGGACTGGCTGCGCGTCAAGGCGCCGACGAGCCCGGGATATCACGAGACGCGGAAACTCGTCCGCGACCTGCGGCTCAACACCGTTTGCGAAGAGGCGGCCTGTCCGAACATCGGCGAGTGCTGGCAGCAGAAGCATGCCACGGTGATGATCCTCGGCAGCGTCTGCACCCGGGCCTGCGCCTTCTGCAACGTCGCGACCGGGCGGCCGGATCTTCTCGATCCGCATGAGCCGGAGCGGGTCGGGGAAGCAGCGGCGGCACTGGGCCTCGGGCATATCGTGGTGACCTCGGTCGACCGCGACGATCTCGACGACGGCGGCGCCGAGCATTTCGCCAGGACCATCGCGGCGATCCGCGAGCGTGCGCCGGGCACGACGATCGAGGTGCTGACGCCCGATTTCCTGCGCAAGGAGGGCGCGATCGAGCGCGTCATTGCGGCGCGGCCGGACGTCTACAACCACAATCTCGAGACGGTGCCGCGGCTCTACGGCAAGGTGCGGCCCGGTGCGCGCTACTTCCACTCGCTGCGCCTGCTCGACATGGTGAAGCGGCTCGACCGGACCATATTTACCAAGTCCGGCATCATAGTCGGACTCGGCGAGGAGCGGGACGAGGTGCTGCAAGTGATGGACGACCTGCGCGCCGCGGATGTCGATTTCCTGACGATCGGCCAGTATCTGCAGCCGACCCCGAAGCACCATCCGATCGCGCAATATGTCACGCCGGAGGAGTTCGATTCCTACCGCAAGCTCGCCTTCGGCAAGGGGTTCCTGATGGTGTCGGCGAGCCCGCTGACCCGCTCCTCCTATCACGCCGACGCGGATTTTGCCCGCCTGCGGGCTGCCCGCGCCAGCTGAGGCCCGACCCTCGTGCCCAAGCACCATGAACGCCGCGTCGTTCCCTACCGGCCGGAGCAGATCTTCGATCTTGTGGCGGATGTCGAGAGCTACCCGCAATTTCTGCCCTGGTGCATGGGCGCCCGTATCCGTGAGCGGCAGGCGGATCGAATTGTCGCCGATCTCATCATCGGATTCCGCGTCTACCGGGAACGCTTCACCAGCGACGTCACGCTGCAGCGGCCTGGGCGGATCGAGGTGACCTATACCGACGGGCCGTTCCGCTTTCTGCACAACCGGTGGCTCCTGGAGTCCACGCCCGATGGCGGCTGCGTCGTGGATTTCGACGTGGAGTTCGAGCTGAAGTCGAAGCTGCTGCAGCGGATGCTCGACATCGTCTTCGGCGAGGCGATACGCCGGATGGTCGGTGCCTTCGAGGCGCGGGCACGGAAGCTCTACGGACCCGGCGAAGCCGGCCACGAGCAAGGCCGACTGGCGCACGGCGCCGGGTAGGCGGCCCGCCAGCCACCGCCGCGGCAAGGCGGCGATGACCAGCGAAACCGGGCGGCTCAGAAGTTGACGTTCCAGATCGACAGCGTCGCCGTGTTGTCGTCGACGGCGGCGAGCTTGGCCGTATGGGGCCCGGTCTGGGCGATCGCGAAGCCGAACGAACCGCCCTGGGCGGGATCGATCGGG
>Ga0070731_10004730_pt1 | contig 11525 bp, 2 predicted proteins | sample Coa_R1_2_FD_66448 | JGI IMG/M metagenome (GOLD analysis project Ga0070731, IMG submission 66448) | Surface soil microbial communities from Centralia Pennsylvania, which are recovering from an underground coalmine fire - Coalmine... | ecosystem: Environmental > Terrestrial > Soil > Unclassified ... | reverse complement strand
CGTTGAGTGCCGAGACGACGAAGTAGTACGTTATGCCGTTGGTGAGTCCAGGCACCACGGCGCTGCTGGAACTGACATTGGTCACCGTCGTATAAGGTCCGCCGGTTGTGGTCGCCATCTTGACGTTGTAACTCGTCGCGGTGCCGGAAGGCGTCCAGTTCAACGCTACCAATTCGTTGCCCGCTATCGCGGTCACGCCGGTGGGAACACTCGGAGGTTGTGGAGGAAGCGGCGTTGCGCTCACTTCCGCGGAATTATCACCTTCACCGTTAAAATTCAGCGCAGAAACCACAAAGTAATACGTTGTAAAATCCGTGAGAGCAGTGACGACAAAATTGGTCGCGTTGACGTTTGTAACCATCGTATACGGCCCGCCGCTCGTGCTCGCCATCTTGACGTTGTAACTCGTCGCGCCGACGGTGGGCGCCCAAATCAACAACACCTGGGTATCGCCGGCTGTTGTCGTCAGATTGCTGACCGCGGGAGGCGGTGGAGTCACGTCATGGATCCGATAGAAATCTGACGCATCCGGCGGAGTGGCCGTGAAAGTCACGAGGCCGTTCGAATTGGCCGTGCCGCTCTGTAGCGGTGTCCATGTCACAGGCGGAGTCAAACTGGTTGTCGATTCAATCAAATACTGGCGGCCCGCGGTTCCGGTATAAATTATTGGCAGATTGGCGTTGGTCAAAATGACCGGTGAAATGATGCAGTTCGAGATGAGCTGGTAACCGATACCATCAATCCACGTGCGCTGATCCTGACCCTGCTCGTTGCGATCACCCTCCAGGTAAACCGTAATGTTTGTTCCGCTGACTTCGCCCAGCACGGGTGTCATGAGCAACCGCCGGTTGCTTTCAGAAATCTTCACTGAAGTGGTGAAGGGATTGAGAGCGAGGTTGGTGCTGTAGTTGGTGGTCGTGCTGGCAAAATTGTCGTTCCAAAGTATCGTTACGCCCGGAGTGCGAGACTGGTATAACGGCAACTGGCCAGGATAATTAGTCAACGATGCGCCCACCCGCCAGGTCGGACTGGTATCTGTCCAAAAGAACCCGTAGACGTTGTAGTATTGTCCCGGCGCGGTTGCGGGTACCGCGATGGATGTCACCAACCGCGTCGAGTTTGTATCCTGTGCGCCAGCGCCTGAATTCTCGTAGATGGTATTGTTATTTCCAAATGCTCTCTTCAGCCAAAGACTGTCATTGTTGGCTCCCCCTGAGGCGAGGGCGGTCCAGTTTGTTAATGTTCCAGTCCACGGCGTCGTTCCATTGGTGGCGATCTGCTTCGTATTGCCAGCGGCACCGTCCACCACATCCACATAAACGATGGGAGGCTGCGCCGAAGCCGAAATAGCCATGCCCAAAACGGCCAGTGCCGCTATTACATAATGTCTGATCAGTGCGCGCATACCTGTCTTGGAGGATGATAGTGGTGGATTGGTTACCGTTTTGCTGTTGTTACAACTTGCGTTTGCGATTCTCATATTTGCTGCTTTGTTTATTCACCATTAAGGACCAAACACCGCATTGGTTGTTCCCCACCACGAAGTCCAGCGAGAGTAGTCGACGGTGTTCGTGATGGTTGGGTCAACATCTCTTATGACCGTGTTCACGTTCGTTTGTCCGAGCAGGAATTTGTTGATAAACGCCCCCATCTCACTGTCGATGGTGCTCGTGGTTGAACAGTGAGCGTGTCCCCCGACGATGTTATAGCCGAACCGGTTGGTTAACCCGAAATTGCCATAGATTTGCTCAACCGCCTTGCTGCAGACGTAGCAGGACGGATTTCCCAGCCAGGTATAATCCGGGTTGTCCGATGCGAACAACGCGCGCGGCGCGACCAATGCGTCCAGCATGTGATGATCGTGCGGCAGGAAAGAGACGTTGGTGCCACCGAAATTCCTCATTTGATTTCCGAACCAGCCGTAATCCGTGTTATCAATGTCTTCCACGTTGCCGGGAGGCTCGACATCTTCGTTGTAACGCCACGAATTGGCGCCGCCGCCGCCCGACTCCTGCGCAATGGTCAGCGCCACGCGTTCGTCCAGCGCACCGGCAAAGAGCGCCATCTTGCCTGCGTAGGAACAACCGGTCACACCAATGTGTGAAAGATCCAATTGGACCCCGCCGCCAAGATTGCCATTCAGCTTGTATAAGCCATCGATCAGCCGGCTGACACCCCAGGACCACGCCGCGTATTGTCCGGTATAAATCACATCCAGCGACGGAACCGAAGGAGCAGCGTAGAGAAGGTAGAAGGGATCCGAAGCGGATTTGGCTTCATACGTAGTGACCTGATTGATGTTGAAGGTCACTTTGGCAACAGATGTCAGCAGGGTGGAGTTCACGCTGCCATTCGGGCTGTTCATCCCGATGATTACCGGGAACGTCCCGCTCGCCGACGGCAGGGCAATGGCGCTGCTCAGCGTGAGTGTCCTATTTGTGCCGGACACGACATTGGTCACCACCACTGTAAGCGTGCGGGTTGTGCCACTACCGGAAATGCTGGCAAAAATCATTGAAGGATCGACCGCCGGCTTGATTCCGATTTCATAAGTTTCTATTTCAGCCTGGTACTCAGCGCGGTGGCGTTCCCAGTCACTGAAATTGGTGCTGGCAGTGCCTCCCATGTTCAACGGGTCGGCGGCCCAATAGAACGGATCAGGCAGCGGTTGAATGACTGTAAATGTGCTCGGCGGCGGCAGTGTCGGCAACGTGGGCGGCGCGTAACCCGAGCTCGTATTCTCAAAATCATAGAACTGAGGCAGCGTGGACGATGGCGTTGCCGTCGCTTCAGCCGAATTGGCGCTCTCACCGATGCCGTTCAGCGCCGAGACGACGTAGTAATAAGGTGTGTCATTGGCCAACCCCGTATCATAGACGGTGGTCGCAGCGGTGTTTGTAAACGTAGTGTACGGCCCGCCAGTCGAAGTCCCGCGTTTGACATTATAGCTCGTCGCTCCGAACGAACTTGTCCAGTTCAACCTCACCTGCGTGTATTCGCCCCTTGCGGTCAACCCGGTCGGAACGGCCGGAGGCACCGCCTGAGGCGTTGCGTTCACTTCCAGGGAATTGGTGCCTTCGCCATCGTTATTAATTCCGGAGACGACATAGTAATACGTTGTGCCATCGAGAAGGCCGGTGGTATCGGAGTAGTTGGTCGTGGTCACGGTGGCAATCGTGTTGTAAGGTCCGCCGCTCGTCGTGCTGCGTTTGACATTGTAATTGAATGCGGTCGGGGCAGCCGTCCAGGTCAGGAATACCAGGCCGTGCGCCGCTTGCGCTGTCAATCCGGTGGGAGCGACGGGAGGGATAGCCAGCGGCGTGGCGCTGACTTCTGCGGAGTTGGCGCTCTCGCTGTAGTAATTCAGTGCGGAGACGACGAAGTAATACGTTGTACCGTTGACGAGGCCGGTGTTCGTGTAGCTGTTCGCAATGACGTTGGCAACCGTCGTGTAAGGTCCGCCGCTGGTCAGCGCGTTCTTCACGTTATAACTCCTGGCGTAAGACGGTCCGGTCCAACTCAAGGCCACTGCGGTATTCGTCGGCCTTGCCGTCAGTCCCGTCGGAGCACCGGACGGGGACGGCGGCGCGACGTACCGCATGCGGAAGTAAACCCCGAGATCCGACGGATTCGTGATGTTCAGCAGGTCCACCGAAGCCGAAGCGGGCAAATCGAACCAGGCTGCAGGATCGTTTATGAGGCTGCCGTTCACATCATTGGTCTGCGATTGCAATACCCAGCCCAAATGATCGGAGGGCCATGCAATTGTAAGGGTGTTGGTGACGGAACCGGTATTGGGGTCGCTGGCGCTGGCCATGGTTTCGGTAACGTTTGTTGGAGTTGAGTTCGTCGCATAGGCTCCCGTTGAAATCACCGAAAGGACACCGTTGGCAAAGGTGTAAGCCAGTCCCTGGCCTGGAGATCCGATAATCGAGTTGAAGCTGCCGTTATGCCCCGCCGCGGTAAAGAGCGTGAAGGTGTCACCTGCGAGCAGCGGGCCGCCTGCATTGCTCACCACAAGTGAGCCGCCATAGTAGACCGGGTTTCCTCCCGCCACGACGAACTGGTCCGCCTGCGCTGCGCCGGCGTTAATTTTCACAAAGACCGTTCCGGCCAATACGGGTGTGCTGTTCAGCGTCAATGTGCCGATGTTAGTCGCTGTGGGCCCCGCTTGCAGTTGGCCGCCCGGAAGGATACCGACCACTCCGGCGATTGTGCCATTGCCGCCCAGCTTCGCTCCCGACATCACTGTTGCCGTGCCCGCGATGGAGCCGTTCACAAAAAGGGTGCCGGCGTTAACCAGAGTAGCTCCCGTGTAAGTATTCGCGGCCGTCAAAGTAGTCGCGCCCGTGCCGGCCTGTGTCAATGAGCCACTCCCCATGATGCCCTTGCCGCTAAAGGCCGTGCCCTGCACAACGGCATTGTTGTGATTGATCGTCAGGTTTGCATCATCCTCGATGGTGCCGGTGGCCAACAGCGTGCCACCGCTGCCGTTGGTGCCCAATTGCAGGATGCCCGTTTTGATCGTTGTCGGACCTGAATAGGTGCTTGCGCCACTCAAGGTCAGTGTGCCGGTGCCGATCTTGGTCAAAGCCACCAGATTGTTCGCCGCTCCGTCTGAGTTGCCGCACGCAGTGCTGCCGGCATTGTCCACCAAAACGCCATTGTAAGTAGTGGTGGTATTCAGCGCTCCAACCACGAACTCCTGGATTGACGGGGTCGTATTGACCGCGTGTCCGCAAAGACAGCCGCCGGTGGAGCCGCTCAACTCGCCCAGTTGGTAACTTCCACCGCCGATCAATTGCGCTGCAAGCCCTCCATTGATCACCCACCGGGCGGAGGGGCTGCCCGAGTTTGTATTGCCCAGCCGGTTGTTGGATCCCGCCACTGTTATGATGCCGTTGTACGCGGAATCATCGCCATTCAGAAACAAGCCGTTGACGTTGAAAACTCCATTCATAGTCAGCGGGCCGCTTCCGGTGACGTTTCCATTAATATTTAAATCCGGTGATGCTCCCGAATATTGCAATTGACCGCCTGCCGGACCGACCACGACCGGATTACCAATCGCGAAACCAGCTCCAGATGAGAACAGAGTTCCTCCGTTCAGCGTTACGGTGCCCGGGCCGAGCGGTCCGCTGCTTACGGTTCCGTTCGTTGGCGTGCTGTTGGCTCGAATTCCCACCAGTGCCCCCGAGTCAAGAGAGGCGCCGCCGCTGAACGTGTTTTGACCCGAGAGCAGTACACTTTGGCTGTTGGTTCCATAAAACGTGACGGTGAGCGGGTTCACGTTGTCTGAAACGACGTTGCTGAAGGTGATGCCCGAAGTCCAGGCCGACACGACCAGTTCATTCAAGCTGGTGTCAGCCTGCTGCACAGGAGTGCTGATGGTCAGAGCGCCGGTTCCGGCATTCATGATCGCGTTGGCGCGGAAATTCGCCGTTCCGGTCTGAATGTATCCCCCGCCGATATTGCGAAGCGTGTTGACGTATAGATCACTGGTCAACGTCCCACCCGTACTCGCAACTCCCAGGTCGTAGTTGGTGGTTGAATCATCACCAGTCGGAATGCCACCAAAGAAAACGCCGGTGCCCGCGGTCGTCTCGGCAGTCGCTCCAGTGTAGGACACAATATTTCCGCCACTGACCGTCGCAAAAGTATTACCCGCGGTAGTGCCATTGGCTGCAGTGCCAGTGCTACGCACAGTCGCCCACGGTACGATGCCGTTCTCCAGATTCGGACTCCAGGTCACCGTTCCCTGGCTGGCGGTCGCAACCGATGGGGAACCGATGACCAGTGTGGCATTGGCCGAGCGCGTGAATGTGCCGTTAACGGTGAGTGCCATGCCGTTGGTCACGTTCCATTTTTGCGTTCCCGGACCAAGCGTCAGGCCGGAACTGATCGTCAAATTCTGCGATGCCCGGCTCAGGTCGATACCGTTTGTGCCGAGGGTGAGCGTGTTACCCGCGTTGATTGTCACCGGCCCGCCCGGGTTGGTGATGATGATGCCGCTCCAACTTGTGTCTACGCCAAGAGCAGCCGCATTTGCGGCGGTAACGGTCGCGTCCCATCTGGCCACGTCTGCAACGCCGGGAACCACGCCATTGGTCCAACTGCTTGCCAGGTTAAGATTATCGGTGTTGTTGGCTTTGGTTATTGTGGCAGCGCCCAGATGCGCTGCAGTCGCAAGGAACACAAAACAAGTCAGGGAGATTTTGAAGCTTCGAGTGCTCATGGGATTCAACCTTTCCGCATTTTGTTCGGGGTGCGAACTAAATCGGCACCCGTTTGTAGGGTTTGTGACACAGAGTTATGTATCGGTACGTCTTTTCCTCTCGTTACCCGACGCACGTAAACTGAATTGATCCAGGAGTGGAACTGGCTCCGTGGCGGCGGCCGGGGCCGACAACGGACCAAGCTGGAACTAATCAGTCAGTGAGTGGGAATTCAACCTTCCTCCTGATTTACTGCAGGACCTTGAACGCAGTGTAGTTCTTGATTTCATAGAATCCGGAGGAACTAAAAATATTTTTATAAGCTGTTTATATTCAGGTCAATGGTTTTCCAAAAATTTCTCATGGACATTTCTCGGGTCACTCGAAGGCTGAATTTTTCGGATGCGCAATTCGTACAAGTACGGTTTGTTTGTGGCTTGAAATAATTCTCGTAATCCATAGTATCGCACACGGTTATTTCCCAAGCGCAGGCATTGTCTGTAAACTTTGGAAGTGAACCGCGTACCGTTCAGGGGATTTTTTCGCAGTCGTAATTGGGAAACGATCACGCGCGGTTTACGCCTGCCTTCGAGACAATTTGTTAGATGTGCCAATGAATCCCATGAAAACAAGCCGCTTTCGAAATCTGCGCCAAATACTGTTGCTCGCATTGCTGTTACCCGCCATAAGCCGTGTGGCCTATTCAGCAACCATCGTCTGGACGAATACCCTTGGCGGCAATTGGAGCGTGGCGGCCAATTGGAGTCCAAATCAGGTGCCCGGCGCCGGCGATACAGCAAACATTACCAGTGCCGGCACTTATGCCGTCACCCTCGACGTCAATTCCAGCGTCCTCAATCTTACTGTCGGCGGCGCTGTTTCCGGCGTACAAACCCTTCAGGGGAGTTTCACCTTGGCGGCGACCAATGCGATTGTGAATGGCGGCGGCATTCTGGGCTTGAGCAATTCAAGCTTCAGTGGAGCGCTAACAATTGCCAGCGGGGGTATCTTCAATGGCAGCGGTGAAACGCTCAATGCGCAGTTGACCGTGCAGAGTGGCGGAGAGTTGCTCGCCAACGGGAACACCACTTTCGGCGGGAATGCCAACAGTTCCAACCAGTGGCTCTGGGTGCAGAGCGGGGGATTAATGAATGCATCCTCAGGCGCTCCCATTTACTTGTACGTCCAGATGACCAACGCGGGCACGTTGAATCTCACCAACTACGGTTTCAGCAGCATCTATAACCCGGGGACCAGCCCAAACTATGACGGAGGTTTGGTCAACCAGTCGGGCGGCATTGTCAATCTCATCGGCACAGCTGGCATCTCCGGCAGCGGTGGTTTTGATTCTATGCTCAACCAGGGCACAATCAATGTTACCAACGGTAGCAGCACGATCAACCTGGATAATATGCTCAACCAGGGCACTGTCGCGACGCTGCCCGGCACCGGCTCGTTGACCATCGGAACCTTCAATGGCCTGGGCACATTGGCGGGGACCTACAACGCGGCGGCGGGTACTACTATTAAATTTGTGTCCAATAACAATCCCGGCACCAGTGCGGGTGCGGGGCTGATATTGGGCGGCAGCGGCCAGTATCAGTTTACCGCGGGCCTGCTCACCCTGACAACGAATGTGATTCCAAACCTGGCGCTGGATGGAGGGACGTTGTCGCTGGGAGCAGGATTCCAGGGAGGAGCCATCACCAATTTGACGCTAGGCGGCATCAATTTGACCAATACCTTGCCCATTACCGGTGCACTGGTGATGACCAATGGTAATCTCTACGGAACGATTATTGTCGCCAACAACGCAGTGCTGGAGACTTCAAGCGCGACAGTGGACGCCCAAGTGACGGTGGAGAGCGGCGCAGAGTTTCTGGCGGTTGGGAGCACTACCCTTGGCGGGAACGCGAACAGCACCAACGAGTGGCTCTGGGTTCAAAGTGGCGGGTTGATGAATGCAGCCTCAGGCGCTCCCGTCACTCTGTACGTCCAGATGACGAATGCGGGCACGTTGAATTTCACCAACTACGGCATCAACAGCATGTATAACCCGGGTGGCAGCCCGAACTATGATGGAGGTTTGGTCAATCAGGCGACTGGCATCATCAATCTCACTGGGACAGCCGCTATCTCCGGCAGTGGTGGTTTCGATTCCTTGCTCAATCAGGGTACAATCAATATCAGCAATGGCGGCAGCACAATCAGCCTGGATAATATAATCAATCAGGGCACTGTCGCCACGCTGACTGGCAGTTCTTTGACCATTGGAACCTTTAATGGCCTGGGTACGCTGACGGGTACGTACAACGCGGCGGCGGGCACAGTAATTAGATTTGTGTCCAATAATAATCCGGGCACCAGCGCGGGTGCGGGGCTGGCGCTGGGTGGCAGCGGTCAGTATCAGTTTACCTCCGGCCTGCTTACTTTGACAAATTCTCTCATCCCGAATCTGGCTTTGAGCGGAGGAACGTTGTTACTCGGGCCGGAGTTTCAAGGCGGAGCCATCACCAATCTGACGCTCGACGGCATCAATTTGACCAATACATTGCCGGTCACCGGCACACTGATCGTGACCAATGGCACGCTCTACGGAACGATTATCGTCTCCAACAACGCAGTGCTGGAGACTTCGGGGGTGACAATCGACATGCAGATGACGGTGGAGAACGGCGGAGAGTTTCTAGCTATTGGGAACACCACTTTTGGCGGGAACGCGAACAGCACCAACGAGTGGGTCTGGGTTCAGAGCGGCGGGTTGATGAGTGCGTCCTCGGCCGCTCCCATCACTTTGTACGTCCAGATGACCAACGCGGGCACGGTGAACTTCACCAACTACGGTATCAACAGCATGTATAACCCGGGAACCAGCCCGAATTATGATGGAGGTTTGGTCAATCAGGCGGGTGGCATCGTCAACTTGATCGGTACGGCTGGCATCTCCGGCAGCGGCGGTTTCGATTTCGTGCTCAACCAGGGCACCATCAATGTCACCAACGGCAACAGTACGATCAGCGTGGATAATATGTTCAACCAGGGCACTGTGGCGACGCTGCCCGGCACCGGCACGTTGACCATCGGAAACTTTAATGGTCTTGGCACATTGACGGGGACATACAACGCAGCAGCGGGCACCGTTATCAAATTTGTATCCAACAACAACCCTGGCACCAGTGTGGGTGCGGGGTTGACGCTGCTGGGTAGCAGCGGTCAGTACCAGTTTGGCGTAGGCCTGCTTACCCTGACGACGAATGTGATTCCGAACCTTGCGTTAGATGGAGGAATATTATCACTGGCACCAGGCTTTCAGGGCGGAGCTGTTACCAATCTGACGACCTCCAGCATGATTTTGACCAATTCGTTGCCGATCACGGGGGCGTTGGTGATGACCAATGGCACGCTCACCACGACGAACACACTCAACAACGGGGCCGTGTTAAGCCTATATAACACGACACTCAACGGATCCATTGTCGTTACCAATCATGGAGTGCTGCTGACTTCGGCGGGTGCTTCATTGGATGCGCAGGTGACAGTGGAGAACGGCGGAGAGTTTCTGGCCAACGGGAACACGGTCCTGGGGGGCAATTCCAATAGTACCAACGAGTGGCTTTGGATGCAGAGTGGCGGATTGATGAACGCGGCCTCTGGCGCTCCGATTACGGTGTACGTCCAGGTGACGAACGCGGGTACATTGAATTTCACCAACTACGGTATCAACAGCATGTTTAACCCGGGGAATACGCCGAACTTTGACGGTGGTTTGATCAATCAGGCTGGCGGCGTGATCAATCTCATTGAAACGGCTGGCATCTCTGGAACCGGCGGTTTCGATTTCCTGCTCAACCAGGGCACGATCAATATCCTGAACGGCAACAGCAGCATCAGCGTGAACAATTTCACGAACATCGGAACTTTGAATGCTGAACTCTGGACCCTGCAATTGCAGTCCACCAACATCAATCTCCAGGCGGCAGGCTCGCTGGACATGGCTTTGGCCGGACCGGCGACCTTCGGTAATTTTGACATCAGAGGAAGGGTCGCCTTGACGGGCGGGCTGGTTGTGACCCTGACCAATGGTTATATCCCGGTTGTCGAAAGCGCTTTCATCGTACTCACCAACGGCCCGGTCTCCGGTGGATTCACGAGCTTCAGCCTGCCGCACGTGCAGGACGCCGCATGGCAGCCGGTTTACAGCACCAACGCGCTCGATCTGATGGTTCAACCTCTCATCGCTTTGCTGCCGTCCGGTACCAACGTGGTGGTAAACCTTAACGGCACACCGGGGCATCAGGCCATCGAACTCACCGCTACCAATGTGACAGTGCCGCTGACCAATTGGACCCCCGTGATCACCAATACATTTGATGTCACGACCTATCTCGGTGTCACCAATAACATCAACCCCACCCGACCGCGTCAGTTCTTTACTTTTCAGTTGAAATAACAATTGCGGGACCCACAGGGCACCGTGCTGGCTGCGGGTCACTCTGGGCCGGTTCGCCTGCGCAGTTGACGTATCTCTTTGAGGCAGGGGAGTTGGCGGTTGTCTATTTTTGACTTCTCACGGTCACTTTCATCCGGCAGGCTCCGGCGTAGTTCATGTATCGCAATAAGAAAGTGGTGGTGGTAATGCCGGCATATAACGCCGCCAAAACTTTGCCCCAGACTTACGCGGAAGTTCAGGAGCAGGGGATCGTCGATAAAATCATCCTCGTTGATGACCGAAGCCGCGACGACACCGTCGCTGTGGCCCGTAGCCTCCAAGGCATTGACGTGCATCAGCACGAGAAAAATACCGGCTATGGTGGGAACCAAAAAACCTGCTATCGCCTCGCACTGGAAGCGGGCGCGGACATCGTGATCATGATCCACCCCGATTACCAGTACACGCCGAAGTTGATCCCCGCCATGGCCTCAATGGTTGCGAATGACCTGCATCCGTGCGTGCTGGGGAGCAGGATTCTTGGCGGTTATTCGCTGAAGGGCGGGATGCCGGTCTGGAAGTATATTGCGAATCGGTTTCTGACATTTGCCGAGAATGCGCTGCTCGGAGCCAAGCTTTCGGAGTACCACACCGGCTATCGCGCATTTTCCCGGGAAATCCTGGAACGCGTGGTTCTGACGAACAACTCCGATGATTTCGTCTTTGACAATCAGATGCTCGCGCAAATCCTGTGGCACGGATTTTCCATCGGAGAAGTCAGTTGCCCGACGAAATATTTCAAGGAGGCTTCCTCCATCAACCTGCCGCGAAGCATCAAATACGGCTTCGGTTGTCTGGGAACGGGACTGAGCTATCGGTTG
>Ga0070731_10004729_pt1 | contig 11525 bp, 8 predicted proteins | sample Coa_R1_2_FD_66448 | JGI IMG/M metagenome (GOLD analysis project Ga0070731, IMG submission 66448) | Surface soil microbial communities from Centralia Pennsylvania, which are recovering from an underground coalmine fire - Coalmine... | ecosystem: Environmental > Terrestrial > Soil > Unclassified ... | reverse complement strand
CGACCCATCTCACGGCGCCGCGCAGGAATCCGCTGTTGCTCCCCGAGCTGTAGAACCGGTAGTCGGCGTTGATCGCCGCGTTGTATTTCGGAACCCCGAGGAGCTCCTGGCCCGCCGACACGTTGATCGAGGGCACGTCCTCGTCGAAGGTGGCGTGCGTCGTGCCGCCGAAGATTCCCAGCGTGAGGTCCGCGGTGGGACGCGCGCGGGCCTCGATCTCGACTCCCTTCGACGTGGCCCGGCCGAAGTTGCCCTCGAAGTCGAACGTGCACGCGAGCTGCACATCCTGCTGGATGTCCTTCCACTTGATCATGAATGCCGACGCGCTCACGTAGAGCGTGTTGTTGAGGAAGCTCGACTTGCCGCCCAGCTCGTAGCTCCAGAGGCTGTCCGAGTTGAACGTGCCCGGGGATTCGGTGAGGTGATAGACGTTGAAGAGCTCGTCGCCGCAAAGGGAGAGCGGGATCGCGCGGTTGGCGCCGCCGAGGCGGAATCCCTCGGCCGCATTCGCGAAGAGCGTGCTGCCCGGCGCCACATCCCAGCTCAGGGCGAACTTGGGCGTGGTCGAGTGGTAGTCGCCCGAGAACGAGGAGCTCACGGGCCCGCCGGCGAAATAGAAATTGCCGTCGCGGTCGAGCGATTCGGTGGCATGCAGCACACGCAGGCCCGCGGTGAAGCGAAGCCCGGGCGTGAGGAAGTACGTGAGCTCGCCGAAGAGCGAGGCCTGCTTCTCGGTGTAGCGGCGCTCGCTGAAGTAGGCGTTGTCGTTCGGGAAATCGTTCGGGAAACCACCCGAGATCACGTTCGGGTCGCCCGGGTTCGCCCCGAACGCGGCGAATGTGGAATTGATTCCGAACACGGGCTCGTTGTCCGCGACCCTGGTCTTGAGCTCGGAGTAGTACAGGCCCGCGAGCCAGATGAACGGCAATCCCCTGCCGTCATAGGCCTTCGATGCGAGGCGCAGTTCCTGCGAGAACTGCTTCACGCTGTTGTCGAGATACACCGCGGAAGGCAATGCGTTCACGGCGGCGGCGAGACCCGCGGGCGTGGATGCGATCAGGCAGCAGCCGAGGAATTCGCTGTTGGCGGCTTGTCCGTCCTGCGTGCGGTTGAAGGTGCGCTTGTAGTAGCTCGTGACCGAAGTGAGGTCGCCGTAGCCCGTGTCGTAGTTGATCGTGAGGCTCGGCACGATGAGCTCGTCGGTCGCCGGCTCGCGCATGAGCTGGTCGGTGCGATTGGCCGGCAGGTCGTTGCCGTTCACGTCGGTGAGGTGCGAGACGTCGAGGCCGTCGCTCCTCACCTTCTGGTAGAACACCGCGGGCGTCACGTCGAGTCGCGCGTTCGGCGACCACTTGTACGCGGCCTTGAACACCACGTCGTTCTCGGAGTTGATGTCCTTGGCGATCACCTGCGAGGGATCGGCCTGCGAGACCTGGTCGATGTAGCCGCCGATGTGGCTCACCTGCACGCCGAGCCGCAGCGCCGCTTCGCCCGGCGTTATGACCGCGTTGTACACGCCGCTCAAGGTGCCCGACGCGCCCCCATCCTTCGTCGTCGACACTTCGGCGAGCACCGAGCTCTCCACGGACTTGAGGTTCGGCTGGTTCGAGATGAACCTGATCGTGCCGCCCATCGAGCTCGCGCCGTAGAGCGTGCCCTGCGGGCCGCGCAAAACTTCGACGTGGTCGATGTCGAAGAACTTGGGCTCGGCGCTGCCGAGGCTGTAGAGGTTGCGCACGCTCATCGACACGTCGTCGAGGTACACGCCGACCGTCGCCGATCCGGCCTGGGAGCTGACGCCGCGGATCTGGATCGTGGAAAGTCCCGGCCCCGCACCCGCGGCGCCGCCCGTGAAGGCGACGTTCGGCACGGCGCGAGTGAGGTCGGCCATCGTGTCGATGTGCTGGTCCTCGAGCGCGTCGCCGCCGATCACCGTGATTGCGAGGGGGACCTTGGTCTGGTCCTCCTTGCGCTTGGTGGCGGTGACGACGATTGTCTCGAGCTCCGCCGCCTTCCCGGAGGGCGCCGGGGCACTCGTTTGGGGCGTGTCGGTGGATTGGGCGAACGCGGTTGTCGCGAGCGAGGCACAAGCGACGACTGCGCCGGCGCGCAGCGGCCGAGCAAGGATTTCCATGGACTTCTTCCCCTTTTCTTGTCGTTGTTTCTTGTTGTGATTCCTGCAACTGCCCGGTCAACGTAGCACGATTCGTTCCAGAGTCCGGCGAGCGCCTAGGTGCTGAGGATCCCGTACGCGGGCAGCAATTCGTTGAGCACGAAGAAGCGATGGGCCTCCAGCGCGTCGTGGAAGAGCTTCCAGTGGCTCGAGAAGAATTCCGGCGGGCAGTGGATCGGATGGCCCGCATCGGAGATGTCGTCGTCCGACGTGTCTCCCAGCGCCGCATGGCGCCACGATCCCGGCCCGGATTCGACATAGGTGAGCTCGTCGCGAAAGCCGAAGGTGCCGTCGCCGATGGCGCGAAGCCATCTCGCGTGCCGGTCCGCCTTCTTCTCGTCGCGCGCCTCCGCGAGCATCTTCTCGAGCGCGGCGAACGCGTCGGGCAGCGGATAGTCCATCGGGATCGCATCGCGCCCGTGCTTCGGATGATCGCGGTACCGGCGAAACCATTGGTAGAGGCTCGCCGCGGCCTTCGCGAACTCCCGCGGGTTGTCGCGCTGGATCAATTCGCCGTGGCCATTGCGATACGACCACACGAGGTAGGGACGATCGGGATACGAGAGGACCACGCCGTGGCCGAGCGGCAGGCTCTCGCCGACCAGCTTCTCCTCGACAACCTCGATCCCGTGGCCGAAGAAATCGGCGAAGCGCTGCTCGAACGTGCGCTCGTGGTGCTCGTCGTTGGCGCTGATCTCCGTGGCGAGGTTGATGCGGTCGCGATATCCCACGAAGCCCTGGTGCGCCCAGGTGTCGCAGTAAACGTGCGCGGCGATGCCGAGGCGATGCAGCGCGTACGGCCGGTTCTGCCGCAGCACCACCGCGCCCATGACCTCGCGGGCCGGCGCGCTGTCGGGCCGCGTGATGCAGCGATCCACGAGTTCCTCGTGCGTGAGGACGGGCGGACTCTTCGGCCGCGGCTCGCCGCGATTGCCGGGAAGGAAATGGAACGGGAGCCAGACGCGATGGTTCGAGAGCGCGCCCATGTTGCGGTAGTCGTAGAACTTGTGCGCCGACGACATGCGCTCGTACATGCCGCCGTTGTCGAAGAAGATCTCGCCGGAGGAGGTCGCGTCGTCCACGTACTGCGCGCTGTGAGCGACGATCTCGGCTTCGTCGGCGGGGAAACCCGCGAGCCGCGCGACCACGTAGGTGGCGGCGTGGTGGAAGTCGATCTGCATCGCTAGAAGGTCGCGAACATGGCCACGACCGCGGCGCCCATCACGCCGGTCGCGATCCATCCCATGACGCTCAGGCGGCGCGACGCGGCGAACTCTCCCATCACCTCGCGCTTGCTCACGAGCAGCATCATCACGACCATGATCGGCACGGCGATCACGCCGTTCACGATCGCGGCCCAGAGCAGCGCCTGGATGGGATCGACGTGGACGAAATCGATCACGACGCCGATGAGCGTGGCCGCCGCGAGTATCGCGTAGAACCCGCGCGCCTCGAGCAGCGTGAGCCCCAGGCCGATGGGCCAGCGGCGCGATTCGGCCACCGCATACGCCGCGGAACCCGCGAGGACCGGGACCGCGAGCATTCCGGTGCCGACGATGCCGGCGGTGAAGAGCGCGAACGCGAAGTCGCCCGCGATGGGGCGCAGCGCACGGGCGGCTTCCTCCGCCGTGTCGATGTTCGTGATTCCGTGGGTGTGCAGGGTGGCCGCCGTCGTGAGCATGATGCAGAACGCGACGAGGTTCGAGAACGTCATGCCGATCCACGTATCGAACTTGATGCGCCGGAAATTCTCGTCGGCCTGGTGCGGAGCCTCGCGCAGCGGCTCGTGGCCCGGCGTCGCCCGCTGCTCCTCGACTTCCTGCGAGGCCTGCCAGAAGAAGAGATAGGGGCTGATCGTCGTTCCGAGCACCGCCACGAGCGTCGCGATGTACTCGGGCTTGAACTGGATGTGCGGCACGAGCGCGGCCGCGCCCGCCTGGAACCACGGCACGTCCACGACGAGCACCGTGGCCACGTAGCCCAGCAGCGCGAGCGTGAGCCACTTCAGCAGCGGCGCGTACTTCGGGAACGGGATGAAGATCTGGAGCACGAGCGACAGCAGGGCGAAGAACACCACGTAGAGCTCGGCGGAGCCTCCGACCAGGAGTTGCAGGGCGTTGCCCATCGCGCCGAGGTCGGCCGCGATGTTCACCGTGTTCGCGAAGAGCAGCAGCGCCACGATCGAGTGAAGGAGCCATGCGGGGTAATGGTCCCGGATGTTCGCCGCGAGCCCATGCCCCGTCACGCGGCCGATGCGCGCCGAGACGATCTGGATGCCCACCATGAGCGGCGTGGTGAGGAACACCGACCAGAGCAACCCATAGCCGTACTGCGCACCGGCCTGCGAGTACGTCGCGATTCCGCTGGGATCATCGTCGGCGGCTCCGGTGATGAGGCCCGGGCCAAGGCGCTTCAGGAGCGGGATCCTGGAAGCGTGCCGCTCCATCGAGTCGTCCACCCGGCGATGGTAACCGACGGTCGCGGGGGCTGTCTCGCGGAATGTCACGGTAGACTCCGCTTATCGCAAGGGCGTCCGGGAGGCGCGATGAGAAAGGTCCTCTTCATCTTCAGCGGGCTCACCGACGGCGACGTCGATTGGCTCTCCACAGCGGGCCAGCGCATCCACGTCGATCCCGGAACCGTCCTGATTCCGCTCGGCTCGCGCGTCGAGAATCTCTACTTCGTCCTCGACGGGCAATTGCGCATCCGCACGCGGGCGGGCGACGCGCTCGCGATCCTCGAGTCGGGCGAGATCATCGGCGAGATGTCGCTCGTGGATCCCGCGCCCACCGCCGTGTCGGTCGAGGTCGCATCGGATGCGACTCTTCTCCGCATCCCCGACTCCGTCGTGCGCGAGAAGCTGTCCTCGGACCTGGGCTTCGCCTCGCGCTTCTACCGCGCCCTTTGCGTCTTCATGGCCGACCGCATGCGCCAGACCACGCAACGCTTCGGATACGGCGCCGCCACCGACGACCAGCACTCCAGGGACGAGCTCAACGAAGACCTGCTCGACAACGTCCACCTCGCGGGAGCGCGCTTCGACCGCATGATCAAGCGGCTCGCCGGCTGATGGCGGGCGACGAAACGCTCTTTCGCAAGGCCGCGCTCGACCGGCTCGCATCGCCCGAGCGCCTCGACGAACGCCTTCAGCTGCCGGCCTTTCCGCGCGTGCTGCTCGCCGCGCTCGCGGTGCTGCTGGTCGGCGTGACGACCTTCGCCCTATGGCTGCAGTCGGTGCACTGAGCGCCGGGGGCGCGGCGCCGGCGACGCAGGAGGCCGCCCCGCAGCCCCCGCGCGCGCCGCTGCCCGAGACAGGACGGCGGCGCACGCCCACGATCCTGCAACTGGAAAGCGTCGAGTGCGGCGCGGCGGCGCTCTCGATGATCCTCGCGTACCACGGACGCCACGTCCCGCTCGAGCAGATGCGCGTCGATTGCGGCGTGTCGCGCGACGGCAGCAAGGCGGGCGGACTGCTTCGCGCCGCGCGCGCCCATGGAATGACGGCGCGTGGCTTCAAGAAGGAGCCGCGCGATCTCGCGGAGCTTCCGCTCCCCGCGATCGTGTTCTGGAACTTCAACCACTTCGTCGTCTTCGAAGGCTTCCACGAAGGCCGCGCGTGGCTGAACGATCCGGCGCGCGGGCGGCGCAGCGTCGACCAGGACGAGTTCGACCAGGCCTTCACCGGCGTCGTGCTCACCTTCGAACCCGGCGTGGAGTTCGAGCGCGGCGGCAATCCACCCTCGGTGGTGCGATCCCTGGAGCAATACCTGGACGGTTTCCGCGGCGCCATCGCGGGAGCGTTCGCGATCGGCCTCTTCCTCGTGATTCCCGGCCTCGTGATGCCCTGGATCCTCGGGCGATTCGTCGACGAGGTGCTGGTCGCGAAGAGCGACGGCATCGCGATTCCCCTGCTCAGCGGTTTCCTCCTCGCCGCCCTCATGCGGTCGCTGCTCCTGTCGCTCCAGGCGCGGCTGCTGATGCGAACCTTCGGGCGCGCGGCGCGTGGCTCGGCACGCGCGTTCTTCGCACACGCGCTCGCGCTTCCGATGACGTTCTACTCGCAGCGGTCGGCGGGGGAGATCGCGGCGCGCGTGAACCTGAACGAGCGCGTGGCCGAGACGATCTCGTCGGACCTCGCGGGCCTCGCGCTCGATTTCGTCACGGCGAGCTTCTTCCTCGTGCTCATGGCGCGCATGAGCCCGGGACTCGCGTTCGTGGTGGTCGCGTGCCTCGGGCTCGAGCTCATCGCGTGGCGCGTGCTCGCGATTCGCACGGCCGAAGTGTCGCAGGAGCTTTCGGTGCAGGCGGGCAAGCTCGCGGGCACCGCGACCGGAGGCCTCGCCAACATCGAAAGCATCAAGGCCGGAGGCCAGGAAACCGCGCTCTTCCTCAAGTGGATCGGCCTCCAGGTGCAGTTCGTGAACGCGTCGATCAAAGCGCAGCGCTATCTCGTGACGCTCGGGCAGGTTCCCTCGGTGCTGGGCCTCGTCGTGCACCTTTCGGTGCTCGGCCTCGGCGTGAAGCTCATCATGGAAGGCTCGTTCACAGTGGGCGACCTCGTGGCGTTCCAGGTGCTCCTCGGGGGATTCACCGCGCCGGTGCACGCGCTCTTCTCCCACACGCAGAAGCTCCAGACGCTCCGGGGCGACCTCGCGCGCCTGGACGACGTCCGCAACCACGCGCGCGAGGAGGGCGTGGACGTCGAGGCGCGCGGCGCGGCGAGCGCCACGCGGATCGCGCGGACACTCGAGCTTCGCGACGTCACCTTCGGCTACAACCGCGGCGAGCCTCCGCTCGTGGACGCGCTTTCGCTCACGGTGAAGCCCGGCGGCCGCGTCGCGCTGGTCGGCGCCTCGGGTTCCGGAAAATCGACTGTCGCGCGCCTTGCCGCGGGCCTCTACAAGCCGTGGAGCGGAGAGATCCTCTTCGATGCGGCGCCGCGTAGCGCCTATGACCGCGCGCAGCTCGCCGATTCGGTCGCCTACGTGGACCAGGACGTTTCGCTCTTCGAAGGCACCGTGCGCGAGAACCTCACGATGTGGGGAGAAGCTCCGGAGGAAGCCTTGCGCGCCGCGATCGCCGATGCCGCGATCGATTCGGAGATCCTCGCGCGCGAGGGCGGCCTCGACGCGGCGCTGCAGGAAGGCGCGCGCAACCTTTCCGGCGGCCAACGGCAGCGCCTGGAGATCGCGCGGGCGCTCGTGAAGAATCCATCGCTGCTGATCCTCGACGAGGCCACCAGCGCGCTCGATCCCGCGACCGAAGCCGTCGTCGAAGCGAACCTGCGCCGCCGCGGCGTGACCTGCCTCGTCGTGGCGCACCGTCTGTCCACCGTTCGCGATGCCGACGAGATCGTCGTGCTCGACGGCGGTCGCGTGGCCGAACGCGGAACCTACGACGAGCTCAAGGCGCGCCAGGGCCGCTTCGCGCAGCTCGTGGCATCGGAGGGGGCCGATGGCTGACCCGGGACTGTCGCTCCGGTCGACGACACTCGCGCAAGCGTGGCTTCTCCTTCGGGGCCAGACCCCGAGGAGTCCCCAGGCCAAGGGGTCTGACCCCGAAGGCCCCGAAGCGGAGGCCGCCGATGCGATCGAATCGCTCGCGCTCGAGGCGGGCCAGCGTTCGCGGCGTGTGCTGCTCGAAGGACGTTGGTGGCTCGAGGCCGGCGGCCCGATGATCGCGCGCGTGGCGGACCGGCGCCGCGTGCCGCGCGGCGAGGCGCCGGTGCCGCATCCCTCGCTCGCCGGGGGTACGGGATGGGTCGCCCTCGCCCCCGGCGCGAATGGCTACCGGATGCGCGCGATCGGCGACGACGGCAACGCCGCCGAATGGCGCGTCGACGAGAATTCCGCGCGGCGCCTTTCGCCGTTCGCATTCACCTTCCATCGCCGGTTCGAGGCACGCGCGCTGGGAGCGAAGGACATGCTGCGCTTTGCCGCGGTCCACGGCGGCCGCGACCTCGCGGTGCTCGTCCTCACGGGCCTCGTCGCGGGGATCGTGGGATTGCTCACGCCGCTCGGGACGGGCTGGCTCATCGACCACGCGATTCCCACCGGGTCGATCGGCACGGTGGAAGCGATGATCCTCGGGCTCGCGGTCGCGGGATTGAGCATCATCGCGCTCGAGATGCTTCGCTCGCTCGCGGTGATCCGCTTCGAATCGCGGATCGGCGTCTCGATGCAGGCGGCGCTCGTCGACCGCGTGATCTCAGCGCCCGCGCGTTTCTTCCGCGATTTCTCGAGCGGCGACCTCGCCCTTCGAATGGGATCGGTCAACACCATCCAGCGCACGCTCACGGGCTCGACGATCGGCACCTTCGTGACGTCGCTCTTCCTCTTCTCCAACGTCGTGCTGATGATCATGTACAGCCCCTCGCTCACGCTCGCGGCCTCGGGCATCGTGGTCGTCGTGATCGGGCTGTCGACGCTGGTCGGGCTCGCGCGACTTCGCGTGGGCCCGCGCATCGAGGCGCTCGACGGCAAGCTCTCCTCGATGGAGTTCGAGATCTTCTCGGGCATCGCGAAACTGCGCGCCGGCGCGGCCGAGGGACGCGCGCTCGAGCGCTGGTATGCGAGGTACGACGAGTTCCGCCGCACCATCGGCGAGAGCGTGCGCTGGTCCAACTGGGAAGCGATCGCGCTCAACCTGCTGCAGCCGTCCGCGACGATACTCATCCTCTGGCTCGCGTGGCGCGAAGCGGCCACCTCGCCCATGCCGACGGGACACTTCGTGGCGTTCCAGGCCGCGCTCTTCTCGCTGCTCGGCGGCGTGCATGCACTCGTGGCCACCGCGCTCGACCTGGTGAACCTGAAGCCCGTGTGGGATCGGGCCCGCCCGATCCTCGTCACGCTGCCCGAAGACGCCGGCAACAAGGGCGATCGCCACGATCCCGCGGGCGCGATCGAGCTCGCCGGCGTGAGCTTCGCGTATCCGGGTGGCCCTCCCGTGCTCCAGGACGTCGATCTCAGCGTGCGTCCCGGCGAGTTCGTCGCGATCGTCGGCGCGAGCGGCTCGGGCAAATCCACGCTGCTGCGCCTGCTGCTGGGATTCGAGACGCCCGCGGCGGGCGCCGTGCGCTACGACGGAAAGGACGTCCGCACGCTGGACGCGAGGCATCTTCGCCGGCGCATCGGCACCGTGCTGCAGGGCGGAAAGCTCTGGGCGGGCGACATCCTCGCCAACATCGTGGGCGCGAACACCGCGGGAGTTGAGGAGGCGACGAACGCGGCGCGCCGCGCCGGGCTGGAGCGCGACATCGAGGCGATGCCGATGGGCCTCTACACCGTGGTCGGCGAAGGGCTGAGCACGCTATCCGGAGGCCAGCGCCAGCGCGTGCTGATCGCGCGGGCGCTCGTGGCCAATCCGCGCATCCTCCTGCTCGACGAAGCGACAAGCGCGCTGGACAACGTCTCCCAGGCGACCGTGCTGGAGGGACTCTCGGGGCTGGAGGCGACGCGCATCGTCATCGCGCACCGCCTCAATACGGTGCGAGGAGCCGATCGCGTCGTGGTGCTCGACCGCGGCAGGATCGTCCAGCAGGGGACGTTCCAGGAGCTCGCGGCCGAGGCAGGTCCGTTCCGCGCGATGCTCGCGCGGCAGACGGCCTAGTCTTTGTGCGTCTTGGTGTCGGCCTGGGCGATCTTCGTGCCGGCAAGATCCGGCTTGTCGCGCTGCGCGGTCACCACGATGGTGTCCATCTTGACGACCTTCTGCTCGGGCTGCGGGCGCTTGGCCGTCACCACGATGGTTTCCATCTTGCGCACTTCCTGGCCACCGGCAACCTTGTCGAGTTGCTGTTCGGAAAGTTCGCCGTCACCCGGTTTCTTGTCGTTCTTGCTCATGTTCGCTCCGTCTTGTTCAGGATGGGACTCGAGTTACGGATGCAAGATAGCACGGGAGGGGGGGTGCATCTGCCGAATTTTCGGCAGTTCCACCCGGTGATATGCACGCCGACACGGAAAAAAAGCTAGTCTGGGCAATATGTTCGACGCCAAGCCCTACCTGAAGGAGATCGCTCGCGGCCGCAGCGGAGCCCGCGACCTGACCCGCAGCGAGGCCCGGACGCTTTTCTCGGCGGTCTTCGCCGGGGAGGTGGCCGATATCGCGCTGGGCGCGCTGATGGTCGCCCTGCGGGTGAAGGGAGAAAGCCTCGAGGAGCTCGCGGGGATGATGGACGCGCTGCAGCCGCACGTGCGCCCGCTCGACATGCCGGCGCGACGCGCGATCCCGGTGATCCTTCCGAGCTACAGCGGCTCGCGCAAGCTCGCCAACCTCGTGCCGCTCCTCGCGATGCTCCTCGCGCGCGAGGACGTCCCGGTGCTCGTGCACGGCGTTCGACAGGAGGCCGCGCGCGTGGGCACCTTCGAGATCCTCGAGCACCTCGGGCATCCGTGCGCGGAGAGCGTCGCCGAAGCCGAGGACCATCTCGACGCGCGCAAGCTCGCCGCGATGCCGGTGGCCGTGCTGTCGCCCGATCTCGCGCGCGTGATCGACCTTCGGTCCGTGACCGGCGTTCGAAACAGCGGCCACACGATCGCCAAGCTCATGTTGCCGAACGGCGTCGCGCCCGCCGGCGCATGCCGCATGGTGCCGGTCACGCATCCGGATTTCCTGAAGCTCATGCGCGACTACTTCAATGCGTTCCCGGCGAACGCTTTCGTGATGCGCGGCGTGGAGGGCGAAGCGATCGTGCGCCTCAATGCGCCGCAGCCCATCGAGGAGATGCGCTCCGACGGATCGACGATCTCGCACCTCATCGGCGAGAGCGAGGCGAACTATCTCCTGCCGGCCCGCGAGGCCGACGCGACGGCGACGTGGACCCGCGACGTCCTGGAGGGGCGCGCCGCGGCCCCGCTCGCGCTCACCCGCCAGGTCGCGCTCATCGTCGACCACTGCCGCAAGGCGGCGAACGCGGGCCGCCCGCCGCTGCACCTGGTGTCTTCGAAGTGAGAGCGACGCTAGCGGCCGAAGGCGCGCAGGAAGTCGAGGAGCGCCGAGAACGCGAGTCCCGCATCGGCGGCGCTTACAGTCTCCGCCGGGTTGTGGCTCACGCCGCCCGCGCCGCAGCGCACGAACATCATGCCGACGTCGCAGGCCCTCGCGAGGATCATCGCGTCGTGCCCGGCCCCGCTCGGCAGGCGCCGCGCCGGGGCGCCCGGAATCGTGCGCTCGATGCTCGCGGCAATGCGGTCCTGCAGCCAGGCAGCGCAAGGCGCCGCCTGGACCTCGTGCGTCTTCGTCGCCTCGAAAGCGACGCCGCGGCGCCCTGCGATCGCTTCGCATTCGGCGAAGGCATCGCGCGCGGCATCGACGTGCGCGCTTCCGTCGGCCGCCCGGATGTCGACGGTGAACT
>Ga0070731_10004728_pt1 | contig 11525 bp, 13 predicted proteins | sample Coa_R1_2_FD_66448 | JGI IMG/M metagenome (GOLD analysis project Ga0070731, IMG submission 66448) | Surface soil microbial communities from Centralia Pennsylvania, which are recovering from an underground coalmine fire - Coalmine... | ecosystem: Environmental > Terrestrial > Soil > Unclassified ... | reverse complement strand
GCAAACAAGAGCTTTTACAAGAAATTTTTGTCAACTGAAGATACCACCGAGGGCTTCCTGCTTTATGATTTAGGAAACGGCCAATGGAACATACCAAAACTTCGTCAATTGCTGGAAGAAATCGTTCAAAAAGATTCAAGTTTTGAAGGTTTTGAAGTGGAGCGCGATTTTCCGGGTCTTGGCAAAAAGACTATGCTTCTCAATGCACACCGAATTATCAGGCCTTCACACAGGGAGGAATTGATTCTTCTTGCCATATCGGATATTACCGAACGAACGAAGGCAGTAGAACTAATGATAGTGAATGAGAGGGCTTTAATAGATACGAACCGCAAGCTGGAGTATTTTATTAAAACTGCCAGCCATGAATTGAAGACGCCTATAACATCCATGAAAGGTTATATTCAGCTAATACTGAGTTTAACAAAGGCGGCTGAACGTCCTTCTCCGCTTATCAGGTCCTCGCTTGAGAAAGTTGAAAAGCAGGTACAAAGAATTATCAGATTAGTAAGCGGTCTTCTCGACATGTCGAAGTTCGAGTCCGCAGTCCTCGAATTGGAGAGGACCAAATTAAATCTCAATTCCCTTGTCAAGGAAACGATCGAGGAAATACTTTATATCCACAAAACAAGACATGTAAAAATTGACGAAGATGGCGAGTATGAACTTTGGGGGGACCCGGATCGCCTGGGCCAGGTCATCAGCAATCTTTTAAACAATTCTATCAAGTTTTCCCCTGTGGATACTCAAATTGAAGTTAAAATCAGCAAGCACGAAACCAATGAAGTTGCAGTCAAGATTTGCGACCATGGCATCGGAATCGAGAAATCCGAACAAATAAAAATATTCGAAAGATTTTACAGAGCGGAAGACAAACACCAACAAACCTACCCTGGTTTTGGACTAGGGCTATATATTGTCAGTGAAATCCTGAAGTCGCATCATGGACGAATTTGGGTAGAAAGCGAAAAGGGGAAGGGATCAACATTTACGTTCACGCTTCCGGTTGAAAACAAGAAAGCCAATCGAAAGCGAATCTAGTGAACTATTGACACCAGCAGCACAGATCGCGATGATGATCCTGCCGACCTTCGGACAAACAATCGAAGTAAGCTTTTTTTAAAAGGGTTAGCTGTCGAATGCAGGTGTGATTATTTCCCGGACAATTGCCACAGTTTTTACCTTTGTCAATATTTTCCCCATTAATGAGCACTAGATTTATTATTAAAACAGCCGGGCTAATTCTTATCACGTTGGGGCTCCTTATTTCCGCAGCAGGCCATCCGGCATCTGGAATCGTTGTAGATCAGCTGGGGAATATCTATTTTATCTATACCGGGCACGGCGTCATCAAAATTGCAAAGGATGGCAAACTGACTTATATCCACCAAAATACTGACGGGCATTGGATGTGCCTGGACGAGCGCGGCGTTTTTTCAAGAGCAAAGCCGAAATATTTTGAAAGAATTACTCCCGATGGCGCCACACCTGCCATCATATTTGCCGGCGGAGGTTCGCCCATTGTGGTAAGCGGAGATGGAAACTTTTATTATTGTGGCGGACCCAATAGAGATTTGAATCCAGGAGCATTGACTGTTGTTCGCGAAACGCCCCAAAACGAGCAAACATTCTTCAGCCCGCATTTGGAAGATACCTTAAGCAAACTTGATGATGGCATCGCAGGACTTGCGGCCGGACCAGATGGCTCCTTGTATATCTCATGCTGGAATTCTCTATTAAAGGTGACTCTTGACGGGAAAGTAAAAATTTTACTTCACCCTGTTGCGGTAACGGATTGCGATGATGATCCCGCGGACCATCGGGCAAGCAATCGAGGTAAGCCTTTTTTGAGAGGGTTGGCGGTCGATTCGGCGGGAACGATTTATGCAGCAGCAACCAGTTGCCATTGTCTTCTAAAAATATCGCCTGAGGGAGAGATTAGGACGATTCTAAAAGCGGATCGCCCATGGACTCCCACGGGCGTTGCAGCAAGGAATGGTGAAATCTATGTGCTGGAGTACACAAACGCCAACGGCCCTGGAAAAGAAGGGTGGTACCCGCGTGTAAGGAAAATAGATCGGCGCGGGAACGTTACTACAATTGCTGATCTGTCACCAAAAAGGAATTAATTCCGGAAAGCAAGCAAAGGAAAGCCGTGGTTTTTCATGCCAGCTTCTTTTTCCCGGGTACAATTGGGCGTAAAATGGGGGTTGGGAGATCGAACGGTTAGTTTCATTTGGAAGAGGAGAAAAAAAATGCCCGTGCAACTTTGTATTTGTACCAAAAAATAATGCGGAATGTAAAATTGGATGAAGGTGTCTTCATTTTTGCGCCATCGCAGCTATGACCAGATGTTCTGATAATGAGTCAGTTTGAAAGATTTGCTTATGAGGATTAAAAGAGCTAACTTGACTCCAATTACTTGATTCTTATATTTCTGCCAACCACTCATTTTACATCGGCAAAATCTGGCTCACACTAATACGACAATCATTTAAGGTTCCGAAACAAATTTTCCTCACGAAGACTCAATTCATGATTGTCAAAATCGATTCAATGAACATCATCAATTCATTGCGAACCGGCTACATTGTCTACCAACGCGAAAACGAAAAGTATCTGGTCGATACAATAACCAAAACCCATATTTTCCTGTTCCTGTTTGGAGTCGGACTAAGGGTTAAAACCATTCCTGTGCCAGACATGCTGCGAGACAACTGGCATTTAGAAAAGCCGGAGACAGTCGGAGCCGCTTAATTAAGGCGGCCGTCCACTTATGATTTTATGCGGATATCATAAATAAAATCAACAACGGATACGATTTGGTCGAGTCAATTCTATTAGTCTGCATCCGCTAAGAATAAACCCCGTAATCAATTCGTCCAATGATATTCCTGACTTCTTCGCGGCCAAAAAGGCTGCCGGCGACGTCAACAGGAGCCTTACCGCCCAGAGCACAGTTCGGGCTCGCCATCCATTCGTTAAAGCGCCGTTGATCTCCAAAGACTTCAAAGCCAAACGAATAAATATCGGCTAGCCCAACGATACGTTCGCTGAGTGTTCTGCCATATTTTTGCCCACGCTTTTTATTGATCAAGGTAGCTTTGGTAATCGAGAGTGTACTGGCCAGTTTTTCATAGCCTAAACCCGCCTTTGCCTTCATGATCTCGAGGGATTTTTTGCTGATCCCCGCCCGGGCCATATTCATTTTTTCAAAAGCGGTCATATGGCTTTCAGGCTTACGCCCAATCACGACATAACGCTTCGCATTTGTTGACTTTTTCGATTCGCTTTGGTGTACTGCGCGGCGGTTAGTGGCGGGAGATCCGGTCCCCCCGATGGCCATTTCAAAATCGCCATCCTGTGCAACCTTGTATTTTTTCCTTTTTATTGGCATGGTAGGGTGCCACTTTATTGATTCAATCCTGCACGAGGCCAATGACGTTGCCATCCTTGTCTTTTGCACTTGCGATCATTCTGCTGCCTCCAACATTTTTTACATCTTGCACGATTGAGGCGCCTCCATCAACGAGAATTTGCAGGCTAGTCTGGATATCATCAACTTGATAGAACGCGGTTGCTACTCCTTCGACATTGCCGGGAACTAAACCGATATCCTGATCGTTCACTTTGAAACCCACATAATATGGCTGTTCTGCATATGGATCAATGCCCAGGAATTTGCGGAAAGTGGCTGTGGCATTCTTGATATCCTTAACAGGATAAATCGCAATTTTTATACCCTTGTTCATATACCTTATTTTATTTTCAAGTTGGGGATGTTACCCTAATGACATACAACACTCAAATTTATTATTTTGCTCTGAAAATTTCAAAAATGCGGGATCAATATTCACTTCAATTGGCCATATCAATTGCTGGTTTAACCTGGCCGCGGTGACAAGTCGTGCAATTGACAATCGGATTCTGATTTTTCAACTCTTTGATTGTACGCAAATAATTTAGAATTACAGGTGACATCGCAGCCATTTTTCGCGCGATTTCCTTTTCGGGTTTGCTGTCACGGTCCCAAGAACCGATTTCATGGCAGTGTCCACAACTAACGCCCAAAGCAACGCTCCATTTGTTCATGATCTTCGGAAGAAGACCGGCGTTAAAGCCCCCTATATATTTCAAATTTTTGTAGACGTCCTCAGCCTTGTCATTCTCCCTGCCTTTTATCATTTGATTTACCTCGTCGATGTGTTTTTGCCTGTCAGCCGCAAGCGAATCTTGGAAATCTTTGACCCCTTCCCGGCTGATTTGATTTCGGAACAGACCGAATGAACTGGATGCCGCTGCTGAAAGCAGGAGGCAACCTGCAATCACTAACTTAAGCATGTCTATTGATTTTAGTTTTTATTCAAATGCGCATTCCAAGCCACAAATTTTTTTAAATGAAGCATCCTCCATCAACCCGCCATACGTGATATTCCGCGATCCGATCCCAATGATCGCGTTCATTGCTTCGGCAACGGTGTCGCGCCTTTTCTCACTAATTATCCTGTTTATCTATCTGATCAATGATTTCTTTGGCGAGAGATATTGCCTGTTGATATTGTTCCGAATCATTCGCAGTTACTGCCAATATGGTCTCAAGCCGGGATTTGAACCTTGGGTCAAGAAAAATCACTTTATAGTCGCGGCCGGCATTGTCGTTCCAGAAATCTGTTAATTTCAGCACTTGCTCTGCATTTATTTTTTCAGCTTCTAAAATATCCGGCGCGAGCTCCTGGTAATATTTAAGAATATGCTTTTTCAGTTCTTTGTTTTCAATTAAACCAATTTTTCCGCTGGATTTGAAACCCTCATAGTTCCCATTACTGATTTTTGTTGTTCCGACACTTGAGGAATAATGAAGAGAACCATTCAATTTTGCGATACTATCCAGTCCGTGTTTATCCAATTGTTCAAGAATGCGAAAATTATCAATATTTTTTTGCAGTGAATTGTTGGTTGATTGCATACTTCGGATGTCGTTGTTCAAATCCTCTTTGAGATCCGACAAAAACTCTCTGACTTCTTTTTGTTGTTGCCTGTGTTCGCTCCAGCCGTGCAACCAAATCGAGAGAGTGACCGCAAAGACAATTATCAGTACCTCGGCGATAATCTCTATCGCTTTTTCAATCAAAGCCTTATTTTTATCCTTTGCGGTGGTGAATATTTTCTTGGTATGCTTTATTACTTCGTCCTCCATATCTTCCTGGTAATTTATGGCTATTTCGGAGACCAAATGTAAGTTACACCGTGTTCTTCTTAACTAATCGGGAATTGTCGATTGTGATATACTACCTGTTATCCGGGCGACATTGTCTGAGTATAAGTTTTCTGGGTTGCGACGCAAGTTGAAATTTATTCGTAGAATCGGTGCATTTCATTATTCCTACTCACTCCGTAAGCTTTTCAGTGGATTCGCTATAGCCGCTTTTATTGCCTGAAGGCCCACTGTTGCTAACGCGATCATAAGAGATAATAAGCCTGTCACAACAAAAATCCACCATTCCATTCCGATTCGGTAGGTATATCCTTGAAGCCATTTGCTCATGACGTACCAGGCAATGGGCAGGGCAATCATAAATGCGATGACAATCAATTTTAAGAAATCTTTGGACAATAATGTTGTTATATTGACAACGCTGGCGCCAAGTACCCTGCGCACGCCAATTTCTTTGAACCGATACTCGGCAGTATATGCGGCCAAAGCAAATAAGCCAAGACAGGAAATGAATATCGTAAGCCCGGCAAACAAAGAGGTCAGTAGGCCTGTTCTCTTGGTATCTTGAAACTTCCTCGCATAGGTTTCATCCGCAAAAAAGTACGAGAAAGGATATTGCGGGTTAAACTCTCTAAAGACTTGTTCTGCGAGCTTTAGATCTTCCGAAATCGGCTTTTCGGGGTTCAGTTTAATATGCATGACGTTAAACCAACTGGCAGGGCCATTAATCATCATTGGCTGCACCGATTCAAAGGGTGACTCCATTACAAAATCCTTTGTCACACCGACAATTTGCCAATGCCTGTCGCCTTCATTGATGATCATGCCAAGAGGGTTTTGCAGACGCATCTTTTTTACAGCTGTTTCATTGAGCATTACGGCGGTACTATCTCCCGGGTAATTTTTTATGTCAATATCACGACCCTGTAATAATTTCACGCCCATCGTCTTTACAAAGTCGGCATCAGAACTTGTTCTTACAAAATCAAGTTGACTGTCCTCCGTCGTGCTGCCATCCCAGGAAAAACCCCGGGAATCGCTGAAGTGCTGTGTAATCGGGCTCATCGACTTGGTAACTCCGACTGCCGCTCTGCTATTGAGCAATCCTTCTTTGATGAGGTCATAGTTTTTGTACATATTCCCTTCCATAAATGAGATAAGAAGATTATTGTTGTTATAGCCTATATCTCTGGATTCTGAATATTGTATTTGTCTTTCAACAATCATCGTGCTGATGATGAGAATGATGGCAAATGTGAACTGAACAATAACCAATATTTTACGTGGGCTTACCGAAGCTTGACCTGAACGGAAGACACCTTTCAGGACTTTTACAGGCTTGAAAGAAGATAAAAAAAATGCAGGATAGGATCCTGCGAGAAGCCCTGTACATAAAACAAATGCGACGCCGGCTAGCCAAAAATATCCGTTTGAATAATCCAAATGCAACTCTTTATTGACGACCGTGTTGAATCCGGGAAGCACGAGCTGTACAAGGATCAAAGAGATAATCCCGGCAATCAACGCAAGCAAAATGCTTTCTGTGATGAACTGTCCAATCAATCCTCGTTGACGGGCGCCGACCACTTTTCGTATACCTACTTCTTTTGCTCTTTTTTCACTCCGCGCTGTACTCAAATTCGTAAAGTTGATGCAAGCGATGAGCAAAATAAATATCGCGATAAATCCAAATAATCTGACTGTCTGAACCCGGCCTCCAACCAGCTGACCATTATCATTTTTTGAATACAGCCAAACTTTTTTCAGGGGCCAACTGAAAACCTGCGCAGCCGATGGATTGGCTGTGCCTTTTGTGTGATCAATAGCAATAGATCTGATCTTTTTATCAAATGCCTTCTGCGATACCTGGGGTTTTAGCAGTATGTAGGTTGAGACAGAGTTATCGTTCCAATCGTCGTCATCCCATTTTATCTTGCTCAAAAAACTCCAGGGTATCAGGCAATCAAAATCAAAAGCCGTATTGTTTGGCAGATCCTTTAAAACCCCGGTTACTGTAAAAATATGACCCGTATCCACCTTGATGGTCTTTCCGATTGCTGAGCCATCACCAAATAGCTTCTTTGCAAATTTTTCTGTAATTACAATATAGTTAGCATGCCTAAGTGCTGTAGTTGCGTTTCCCTCGAGTAGGGGAAAGCTGAATATCTTTAGAAAGCCGCTATCGGTAAAATAGCAATCACCGTGGAATTGCTTTTCGCCGACAGTGAATAGAGGTACTCTAAACTCTGTTCGTGCTATATCTTCCACCTCCGGAAATTCATTTTTAATTGCAGGCCCCAGTATTTTTGGCGTGCTGCTAGCAGCAGTTAACTGACCGTTGAATTTGTCTCTGTTGAACAATAAATATATACGATCCCCTTTGGCATGAAACCTGTCATGGCTTATTTCATTGTCAATCCACAGAAATATTAGGATAGCACTTGCCATTCCTACAGCCAGGCCGGCAATGTTAACGACTGAAAAGGTTTTTCTTCGTGTCAGATTTCGCCAGGCAATTTTAAAATAATTAGCTAGCATCGGTAATCTTATTTGATTCCCGATTGAGCAGTCAAATAGTATTCCACTTTTGCAGGGTTTGATTTACACGGATTTAGCCTAAATAGTGTACGAAGGCGTTCGTTTTTGATACATCTGGTGTCCTGTTTTGCACATGCTTTGGCTCATCGGGCATACCGATTTTTGGATTTCACTGGACATTAATTATCAATAAAACCATTTTTTGGCATGCCTCTGGCATCATCACGTCAAAATGAATTATGTATAAGCACGTAGTATTTTCAGGGGTCGCATTACTGGCGGCGTTATTCGTTATTCCTGGCGCATCGGCCCAAAATCCCAAATCAGGGGAATTGTATAATACGATTTTCCATATGGACAGCGTCTACTTCAATGCTTACAACTCCTGCGACATGGAAACGCAAGCGGCGATCTTCGCGGATAGCATTGAGTTTTATCACGACAAAGGCGGACTCGAGACATCAAAGAAGGCACTCTTAGCTGCCATAAAAGAAAACATTTGCGGAAAAGTGACGCGCGTCATGGTCAAAGGAAGCGCTGAAGTTTATCCAATACCCGGGTACGGCGCCGTCGAAATCGCTCTTCACCAGTTTATCAATCATGCCGAACAGGATCACTTATCGGCGCCGGATAAATTTGTCGTAATCTGGCGACATAGAGATGGCAAATGGCAGATCACCAGGGTGATTAGCTTGCATGCGGGAAATTGATCAATCATCGTTCAAACATGAAGTAATTTTGGTAGTGACGCATTTTGAAATTTGATGCTTGACCGAATAAGTAAAAGATAGTTGTATCTTTACTGCATGGCTAAATCAAAATTACCGAAAGATGTAAACCAACGTGCTGTAATGTTGGCTAAAATTGCGACTGGTGAACAAGAACCGCCGAAAGAAGAAACTGACCTGATAAAACTTGCTGCATCTGCTATGGGTCGCAAAGGGGGCAAGGTCGGGGGTAAAGCACGAGCAGCAAAACTATCCAAAAAAAGGCGCAAAGAAATTGCGAAAGCTGGTGCTGCTGCACGATGGAAATCTAAATAGAACTGATAATATCATCATTATTTCTGAATATTTCCATTTGCTGAACTGTTTTACTAAACGGCTCACCGTAAACTTTAGCCAACTTCAATCTGTATTCATATAAGTCATTCGAAGATGTAGCCAATTTAATTGCAGTTTTAATGATATTCCTTACTTCCTCATGGCAATCTTTTGTAACAAGCTGACAGTATCTACGCAAGCTGAAAAAAATGAAAAAAGCGATAATAATATTGATTATGGTGACAACAGGATTTTCTTCCTGTAAACAAGGCAGTAGATCAACGCCGGATACTGTTAATACAGAAACCTATAATTCGGTAAGGAATTATGAGTATGCCGATTCTATGGGTAATCGCCTGATAATACATAACAGCTTTCCAAAAGGTGGAATGAAATACACCGACCCTAATGGCGAGGTCTACGGTTATGTTGTGTTTTGGACTCAAATAACCAATGAGACAATTAATCCGGTTGAATTGAAAATTAATTTTCCTTTAGATTCATTTGAGTTTCCATCTTCATCGGGTAGGTATCAGAAATTACTTCTCCCTTCAGACACAATGACAATTGATAAAGCACCCTTATCAGGCTACGGTCTTAACGTAAAATCTTTTTTAGATAATCATCGTTTTGAAGCGTCATCGTTGAAAAGAACAATTAACCCCAAGGATTCGACTGCTTTTCATGTTGTGATTTTTTCTAAATGGAAACCTATAGCAGGCGGCAGTGGCTCAATGCGAACCGCACTTAGCTTAAAAGGACAAAATCTCATTTATAAAATTTCCGCATACAAATTGACTCATGAACTACCATTAATGGACGAGAAAGAAATTAATTGCGGAAGTATTAATTTAAAAAATTTGATGTTACAGCGATAAAAAATTTCAAACTGAGTCACGACCAAAATGTCGCCCCGAGGAACCTATTTGACATTTATCGTCGTTTCATTTCCAACAAATTTGGAAAATGACAATCGACCACCCAAAAAAAACTTGCCTTCAGACTCGTCCAAAACCACCATTCCGGACTCTTTACTGTATCCACCATCATCAACACGGTTCATGACGGAGGAATTCCATTAAAAATCAACCGATGCATTTGTTTCTCGTTGCTCAGATAATCATGAGCATGACCATCAATTTCCAAGGCACCTGGCATGTGAATCCCGACAAGAGCCCGAACGCCGACGCGGGAGCACCTAAAATTCAGATTAGGCAAACTGCTGATTCGATCTTTATTGACCGCACGGACATGGAGGGCAAATCATTTTCCGAACACTTAAGTTTTGACGGGAAGATATTTGTTTCATACACTACTTCAAAGCGGCGGAAGTCGGGGACGGCCAAATGGGATAACGATGACAAATCTTCCTTTACAGAAACTGCAGTACTCGGCAGTCCCGATAAACCAGATGAGGTTGCCTTCAAAGTGTCGGAGCAGTGGTCGATTTCGCCTGACGGCAATGAGCTCACGGAGAACATCACCTTGACAAAAACTGGTGGACAGCCATATAATGCGACTGTGGTCTATGACAAGGAAAAATAATTCAATATAAAATTCGATTCAGAGCAGTCCATTTTAGTGTTTCGGTACTCTTTATTAAAGCAAATCATCTAAGATCTCAAAAGATCATATCAGATAAAACCCCTACGGCTGAATGCAGGTCCTCCTCGGCGTCATTTTTCACTTTATCGGTGGCTTCGCTTCGGGCAGTTTTTACATGCCCTACAAAAAAGTCCGGGGCTGGCATTGGGAAAATTATTGGATCGTCGGCGGCCTTTTCTCCTGGTTGATCGTGCCGCCGATCGCGGCGTGGCTGACGGTTCCAGGGTTTGCGGAATTGATTCGAGGCGCGCAGTCTTCTACGCTTGCCTATACCATGGTGTTCGGCATACTTTGGGGATTCGGCGGGTTAACCTATGGCTTGGGCGTACGGTACTTGGGCATGTCGCTCGGGAATTCGGTCATCCTGGGATTTACTTCCGTTTGCGGGGCGCTGGTTCCCGCTGTATATTTTTATATTCATCCGAAAGTCGGAAAAACCAATATTCATGATCTCATCTCGACCTCCTGGGGTCGAGTCGTATTAGCTGGCATCCTCCTTTGCTTGATTGGCATCTATGTCTGCGGCAGGGCCGGTGTGATGAAGGAGCGGGATCTCGCCATGGGGAAGAACCGGGAAACGGTTGCCGAGTTTAGTTTGACCAAGGGATTGATCGTGGCTGTTTTCTCGGGGATCATGAGCTCCTGTTTCAATTTTGGAATCGAAGCCGGGAAACCGATGGCGGAGGCGGCGGTCGCGGCAGGGTTTAACCCACTTTATCAGAACAATGTCACCTATGTGGTGCTTCTCTGGGGAGGACTGGCCACCAATTTTATCTGGTGCATGATTCTGAATGCGCGGAACAGAAGTTTCGGAGACTATACGGATGAGAAAACGCCGCTCAGGGCAAATTATCTTTTTTCGGCGCTGGCCGGAACCGCCTGGTTCCTCCAATTCTTTTTTTATGGTATGGGAGAAAGCAAGCTGGGCAACGGTGCGAGCAGCTGGATCCTGCATATGGCCTTTATCATCCTGGTGGCGAATATGTGGGGATTGGTGCTGAAGGAGTGGAAGGGCGTGAGGCGCAAGACGGAAACGATGATCACGATCGGGATCGCTGCGATATTGCTTTCGGTGGTGCTGGTGGGTTTGGGCAACTGGTTAAAGTAAAGATTCAATTCATGGA
>Ga0070731_10004727_pt1 | contig 11527 bp, 8 predicted proteins | sample Coa_R1_2_FD_66448 | JGI IMG/M metagenome (GOLD analysis project Ga0070731, IMG submission 66448) | Surface soil microbial communities from Centralia Pennsylvania, which are recovering from an underground coalmine fire - Coalmine... | ecosystem: Environmental > Terrestrial > Soil > Unclassified ... | reverse complement strand
CCGGCGACCACGTCCTCGCCCTGGGCATTGATCAGAAACTCGCCGTAGAACTTGTTCTCCCCGGTGCTCGGGTCGCGCGTGAAGCCGACGCCCGTCCCGGACTTGTCGCCGGAGTTTCCGAACACCATCGCCTGGACGTTGACGGCCGTGCCCATCTCGTCCGGGATCTTGTTCATCTTCCGGTAGGAAATCGCTCGGGGATTCTGCCAGGACCTGAAGACGGCATCCCGCGCCAGGCAGAGCTGCTCCCACGTGTCCTGGGGGAAGTCGCGCTTCGCCCGCGCCTTGAAATGCGCCTTGAACTGGCTCGCCAGATCCTTCAGGTCCTCGGCCGAAAGCTCCGTATCGCTGTGGACGCCCTTGGCCACCTTGCGCTTGTGGAGCAGCTCCTCGAATTCGCCCTTGGGAACATCGAAGACCACGTCCGAGAACATCATGATGAAGCGACGGTAGCAGTCATAGGCGAAGCGCGGGTTCTTCGTCCTGGCGGCCTGGCCCTCGACCGTCTGGTCGTTCAGGCCCAGGTTCAGGATCGTGTCCATCATTCCGGGCATCGAGACTTTCGCCCCCGAGCGGACGGAGACGAGCAGCGGGTTCTTGGGATCGCCGAGCTTCTTGCCCGCGGCCTTCTCCAGCTGGCCGAGGAACTTCTTCTGCTCGACGTCAATGCTCTTCGCCGTCTTGCGGCCGTTCTTGTAGTAGTCCATGCACACGAAGGTGGCGATGGTGAAGCCCGGCGGCACGGGAATGCGGGCTTTGCTCATTTCCGCCAGGCCGGCGCCCTTCCCGCCGAGGATGTCCTTCATGTCGCCGGTGCCGTCTGCCTTGCCGTTTCCGAAGAAGTAGAAAGCTCTCATTTTGCGCACGCACAAGAGCGCGCCAGAGGCGCGTAGGTCCAGTCCGGCGGGTAGGCGTAATGCCAGCCGTCGGCACGTCTCACCTGGTGCCGGTACCAACCCAGGGTCCGGCCCTTCAAGAAGTCGATGTCGTCCGAGGTGAAGTCGAGAGTGTAGATCGACAGGAACTTCGCGATCCTGAACTCCCGGCTGACGCCGAATTCCGGACTGCAGAGCCGGACTTTCCCGTCGGCGACCCCATGGACCCGGAGGGACGCCACCAGGCGCCGGGGCGGCTCGTACGAGGCGAAGGTCAGAAAGAAGACCTCGGGCGTCAGGATCTTCATGGCACCGGGCGACAGGACCTTCTGCGCCGTCCCGTATTCTCCGGCCGCGATCAACTCCTGGAAGACCGGGAACACCTGCGCCGGGTCCTTGAGCCGCTCCCGGATCCGGTCCATATCCGGACTCTGGGCAAGGGCGCAGACGGCCATGAAAAGTAGATCCATCAGGAGTCGAGATTGTAGTGATGCGCCCCCGGGGTGTCAATTCTCCGGCCTCCCGCCCTTCACGATGCGCTAGCTTTTCATTTGACCCCCCGGGACGGCAGGGGCATAATTTTAGACGGATGCCTCCTCCCACTGCCGCCCGCAAGCTCCTGGGGAAGATCCTCGAGGAGATGAAGGTCGTCAACGCCGTCCAGGTCAAGACCGCCCTCAAGAAGCAGATGACCGAGTCCGGCAAGAAGCTGGGCGAACTCCTGGTCGAGATGAATGCCGCGACTCTGGCGCAGATCACCGAAGCGCTGGCCCGCCAGTTCGACTATCCCTACGTCGACCTGAAGAGCCTCAAGATCAATCCGGAAGTCACGAAGGCGGTTCCCCGCAACATCTGCGATGAGAACAAGATCTTCCCGATCAAGACCACCGGCCGGCACATCACCATCGCGATGCACGACCCCTTGGACCTCTTCGCGCTCGACAACCTGAAGTTCATCCTCAACATGGAGATCGACATCGTCCTGGCCCCTAAGGACACGATCGAGGCGGCGATCGAGCGGTACTACGGCAACAAGGCCAAGAGCGTCATGTCCGAGACCATCGACCAGGCCTCGCAGTCGCAGTCCGAGATCAAGGTCCGGGGCGCCGAGATGGACATGGGCGAGGCCGGCGAGGACGATGCGCCCGTCATCCGGTTCGTGCAGGTGATGATCGCCGAGGCCTGCAAGCAGCGCGCGAGCGACATTCACGTCGAACCGATGGAGGACCGGCTCCGCATCCGGTACCGCGTGGACGGCATCTGCCGCGAGGTGCAGGCGCCGCCCAAGCGCCTCCAGGGCGCGGTGCTCTCGCGCATCAAGATCATGGCCGAAATGGACATCGCCGAGAAGCGGAAGCCCCAGGACGGCCGCATCCGCATTTCCGTCGACAACCGCGAACTCGACATCCGCGTCAGCGCCCTTCCCGCCACGCACGGCGAGTCGATCGTCATGCGCTTGCTGGACAAGAAGGGCGGCCTCCTCGGCCTGGAGGAAATGGGCTTCCACTCGGGCGACTACAAGCGGTTCCGAAACCTCATCAAGAGGCCCAACGGCATCATCCTGGTGACGGGCCCGACCGGCTCCGGCAAGACGACCACGCTGTATGCCGCCCTCAAGGAGCTCAACCGTCCGGACGTGAAGATCATCACGGCCGAAAACCCGGTCGAATACAACCTCGTCGGCATCAACCAGGCCCAGGTGAAAGCCGGCATCGGCATGACGTTCCAGCGCATCCTCCGAGCCATGCTGCGCCAGGCGCCCAACATCATCCTTGTCGGCGAAATCCGCGACGAGGAGACGGCGGAAATCGCCATCCAGGCGGCCCTGACGGGCCACCTGGTCTTCTCGACGCTCCACACGAACGACGCGCCCGGCGCCCTCACCCGCCTGATGGACATGGGGGTCAAGCCCTTTCTCGTCGCCTCGTCGATCCAGGCCGCGATGGGACAGCGCCTCGTCCGCGTGCTGTGCCCCCAGTGCAAGGAAGTCGATCCCGAGCCGGACCCGACGGCGCTCGCCGCCCTCAGCGTCCGCCCGGAGGACCTCCGCGGGCGGAAGCTCTACCGCCCCGTCGGCTGCGACGCGTGCAAGAACTCGGGCTACAAGGGCCGGAAGGGCATCTTCGAGCTGATGGAGATGAACGGAACCATGCGCGACATGGTGTTCAAGAAGGAGCCCGTCCAGAAGATCAAGGAACAGGCCCGCCTCTCCGGCATGGTCACGCTCCTGGAGGACGGCGTCCGCAAGATCTTCGACGGGATCACTTCCCTCGACGAAGTGGCGACCATCACCCATCGAGAGGACATCACGTATTAGCAGCGACGGCTGTCAGATTTCTTCCCGCCGGTCCGTCCTAGATTCGGGCGAGCCGCAGCCGGACCTGGACACCAAGGAGATGCCATGGCGGTCGAACTGAACAAACTGCTGCAACTCGTGGTCGACAAGAAGGCCAGCGACCTTCATCTGACGGTCGGCCTGCCCCCGAGCGTCCGCCTCCACGGCAACCTCCGGCCGCTGAACCTTCCGCCCCTGACGCCCGACGACACCATTTCCTTCATGAAGGCGATCACCCCCGAACGCGGCCAGCAGGAGCTCAAGGAAAAGGGCGGCTGCGACTTCGGGTTCTCCTTCGAAAAGAAAGCCCGCTTTCGCGTGGCCGTCTACATGCAGAGGGGCCAGTGCGGCATCGCGCTCCGGCTCATCCCCAACAAGCTGCTGGCCTTCGACGAGATCGGCCTGCCCCCCTCCACCAAGAACCTGCTCTTCCGGCCCCGCGGGCTGATCCTCGTCACCGGGCCCACCGGGTCCGGCAAGACCACCACCCTGGCGACGATGGTCGACTTCATCAACCAGGAAAACGACTGCCACATCATCACTGTCGAGGACCCGATCGAGTACTACCACGAGCACAAGAAATCGATCATCACGCAACGAGAGGTGGGCGTCGACGTCGGGTCCTTCGCAGAGGCCATCCGCCGCGCGCTGCGCATGGACCCGGACGTCATCCTCGTCGGCGAAATGCGCGACCTGGAGACGATCCAGACCGCGATCACCGCCGCCGAGACCGGCCACCTGGTCTTCGGCACCCTGCACACCACGGGCGCCGCGCGCACGATCAACCGCATGGTCGACGCCTTCCCCGTCGAGCAGCAGGAGCAGATCCGCGCCCAGCTGTCGACGGCCCTCTTGGCCGTCATTTCCCAGGCCCTCCTGCCGAAGGCCGAGGGCGGGGGTGTCGTCGCGGCGTTCGAGATCATGATCATCACCGACGCCATCGGGCACAACATCCGGGAAAATCAGACCCATAAGATCACCAGCTCGATCCAGACCGGCGCCCAGCAGGGGATGATCCTGCTGGACGACTTCCTCTACAACCTGTTCCTGCAGAAGAAGATCACCTACCAGATCATGATGGGCGCGGCCCAGAACCCCGACGACCTGGAGACGAAGGTCAAGGAGTACACCTACGCCGCGCAGCAGGGGAAGAAGTAACCCGGCAAGGCCTCTCTGCGAGACCAAAAAATAAGGGCGGCCCTCTTCGGGCCGCCCTTTCTTGGTTTCGGACGAGGCTGAGGCTCTTCCTACTTGGTGTTGTCCTTGTTCTTCTTGCCGTGCTTCTTCCCATGCTTCTTGTGATGTTTGTGATGCCTCTTGTGCTTGCGGTGCTTCTTCTTGCCGTCGCCGTCGACGGTCACGACCGCTTCGGAGGGGCTGACGAAGGCGTTCGCCGCGCCCGCGCCGAACCACGAGAGGCACAGCACCACCATCAGGGCGCCCAGGGTCTTGGTCATCGCTGGCATCTCCTTGGTTGTTGAACCTGTACGTTCAACCCAGGAGATCCGGACTTGTTTCGTAAAAAGGAAGAGGGACGGCCTTCGTCTCCCACCGCCGGGGACGCGGGGGGTCGCTTCGCTTAGTTGTGGTGGCAGTGCGGCCAGTCTTTTTCCGCGTAGCACACCCAGCACCATTCCGTCTGGCCGTGCTTGTGATTCTGCCCGGCTTCCCGATGGCAAAGCTCGCAGTAGACCGTGGTTCCATGGACATGGTCCACCGCTTCGTCCGTCCCGTGTTCGTAGCAGAAGCGGGTCGCGCCGCAGACGTGGTTCTTCCCCGCCTCGTGCAGGCACTTCAGGCAGTAGACGGTCTTGCCGTGGACGTGATTGGCGCCGACCTCCTGGTTGCATTGGCCGCAGTAGGAGGTGATGCCGACCAGACGGGTCGGCGGGATCTGCCGGGCGCAGCGCTCGCAGCCGGTCGTCCCGAGGAAGGCCCGTCGTCCGTTCTTGTCCTGGCGGCAGATCGAGCAGGTCTTGGCGTCGACGCATTCGTGACTCTTCGACATCATGATGTCGCAAGAGCTGCAATACCACTCGACCTCGTGAAGGTGGCGGGCGCCCGCCTCCCGCTGGCACAGGGCACAGGGTGCCGTCAGTCCGCAGCGGTGGCCGCTATAGACGTTCATGTTGCAGTGATTGCACCAGCCCGCGCTCTTCTCCGGGGAACGCTCGTCCTCGGTGAAGACCCTCTCGATCGGCTTGGAGTCCTGGGGTTGGGAGTGGGAACACGCCGCGAGCGCCAGGATCACCACCAAGCCCGTCAGTCGCTGGATCATGAGTCGAGTCCCCCTGAACTTGAGCGTCCCCATTCTATTCGCGAGGGAGGCCTATGTCCATAGACGCAAGCGTTCCGCGAAGTCCCTTCGCGAAATGATAACGCGCCTGCCCCTCCCGCGGATCTCTCCTCCGATCCAAGGGGCGCCGTTGGATCGCCGAGGATCCGGGGTCGACTCTCCCGGGCGCTGGTCGCCGGGGAGAAACGAAAAAGCCCGGCGTTTCCCTCGCAGAAACGCCGGGCCGAAGAGTCAAGGTGGCTGACGAAAGGGGCGAGCCTTATTAACAGTTTCGCCAGCCACCCAAGCTTTCAGTTTCCCCAGTCCCGACCCCAGTTCTCTCGCTCGGACCTTGGCCTTGAGAGCAAGCATGGTGCCAAGGGGTTCACCCATAGCTAATTTACTACGCACAAAACCATGCAGCCTAACTAGTTACAACTGCATTTCGAAGGGTGGCGCGAAGGGCCTTAAGATGTAAAGCGCTCTTTACGGGATGTAAAGCAAGAAGTGTCGAACCGGGCGTTGGACCAGAATAATTAGTTGCCTAGCGGCTTGAGACCCACGAGGTAGATGTCAAGGATGCCTGGCGCCACCACGAGAAATCCAATTGAGGATTCGAAAAACCTGGTCGTTCCCTTGGACAGCGTCAACGACGCGTAGACGTCCGACGCCCCCTCCCGGGTCGACGTCACCTGTTTACGCCAACCGGAAGGTGGACTGCGGGATTCAGGAAGTCAAGGCGAAGAGGCCTCGCTACAACTTCCTCCATCGTCGAATCTGGGAAGCCAGGAACAGGGCGACCCCTGCTTCCAATCCCAGGAAGCCGCAGCCGCCTCCTCCACCCCCCCCGCCGCCGCCGCCACTGGAATGGACAACCGTAATCGTCGTACTGGTGGCGTTTCCGGACGTGTCGAGCGCGGTGAAGGTAATAACGTTGTTTCCGAGCACCAAGGGCACAATGGCTGACCAGGCCGACAGGCCGCTCGCGGAGCCTGACTGCGCCGTCAGGGAGTTGGACCAGTTCACTCCCGCTAGCGCGACATCGTCGGCCGCAATTCCACTCAGGTCGACGGACGAAGACGACGTACTGTATGCGGGTGCGGACGTCGGGGACTGAATCGAGATATAGGGGTGGGTCCAATCACCCCCCGCCGGGGTAAACGTCACCGTCAAAAGGGCGCTCGAAATGTTCCCCGCGGGATCCTGCGAGGTGACCGTAATCGCGTTAGTCCCGGGCAAGAGCGCGACCGATGCGGACCACGCCGACGTCCCCGCCGCGACCCCGGCTCCTCCGGTCGCCGCGTTGGACCAGATGACCCGAGACACCCCCACGTTGTCCGACGCCGTGCCTCCCAGGACAATCGGGGAGGTGGACGTCGAGGTCGTCGGGCCGCCGGTCGGAGCCGTGATGGCGACGGTGGGCGGGACGGTGTCGGCCGGGGGGGGTGAGCATGATCGTGGCGATCGAGAGGGCGGAGTTCCCTGCAGCATCCCGTGCCGTGAATGCCACGAGATTGTTCCCCGATGTCAGCGGCACCAACGCGGTCCAAGAGGACGTTCCCGTGGCGGCGCCGGAGGTTCCGGTCGTCTGGTTGGCCCAAGTTACCGACGTCACCCCCACATTATCCGACGCCGTGCCGGCCATCGCGAGTGGAGTCGCCGTCGTGCTCGTGGAGGACGTGATGGAGATGGTCGGCGGAATATTGTCCGTCGGGGTGTAGTTGACCGTGAGAGAGGCCGAGCCCGCGTTTCCAGCGGTGTCCCAGGAGATGACGGTGACGACGTTGATTCCGGACACTAGAGGTACGGAGGCGGTCCAAGACGTCGTGCCTGACGCGATGCCGCTCTGGCCCGTCGCCGCATTGACCCAGGTGACCGTCGCTACCGCAAGGGTGTCCGCAGAGCTGCCTGCCAGCGAAAGAGGAGACGAGGAGGTGGCGTAGGTCGATCCCGTCGTCGGCGCCGTCATGGAGATCGTGGGAGGGGTCAGCTCAATGGTCACGGAAAGGGCTGCAGAGGGTGCACTGGTATTGTAGGCGCTGTCCGTCGCCGTCACCGTGAAGCTGTAGACTCCGCTGGCCAGGGCGGACGAGGTTACGGAGTAGGATCCCGAGCCGCTCGCCGTGGCGGTCCCCACGAGCGTCGCTCCGTTATAAAGTTGGACCGTCGCATTCGCTTCGACGACCCCGGTGAAGGTGGGGGTCATGACGTTCGTGAGATTGTCCGTATTGCTCGTTCCCGTATCGTCCGCAGGGAGCAGCTTGGGCGCAGCGGGGGTAGCAGGCGGTGTCGTGTCGATCACGAGGTTTCCCCACCAGGTTCCCCAGGTCCCGGCCGGGGAGGCCGCGTATTCCTGGATGGTCCAGAAGTCGATGTCGTTGGTCGGATCGACGCAGCTGTGGCTGAAATCCCCCCAACGATTGTTGTTGTTCGAATCCAATTGGACGTAAGGTGCTTCCCCCGCTTTCAGCAGGGTGGAGGACTGAAGCGTGTTCGCAGGGTCCTGGGCGTACCGGAACGAGTAGCCGGCGCTTGCATACTGTGAAGCTGAAAAGCTCGAATATCCGATGAGCACATCATTCTTGGCATTGACGGCAATGCTCGGATAGGCATAGAAGGTGGTCCCCGTCGGATCGTCGATCAGGCCGTATTGGACGACGGACCCCACCGGGGAGATCTGCCACCACTGGATCGAGGCGCGAGAGGGGGTTCCAAAGGCGGGAAGAAAGATACTGTGGGTCGCCCAGAGCGAGCCATTTCGGTAAACGATGTTCATCATCCGTTCGTCACCGGTCTGGATGAGAGCGGTAGAACCGGCCTGCGGAGCAAAATCGGCGAATCCTGCGGGGCCCACGCTCCAGGGGGAGGGTCCGGTCACCGTGGCGACGTGGGACAGGACTTCCGACCCCACGGCGCCGCTAATCGAATAGAGTTCCAGGGTGCCGTTGGCTGGCGTATCGTTCCCGATGAGAAAGAGGGTCGACAACGTCGAACTGAACGTTTCCGCTGGACCGAGGGGCCAGGCGATATTGGGTTCCAGAAACAAGGTGGACGCTAGGGAGGATCCGGCAAGGGCATTGGCCTTGTTGAAGACCCAGACCCGAGAGCCGGCGGAGGCGTTGGACGCGACCGTGTAAGAAAGCGTATTGACCACGATCCAGTCCTTGTTGAATCCGATGGACGGATAGTCCGCCCAAATCTTGCCAGTCGCATCCACCACGAACGAGTACAGGTACCAACCTCCGAGCGGACTGGAGGTTTGGGAGACGCCGATCAAGACCATCGAATTTGCGGTGAAGTCGTTGGCCAGCGTGACCAGGAGGAATCGCCCGGAGTAGGGATCGTACAGCACCTTGGAATCGAAGACATCCGTCAGGCCCGGAATGCTCGACCAGAAGCTTGGCAGGGATTCCGAGAACAGGAGATTTCCGGTTTTGTCCTGGTAGCCGACCTGCCGGTTCAAGATCACCATCAGATGATTCGGCCCGACCGCCCCGTCCGTATCCGGGGGAATGCCCGAGCCGTCATCCGCAAGAGCTTGAAAACTCGACGTCGGCGGGGGCGACCTGAAAAGATGAGCAAAAATGTCGGAGGCGGAGGGGCGGAGCTGGCCGAACCATCCCAGTCTCGAGCCGAGACCGAAGGGGCTGTTTTCCTCCCCACGGAATCCCTGCTTTTCGAGCTTTGGGGATTCTGGTTTCGGGGGAAGCGTATGAAGCGGCGTGTCCCGGCGCGGGAGAGGCGCGACCGCTTTTCGGGGATTCAGCATGCGGTCGGTGACATTCGAGTAAATGCCCGCGCTTCCCATGATCGGGATGCCCGTATGGGAGTCATCTGGCGAAGTGACGTGCGGTGATCCAGGAAGCACCGCGGACCCTGACGGTGAAGTGCCCGAAGGGGGACCGTCCTGAGGTGAGAGTGGAGCAGCCGTTCTGGGAATAATCCGGAGGGACTCAGGCTCTCGGGAACCAAGTTGCCCGCTCGAATCCTTGGAATCCGCAGGACTTGACGAGAAAGGCAAGAGCGCATGGGCCCCAAGAGCGAGAAGCGCCATCAAGGCGATGGTCACTCCAATGTTTAAATAGTCTGCAACCCGATAACCCATCTAGAATCCCTCTATCCCGACTGCTGAGGCCAGGCTGACTGAAGTGTATCCCCGGGTTCTGTTCAAAAGTGATATTTCTTCGAGCGTTCATCGAATCCCTGTGGTTCAGCGGACGCTCCCCAACGATCATCAGACGACGGAGTATGAGCGTCCCTGGACCCGATTTAGGTGCTCGATGAGCTTCCGGGCAGCCTCAGCCTGGTCGCACCCGGAAGCGATGCGATCGCTCATCGCCGGCTCTAACCAGGACTCCCCAGGAAGGTTCGACCCAAACCGCTATACATGATGTCGGGGACTCGCCCAGAAAGTCCGACCTATCGCCGGCGTTTGTAGGCAAAGCCTGTCGAACCGGCTAGCGGATGAAGAAGAACCCGACGGGCTCGATGTGCTGCTTTTTCCATTGGAAAAAGCGGAGGGTCCCCGCTTTCGGATCCACCACCAGCGCAAACATCCAGGGCAGGTTGAAAAAGTTGTAGTGGATGAAGCGGTCCATCCCCGACAGGAAGAGCCCGTATCCCGGATGGGTGTGGTGCCAGCCCACCCGGATCTTGTCCGAATACTTCACTTCCGACTCCCGCGAGATCGCGCTCCAGGAATCGTGGGTGAACTTGAAGCTGGCCGCGGTGTTCTCGTAGTGCGTCGCCTTGATGTACCCGGCAATCTCCAGGTATGGAAGACCCTTATAGGAAAACAGATCGCCGACGAAGACCCCTCCCAACTCGTGATCCAGATCGCTCTCCGACCAGGCCACCACCTCCTTCAGAACCGACTGGCTCAGGAAGATGTGCAGATCATCGGGCTGAATCGTGCCCTTCGGCTCGACGATCCTCGACTTGTCGGCGGTCGGGATCAGCTTCTCGACGGGCTGGGCGAATTCCAGCCCCGTGGTGATCTCGATCCCGTCGTCCGCCATGACGCTACTCGATGATGAGGATGTCGTCGTCCGCTGCGCGCGGCCGCGGCGGCGGACGGAAGGCGGGCGACGAGGGCCGCGGAGGCGGCGTCGTCCCGTCATCGATGATCAGAATGTCTTCCTCCGGAGGCTTGACGATCGGAGGGGCCTCCCTCAGCGCCGGCGGCGCCGGCAGGGGGCCCGTCGGCCCCGAGAAACGGATGATGTTGTCCCCCACCGTCTTGGTCATCCGGTCCCGCAGGCTGCGAGGATCGAGGGGGAAGTCGAACTGGGTCTGAGTCTCGCTCCACCGGCCGGAGGAATAGTTGTACGCGCTCTTCGGATCGTAGTTTTCGTAGCGGACCATGTCCCACAGCATCTCGCAGAGCTCGGCCAGGCCCAGGCTGGGGACCCAGTTGGTGGAGTAGCCGCCGAGGCACACGGCGCCCACCGCGGAGATGTTCGGATGATAGATCGAGGTGAGCCACTGCAGGTCCGGCCGGCTCCGGGGATAGTCGATGCCCAGGCGGATCTCGACGCGATGAACCTCCGCGACTTCGACGGGGTCGGCCTCCGACTTCCTCAGGAGCCCCTTCCCCTTCAGCGTGACGAGGTACCGTTCGGGCGGGTCGCCGTGGGCCTGGTACTCCAGGATGGTCGAATGCTCTTTCAGCGCCTTCATGGCCTCGGCATCCGCCTTGAGGCGGCGCACCCGCGGCGTATCGAAGAAAGGCATTCTAAGTCTGCTCTTTCCCGGTGATGGCGGATCGGCCGCCTATCCGGCGACGATTTCGGGGTAGACGATCAGGTGATCCCCTTCCTTCACGCCGGCGCCCGGCAGCGTCTGACCTTCCTGCAGCCGCTTGCCGCCTTCCTTGTGATCGAGGCTGTAGCTCATCGGCGTGCCGTCCGGGGCCGTCACCGGAAGCTGCATCTTCGTGATGATGTTGGGGATGATCTTCTTCACTTCGACCGTGGGAGAGATCTTCGCCTTCACGCTCTTGGCGCCCGTCTGGTCGAGGAACGTGACCTGGATGCCTTCGCC
>Ga0070731_10004726_pt1 | contig 11527 bp, 13 predicted proteins | sample Coa_R1_2_FD_66448 | JGI IMG/M metagenome (GOLD analysis project Ga0070731, IMG submission 66448) | Surface soil microbial communities from Centralia Pennsylvania, which are recovering from an underground coalmine fire - Coalmine... | ecosystem: Environmental > Terrestrial > Soil > Unclassified ... | reverse complement strand
GTCGGCCCCGGCGAGTTCGTCTGGCGCGAGGCCGGCAGCCGCCACGTGGCGTGGACGCCGGAGGGCGGGCTGATGCTGGCCATGTTCCAGGTGCCCAACAAGTTCTACGAAAAGGACGGACGCGTCACCGACGTTTCCGGCGTGGACTGGGACAGTCTTTGGGGGCACGTTTTCAAGGAGTGAGCATGCTGCGCAAACTCATCGTCGCCGGGGCGGCCCTCGCCTTGCTGACGGGCACCGCCTACGCTCAAACTGGGTTCCCGATGCCGAGCATGAGTCTCGGCAAGGACAAGCCGCCGCCGACACAGGAAGAGATCGACCGGCAAAAGGCGATCGACAACGCGTATAACAGTGCGACCAAGAAGATCCCCGACAAACAAGGGACGGTGGATCCGTGGGGGAATGTGCGCTCCACCCAGCCGCCGGCGAAGTCGAACCCCAAGCCGTCGCAAGCGAAGAACAACAAGCAGCCGTAGCGGCCGCCGCGCCTAAAACACCGCGCCACTGGGCACCGAAGCAAACATCTTCGATGCCGGCGCGGCCAGTGCTACAACGCCGCCCAGCGGACTTGCCCTGAGTCCGCGCGGCGGACGTGGCGAAATGGTAGACGCAAGGGACTTAAAATCCCTTGGCCGTAAGGCTGTGAGGGTTCGAGTCCCTCCGTCCGCACCAGCCTCGGCGAGCGCGGTGCGCGGGTCGCGCGCGGCTCGGATTGAGCAGCGCGAAATCCAGGAAAGCCGGCGAGGCAGCGGCGTAGCCGCGGAACTCAAGCCAACACGAGGAAATTATTCTTGGGTGGCTGATTTCGAAGCGATTCGGCCTTCCCAGCTGCGATCAAACCGACAGCGATCCAGAGGCCCGACAGGCCGCAACCACCTTAAGAGCAGCGGGATGAAATCCACAATATCAGCAATCGCAGCGACGCTCGCATCAGCCGTCTTCGCAACGGTATTTCTCTCCCCGGCCCAAGCACAGACCGGAAGAGAACTGCTGCCCGTTTGCGAATCGCTGCAGCGCGGTTTGCATACAAAACGAGATCAGGTTCTCATTCCTCCCGGCTCGGCCGTTGCGCAATGCTGGGGGTTTATGAGCGCCGTTCAGCAATACGCAGCGCTTGCGGATCAGAGCGGAAACCGGCTTCTCGACGCCTGTCCGAAGCTCGACATCACCACGACGCAGATCCTTGCGACCTTCATAAGGTATGCCCGTTCACATCCCGACGAGCTTGATTCGCCGGCCGCGCTTGTCGCCTTCGATGCGATGCGGGATGCATTCCCGTGCGTTGCCAAAAAAACCTAGCCGGTGCCGCGAGTCTATCCCGGATTTCGCTTTGCTCAATCCGGGCTACGAAAAATGGAAACCACCGCATGCTCCCGTCCCAACGCGCGTTGTTCGATATCCCGCGCGAGGTCTGTTATCTCAACGCCGCGTCGTACAGCCCGCTGCCGCTGAAGACGCAGGAGGCGGCGCGCGCGGCGGTCGGACGCAAGGGTCAGCCGTGGCTCATCGATAACGCGTTTGCGCAGGCGCAATACGAGCGCACGCGCAAGGCCGCGGCGGCTTTGATCGATGCCGATCCGGCCGACGTGGCGCTGACGCCGTCGGTCGGCTACGGCGTCTCGACCGCGGCAAAAATCTTCAAGGTGCCGCGCGGTGCGCGCGTCTTGGTGCTGGCGGACGATCATTCGTCCGCCGTGCTGGAATGGATGACGCGCGCGGGGGAGGGCGGCTTTGCTATCGAGACAGTGCGCCGGCCGGCCGACGGCGACTGGACGCAAGCGGTACTTGCGGCGATCGAGCGGCCGGGTGCGGCACCCATCGCCATTGCCTCGATCTCGTCGGTCCATTGGTCGGATGGCGGTGTCGTCGACCTGACAAAAATCGCTCCGGCGCTACGGGCCCGCGGCGCTGCGCTGCTGGTCGATGCGACCCACAGCGCCGGCGTGCTCGATCTCGACGTGCGTGCGCTCGATCCCGACTTCGTCGCCTTTCCGACCTACAAGTGGCTGATCGGCCCATACGCGCGCGCGTTTCTCTATGTCGCCAAGCGCCACCAGAATGGCGCGCCGCTGGAGCAAACCAGCCACGGACGGCGCGCCGTGCGCGCTGAGCAAAAAGTCTATTTCGCCGACACAAGCTACGTGGGGGATGCGCGGCGCTTCGACATGGGCGAGCGCGATCATTTCATCTCCATGGAGATGGCGTCGATCGGCATGGAGATGGTGGCGGCGTGGGGCAGGGCGGCGATCGTCGAGCGTCTTGCCATGCTCACCGGCCGCCTCGCCGCCGGGCTGCGCGGCAACGACGTTGCGGTCCCCGACACGCGTGTGCGCGCGCCGCACATTCTGAGTCTCGGCTTTCCCGATGGCATGCCGGCTGGCCTGATCGAGCGGCTCGCCGCCGAGAATGTCTACGCCGCGCCGCGCCTCGGCCGCCTGCGCATCAGTCCGCACGTCTACAACGATGAAACTGACGTGGACCGGTTCGTCGACGTTTTTCGCAAGGCGAAGCGGGTGGTTTGAGCGTCGCCAAGTGAGAGACAAATCCTTGACGTTGGTCCTTGTTTCAGGTACACGGTCGATCCAAGCTCGCTCATCGAAGGGGCGTCACCGGTGACGGCCGACTGACGGAGCGGGTGCGGTTCCTGCGGGCGGGGCTCGTAACCCTGCTCCCGGGCGGCTTGGGCATCCACCTGCCGGCACTATGACCGGCGCGCGAGGTGCATCGCTGCAGGCGCGTTCGATGGTGCGGGTAACGCCCGCGCCCTCCCGATCGCGCGAAGCGCGGCCTGGGCTGAGCCGTGGCATTAATTTGCGCGGCAAGCGCCGTAAGCGGAGCGCCGAGAGGCGAGCGCGCCCGAAGCACTTTCAGGTGGCAACATCTGCGAGTGTGGCGCGCGACCGCGCCCGGAGCGCTTTCAGGCGGCAACGTCTGCGAGCGTGGCGCGGACACGGACGGATGCGCCTGTCGGCGCTCCGCCTCCCTTCTTTTAATTCGGGGAGGCAACGCTTTCGTGGCGTCGTTTGCAAAGCTCGGGCGCTCATGCGCCGCGAGAACGAGAGTGCATTTCCTTCGCCCTCCTCAAAGAGGTATGGTCGCCGCATAAACGACAGGGGAAACGCCATGCTGAAAACGTTCATTATGATTGCCGCCGCGCTTGCCATCGGCGGCGTTGCGTTCGCGCAGGCGCCCGGCACGCAGACCGCCGGCCTCAAGCGCACCATCATCCAGAAATTCGACGTGCCGGCCGGCGAACGCGAAACGGTCGTTGCCATCATCGACATCCCGCCGAACATGGATGTGGCCCGTCACACCCATCCCGGACCGGAGACCGACTATGTGCTCGAGGGCGACCTGATCCTCAACGTCGAGGGTGTTGGACCGAAGCCCTATAAGGCGGGCGAGAGCTTTTACATTCCGGCCGGCACTGTGCATGGCGGAAAGACCGGCGCGAGCGGGGCGAAGCTCATCGGCACCTACATCGTCGAGAAGGGCAAGCCGCTGGCGACGCCAGCGCCGTAACGGCTGAGGACAGGGCATGCGAATTTTGATCGTCGCGCTGACGCTGGCGCTGATTGCCAGTGTCGCGCCGGCTGCGGCACAGACTTATCCGTCGCGCACCATCACGCTGATCGTTCCGTTCCCGCCGGGCGGATCGACCGACGTGGCCGGGCGCATCCTCGCCCAGCACATGGGCGAAACGCTCGGCCAATCGGTGATCGTCGAAAATGTCGGCGGCGCCGGCGGCAGCATCGCGGTCGGGCGGCTGGCGCGCTCCGCGCCCGATGGCTACACCATCGACATCGGCCAGTGGGACACCCACACCGGCAGCATCATCTACAATCTCAACTACGATCTGCAGACGGACTTCGCGCCGATCGGCCTGGTGTCGCTCAATCCGATGCTGCTGGTCGCCAAGAAGACGCTGCCGGCGGACGATCTGAAAACGCTGGTGGCGTACATGAAGGCACATCCGGACGACGCCAAGTTCGTCAACCAGAACGCGTCGGCGCAGGTCGGCGGCATTCTGCTGCAGAAGCTCACCGACACGAAGATGCTGTTCGTGCCCTATCGCGGCGCCGGGCCGGCCATGACCGATTTGATCTCGGGCCAGGTCGATCTCCTGCTGGTGCAGGGCGCGGTGGCGCTGCCGCAGGTGCGCGGCGGCACCATCAAGGCGCTCGCCGAGCTTTCGCCGCAACGTTCGGCGTCCATGCCTGACATTCCATCGGCCGACCAGTCCGGCGTTCCTGGCCTGTATATCTCCGGATGGTTCGGCTTATTCGCGCCCAAGGGCACGCCGGCCGACATCATCGCCAAGCTCAACGGCGCCATGGTGGCGGCGTTGGCCGACCCGAAAGTGCGCACCCGGTTCGCCGACCTCGGCCTCGACATCGCTTCGCGCGAGCAGCAAACGCCCGAAGGCCTCGCGGCCTTCCACAAAGCCGACATCGACAAATGGTGGCCGATCATCAAGGCGGCGGGAATTAGAGGGGAATAGCAAGAAGCGGAGGAGGCAGAATGCCCAAAGCTTGTTTCATGGTGCGCGCCGTGGTGGATGAACCGCTGCGGCAGAAGTTCGATCATTGGTACTCGACCGACCACCTGCCGTGGGCGCTGAAAGATTTCAAAGCCGAGAAGGCGTGGCGCTACTGGAGCACGATCGAGCCCGGCGTGCACTACGCCATCTATCAGTTCGCCGATCAGGCCAAACTCGACGCGGCGATGAAGGATGAGATCTTGAAGCCGCTGATCGCCGATTTCGACAAGAGCTGGCCGAGCGGCGTTACCCGCTCGCGCGACAAGCTTGTTTTGGCGGAGGAGCGAGAAGGGTGAGATTTAAATCCGTTCGTCCCCAAGAAAGCGGGGACCCGCTTTCGCGGAAATGAGCGGCAGTGGATCCATCAACGCCAACCCCCTCCGCCGTTTACGTACACGGTGTCGGCGGTCATGAACGGGCAGGCATCGGAGCACATAAATAGGACGAGCTCGGCGATTTCTTCCGGCTTGCCGAAGCGCCCCATGGGAATGTCGTCGAGAAAGCGCTTCACCAGCTCGGGTGAACTTCCCGCGGCGTCCTGGAATGGCGTTTGGATCGGGCCTGGCGAGATGGACAGCGCGCGGATACCGGACGTTGCGTATTCGCGCGCCACACCCAGGGTCATCGACACCACCGCGCCCTTGGCGGCGGCGTAGTGGACCGACGAGCCAGGCCCGCCGCGGCGATGCGCCATGCTGGCCATGTTGACGATGACGCCGTGCTTATTTTGCAGCATGTGCGGCAGCACTGCCTGCATGGCGTAAAGCGTGCCGCTGACATTGAGCGCGAAGGTTTTCTCCATCAGTGCATCGTCAATGTCGAGAAATTTGGATCGGCGGATGGCAGCGCCGGCCGAGTTGAACAGAAACTGCACGGTGCTGAAAGCGGCGAGGGCGCGCTTGACCATGTCGTTGACCTGCGCGCGCGAGGTGACGTCGACCTTGAGCGCCAGAGCCTGGCTGCCCTTGCTGTTGACCTCGTCGGCGGTCTTGCGCGCGCCGGCCTCGTTGATGTCGGCGCACACCACGTTGGCGCCTTCGCGCGCAAAAATAAGCGCCGCGGCGCGGCCGATGCCGCTCGCGGCGCCAGTAATGATGATGGTTTTTCCGGCGAAGTAGTCCGGCGTCTTCGGCATGTCTCTCCCCGTATCTTATGGGGAGATTGTGCCTCGCCGCCGGCCCAGCGACAACCTTCTTGCGGCGTGCCGGATTATGCCGCGAGCAAATGCTGGGAGCGCAGTTGTAACAGAGCAGTTTCCTCCGCGGCTGGTGCCACGCGCGCCGGCGCGATCTCGCAGGCGGTCGCGGCGTGAACGATACGGTTACGCAGATAAGGCGGCTTCTGCGACCACAGATATTCGAAAACGTGGCCGCTGGTCTTATGCGCCAACCGAATGGTGCTGCCTTGGATGGCGACGTCGAAATAGGGCTCGCGGCTTTGCAGTCTCAAGTTTGGCGAGCGCAACCCGAAGGTGGCGTGCAACACGCTGTCCACGTCTGCCGAATGGAAGGGTTTCTGCAGAAACGCGCACGCGCCATTGTCGATCGCCTGTTGCTCCTTGGCAGGATTGCGTTCGGCCGACATCATCACGATCTTCAGCGACGATTGGATGAGCTGCAGCCGCGTCATGGTGGTGAGCCCATCGAGGCCGGGCATGTGACGATCGACGAAGACCACGTCGAATTCCGTAGCGCGGCAGGCCTCCAAGGCCTCTTCGCCGCCGCTGGCCTGCGCGACTTCGCAGTGGAATACGCTGCCTTCAATGACCTTCTGCACGCTGTGTCGCACCGTGGAAGAGTCGTCGACGATCAGGACTCTCGTGGGCGACGAAATGCGGGCGTAGGTCTTCATGATGCCGACCGCGTCGCTGGCGGTAAACGGTTTGAACAGAAACTCGTATGCCCGCAGATTGATGGCCATCTGCACCGCTTCCGCGGCCGGCGGAGTCGACATCAACGTGACGAAGGTCTTGAGGCCCTGCTTCTTGGCCGACCAAAAGGCCTGAGTGCCGGAGAGTTCGGGCATGTTCACGTCGATGAACGCGAGATCGATGTTGGCGCCATTGAGGAGCGTCAAGCACTCGCGGCCGTTGTCGGTGATGGTGAACCGCAGCGGCAGGCCGGAGGCGCGCGCGGCTTCGGTGAGAATCTGCTGCGTGACTGGCGAGTCATCGGCGATGAGCATGGTGATGGTGCGCATGGCGCTCCTCAAATTCGCACTGTCGCGGCGGTCCGGCGCTGCCTCGGTTGTGTTCTCCGACATAGGTTCAATGGTGGAACCCCATTTGAGTTCGCGGCCGCCGCGAGCCCGAGTGCGGAATTGGTGAACGAATGGCGACGCAGGCGGTTCAAATTGCGCGGATGCGGCGCCGCGAAAAGCGGCCGGAATCAAGTCCACATACGGCGCAGGCGGGCGCGAATGTCGACCGGTTCGCCGTGCGCTTGTTTGGAGCCAGAGGCTGTCGGCGTCTGCGGCCACGTGCAGCGTCCGAAGAAATGCAGAATGTCCGACGGGATGAAGCGCGTGCGCGCCGCGTACATGTGGCGGTCGCCGTTTCGCCGCTGCGCGTGGACATAGAAACGCTGCGGCACAATCAGATGCAGATGATCCTTGGCGCGGGTCATGGCCACGTAGAGCAAGCGGCGCTCTTCCTCGATTTCCGCCGCCGTGCCGGTGGCGAGATCCGCCGGAATGCAGCCGTCGACACTGTTGAGCACAAAGACCGACTTCCATTCCTGTCCCTTGGCGGAATGAATGGTGGAGAGGATCAAATAGTCCTCATCGAGCAATGGCGTGCCGGCCTCATCGCTGGTGGCGCCGGGAGGATCGAGCGTGAGCTCGGTAAGAAAACGCTCGCGGCTCGGATACGTCTGCGCGATCTGGGCGAGCTGCACGAGGTCGGCCTGGCGCAGTGCCGCGTCCTCGTGCAGGCGCTCAAGGTGCGGGTCGTACCAGCGGCACACGAGATCGAGCTCGGCCGGCCAGCCGGCTGCCGCGCCGCGCACGAGGTGCAGCGTTTCGACAAAAGCCGGCCAGTCGTCTCGCGCCGCTGCCGGCGGTGTGAAGGCAAGGAGTTCGGGCGTGGGATCGGTGCGGCCAGCGACGCAATCGAGCGCGCGAGCCGCGGTCGCCGGCCCGACGCCTGGGAGCAGTTGCAGCGCGCGAAAGCCGGAGACGCGATCGCGCAAATTCTCGGCGAAGCGCAGGAACGCGATTACGTCTTTGATGTGCGCGGCCTCAAGAAACTTCAGCCCACCGAACTTCACGAACGGAATATTGCGGCGCGCCAATTCAATTTCCAGCGGGCCCGAGTGATGGGAGGCACGAAACAGCACGGCCTGGGTTTTCAGCGCCAATCCGCATTCGCGGTAATGCAGAACCTGCTCGACCACATAGCGCGCCTGGTCGGCTTCGTCCTGCAAGCTGACGAGATAAGGGCGCTCGGCGGATTTGCGATCCGACTTCAAGTTCTTGGTGAACCGCTCCGCCGCCAGATCGATCACCGCGTTCGCGGCCGCAAGAATGGGCTGCGTCGAGCGGTAGTTGTGCTCCAGCGTGACGATCTCGGCACGCGGACTGAAATGGCCGGGAAAGTCGAGAATGTTGCGCACGGTCGCGGCGCGGAACGAATAGATGGATTGTGCGTCGTCGCCCACGACGGTGAGGCCTTTGCCGTTCGGCTTCAGCGCCAACAGGATCGCGGCCTGCAGGCGGTTGGTGTCCTGATACTCGTCGACCAGGACGTGGTCGAAGCGGCTGGAGATGTCGGCCGCAATGGCTTCCTCAGCCATCATTTCCGCCCAGTAGAGCAGCAGGTCGTCGTAATCGAGGACATGCTGGCGCTGCTTCGCCTCGACAAAGGCCGCGAAGAGAGCGCGAAGTTCTCCTTCCCAGTTGGAACACCAGGGAAAGGAGACATCGAGCACCTCGTCGAGGTCGCTTTGTGCATTCACGGCGCGCGAGTAGATGGCGAGGCAAGTGTTCTTGGCCGGAAAACGCTTCTCGGTCCTGGAATAGCCGAGGTCGTGGTGGATGAGATTCATCAGATCCGCGGAATCCTGGCGGTCGTGGATCGTGAAAGCCCGTTCGAGGCCGATGCGCTCGGCGTGCTCGCGAAGCAGGCGCGCGCCAATGGCGTGAAAAGTGCCGGACCAGGAAATCGACGCCGCTATCGCTCCTGCGCGCTCGCGCACGGCGCTCGTTGTGATGTGCTCGACGCGCCGTCCCATCTCCGCGGCTGCGCGTCGCGAGAATGTCAGCAGCAGCATGCGGCGCGGATCGGCACCGCTGACGATCAAGTGCGCGACGCGATGGGCGAGCGTGTTGGTCTTGCCCGAGCCCGCGCCGGCGATGATCAAAAGCGGTCCGGCATCCGCGGGCATCGCGCCGCCGTGTTCAACCGCGCGGCGCTGCTGTGGATTGAGCTTGTCGAGATAGGTCATGCGGGCCCGAAGCCCCAACGTGCCCGCAACACCATGCGCAAATCGACCCCCTGCCGCGACTCAGAAAGCATAGGAACAGATGATGAACGAATTGCCAAGAATGGCTGGCGAAAATGCGGGGTGCTCGCGGCCTTAAGGAGCATTGCCGTAACCGCGGGATTGTGTGAACTACCGCGGCCATTCCGGCGTTTCGGCGCCGTAACCCGGGACCTTCACATGCATTGGACCGCGCTCGTCACCGTGCTCGCGATCTTGTTTTACTTTTATACCGGCTACGGCGTGACCGTTGCTCGACGGAAATACGGTGTCCCGGCGCCGGCGATTTCGGGCAACCCCGATTTCGAACGCGTCTTCCGCGTGCAGGCCAACACGCTCGAGTGGATGCCGATCTTTCTCCCGCTGCTGTGGCTGTTCGCCTATTACGTCAGCGACGTCGGCGCGGCCGTGCTGGGACTCACCTGGATCGGTGGGCGCATCTTCTACTTGGTGAGCTATTCGGAGGCGGCCAACAAGCGCGGCCCCGGTTTTGGCATTCAGGCCACCGCTTGCGGTGTCCTGCTCGTCGGCGCGCTGATCGGCATCATCTCGAGCATCGTGCATGGTGCATGACTGACTCACGCTGAGATCGGCGTGCGGCCACTGCGGCCTGGCGCGCGACCCATCTGTTCCCTTTTTCGCTGCATCGTTGCTCGCTGACAGTCCTGCAAATGCCACGCACGTTCGAACAACTCGTCATCGCTATCGCACCCAGCTTGTTCGTCGTGCTTTGGGCGTCGGGCTTCATCGCCGCCAAGTTCGGCCTGCCGTATGTGGAGCCCTTGACGTTTTTGACGCTGCGCATGATCGGGATCGTTGTCCTGCTCGGCGCCGTCATTGCGCTCACGCGGCCAAAGTGGCCGGATCGCCTCGGCATCGCGCGCAGCGCCTTGACCGGTATCATGGTGCACGGCCTCTATCTTGGCGGCGTGTTTATCTCGATCGAGAATGGTCTTTCCGCCGGCATCATCGCGCTGCTGGTCAGCCTGCAACCGGTGCTCACGTCGACGATTGCCAACCGCTGGCTTGGGGAACGCGTGGTGCCGCGGCAATGGCTCGGGCTCGCGCTGGGTCTCGCCGGCGTTTATTTGATCGTGCGTGAAAACGTTGCGGCAGGTGAAGCCAAGCCGCTGGCGTGGTTCGCCGGAACCGTGGCGCTTTTGGGCATTACGGCCGGCACGCTCTACCAGAAGCGCTTCGGCGGCAGCATCGACTGGCGCACCGGCATGTGGGTGCAATACGTGGCGGCCGGGCTTCTGTTCGCGCTTGGGGCGGCGGTGTTCGAGAACCGCGCTGTGCACTGGACGCCGCAACTTGCCTTCGCGCTGACCTGGATGGTGTTGGTGATGTCGCTGGGTGCCGTCTGGCTCCTTTATTTTCTCATCCGCCGTTCGGCGGCGACCCGCGTGGTCAGCTTGTTCTACCTGACGCCGCCAGTGACGGCGTTGATGGCGTGGCTTTTCTTCGACGAACGGCTGGCGCCGGTGGCGCTCCTCGGGATGGCGATTTGCGTGGCCGGCGTCTTCCTCGTGAATTGGCGTGTAGGTGGTGCGACGGCGTGATGCGCGCTAACGTTCCCCACAAAGCGCATGCGTGCAGGAGCAAATCATGAGCGCTCGGGACCCGATCGAATATCGCGACGCCAGTCCGGAAGTTCGCGCCGTGTTTGACGACATCAAGCGCACGCGGAAGGTGGAAGACGTCAACAATTTCTGGAAATACCTGGCCCACGATCCGGCGACGCTCAAGCGCACCTGGGAAAGCGTCAAAGAGACCATGCGCCCGGCGCCCTCGATGCCGTGACCAAGGAGATGATTTACCTCGCGGTCAGCGTCACCAACGGCTGCGGCTATTGCATCGCCAGCCACGGCGCGGCGGCGCGCAAGGCGGGTATGAGCGAGAAGATGTTCGGCGAACTGATGGCCGTTGTCGGCATGGCGAATGAGACCAACCGCCTGGCTAACGGCTATCGCGTGCCGATCGATGCGGCGTTCGAGCGCTGAGGTCGCCAATCGGCAACGTTGAGAATGTCGTCATCTCGGGAGCCCGTCCGCGACATCGTCGTGGTGCACAGTTCGGACCTGCATGTCGATCACGACTATACGGCGCGGCTCCATGGCGGCGACGGTGTCGCGGGCCTCGCCTGCGTACTCAATGCGGCGCGCAGCTTGGCGGCCGATGTCGTGATTCTTGCGGGCGATACGTTTGACAGTCATCGCGTCCCGCAAGATCTGATCGAACGCGCCGCGGCCGTGATGGCCGCCGCGGCGATGCCGGTCGTCGTGCTGCCCGGTAATCACGACCCGGCCGTGGCGGAGGCGATCTATCGCGGCAACGCGCTCGCGGGAGTCACGAATCTCCATGTCATTGGCGTTACTCATGACGAGTCGATCGTATTTCCAGCGCTGTCGCTCGAAGTCTGGGGACGAGCCCATCAGGATTATGGCGACATGATTCCGCTCGAGATCGGTCGCCAGCGTGCGCCGCGCCGAACCCGATGGCAAATCGC
>Ga0070731_10004723_pt1 | contig 11541 bp, 7 predicted proteins | sample Coa_R1_2_FD_66448 | JGI IMG/M metagenome (GOLD analysis project Ga0070731, IMG submission 66448) | Surface soil microbial communities from Centralia Pennsylvania, which are recovering from an underground coalmine fire - Coalmine... | ecosystem: Environmental > Terrestrial > Soil > Unclassified ... | reverse complement strand
GCGACGCAGTGCCGCCGCCGCGTCCGCCACCGCCTCGTCCGCCGCCGCCGCCCGCCGCAGCCGCCGCGGCCTGCGCCGCCACGAACGCCTGCGCGGCCGCCGACGCTTCCCACGCCGGCTGCAACTTCAGCGCAATCGCGCGCGGCTGATACGCCTTCAAATCAATACTGAACGTCGTCGGCGCCGGAGGCGGCACATTCGTCTGTGCGCCGCGACCACCACCGCGATTGCCGCCGCCCGGCAAATTGAACGGTCCGATTTCTTCTTCAGCCGCGTTCACTTCGCGCGCGCCGAGAATCGGCACGCCGAGCCGCACCGTCAGGCCCGTCACCGGCCGGCCGTAGCGCTCCTGCAGGCGGATGATGACTTCGTCCGAATCCTCAGCCTTTTTCATCGCGACAATCGCCACCTGGCCCGTCATGTCGTTGATGAGATTGCCGCCGCCGGCCGCGGCGATCGTGGCCATCGTGAAGGTGCGGCCGAGCGCACCGGCGTGCGCCGCCGTCTGAAACGCGATCAGCGGCTGGTTGAGCTGCGTGGCCTTGACCGGGAGGCGGCCCTGGCGCCAATCGCCCGCGTGTCCCGCAATCGCATACACGAAGCGATGATGTCCAAGATCGTTGCTGCTCTGATAGGTATAGCCCGTGTTCGGGCGCGGCGTGTGAATCAGGCTCAACCGCAGCGTGCCGTCATTCGGCTTGTCCCATCCATACTTGCTGTCGTTGATCACGCCCACGCCATACGTGCCGCTGGCGTCGTCGATGTCGGCCCACTTCTGCGCGGGCACCTCGTATTTGTCGGGCTCGTTGTTGGTGCGTTCGATCGTGCCGAGGCCGAGATCGTACACAGCTTTCGGATTTGACGCCGTGAACGGGAACGACGCCTTGAGCTGCGTGCCCGGCGAGCGCCAGTCCACGAGATTCTCGACGTCGACCCGATCGCCGCCTTCGGCCAGCCGCACGTACTGGACGAACGTCGATCCCGACGCGTGACGCGTGATCTCGAGCGCGACGCGCGCCGGTCCGCGCTCGACAATTTTCACCACAGGATTCGAGACGAATTCGCGAGCCGGCGACTGCACCGTGTCGTACAGCACCTCCCACGCCGGCCACGCGCCTGACGGGTTGTCGCGCAGCTCGAGCATGATCGGCGCCTTGAGCAGCTCGTGTTTCGCGTCCTTGTCATAAATCGACGCGATGTCGCCGTTCTGATCGATCTTGACGCTGATGCGGTTGTTCTCGAGCGACGACGGCGTCACGCGCAGCGAGGTGGCTTCGGGCTCGGCGGCCATCGCGCTCGCATGAAACACGCGGTAGCCGAGCGACGGCACGGAACCCAGAAAGACAATCTTGGACTCGCCGGCATTGGCCGTGATCACCTGCGACGGCACCGGCTCGCCCGTCGCGTCGTCGGTGACGCGCACCGACGTCACGGGAGCCGCCGCGCCCGGAAACTTCACCGTCGCTTCAATCGCCTCTTTGCGATCCATCGAGACAGGGTTGTAGACAACGAGCGGCACGCCGGCGCCGGACGTGTCGAGCAAGCCCGACATCGCACTGGTCGAGTTGGTGAGCACCGACGAGAACTGATTGAGCGATGCCAGTTCGTCGTTCCACGAGAACTGATAGGCCTGCGGAATGCACGTGCCGGTGAGGTCGTCGTGAAACTGGTGCCAGATGAATCGGATCCACGCGTCGCGGAGCCGCTCGGTCGGATACGGCTCGCCGGCGACGAATCGGGCCGCGACCGACGATTTTTCGGCCGCGTCAGCCATCAGCTCATTCGTGCGATTGAACCGCTTCATCGCGGCTTGCGAGGTATAGCAACCAGTGCCATGGGTCTTCAGAATCAGCTCGTCGTCATAGACGGGCAGCGCGGCGCGCTGCTCGGGCGTGAGATCCTTCGCGAGTTGATCGGGCGACGTGTTCTTGATTTCGAGTTTGGGATCGGGATTCGAGAGCGCCTTCTGGACGAACTGCACCGACGCTTCCGACGGTGCGCCGCCGGTGTCGCCCGTGCCGAAATATTTGAACGCCAGCGCCTGTCCATTTCCGACGGGGGTGGAATCGCCGAGCCAGGCCGGTCCGCCGGCGCGTCCGCCGTTGGTCGACGTCAGGGTGATGTCCTCGCGAATCGGACCACTGTAACTGCCGGGATTGAGCTCGGCGATGATCTCGCTGCCGTCCACACCTCGCCATCTGCCGATCGGAAATGGAATCGGACGGCCCCACGTCAGTTTCTGCGTCGAAAACGCGTTCAATCCTGAGTGTGCGGCGATCGCGGGCAGCGAAAATCCGAACCCGAAGCAGTCGGGCAAATAGACGTCGTGCGGTTCCTTGTTGAACTCCTCGCGAAAGAATCGCTGCGCGTACAGCGCCTGCCGGAAGAGCGACTCCGGTGACGGCATGTTCACGTCGACGGCGTCAATCCACGACCCGGCGAGCTTCCACCGGCCGGCGGCGACATACTGTTGCACCTTCGCCCATTCGTCGGGGTGGTACTCCTTGAACCACATGTAGTGGATCGCGCCTTCCCAACTGAACGTGTAGTTCGGATATTTCTCGAAAAACTCGAAGTTCGTGTGGAACGTCTTCGGGATGTGATCGCGAATCGAGTCCTGGACCGTCCAGTTCCATTGCGAATCGAGATGCGCCGTGGCGATCAGGTACAGCGTCGTCTTCGTGATCCCCTGGGTGAACACCGGACCGCCGCCCACGACCAATCCCGTCACCAGAACCGCCGCCAGCCCGAATTTGCGCATCTTCATGATCACCGCTCCAGGGCGAATGTTACTTCAGAAGGCGACAGGCAACAGGCGTCAGGCATCAGTAGAACAGATCAACGTGCTGAGAGCCCTACTGGCGCCTGGTGCCTGGTCCCTGTCGCCTCTTCCTGTCGCCCACTCGGATCATGGAACAATATGCCTTGATGTCGACCCCGCCTCGCCCCGCATCCGAGCCCGTCCTGATTGTCGAAGACGAAGCTGCCCAGCGCATCGGCCTCCAGCAGTTGCTGCGCAGCTGGGGTTTCGACGTCGAAGTCGCGAGCGACGGCGAAGAGGCGATGAAGAAGGCCGCCACGGTGCGGCCGACGATCGTGCTGTCCGACCTGATCATGCCGCGCCTGGGTGGGCTCGACGTCCTTCGCGGCCTCAAGCAGCAGGATCCTGACGTCACCGTCGTCATCATGACCGCGCAAGGCACGGTCGAGACCGCGGTCGAGGCCATCAAACAGGGCGCGTACGACTACGTCGCGAAGCCGATCGATCCGCAACGGCTGCGCATCCTGCTCGATCAGATCGTCGAACGGCACAGCACGCTGCGCGAAGTGCGCGCGCTGCGGCGCCAGCTGCGCGACCACGGATCGTTCGGCAAGATGATCGGCCAGAGCGCCGAGATGCGAAAGATCTACGAAATCATCGAGCAGGCGGCGCCGACGACGGCGTCGGTGCTCTTGACGGGCGAATCGGGCACCGGCAAGGAGCTGGTGGCGCAGACCGTGCATCAGCTCAGCCCGCGAGCCGCGCATCCCTTCGTGCCGATCAACTGCGCGGCGATTCCCGACACGCTGCTCGAGAGCGAACTGTTCGGTCACGAAAAAGGCGCCTTCACCGGCGCCATCGCCAGGCGCCAGGGCTCGGTCGAGCTGGCGCACCGCGGTACGCTCTTTCTCGACGAAATCGCCGAGATGACGACGGCGACGCAGGCGAAACTGCTGCGGGTGCTGCAGGAACGGACGTTCAAGATCCTCGGCGGACAGCGCGAACAGGCCGTCGACTTGCGCGTGATTGCGGCGACCAACACGGATCCGCCCGAGGCGGTGCGCCAAGGCAAGCTGCGCGAGGATCTGTACTACCGGCTCAATGTGTTTTCGATCCGGCTGCCTCCGCTGCGCGAGCGCAAAGACGACTTGCCGCTCTTGATTCAGGCGTTCATCACCGAGTTCAATTCGCGCAACTCCCGATCGATCGTCGGCGTCACCGACCGCGCGATGGCGGTACTCGGACGGCACCAATGGCCCGGGAACGTGCGTGAGCTGCGCAACGTCATCGAGCGGGCCACGATCGTCGCGCACGGCCGCTTGATCGACGTTGCCGACTTGCCCCAGCTGGCCGGGTCGGTCGCGCCGGCCGGCACGCCGGGCCTCACGCCCGGGACGACGGTGGATCAGGCCGAGCGGCAGTTGATCGACGTCACGCTCGCGCACACCGGCGGCAACAAGACGCGCGCCGCCGAGTTGCTCGGGATCAGTCTCAAGACGCTGCACAACAAGCTCAACCGCGTGAAGCAAGAACACGAAGACTGAGATCGGCCAGGACTCCATGTCGAGCAAGCGCAAGCGGGCACGCAGTCCGGCCGCGAAACCTGCCGGCGCCCCGGCCATTGCCTCGAACAGCCGCTCCACGCTGATCACATTTGTCGTGCCGGCGCTCGGGCTCGCGATTGCCGCAGCCTGGGTGTTTGCAGCCGTCGTGCATTTCGGCTTCGTCGACTTCGACGACCCGGTGATGGTCACCGACAATCCGCACGTGACGGCTGGGCTGTCCGCGGCGAACGTCGCGTGGGCGTTCACGCATTTTCAGGCCGGCTATTGGATCCCCGCGGTCTGGATCTCGTACATGCTCGAGATCTCGTTGTTCGGCGTCAATGCCGGCGCGCTGCACGCCACCAATGTCGCGATTCACATCGTCAACGCGATTCTAGTGTTCGCGCTCCTCGAGCGCACGACGGGCGCGACGGTTCGCAGTTGGCTGGTCGCCGCGGTATTCGCCGTTCATCCGCTGCACGTCGAGTCGGTCGCGTGGATCACCGAGCGCAAAGACGTGCTCAGCACGTTGTTCTGGCTGTCTGCATTGCACGTCTACGTGTCGTGGACGCGGAGCCGGACCGCGGGACGATACGCCGCGATCCTCTTGCTCTTCATCGGTGGACTGATGGCCAAGCCGATGGCGGTCACGCTGCCCGCGACGCTGCTGCTCCTCGACATCTGGCCGCTCCGCCGCATCACGTGGAGCGAGGCGAGCGACTGGAACACGCGATGGCGGGATCTGTGGCTGCTCGTTCGCGAGAAGATTCCCTTCGCGGCCGTGTCGATCATTTTTTCCGCCGTCGCCGTCGTCACGCAACAGGGCGCCGGGGCGATGAACGGCTGGGTGCCGTGGTACGACCGGCTCGGCAATGCGGCGCTCGGCTACGTGACGTATTTGTTTCGCACCGTGTGGCCGACGCGGCTCGTGCTGCTCTATCCGTATCCAGCGCCGCACCTCGTGCCCGCGCTGGCAGCCGGAATCGCGCTGCTCGTCGCGACCGCCGCGGCGGTCTGGATCGCGCCACGCCGGCCGTACGTCCTCATGGGATGGCTGTGGTATCTGCTCACACTCGTGCCTGTGATTGGCTTCGTCCAGGTCGGCATTCAGCCAACGGCCGATCGATTCACGTACGTGCCGCTCATCGGCATCGCGGTGTTGGCCGTGTGGAGTCTCGCCGACGCCGTGCCGGATCGGCGCGCGCTGCAGCGGTCCGCGGTGGCTGCTGCGGCCGTCGTCCTGGCCGCGTGCGCATTCGTGGCACGGGCCCAGGCCGCGACGTGGGAGACGACGCTCGGTCTCTGGCAACATGCGATCGATGTGATGCCCGACAACTACCTCGCGCAATATCAGTACGGGCAATTGATGCTGCAGCAGCGCCGGCCGGATGAGGCCGTGAAACATCTCTCTCTCGTCGTCGACGCGCTGCCGGATTTCGCGGACGGCCATCTGTCGCTCGGCGTCGCGCTGCAGCAGGAAGACAAGCGGCCTGAAGCCATTGCCGAACTCCACACGGCAATTCGATTGAATCCATCCGCTGCCGAGGCGCATCTCGCGCTCGGAATGCTGCTGGCCTCGTCCGACCAACTCGACGCGGCGGCGCCGGAATTGGCGGAAGCCATTCGACTGGATCCCGATCACGCCGTCGAGGCCCAGCAGAATCTCGGCATCGTCCTGGCGCTCCAGAACAGGCCGGCCGAGGCGATCCCGCATTTCCAGGAAGCGATTCGCTTGAGTCCTGACTACGAGCCGGCGCGCTTCAACCTCGCCGTCGCTCTCGCGAATACCGGCCGCCGCCTGCAGGCGATCGACGAACTGGATGCGCTGCTGCGCCTCGATCCCGGTCATCAGGATGCGCTGAACCTGCTGAAATCCCTGCGCGGAGGCGTGCACTGATGCCGGGACTGCGACTCAGCATCAAAGCCAAGCAGGTCGCCGGCGTCACCGCGATCGTGGCGCTTGCCGTGCTCGCGCTGAGCGGCTGGTTTCTCTCGTCGCTGGCGCGTGTCCAGCTCGAAGAGAGCTCGACGCAGGCGCACTTGCTCGCCGAAGCCATTGCCAGCCGCGCCAGCGAGGTCGCCAGTACGCTCGGACCCGGCGACGATCTCGCGGCCGCGCTCAGAGACGACGGCGGGTTGGGATCGATCCTGCGAGTAGCGCTTGGATCGAAGACGCCGGTCACCTACGCGGCGATTGTCGATCTGCGCGGCACGGTCATCGCGCACAACGAGCCCGACAAGATCGGCCAGACCATGCGCACGGCGCTGCAGCCGGCCGACGACCTCGACCAGCTGCTCACGCGCGGCGTGCTGGCGCAGCTGCGCGCGGTCTACGCGAAGGACAAGTTCAACTACGACGTCCGCGAACCGCTCGTGCCGCGAGAGGCCGACGTCTATGTCGGCGTGTCGATGCTCGTCATCAAACCGGAATTCAGCCGGGCCATTCGCACGCCGCTCTACACCGCCGTGATCGCGATCGTCGGCGCGATTGTTGTCGCGCTGCTGCTCGCACAGATCGTGCTGCGGCCGATTCACGTCATTCGCAGCGGCCTCGCCCGCCTGGGCCGCGGCGAGCTCAACGTCAACGTCGATCTGCCGCAGGACAGCGACCTGGGCGACCTCGGCGAATCGTTCAAGGCCGTGAGCGCGAGACTCGAGGCCGATCGCACGCAGCTCGCCGGGCAGCAGGCCACGATTGAGTCCGTCGTCAAACACCTCGAAGAGGCCGTCGCGCTCGTGTCGCCCGACGGCGCGATTCTCTTCGCCAATCACGGCATGCGCGAGGCTCTGGGCGACGCGGACCGCTTCGACGCCCTCCAGCCCGAGACGCATCCATATCGCGCGATGATCGCCGAGACGCTCCTCGACCGACATCCCCGCGGTCCGGCGCCCGTCACCGTGCCCGGCCTCGGCGAGCGCCTCGCCATGACGCACGTCGTCGAAGGCGCCGATCACGAGCCGATGGGCGTGATGCTCGTCGCGCGCAATCTCGAATATCTGAGTCAGGTGGAGACGACGCTGAGCTACTCGCGGAAGTTGGCGGCGCTCGGGCGTCTGTCGGCCGGCATCGCGCACGAAATCAAGAATCCGCTCAACGCGATGATGATCCACCTCGAGCTGCTGAAGATGGCCGTGTCGGAGCATCCGACGGGCCGCGAGCATGTCGCCGTGATCGCGACGCAGCTGCGGCGCCTCGACGAAGTCGTGCAGGGATTCCTGCGATTCACGCGACCCGAGGAGCTGCGCCTGCAGCCGGTCAAGGTCGCCGAGATGATCGAGGACATCGAGCCGATTCTGCGCGCCGAGGCCGAGCGCCATCACATCGATGTGCGGCTCGACATCTCCGACGCGCTGCCCGCGGTCAACGTCGACCGCGGCCTGATTCAGCAGGCGTTTCTGAATCTCGCGCTCAACGCCTGCCAGGCGATGCCCAGCGGCGGCCGCCTGCGCATCGCGGCCGTGTCGCGCCCGCACGGACGCGTCGAAATCGTCTTCGAGGATTCGGGCGTGGGCATCGCCCCTGAGCAGCTCGGACGCATCTTCGACCTCTATTTCACGACGAAGGAACACGGCAGCGGGATTGGCCTCTCGATGGTCTACCGCACCGTGCAGCTGCACGACGGCGACATCGAGGTCGAGTCGGTGCCCGGACGCGGCACGACGTTCCGCGTCATGCTGCGGCAGGCCGCGTGATCGGGGACGGCGCGAGGAATTTTGTCGGCCGCCCCTCGGGCCGCCGCCGTGAAATCGCGAGATAATCTGGACTGATGAGGCTTGTCGCGCGATTGGCCGTGGCGCTGGCGCTGCTCGCGTCGGTCACCGCCTGCGCGAAGGTCGAGGCCAAGACGCCCGCGCCGATCGTCCTGGACGCGCCCACGCCTCCGCCCCGGGTCGTCGTGCCCGTCACGTTGCCGCCGGCGCCTCCGCCCGACGTCGCGCCGGCCATCCCGCAGCCGTCGACACCGGCGTCGACGCCCCATCCCATTACGGCGCCGCCTCCCGTCACGACGCCCGCGAAACCGGCAGACAAGCCTGCGCCGGCTGCGGAGACGCCGGTGGCGCCGCTGGCGTCAGACGTCCTCGAGCTCGAAAAGCGTACGCAGACGCTGCTGGGCGATGCGCAGCGCGATCTCGATCGCGTCGTTCCCGCCACACTCAATCTGGAAGCCAGGGCGCAATACGAGCAGGCGCGCCGCTTCGTCGCGCAGGCGCAGGACGCGCTCAAGAAGAAACAGTACTTCTATGCCCAGGGGCTCGCCGAAAAGGCCGCGACACTGGCCAGCCAACTGCCCAAGGGCAGAAGACAGGCCGGCGAATCGATGATCGGTGATCGGTAATTGATGAACGAAGAAGCGACAATCGACAATTGAAAATCGGGCGTCCCGATTACCGATTACCGATTACCCGATCGCCGATTCCCCGATTTCCCGATTGCCCGTTTCTCAATCGTCGATTAGATCGTCGATTGTCGATGGTCGATTCTTCGTTCATCAATTACCGATTACCGATCATCGATTCTTCCCAGTCTTTCTTGATCTTCTCCCACTCCTGTCGCAGACCCGGAATCGCGCTCTGCGGATCGTTGGGCGCGAGCCGGCGGGCACGCTCGGGGATGATGGCTTGAATCACGAGCCGATCGAGATCGGCGCGCAGCGCCGCGCCACGATCGGGAAGCGACTGGGCGCGAATCCATCCGGACACGGCGGCGCTCCAGGCGCGGCTGATATCGTCGGCGCCGCGCGCGGACGCGGCAATCCAATATGTCGCCACGGCGGACTGCGGATTCTGCGACAACTCGGCCGCCGCGCGGTCGAGCAGCCGCCCGTAGATCGGCCGGCGGTCGCCGTCCGGCCCAAACTGCGCCTGCTGATCGAGCGATGCGGCCCACCACTCGAAGACGCGATCGCGCTCATCGCCCTGAGGGCCGTCGCGGCTGGTGAGCGCCAGATCGAATGACTCGGCCGCCGGTCCAAATCGCTCCTCGAAGTAGAGCGACTCGCCGAGACCGACCGCATAGTCGACCTGGTCGCGCGGTGAGAGTCTCAGCGTGTTGATTTGTTTGAGCGCCTCGCGGGCGGCGACGAGGTCATCGGGCTCCTGGCGCAGGCGGTAGCGTTCGAGCAGCGCGCGGGCGAGCACCAGCTCGGATGCGTCGGCGAGCTTCGGGTTCTTGTGCGCCTCGCCGGCCGCGGCCATCGCCTCATCGAACTGCCGCCCGTTATAAAGCTGGCGGGCGCGCGCGAGCGGATCGGCCTGAGGAGCCGGATGATCTGCCAAAGCGATCGTCAGACCGAGCGCCAGCGCAAAAACTCCCATCAGGGTAACTCTTACATGGACCGGCGAAAATGTGGCCTGAAATATGGCGCTCGACAGGCCGATAACCTCACGCAGGAGTTGGCAAGGATGTTGAAGGATATCCGGCGAGAGAGCGGAGTCATGCGACTCGCAGCGATCACACTCATGGGACTTGCGGCGTTCACAGCCACCAGCGGCGCCAGCGCACCGCCGCAGATGCCGGTGCAGCAGACGACCCGGCCCGTCTTCCACAGCCAGGTCACGCTGGTCGCGGTGACGGCGGTCGTCCGGCGTCGCAACGGTCAGCCCGTGACGAACCTTCGGCCCGACGACTTCGAGCTGTACGACAACGGCGAGCGCCGCGAGATCGCCCAGTTCCAGTCCACGTCGTCTCAAATCAGCGTCGCGCTGCTGCTCGATTTCAGCGGCAGCATGGAAGTCGGATCGAAAATGGCCGCGGCGCACGACGCCGTCGAGAGCCTGCTCGGACGGCTGACTCCAGGGTCGGACGAGGCCGGACTCTTCGTCTTCGATTCCAAGCTCGTCGAGATCGAGCCGCTCGGTCCCGCGCCGGGCAACATTCTCGCGCAGGTCGACAAGGTCCGGCCGTTCGGCGCGACGTCGCTCTATGACGCCATCGCCGGCGCCGGGCGCAGCTTGTCGGAGCACGCCGGGCCCCGGCGCGCGATCATCGCCATCACTGACGGCGCCGACAACAGCAGTCAGCTCACGCCGGCGCAAGTCTCGGGCATCGCGAGCAGCATCGACGTGCCGGTCTACGTCTTCGTGATCACATCGCCCGACGACCGCTCCGGTTCGTCGGTCGTGGACGAGAAATCACTCGCGACGACGCTGCAGGGCCCGCTTGGGGATCTGGCGCGCTGGACGGGCGGCGATATCTTCGCCGTGATCAATCCGGTGTCGACCAGCGCGGCGACGCAGCAAATCGTCAGCGAACTTCGCCAGCAGTATCTGATCGCCTTCCCTCCGGGCCTGAAGCCCGGCTGGCATGCGATCGATGTGCGCACGCGTCAGAAGAATCTGATCGTGCGCGCGCGTAGCGGGTACGTCGTGCCGTCAGCGTCCGGCGTACCGGAGTAGTACTTCAGGAGGAGCCCATGCGCAGAATGTCACTCATCGCCACCATGGTCGCGTTCGGCATCGCCGGTTCGACGGCGTGCGCGACCAAGGGATTCGTCAAGACCCAGGTCAGCCAGGTCAGCAACAAGGTCGACTCGCTCAGCCAGTCGCTCGAGGAAACGCAGGAGCGCACCAAGCAGAACGAAGCGAAGATCAACGAGGTCGAGCAGAAGACCGCTGCGGCCCAGGGCGCGGCCGATGACGCGAAGAATGCGGCCTCGACCGCCGACAACAAGGCCGTCGCGGCCGACACCAAGGCCGCCCAGGCCGGTGACAGCGCGAAGGCCGCGGCCGACAAGGCCGACGCCGTTGACAAGGCGTCCAAGCGCCTCGTCTATGAGGTGGTCCTGAGCGACAGCGAAGGCAACTTCAAGTTCAATCAGACGGAGCTCCCCGCCGATGCGAAGGCGAAGATCGACGACCTGATCAACAAACTCAAGGCCGAGCCCAACGGCGCGTACTTCGAGATCGAGGGGTACACGGACAACGTGGGGCCGAAAGACGTCAACGAGAAGATCGGCATGGACCGCGCTGAAGCCGTGAAGCGGTATCTCTACGAGCAGCACCAGATTCCGCTGCACCGCATGAACGTGATCAGCTACGGCCCCGACAAGCCGGCCGCCTCGAACGACACCCGCGAAGGCCGCGCGCAGAATCGCCGCGTCGTCATCAAGGTGTTGGTGTAGCTCCGCGGTTTCGGGTTCTGGGTTCTGAGTTCTGGTTCGCCTCGGAACGCAGACTCAGAGCCCGGAACGCTGAACCTGGTGAACCCCGCTGAACCCCTTGAACCCCTTGAACCCG